>Ga0302347_1000355_pt1 | contig 78009 bp, 60 predicted proteins | sample PhyWR1_FD_202178 | JGI IMG/M metagenome (GOLD analysis project Ga0302347, IMG submission 202178) | Leaf surface microbial communities from wheat plants in UC Gill Tract Community Farm, Albany, California, United States - DLSL W.R1 (v2)... | ecosystem: Host-associated > Plants > Phyllosphere >... | reverse complement strand
AGGAGTGTCGTGAGCTGGAGGAGAGGGCGCCTGAGCTGCATCAGGTCGCCGGAAACCTGGCGATGCCGGGCTTCACTGCGCCAAAACTGCTGTGGGTGCGCCGTCAAGAGCCGGCAAACTTTCAGCGCACGGCAACGGTGATGCTGCCGAAGGATTACCTGCGCTACAAAATGACCGGCCAAAAAATCTCCGATATGTCGGATGCCGCCGGGACGCTGTGGCTGGACGTGGCGAAACGCGACTGGTCCGATGCGCTGCTGGATAAGTGTGGCCTGTCGCGCAGTCAGATGCCGACGCTGGTTGAAGGTTGCGAGGTGTCCGCCACCCTGGACCCGCAGGTTGCCGCGCGCTGGGGACTGAATCCCTCGGTGGTGGTGGCCGGCGGCGGTGGCGATAACGCGGTCAGCGCGATCGGCGTCGGCGCGGTCTCGCCGGGCGATGCATTTATCTCGCTGGGTACTTCCGGGGTGTTGTTCGTGGTGACCGATGCCTATCGGCCGGCGCCGCAGTCGGCGGTGCACGCCTTCTGCCACGTCTTACCGAACCTGTGGCATCAGATGAGCGTGATGCTCAGCGCCGCCAGCTGCCTGCAGTGGTTCTGCCGTTTAACCAGCACCACCGAAGTGGCGCTGCTGGAAGAGATTGCCCAGTTGAGCGAGGAAGAGAAAGCCAACGCACCGTTCTTTCTGCCCTATCTTTCCGGGGAACGTACGCCGCATAACGATCCGGACGCGCGCGGAATGTTCTGGGGGATGACCCATTCCAGCCTACGTGCCCAGTTGGGTTACGCGGTGCTGGAGGGGGTGAGTTTCGGTATCAACGATGGCTTGCAGGTACTGAAAGAGAGCGGCACGCGGATTGAACAGTGTTCGCTGGTCGGCGGCGGCGCCCGCAGTCCGTTCTGGGCGCAGCTGCTGGCGGATATTCTTGCTATGCCGGTTGTGACCCACAAAGGCGGCGAAACCGGCGGTGCGCTGGGGGCGGCGCGGTTGGCCTGTCTGGCGGCGGGGAAACCGCTGGCTGCCGTCTGCGAAAAACCAGAGATCTACCAGACCTGGCGCGCCGCGCCTGAACGCCATCACATTCTGATGCAACGCTATGCGCAATTTAAAGCGCTATATCTCAACGACCTGAATTACCGACATCACTGATTTTAATAATAAAAAATCCTCCGGTGGTTGCACCGGAGAGTCTTCCTGCACCCTGAAAACGAGGTCATTATGTCCGTGAATAGCAAACAGTGGTTCGGTCTGCCGCTGAATCTGATCTGGGGATACATCGCCATCGCCGTATTTATGACCGGCGACGGCTTTGAGCTGGCTTTTCTCTCGCACTACATCAAGGAGCTGGGTTTCACCCCGGCCCAGGCTTCTTTCGCCTTTACCCTCTACGGCCTCGCCGCCGCCCTGTCGGCGTGGATCTCCGGCGTGGTCGCCGAGATCATCACTCCGCAGAAAACCATGCTGATCGGCTTTGTGCTGTGGTGCGTGTTCCACGTGCTGTTCCTGATTTTTGGCCTCGGCCACGCCAACTACCCGCTGATCCTGCTGTTCTACGGTATTCGCGGCTTTGCCTACCCGCTGTTCCTCTACTCCTTTATCGTCGCCATCGTGCACAACGTGAAAAGCGACAGCGCCAGCTCGGCGCTGGGCTGGTTCTGGGCGGTTTACTCGATTGGTATTGGCGTGTTCGGCAGCTATATCCCGAGCTTTACCATCCCGCATATCGGCGAGCTGGGCACCCTGTGGCTGGCGCTGGTGTTCTGCGTCACCGGCGGCATTATCGCCCTGGTCTCGCTGCGCCATATTCAGACGCCGCGCCATATGCAGAACCTCACCACCCGCGAGAAGTTTGCCGAGCTGGGGCGCGCTGCCACCCTGCTCTACACCAACCGTAATATTTTGCTTTCCAGCATGGTGCGCATCATCAACACCCTGTCGCTGTTTGGCTTTGCGGTGATCATGCCATTGATGTTTGTCGATGAGCTGGGCTTTACCACCTCCGAGTGGCTCCAGGTATGGGCGGCTTTCTTCTTCACCACCATTTTCTCCAACGTACTGTGGGGGATCCTCGGCGAGAAACTGGGCTGGATGAAAGTAGTGCGCTGGTTTGGCTGCATCGGGATGGCGCTGTCGAGTCTGGCGTTTTACTACATCCCGCAGCATTTCGGGCATAACTTTGCCATGGCGCTAGTGCCGGCGATTGCGCTGGGGATTTTTGTGGCGGCGTTTGTGCCGATGGCGGCGGTCTTCCCGGCGCTGGAGCCGCAGCATAAAGGGGCGGCCATTTCGGTCTACAACCTGTCGGCGGGGCTGTCCAACTTCCTGGCGCCGGCGATTGCGGTGGTGCTGCTGCCGTACTTCAGTACGATTGGAGTGGTGGTGGCGTACACCGCGCTGTACGTGCTGGCCTTTTTCCTCTGCGCCTATATTCGCGTCGAGCAGCCGGGCTTTACCCTGAAGCCTGTGCCTGCGCGCAAAAGCGTTGAGTTTTCCTGACACAGTTCCCGGGCTGACAGGCGAGCCCCGTCAGCCCGGTTTGAGGTAGAAGATGAGCATCAAAGCGGTTATTTTTGACATGGATGGGGTGATTATTGATTCAGAAGCCCTGTGGCGGCAGGCGCAACGGGAGGCGCTGGCCAGCTGGGGGGCGACGGTCAGCGAGGAGAAGTGTGAAACGCTGACGAAAGGTAAACGACTGGACGATATTGCCCGCGTGTGGTGTCGGCACTGCCGGCTGGCGATTGCGCCACAGCAGCTGGAAGCGCTCATTTTACAACGCATCGTTGGATTAATTACCGCCAAAGGAGCGGCGATGAGCGGCGTCAACGAGACATTGGCGCATTTTCGTGGCCTGGGCTACCGGATTGCGCTGGCGACCTCCTCATCTCACCAGGTGATTTCCGCGGTACTCGATAAGCTCTCTCTACGCTCCTGTTTTGATGTGATTTCCAGCGCCGATGATGAGGCGTGGGGTAAACCGCACCCGGCGGTCTACCTCTCGACCCTGGGCAAGCTGGGGCTGAGCGCCGGGGAGTGTCTGGTTATCGAGGACAGTTTTCATGGCTTTTGCGCGGCGCAGGCGGCGGGCATTGCCACGGTCGTGATTGCCCCAGACTGCCAGCATCCGCGTTTTGCCGCCGCCGTCGCCCGCCATCGCTCGTTACCGGAACTGCTGCAGACGCGCTCTGAACCTGCTCTGGCCCTCGGGTAACGACCTTATCGGTGAGCGCAGAAGCCCTGGAGATGTAAACGGTCTTTTAATCTCTTCGTTCTGCGCTCACTTTCCACCTGGTATTATTTCAGCAGCGCGCAGTCCGGCGGCAGGCGGCAGCGCAGGGCGCCCGGGAGAATTTCCATGCGGAAATGCTTACCGCTCAGCGGCTCGCCATCGAGGTTAAAGGTCATCTCGTGCGGCGCGGTGATTTCAAACCACGACGACACGCCGTCCACCAGGTTAGGGGAGTTGTCGGGGTTCGCCAGGGTAGTAAACAGCGCGGGGAGCAGCTCTTCGCCGGTAAAAACCCGCAAATGCAGCAGACCATCGTTAATCAGGGCCTGCGGGCAAAGCTGCTGACCGCCACCGGCCTGACGACCATTACCGATACCAATAACCAGCGCGTTTCCGCTCCAGCTAAAGTTTTCGCCGCGGATTTCGCAGCGGTCGGGTTTCAGGGTGTCCATACGCATCAGGCCATGAATCAGATAGGAGACGCCGCCCAGCGCGGCTTTGAGTTTTTCCGGCGTTTCGGTGGTGATCCGGGTGCCGAAGCCACCGGTTGCCATATTAATAAAGCCGGTTTTGTCATTCACTCGCGCCACGTCTATGGCGATATCACGGCCGACGATCGCCAGTTTCAGGGCGCTGGCGAGATCTTGCGGGATCCCGACGCTGGTGGCGAAATCATTGGCGGTACCCAGCGGCAGAATACCGAGCGGCACCTGGCTCTGACGTTGGACCAGCGCCGTGGCGACCTCATTGATGGTGCCATCGCCGCCGCCGGCAATCACCGTCCCCACCTTAAGCTGCAGCGCTTCATCGACAAAACGGACGGCATCGCCTTTTTCCCAGGTCACACGGACATGGATGTCGACACCTTCCTCGCGCAACAGCGCGATCGCTTCGCGCAACTGCGGCTCGTTAGCTCCTTTGCCATTGAGAATCAGTAAGCTGGCTGGAAACACGGGCATAGTTATGGCTTCCTTTTTGTACGAGATGCAGAAAGTGTACCCCATGAAGGCGAGGATGGACATTTTGTAAAACCGGACGGCGGCGAGAAAAGAAGGAGCGCACAGCGGCGTGATAAAAAATAAGCCCGCGTAAGGGAGATTACGCAGGCTAAGGAGGTGGTTCCTGGTACAGCTAGCATTTATGGGTTATGTTTTTCAGCAGGATGGATGATACCCGCTTCAAACGAAGCGGTGTGTGATCCGTTTCTAATATCCGTGCATCCTGAAAAAATAACCCTGATAAACTAGTTGCTATGCGGATTTCTGGTCGTCTGACCAGTAAAGTTGCGCATCAGCAGAGCATACTGCAGCTCCATCTCTTCCGGCACAGGTAACCATACTGTATAGCCATCGCCAGGGGCGACCGGCATTGCCTCGCCTTTGGCATTCACCATATGTTCAAGGGTGAAGTTAACGTTGCCCTGCGGGGTCATCAGCTCAAGGCTGTCGCCGACGGAAAATTTATTCTTCACCGCCACGGCGGCCAGCTGGCCGTTGCGCTCGCCGGTAAATTCACCGACAAACTGCTGGCGCTCGGAGAGGGAATAACCGTACTCGTAGTTCTGATAGTCGTCATGGGTATGACGACGCAGGAAGCCTTCGGTGTAGCCGCGGTGGGCCAACCCTTCCAGCGTTTCCAGCAGGCTTTCGTCAAACGGTTTACCCGCCGCGGCGTCATCGATAGCCTTGCGGTAAACCTGAGCGGTGCGCGCGCAGTAATAGAACGATTTAGTGCGGCCTTCGATTTTCAGCGAGTGCACGCCCATCTGCGTCAGGCGCTCGACGTGCGCAATGGCGCGCAGGTCTTTGGAGTTCATGATGTAGGTGCCGTGTTCATCTTCGAAGGCGGTCATGTATTCGCCAGGTCGTTTGGCCTCTTCAATCATAAACACCCGGTCGGTTGGCGCGCCGATCCCCAGCGTCGGTTCGACGGTCTTGACCGGAATCGACTCATGCTGGTGGACGATATTGCCGACGTCGTCTTCTTTGCCTTCCTGGACGTTATATTCCCAGCGGCAGGCGTTGGTGCAGGTGCCCTGGTTCGGATCGCGTTTGTTGATATAGCCCGAGAGCAGGCAGCGGCCGGAATAGGCCATGCACAGGGCGCCGTGGACGAAAATCTCGAGTTCCATCTCCGGGACCTGGCTGCGGATTTCGCCGATTTCATCCAGCGACAGTTCGCGGGAAAGAATGACCCGGCTCAGCCCCATCTGCTGCCAGAATTTAACGGTCGCCCAGTTAACGGCGTTGGCCTGGACCGACAGATGAATCTGCATATCGGGGAAGTTTTCCCGTACCAGCATGATCAAACCCGGATCGGACATAATCAGCGCGTCCGGCCCCATATCCACCACCGGCTTCAGATCGCGAATGAAGGTTTTCAGCTTGGCGTTGTGCGGCGCAATGTTGACGACCACGTAGAATTTTTTCCCCAGCTGATGGGCTTCATTGATGCCCAGCTGCAGGTTTTCATGGTTGAATTCGTTGTTGCGCACGCGCAGAGAGTAACGCGGCTGGCCAGCATAAACGGCGTCTGCGCCATAAGCGAAGGCGTAACGCATATTTTTCAGCGTTCCCGCCGGGGAAAGGAGTTCCGGTTTAAACATGATGTTCTCGTTCTGATGACAGGTCAGATTCGCCACACCTGATGCGGCGACTTGGGGAAGCACCGTTATGAACAGTGCCCACACATTAAGGGCGGGCATTGTAGCGCTGTGGGTAAGGAGAGTAAACCTTCCCCTTACCCCAATCTACCCGTGTGAAACGAGGAGGGGACCTACGCCAGGCGACAGGCGTCGGCCTCCCAGCGGTAGCCGACGCCGTAGACGGCGCGGATAAAGGACTGCTCGGCGTCCAGCGACTCCAGCTTACGCCGCAGGTTTTTGATATGGCTGTCGATCGTTCTGTCGGTCACCACCCGATAGTCATCATACAGATGATTGAGCAGCTGCTCGCGGGAGAAAACCTTGCCCGGCTCCTGCGACAGGGTTTTCAGCAGACGAAACTCGGCAGGAGTCAGATCCAGCAGCTTATCGCGCCATGAGGCCTGAAAACGGCCCTCATCGACAATCAGCGGGCTTTCCGCATCCAGCGCCAGCAGATCCCGGCGCGGCCGGCAGCGGCGGAGGATCGTTTTCACCCTGGCGACGACTTCGCGCGGGCTGTAGGGCTTGCAGATATAATCGTCGGCGCCGATCTCCAGCCCAAGCAGGCGATCGATTTCCTCAATTTTCGCCGTCACCATCACCACCGGAACGTCGGAAAAGCGACGGATCTCCCGACACAGCGTCAGGCCATCGGTTCCCGGCAGCATCAGATCTAACAAGATCAAATGCGGCGGGGTCTGGCGAACGTAAGGCAGAACCTTGTCGCCGTGATTAATCAGCGTTGGCGCATAACCTGCTGCGAACAGATAGTCGAGCAGCAACTGACCCAGTTTGGGTTCATCTTCCACGACAAGAATGCGTGGGGTATTTTCATCAACAGGTAATTCACTCATACGTCTCTCGGTGTATCACGTTCCAGAGGTAACTCTACTTTAATGCTAACCCCGCCAAAAGGCGAATGGTCGGCCCGTAAGGTGCCGCCGTGGGCAGCCACGATGTTGACACAAATAGCCAGCCCCAGTCCGGAGCCGCCGCTGGCGCGGTTGCGCGAACCTTCGGCACGATAAAAGCGCTCGCACAGCCGTTCCAGCTGTTGATCGCTGACGCCCGGACCGCTGTCGGCAAAATCAAGGATGATGCGACGGCCTGTCTGGCTGGCGCTGATCAGCAGACGTCCGCCGCTATCGGTATAGCGGAGGCTGTTTTCCAGCAGGTTATTAAAAAGCTGCATCAGGCGATCGCCGTCGCCAAATACCGTCGCGTTTTCCGGAAGCGAAACGGCGATGGTCAGCCCCCGGCTGGCAAAGCGTTCACGGAAAGCGCCCGCTGCGACTTCCAGCAGCGTAATGATATCCACGGAGGTTTTTTGATAGGCCAATGCGCCTTCGTCGGACATCGATAGCTGGTGTAGATCGTCGACCAGTTTGGTCAGGGTGGCGACCTCCGCCTGGAGCGAGGTCACGGAATCCGGGGTGAATTTGCGTACGCCGTCCTGAATCGCTTCCAGTTCGCCGCGCAGCACCGCCAGCGGGGTCCGCAGCTCATGAGAAATATCCGCCATCAGGTCGCGACGCATTTGCTGGTTGCGTTCCAGGGTGCTGGCGAGCTGGTTAAAATCCTGCGCCAGGCGGCCGAGTTCATCGCTGCTACTGACCGCCACGCGGGTGGTGAAATCTCCCGCCGCCAGGCGGTGGGTCCCTTCGACCAGACGTTTGACCGGTGCCAGCAGGCCGCGCGCCAGCGGGAAGGTTGCCAGCGCAGCAAGGATCGTCGACAGAGCAACAATCAGCCAGCTGGTGCGCTTTTGCTGACGGTCAAAGTTAATATCGGTATTGCGCGTCAGACGCTCGACCGGTGACGCGATAACCGCGCCCACCGACACGCCGTTAACCACAATGTTGCGACGGCTGCCGTCTTCAGGCACCCGCTCGCGCGGGCCAACCAGCACTCGTCCTTTCTGATCGACAACCCAGAAAAGCGTGCGCCAGCCGTGCGGGGGCATATCCGGGCCGGGGCCGCGTGGACCGTCCGGCGGAGGACCATCCGGCGGAGGACCATCGGTGTCAGGGGGGCCGATATCCAGGCGGCCGTCAGGCGTGCCGCCGGCGTTTGTTTTGCGCCCGCCGGGGAAGCGATCGTCGTTATCGCGATCGAACGACTTTAACAGCTGGAAAATAAACCGATCGTTATTGCGCAGAAATTTCCAGTTGCCGTGCAGGGCATACTGCTCGCTCAGCGCATCGCCCAGCATCGTCAGCCGCTGTTCATTTCCGCGCTTGATATAATCGATAAATCCGCGTTCAAAACTGATGCGCACCGCCCAGTGCATGCTGATCAGCAGCACGATGCAGGTGGCCAAAATCGCCAGGAACAGCTTGCCGGTAATACCGGGACGCCATAGCTTCACGGCTCACTCCTTTTATGTCGGGCGATAGCGGTATTGCTTGCAGTATCATCCGGAACGCGGGAAAAAAGGCATGCCGGCAGCGCGATAATCACCGCCATGCTCAGATAGGTATAGAGAAAGACCTGATGGGTGGTGGCGGCATCGGCGCTGATATGCTGTTGACCAAACAGGCCGAGCAGCATCCCGGCGAGGGTCACGCCAATACTCATCGACAGCTGCATGACCATCGACAGCATGCTGTTGCCGCTGCTGGCGAGATCATCCGGCAAATCTTTCAGCGTCAGGGTGTTCATCGATGAAAAGCGGCTGGAGTTGATCATCCCCTGCACAAACAGCACCACCGGCAGCAGCCAGTACCAACCGGCCAGGGCGACGGCCATAAACAGCAGGCTAACCAGCGCGAGACCCACGGTCGCCACCATTAAGACGCGGCGGTAGCCAAAGCGGTTCACTACCTGCACCACGATACGTTTCATGCCCATGCTGCCAAGCACCATCGGAATCATCATCATCCCGGCGTGAAACGGCGTAAAGCCAAGGCCAATTTGCAGGAATACCGGCGTCATAAAGGGCAACATACCGCTGCCGATGCGCCCGGCAAAGCTGCCGCTGAGCCCGAGGGAGAAGGTGCGGTTGCGAAACAGGTTCAGGCTGAACAGGGCGTTGTCGTTGCCCCGGGCGTACCATAAATAGAGCACAATCGAGGCCACGCCAATGACCACCAGCGCGCTCAGCAGCAGCGGGGATATCCCCAGCCCTTTTTTACCGTCGAGCGCGAGGGTTAAGGTCGCCATCCCCAGCGCCAGCAGGATAAAGCCAAACATATCGAAGCGCCGGGTCTGCAGCGTGTAGTTCGGCATCAGCCACAAGGTGGCGATGGCGCCGATAATGCCCACCGGAATATTGATTAAGAAAATCCAGTGCCAGGAGGCGTATTCCACCAGCAGGCCGCCGAGGGCCGGGCCAAGCAGCGGGCCGACCTGGCCGGGGAGCGTAACAAAGGTCATGGCCGCCATATACTGGGCGCGCGGAACGATTTTCATCACCGTCAGGCGACCGACGGGTACCATCATGGCGCCGCCGACGCCCTGCAGTACGCGGGCCAGCACCAGCTGATCGAGGGTTGCGGCCTGGGCACAAAATAGCGACCCGAGCGTAAACAGAATGATGGCGCTAAAGAAGATATTGCGTACCCCCACCCGGTCCGCCAGCCAGCCGCTGGCCGGCAGCATAATCGCCACCGTCAGGACATAGGAGACGATAACCATATGCATGTGCAGGGGGCTCTCCCCAAGGCTTTTAGCCATCGAGGGGAGGGCGGTATTCACGATGGTGGTGTCCAGCGACTGCATAAAGAAGCCGAAAGCCACTATCCATAATTGCCAGCGGACGCTGGAGGGCAGTTCTGTCATGTTATTCGCTTACCGGTTGGCTGAGTTTTCGCGAAAAACGCAACCGCAGACGGTCAAAGAACAGATAGACCACCGGCGTAGTGTAGAGGGTCAACAGCTGACTCATCACCAGCCCACCGACGATGGTGATCCCCAGCGGCTGACGCAGTTCCGAGCCGTCGCCGCCCGAGAGCACCAGCGGCAGCGCGCCAAACAGCGCCGCTAAGGTGGTCATCATAATCGGGCGGAAACGCAGCAGGCAGGCCTGGAAGATTGCCTCTTCCGGCGGCAGATTGCCGTTGCGCTGCGCCTCGAGGGCAAAGTCGACCATCATGATGGCGTTTTTCTTCACTATCCCAATTAATAGCATGATGCCGATCAGCGCAATCAGGCTAAACGGCGCGCCAAAGAGCTCCAGCGCCAGCAGCGCGCCTACCCCCGCCGAGGGGAGGGTGGAGAGAATCGTTAACGGATGCACATAGCTTTCGTAGAGGATCCCCAGCACGATATAGACCGTCGCAATGGCGGCCAGAATCAAAATAACCTGCGAGTTCATGGTCTGCTGGAAGACCTGCGCGGTGCCGGCATAGGAGCCCCGGACGCTGGAAGGCACTCCAAGCTGAGTCATCGCGCGGTTGATGGCATCGCTGGCTTCCGACAGCGATTTACCGGTCGGCAGGTTAAAGGAGATCGTCGACGCTGCCGACAATCCCTGGTGGTTGACCGACAGCGGCGCGTTAGCCGGCTGCCAGCGGGCGAAATAGGCGAGGGGGATCGGCTTACCTTCGCTGTTGATCACAAACATCTTATCCAGCGCGCTGACGTCCTGGGTATAAACCGGATCGACCTCCATCACCACTTTATACTGGTTCAGCGGCTGGTAAATCGTCGAGATCTGCCGCTGGCCGAAGGCGTTATTCAGCAGATTGTTGGCATCCTGAACGCTGATCCCGAGGCGCGACATGGTATCGCGATCGTAGATGAGGTCCATTTCGGCGCCGTTATCCTGCTGGTCAGAGTTGACGTCCGCCAGTTCCGGCAGCGCGGCCAGCGCTTTACGAATCTTCGGTTCCCATTCGCGCAGCGCCGAAAGATCGTCTGACAGCAGGGTGTACTGATAGCTGGCGTTGGCCTGACGGCCGCCGACGCGAATATCCTGCACCGCCATTAAGAACAGGTTGGCGCCCGGTTCTTTCGCCAGTTTTTTACGCAGCCGGTCGATAATCTGCTGCGCCGTTTCATGTCGCTGGTCGCGAGGTTTAAGGGTGATAAACATCATCCCGCTGTTCACCCGTGAGCCGCCGGTAAAGCCGGTCACGTTATCCACCGCCGGATCTTCGCGAATGATCTGCATAAAGTCCTGCAGTTTGCCGCGCATCGCCTGGAAAGAGATACTCTGGTCAGCCTGAATGCCGCCCATCAGCACGCCGGTATCCTGCTCCGGGAAGAAGGTTTTTGGAATAGAGATATAGAGCCAGACGCTGAGCGCCATGGTCCCCAACAGCACCAGACCGGTCATGCGGCTGTGTCTGAGGACCCATTTCAGCGATTTACCGTAGCCGCCCTGCACGGCGACCAGCAGGCGGCCGAAACCGCGGTTACGCGTGGGTTGAGAAGGTTTACCGCTCTTCAGCAGCCAGCCGCACATCATCGGCGTCAGGGTAAGGGAGACCGCCAGCGAGATGCCGATCGCCACCGATAAGGTGACGGCGAATTCGCGTAGCAGCCGCCCCGGCAGGCCGCCCATCAGCAGCAGCGGTAAAAAGACCGCCACCAGCGAGAGACTCATCGACAGCACGGTGAAGCCGACTTCACGGCTCCCCTGCAGCGCCGCCTGCAGCGGTTTCATCCCGGCCTCAAGATGGCGGGAGATATTTTCCAGCACCACGATAGCATCGTCGACGACGAAGCCGGTGGCGATGGTCAGGGCCATCAGCGACAGGTTGTTGAGGCTAAAGTCGCAAAGGTACATGGCCGCAAAGGTACCAATCAGCGAGACCGGCACCGCCACCGCCGGGATCAGCGTGGCTCTGCCGGAGCGCAGAAACAGGAACACCACGAGGATCACCAGCGCCACCGAGATCACCAGCGTCTGCTCGACTTCCTCCAGCGAGGCGCGGATGGTCGGCGAGCGGTCCTGGGCGATTTGCAGGTCGATAGCCGCCGGAATGGTTTTTTGCAGATCCGGCAGGCGGGCGCGAATGCTGTCGACCGTCTGGATGATATTGGCTTCCGGCAGCTTGCGGATCATCAGCAAAATTGCCGGCTTCGCGTTGGTCATCCCGGCGTTACGCACATCCTGCACCGAATCGCTGATCTGCGCGACGTCGCCAAGACGAACCGCCGCGCCGTTGTTGTAGTGTACGATCAGCGGCTGGTATTCCGCGGCGGTTTTGAGCTCATCGTTCGTTTGTACCTGCCAGCGCGAGCTGTGATCTTCCAGCGCCCCCTGCGGTCTACGGACGTTGGCGTTATCGATAGCGGTGCGCACGGCGTCCAGCGACACGCCCTGGTTAAACAGCGCCTGCGGGTTGAGGTCGACGCGCACCGCGGGCAGCGAGCTGCCGCCCACGTCGACGTCGCCAACGCCGTCAATCTGGGCGATGGTTTGCGCCAGTTGAGTCGAGGCAAAATCGTACAGCTCGCCCTGGGAGTAGGTATCCGAGGTGAGCGTGAGGATCATAATCGGCGCATCGGAAGGGTTGGCCTTGCGATAGGTCGGGCGGCTTGGCATGCCGCTCGGCAGCAGGCTTTGCGCGGCGTTGATCGCCGCCTGCACATCGCGGGCGGCGCCGTTGATATCGCGGTCGAAATTGAACTCCATAATAATGCGCGTGCTGCCCAGCGAACTGGTGGAGGTCATTTCCGACACGCCGGCGATCCGGCCGAGCGAGCGTTCAAGCGGCGTGGCCACCGACGAGGCCATGGTTTCCGGCGACGCGCCGGGCAGCGAGGCGCTGATCATGATCACCGGGAAATCCACCTGCGGCAGCGGGGCGACCGGCAGCAGACGGAAACCGAGTACCCCGCACAGGGTGATGGCGAGCGAAATCAGAATCGTCGCCACCGGGCGGTAAATGAAGAGGGCGAAAAACTTCATTTACGCCTCCTCCTCATGCCGTGGGAAGCGGCTCTTGATATACAGCGACAGGCGGTCGAAGAGCAGATAGATAACCGGGGTGGTGAACAGCGTCAGCACCTGGCTTAACATCAGACCGCCCACCATACCGATACCCAGAGGACGCCGTAGCTCGGCGCCGACGCCGGTGCTCAGCATCAGCGGCAGCGCGCCGAGCAGAGCGGCAAGCGTGGTCATCAGAATCGGGCGAAAACGCAGCAGGCAGGCCTGATAAATCGCCTCACGTGGCGGCATGCCCTGTTCGCGTTCGGCGGCCAGCGCAAAGTCGATCATCATGATGGCGTTCTTCTTGACGATACCAATCAGCAGGATAATCCCGATAATGGCGATAACGTCCAGCTCGCTGCCTGCCAGCCACAGCGCCAGCAGCGCGCCGACGCCGGCGGTCGGTAAGGTCGACAGAATGGTTATCGGGTGGATAAAGCTTTCATACAGCACGCCGAGCACGATATACATCGCCACGACCGCCGCCACCACCAGCCAGACGGTGTTGCCGAGCGCCGACTGGAAGGCGAGGGTGCTGCCCTGGAACTGGGTGCGGATATCGGTCGGCAAATCCAGCGCCTGTTCGGCGGCGAGGATGGCGTCGACCGCATCGCCCAGCGAGTAGTTATCCGGGACGTTGAACGAAATGGTGGTCACCGGGAACTGATCGAGATGGTTAATCGACAGCGGCGCGAAGCGCTGCTCGACGCTGGCGATGGACTTCAGCGGCACGATGCCGCCCCCGCTGCTGGTCAGGCGAATATTGTCCAGCGCCGCCAGCCCCGGCGTCTCCCGGGTGTCATGCTCCAGCACCACGCGATACTGGTTGGCCTGAGTGTAGATGGTCGAGATCAGCCGCTGGCCGAAGGCGTTATACAGCGCATTATCGACATCGGCCATGCTGATGCCGAGACGGCTGGCGCTGTCGCGATCGACTTTGATATAGGCGGCGAGGCCCTTATCCTGCCAGTCGCTGCTGACGTCGGAGAGCTGCGGAAGCGCCTGGAGACGCGTCAGCAGCTGCGGCACCCAGTTACTGAGGGCATCCAGCGAGTTCGCCTGCAAGGTGAACTGATACTGGGTCCGGCTGACGGTGGTATCGATAGTCAGATCCTGGGTCGGCTGTAGGTAGAGCTCGACGCCGGGGATCCCGTCCACCGATTTTTGCAGGCGGCTAATCACGGCCTGCACACGGTCGTCGCGTTCATCCAGCGGTTTGAGGTTAATCTGCAGGCGGGCGCTGTTCAGCGCCGGGTTGGTGCCGTCCACTCCGACGTAGGAGGTCAGGCTCTCGACGGCCGGGTCTTTGAGGATCGCCGCGGAAACCTGCTCCTGGCGCTGCGCCATATTCGCAAACGAAGCGGACTGCGGAGCCTGTAACGTCCCCTGAATAATGCCGTTGTCCTGAATCGGGAAGAAGCCTTTCGGAATGAAGACCCACAGCATGATTGACAGCACCAGCGTGCCTAAGGCCACGCTCAGGGTCAGCCACGGGTGATTCAGCACCCGGCTAAGCATCCGACCATACGCGGCGATGACCCGCTCGAAGAAGCGCTCGCTGGCCCGCGAGAAGCGGTTTTGCTTACGCAGCGACTCGTGACTGAGCATGCGCGCGCACATCATTGGCGTCAGCGTCAGCGAGACGACGGCGGAAATTAATATTGCCACCGCGAGGGTAATGGCAAACTCGCGGAACAGCCGGCCGACGATATCGCCCATAAACAGCAGCGGGATCAGCACCGCAATCAGCGAGAAGGTCAACGAGATGATGGTAAAGCCGATCTCTCCGGCACCTTTCAGCGCGGCGGCGAGCGGCTTTTCGCCCTTTTCGATATAGCGCGAGATGTTTTCGATCACCACGATGGCGTCATCGACAACGAAGCCGGTGGCGATAGTGAGCGCCATCAGCGTCAGGTTGTTGATCGAGAAGTCGAGGAACACCATCACCGCGAAGGTGCCCACCAGCGACAGCGGCACGGCGACGCCGGGGATAATGGTCGCCGGTACGTTGCGCAGGAACAGGTAGATGATCATCACCACCAGCGCAATCGCCAGCATCAGCTCAAACTGGGTATCGCTCACCGACGCGCGAATGTTGGTGGTGCGGTCGGAAAGGACCTGCACCTTGACCGACTTCGGCAGGCTCTCGGTCAGCTGCGGCAGCATCTGACGCACGCTATCGGCGGTGGCGATGATGTTCGCTCCCGGCTGGCGTTGAACGTTCATGACGATCGCCTGCTGGTTGTTCGCCCATGCGCCGAGCCAGCTGTTTTCCGCCCCTTGCTCAATGGTAGCGACATCGCCGAGACGAATCGGCGCGCCGTTCTGCCAGGCGACGATCAGGCGGCGATAATCTTCCGCCGACTGCATCTGATCGTTAGCGGAGAGGGTCACGGCGCGGGAAGGGCCGTCAAGGCTGCCTTTGGCCGAGTTGACGTTGGCGCTGGTGATAGCGGTGCGGATGGTTTCGCTGGTCAGCCCCAGCGCGGCAATCGCCTGCGCATTGAGCTTCACGCGGACCGCCGGGCGTTGACCGCCCGCGAGGGTCACCAGCCCGACGCCGGAGACCTGGGAAATTTTCTGCGCCACGCGGGTCTCCACCATATCTTCCACCTGGGTCATCGGAATGGCGGAAGAGGTGACCGCGAGGGTCATGATTGGCGGATCGGCCGGGTTGACTTTACTGTACACCGGCGGGTTCGGCAGGTCGGATGGCAGCAGGTTGGTGGCGGCGTTGATCGCGGCCTGGACCTCCTGTTCGGCCACGTCCAGCGGCAGGGTAAGCTGGAACTGGAGCGTGACCACCGAGGCGCCGCCGGAACTTTGCGACGACATCTGCTTCAGGCCCGACATCTGGCCAAACTGGCGTTCCAGCGGGGCGGTAATCGCCGATGTGACGACGTCCGGACTGGCGCCGGGATAGAGGGTGACTACCTGAATGGTCGGATAATCCACTTCCGGCAAGGCGGAAACCGGCAGGAATCGATAGCCGATGATCCCCGCCAGCATAATCGCCACCATCAGCAGCGTGGTGGCGACCGGGCGCAGAATAAACAGTCGGGAAGGGCCGCCCGTACTGCTCGGGGGTAATACCTGCATCAGGAGCGCGCTCCTTTATGGCCATACTCACGGCTGGTGGCTTTCTCCGCCGCGGCCGCCGGCGCGCTGTGCGGGTCCACCACTTCCACTTTTGCCCCTTCGGTCAGACGATCGATACCGTCAGTAACCACCCGGTCACCCGCCGACAGCCCGGCGGTAATCACCACCTTCAGACTGTCCTGAATACCCGGCGTGACGGTGTGCTTGCTGACTTTATTCTCATCGTTCAATACCCAGACGAAATGGCCTTCATTGCCCATCTGCAGTGCGGCAGTAGGGATGACGATGGCGTTCTGTTCCGTGTCTACCAGCATACGGGCGTTCACGAACTGGTTCGGGAACAGGGCGTCGTCCTGGTTGTTAAAGCGCGCTTTCAGTTTGATGGTCCCGGTGGTGGCGTCAATCTGGTTATCCAGACTCAGCAGCGACCCTTCGCTGATTTTTTGTTTGTTGGTCCGGTCCCAGGCCTCAACCTGCAGCGTTTTCCCGGCTTTCTGCGCCTGGACAACGGTAGCGATATCATTTTCCGGCAGCGTGAAGACCAAATCGATTGGGTGGGTTTGGGTTAACACCACGATGCCGGTGGTATCGCTGCTTGAAATCTGATTGCCGATATCCACCTGTTTTAAGCCAACGCGGCCGTCAATCGGCGCGGTGATGCGGCTCCAGTTCAGCTGCAGCTGGGCGCTGGCCACGGCGGCTTCGTCGGCTTTGATGGTGCCTTCCGTTTCGCTGACCAGCGACTGCTGGGTATCCAGCTCCTGGCGGGAAACAAGATTGCTCTTCACCAGATGTTGATAGCGGGCGAGATCGCGTCGGGCGTTAGCGAGCGTGGCTTTATCTTTCGCCAACTGGCCCTGGGCCTGCGCCAGCGCGACTTTAAACTGACTGGGGTCGATTTCGGCGAGCAGATCGCCCGCTTTGACCTGCTGGCCTTCCTGGAAGTGGATAGCTAACAGCTGGCCATCCACCCGGCTGCGTACGGTCACCGTGTTGGCTGCCGTCACCGTACCGAGGCCGCTGAGATAGCGAGGCACCGATTCGCTGGTGGCTGTTGCCGCCTGAACCGGTGCCAGGGCCGCGCCGAAGCGGCCATGGCGACCGCCGCCTGGCGCCTGCGGCTGTGAGCCATTTGCCGCCGCAGGCGTAGCGTTTGTCGCTTCACGACTCTGCCAGAACCAGTACCCGGCACCGGCAATGACGATGACCGCCAGCGCGATGCCCCAACGGAGTGTATGACTGCCTTTCATTAATTTGCTATCTCATCCTGAAACGTTTCGCGAAATGATACTAGTTTAGTGACCAAACGCCCCGCAAAAATGGAGGAATTATGAAAAGACTGTTGAGATATGTCTGGATAAAACGCTTTTCGATGAGCTGGTTAGGCTAAAAAAGAGGGCAAAACTGACCCGTCATTCGCCGTAGCCTGCGCGTTTGTTCCTGGTTCTGGCTGGACGAGGCGACTTTTCATGTCTGGTATAACCGCCCTGACGCCATTATTATCAAGATTATAGATCTGTACTGCAGGGACGGGTACGTCGGGTGTCCGGATTTGTCACGCGAATACCGGCATCCACCAGGAGTTGTGCAGAGACGATGAAATTTATCCATAAGACGAAATGGCTGTTGACGGGCGGCGGCATCGCCGTGCTCCTTTCCGTTTTGCTGACCAACGCTGTGATGTTAAATAACCAGCGCGCTCAGCTTGATACGTTGAGCCATGAGCTTCTCGCCCACGCCGAAGATGTGACCACGCAAATCATCTCTTCTATTGATCACGCGCAGAAGCGACATCTTGATGGCTGTAACAAACAGGCGATCGCGGCCTTGCGAGAGGTTATCTGGAAGTATGCCAGCGTGGAAGACATTGGCATCGTGGAGAACGGTAAGCTGGCCTGCACCGCCAACTGGGGCAGGCTGGATAAACCGCTGCCGCTCCCCGCCGAAAAATATGTCGTACCGAATGGCTACCGTATTTACCCGGGCGTAAAAAACTATCTCCCGTACGGGGTGGTTCTCGATATGACCCAGCAAGGCAATATTATTTCCTTTACCTCATCATTTGCCTTTAGCACATTTTCCCGCCAGCACCACGGTTTTAATTTTTCTTTAACCAGCCTGAACGGTGAACATGTTTTTCTTAATAATATAAAATCCGCGATCGGGGCAAGGTCGTCGATAAGCGTTAGCTTATGCAGCAGTAAATTCGATATTTGCACTCATCTGACGGAGCGAAAACAGGGATTTTTGTCCCTCTCTCCGCTCCTTATCGTCCTCATGGTGGGCGCGGCTTTTATTCTCGGCGCCGCGATTGTCTATTCCATTCTGAGCTATCTCAGCGAACGGCGATCGCTGGAGTTTCGCTTAAAAAAAGCGATTATTAATCAGCGCATTTACATGGAATATCAGCCGTTGGTGTGCGCTAAAAATGAACGCATAGTCGGCGTCGAGGCGCTGGTTCGCTGGCATGATCCGCGCTATGGTCACATCTCTCCGGAGCTGTTTATTTCAATGGCCGAACAGCTGAATGTTTACCACGATCTTTCGCAGCTGGTGATGGAGAAGGCCACCAGCGAGTTGAAAACCATTCTGCTCGCCGACGCCCGCTTTACCCTCGCGATTAATATCGGCAAATATGAAATTAATGACCCGCTTTATTTAGATAATCTCCTGCGGGTTTTGCAACATAAAGGTATTCGCCCTCAGCAGATTAAAATTGAGATTACCGAAAGAAGCGGCGAATACTATAAAAAAATCGCCGCCTTTTCTTTACAGGCGATGAACCGCGGATTGCGCATCGCCCTCGATGATTTCGGCACCGGCTCTTCAAACCTGCAGTGGTTAACCGAAGTGTTTTATGATGAGATAAAACTGGATAAATTTTTCGTCAACGGACTTAAGAATGAGTATAAACGAGCTATTCTGACCTCGCTTCTTGATGTCGTTTGCAGGCTGAATAAGCAAATCGTTTTTGAAGGCGTGGAGAGTAAAGCGGATTTTGAGTTCGTCAAATCCTTCGATGAAAATGCGTTAATTCAGGGATGGTATTTTTACCGGTCGATGCCGATCGAAAAACTCACCGCGCTGCTCCTTCCCGTCTCTCCCTCTCATCCGGCGGCAAACGCGCCGCGCTAGCCTTCGGCAAGAGCCCGTCATCCGACAGCGGAATGCGTCGTTTCCCCGGCAATATACAGCGTAAATTGACCTTTGTGGCCGGCTATTCAGCCGGACTGGTGACAACATCTGTTTGATAATCAAGAAAACCCGTTGCTTTACCGGCATGTCGGGAACAACAACGATCACTAGTCACCTGAGGGTTCTCTATGCATTTTAACCAGGCTATCGCCCGCCTGCCGGCCGCAACCTGTGCCGCCGGTCAAACCACCGCCCGGCTCGGCGCGCCGGATATTGCCGGCACCACGCGTCAGTTCCTCGCCTATGTCGAAACCTTGCTGCAGCTCGGCCTGAAAGTGACCGTATTGCCTGCGGCTGCGGATTATCCGGATGCCCACTTTGTTGAAGATACCGCGGTCGTCATGCCGGAACTGGCGGTCATCACTCATCCCGGCGCGCCGAGTCGTCAGGGGGAAGTGGCATCGATAGCGCCGGTGCTTGCCGGTTTTCGTCCACTGGTGCACATGAGCGAGCGGGGTCATATGGATGGCGGCGACGTGCTGCTGGTCGGTAAACAGTTCTTTGTTGGCCAGACGGCGCGTACCGATGAGCAGGGGATCCGCGAGTTTGCCGCTGCCGTTGAGCCGCATGGCTATCAGGTGACGTCCATTGACGTGAGCGCCGGGCTGCACCTGAAGTCCATCGTCAACTATGTCGGACGCAATACGTTGCTGCTGACGGAAGGGTACGTCAATCACCCGGCGTTTAGCGGGTTCAATACCATTGTGATCCCGGAAGAGGAGTCGTACGCCGGGAATACGCTCTGGATCAACGACACATTAATTACGCCTCAGGGGTACCCCTATACCCTGGGCGAAATCAGCAAGCTGGGGATGCCGGTTGTGCAACTCGATACCAGCGAATTTAAGAAAATGGATGGCGGCCTGACCTGCCTTTCACTGCGTTTTTAGCCACGTCGTTGACATCAGGGGTAACAGAATATGAAAACACGCATTACCGCTTTACTGGCCTGTATGGCGCTGAGCGCGCCGCTCGCCGCCCAGCAGTTTGACACCATCAGCTTCGGCGTTGACGGTGGCTATCCGCCCTTTGACGTGCTGGCGCCCAGCGGCGAGATCACCGGCTTTGATATCGACATTGCCAATGCGCTCTGTACGCAGCTAAAAGCGAAGTGCGTCTTCGTCAAGCAGCCGTTTGAGAGCATGATCGCCGCGCTGAATGCGCATAAATTTGATGCAATTATTGCTTCGCTGAATATTACCGACGAACGTAAGAAGGAAGTGGATTTTACCGACCGCTACTATCGCAGCGCGGCGCAGCTGGTGGCGCGCAAGGGGAGTCCGCTGCTGCCGGAGGCCGCCAGTCTTAAGGGCAAGACCGTCGGCGTACAAACCGGCTCAACCCATGAAGCCTACGCCAGAACCCACTGGGCCGGTCAGGGCGTGAAGATCGTCGGTTACGCCAATCAGGACAACGTCTATCTGGATCTGCTCTCCGGGCGTATCGATGCCTCCTTACAGGATAATATCCAGGCGGCGACCAGCTTTGTTGACACGCCGCGCGGGCAAAAATTCGCCTTCGCTGGCCCGGTTATCAGCGACGGCAGCATCTCGTCTGATGTCGGCATTGCGGTCAATAAAGATAATCCGGCATTGCGCGACGCCCTCAACGAGGCCATCAAGCAGATCCGCGCCGACGGCACCTACGCCGCGATTGAGAAAAAGTACTTTAGCTTCGATATCTACGGCAATTAAGCCGTAAAGGGGAGGGCGCGGTCGGCGAGCGGCGCCCCTTTACGCAACGGGTGGAAGACAGAATATGGTTGCAGATTATTTACCGCTACTGTTACGCGGCGCGGGGGTATCGTTGTGCGTGATGCTGGTCTCACTGCTGGTGGCGCTGCTGCTGGGGCTGGTGAATGCGCTGATTAAGCTGTTCGGACCGCGTTGGCTGCGCTGGTTTTCCACCGGCTATACCACGCTGGTGCGCGGCATTCCGGAGCTGGTGATTATGCTGCTGCTGTTTTTTGGCGGCGAGATGCTGGTCAACGCGCTGCTGTCGCTGGCAGGACTTGGGCCGGTGCGTTTTAATACCTTTATTTCCGGCGTGCTGGCGATTGGCTTCGTGTTTGGCGCCTATTACACCGAGACGTTTCGCGGCGCGTTTCTCACCGTCGATCGGGGACAAACCGAAGCGGCTGAAGCCTACGGCATGCGGCCGTGGCTGGTCTTCCGGCGGATTATGCTGCCGCAGATGCTGAGCTTTGCCATTCCAGGCATCAATAATAACTGGTTGGGTTTGATGAAGGCGTCGGCGCTGGTCTCCATTCTCGGTTTAGAAGATATGGTGTGGCTGGCAGAACAGGCCGGGCGCGCCACGCAGAAACCCTTTTTGTTCTACTTCCTGGTCTCGCTGATTTATATGGTCATCACCGCCTTGTCCAGCTGGCTGTTTAGCCTTCTGGCGAAGCGCTACGCCCTGCGTTCGTCAACGGCGGGGGCGACGCAATGAATCTGCAGACCTTTATCGAGGCGGTACCGGGCTATCTGTGGAGTGACGGCAACGGTTCCACGAGCGGGCTGGCGATGACGGCGGAGCTGTTTTTGCTCGCCCTGGCGCCCGGCATGGTGCTGGCGGTGCTGCTGGCGATTGGCCAGGCCTACGGTCCGCGCCTGCTGGCCTGGCCCGTGCGCGGCTTCACCTGGTTTTTCCGCAGCACGCCGCTTTATCTGCAGCTGATGCTGATCTATTACGGGCTGTCTCAGTTCGACATCGTCCAGCTGGGCTGGCAAAACGATCGGCCGTTCTGGCTGCTGTTCCGCGACGCAACCTTCTGCGCCACCCTGGCGCTGGTGCTGAATACCGCGGCGTATGTCGCGGAATTGCTGGCGGGGATGATGGCGACGTTTCCGCGTCAGGAGTGGGTGGCCGGGGAAGCCTATGGCATGACTAAGTGGCAGATTATTCGCCGGCTGGTCCTGCCCGCTACGCTGCGGCGCGGGATCCCGGCGCTGAACAATGAGATGGTGTTTTTACTGCACGCCACTTCGCTCGCCAGTACCGTGACATTGCTGGATATCACCGGCGTGGCGCGCGCCTTTTATGCCATTACCTACTCGCCGTTTATCCCGTTCCTGATGGCCGCCGCGCTCTATTTAGTGTGCACTTTTTTGCTGATTTACCTCTTTTCGCGGGCGGAACGACGCTGGCTGGCGTTTATCAAGCGCCCCTGATCAGGAGCGTTTGATGGACTGCAGTTCCGTCAGGGTGACGATTTTATCGACGCGAAATTTTTTGCTGGTCAGCCAGCTGTCGGCCAGCTGGCAGTAGTGCGCCATGCTGCGACAGCCGATACGCACCAGAAAGTCAAAGCTGCCGCTGACCAGCCAGCAGTCGAGCACCTCCGGCGTCTGGCGCATCTCTTGTTCAAATACCGGCTGTGAGCGGCCGTGGTCGGCCAGCGCAATTTGCGCCTGCACCACGAAGGCATGCTCCGGTTCGGGGAGTTCAATCACCGCGCTGTAGCCACGGATAATGCCGTCACGCTCAAGGCCACGTACGCGTTCCAGGCAGGGACGGGCGGTGAGGTTTACCTGCTCCGAGAGCTTTTGATAAGAAATGCGGCCATCCCGGCGCAGGATTTCAAGGATCTTGTGATCGATACGGTCAAGCCGGGCTTTCTTTTCCACAGATAGGATGTCCAATGAAAATTAAACACTATACCTTACCCGAACATGCGTTGAGTGGGCAGCGGCAATTAACCCATTTTCACTTTGGCGAACCCGGCCGTGGAGAAAAAATCTATCTCCAGGCGGGACTGCACGCCGATGAAATCCCGGGCATGCTGGTTCTGCATTATCTTAAAAGATTACTCAACCAGGCGGAACGGCGTGCCGAGCTGCGCGGTGAAATTATCCTCGTCCCGGTCGCTAACCCGCCGGGCCTGGCTCAGGTGGTGCTCAACGGCGGTATCGGGCGATTTGACCTGGCGAGCGGTCGCAACTTTAACCGAGATTTTCCCGATCTGGCCCCCCTTGCGCAGCGGTATCTCTGCGCCGATGAACCGCTGACCCGTGAAGCATACCTGCAGCAGGTGCGCGAGGCGATGCGTGAGGCGCTGGCCGCCGAACCGCTGCGCAGCGAAGTTCAGGCGCTACGCCACCATCTGCTGAGTCTGGCCTGTGATGCCGACGTGGTGCTGGATCTGCACTGCGACGATCGGGCCATTTTGCACCTGTATGCCGATCCGGCCTGGCAGGCGGAGGCCGGCGTGGTGGCCGCCTTTTTAGGTATTGAAACGGTACTGCTGTCGCAAGAGAGCGGCGGTTACTCGTTTGATGAAGCCTGCGGGTTGCCCTGGCATCGCCTGGCCGCCCGCTTTCCGCAATGGCAGCACGGCCAGCCTGGCTGTATGGCGGTGACCGTGGAGCTGCGCGGTCAGCAGGATGTGAATCACGCGCTGGCCCGTGAGGATGCCGAACGTCTGTACCGTTACTTGCAATACCGCGGCGTGCTGGCGGGCGCATGCCCGCCGGTCCCACAGCAGGAGACGCTGATGCTGCCCTTTTCAGGGGGAGAGATTGTCACCGCGCCGGCGAGCGGGATCCTCGTACCGTTGAAACAGCCCGGCGAGTGGGTCAGCGCCGATGAGGTGGTGGCCGAGATTATCGACCCTCTCACCGATATGATTCAATCGGTCCGTCCGCAGGTCGGCGGGTTGATTTACGCCAGCCGGCGGGCGCCATTTGTCACCTTTGGCGCCGAGGTGATGAAAATAGTCGGCAAGCAGCCTTATGCCGGCGGCGGGGGGCTGGCGATGTAAAACGGGCGGCCGGGAGACCTCAGCCATCGGGCGTCAGAATCCGCGGCGGCGGTCGCGGAGTGGATGAGGATTGATATGCATCAACAGTTTTATCAACTGCAGAGATAAATAACTAAAAAAGAGTTGTAACCCTTGCGTCTTTTATTCAATTTATGTGGTGAATGTTTAATGCATACGGATAAAAAAAACATATGTGCATTAAAATCAATACATTAAATAAATCAGGGGTTCATTGTTGTGGCAAGTGCAAACAAACTCACGCTGTTTATCGTTATTTTCATGCTGTTGGGGATCCTCTCCGGCGCGGTGATTCATGCGTATGCCTCTCCGGGCACAATTACCTCATGGGCAGAAAATATTACGCTCTTTACCGACATGTTTTTGCGGCTGATTAAGATGGTCATTGCGCCATTAGTCTTCAGTACGCTGACGGTGGGGATTATGCGTCTGGGAGAAACCGCGACTATCGGGCGAGTGGGCGGTAAGGCGATGGTGTGGTTCATCACCTCGTCGATCCTCTCTATTCTGGTCGGGCTGGTGATTGTGACCATTGAACATCCCGGCGCAGGCTTAAACCTGGCGATTCCTAAAGAGTCGGTGGATACCGGCCTTGCGGTCAGCGGAATGAGCTTAAAAGGATTCCTGTCTCACACCATCCCGACCAGTATTACCGAGGCAATGGCGAACAACGAAATTCTGCAAATCGTGGTGTTCTCGATGTTCTTCGGTATCGCCGGGGCCTCGCTGGGGGAGAAATTCAACGCGCCGCTGGTCGCCGCGCTCAACGTCGTCTCTCATATCATGCTGAAGGTCACCGGATATGTGATGTACGTGGCTCCGCTGGCTATTTTTGCCGCCATCTCATCGGTTATCGCCTCGCAGGGGATGGGCATTTTGCTTAACTATGCCTCCTTTATCGGCGGCTACTACATCGCGGTGCTGCTGACCAGCGCGGTGCTGCTGGCGGTAGGTTATATGGTGCTGAAAAAAGAGGTCTTCCGCCTGCTCAACATGCTCAAAGATCCGGTGCTGGTGGCGTTCACCACCAGCAGCTCTGAGGCGGCGTATCCGAAGACCCTGGAGCGGCTGGTCAGTTTTGGCTGCTCGCGCAACATCGTCTCCTTCGTGCTGCCCATTGGCTACTCCTTTAACCTGGTGGGGTCGATGGTCTACTGCTCGTTCGCTTCGATGTTTATTGCCCAGGCTTATAACATCCAGCTGAGTTTTAGCGAAATTACCGTCATGATGCTGACCTTGATGCTGGCATCAAAAGGGATTGCCGGGGTCCCGCGTTCTGCGCTGGTGGTACTGGCCGCCACGATCCCGAGCTTCAATATCCCCGTCGCCGGGATTTTGCTGTTGATGGGCATCGACCATTTCCTTGATATGGGCCGTTCGGCGATCAATGTGCTGGGCAACGGAATTGCCACGGCGATGCTGTCGAAAAACGAAGGGCTGTTGCAGGAAGAGGAGCCGGAAGCGCAACCTCAGCAGGTGCAGGCCTGATTGCTCAACGCCCTCTTCGCGGAGGGCGTTCTCTCGTATAGCGCGGAAAATGTTGCGGAAAAAGAGGCCCCCAACAGGCACGCAAGGGGCAATGTGACGAAACGAATCCACCCCGATTAACCTATTATTTTCATGGTACAAAAATACGCGGCAGTATCTTTATACCCGGGTGGTGAATAATTTTATCGGTTAGCTACGGTGGATGAGAAGTTATTTCCCGCGGGCAAGCTTGTTTTCAGAACGGATAACCTGAGCAACCCGTTGAATTCCTAATTTTCCCTGTTTCAATTGTGCGCGCAGATGCGCTGATTGATTTTATCCGCGCTCTTTTAACACGCTAATGAACTGAAAGAAGTCATAATGATTATTCAGTCCGTATTTTTCCATGATCTGATTTTTATGATAAATCACGGTCTTCGGGCTGAGCTGATGAAGGGCGGAAATTTTACCAATATCAAAGCCATTCATCAGACCATGGGCAACGACGACCTGCGAAGGCGACAGGCTTTTGTGCGGGCAGTTGGCGCATATTGATGTTGAGTCGAGCGCCCGTTTTGACTCCGGCTCTTCACTCCTGGCGAGCGCCCGGCCAATAATCTCACGCAGGCTGTCAATATTGACCGTTCTCACGGGAACGAAGGTGACATCTTTCAGGCAGTTGACGATCCGCGTCTTTTCCGGCAGCTCATCATAGCGGTGCAAAATGATCACTGAACTGTTTTTCTTACGGTTTTTAATGCTGGTATTACAGAGGTGAATCTCACCCGGGAGAATCTCAGCGATGATGATGTCCTGCGCGGACAACTCGCTGGAGTGACCGCTGAACTCAATCGTCAGGGCGTCGCTGGCCCGGGTGAGATCGTGGATAATTGCCATTAGCGACGCCCTGAGGAAGGTGTTGCGGCTGATAATCGCGATATTTATTTTTCTCATGACGTGACTATCCTGCGGCACTGGCATATAGCCATGCTGCGAGCAACCTTTCGGGCGTTTACGGCAATTGCCGTGTCTCAGGAATATCGTATTTATGAACGGAAGAATAACCTTTCATAACCACGACGGCAGTGGCAGGAGGCTGCCACGATTATTTTCTGCGCATTTTTCTGTTCGCGAAAGGAATACGCTCTTTTCTCCTGTCTTTTATATAAGAAATAAGGCTGTAAACGGAGACAGCGAGGAAAAACAGGCATAGCAATAAGGCCAGCCACGTTTGTAAGGCCATAATGAATAATCCTTAACTGAGTTTTATGCTGTGATAAATACGCCTCGGCGTGAATGCGAATATTATTATTCTGTTATTCCGCGTGAAGCTGCTAGCGTCGCGGCGTCTGCCGCAGAGAATATTCGCGTAACGTCGCCGCCTTGAACGAAACCCTGGCAGGGTTAAACCCCGCCTGTCCGCAGGTTGGCTAGTGCGAAAGGGGGGCGCGTTCCCCTTCCGCAGCATGGCTGATTTCGGTCACGACATTTGCGGCATGAGGTCAATGTAAGAAAATTCTTAATTCACTGTCAGTCTCATTTCTCTCATTTCTCTCAAAAAATAAGAAAAATTAACAACAACAGCAAAATGAATAACTTATGGATAATAAAACTGGCGAAGAGTGCGTCTGCCCGCTGGCACGACGGCGATGAGAAACCTCAGGGAATAAACGCCAGGCCTTTGCCAAAAATGGCCCGGATGGGCAACGTTACGCCGTGCAGTCTCGCTTTGTTGCGCAGTCGGCTGATCACCACGTCAATGCGGTGCAGCTCCGCCTCAACTTCATCGGGGAAAAGAAACGCGTGCAGATCGACCTTACGACAGACCTCGCCTGGATTGCGCATTAAGCGCGCCATCATCCGATGCTCCTGCTGGGTCAGCGGCAGCGCTATGCCGGACGGCGCCACCAGGTTTTCCGGCTGCAGTACCCAGGATGAAGAGGCTAATTTCTCGGCTACGGGGGCCGCGACCGGGGAGCCGGGGTGTTGCTGCATCAGCCGGGCGCCCAACGCATGGATGGTCTCTGCCAGAACGGAAAAATTCACCGGCTTGATGAGATAGAAATCTGCGCCAAGATTGAACGCCTGCAGTTTATCCTGTTCATGCCCTCTGGCCGTCATCACAATCAGCCCGTACTCGCCAAGCTCATGCAGATAGTCCAGAACGCTGAAGCCATCTTCGCCAGGCAAGCCAATATCAACCAGTACAATATCCACCGGGTCACGATGCAGCTGCCGCCAGAAGGCTTCCGCGCTGTGTACCCCCCATGCGTCGAAGCCGCGAAAGCGCAGGAAGGCCAGCAGTTCATCGAGGAGATCGGCGCTATCTTCAATGATGGCCACGCGTAATGTCATGATTTACCCTTCTGCTGTGGTAGGTCATCCTGGGGCAGCGTGAGCGCAAATTCGCATCCCGTCGGACCGTTATTGGCCAGCCAAAGCTCACCGCCGTGAGCTTGTATGATTTGCCGGGCGACATACAGTCCAAGACCGGTGCCGGCGGGCGTCGCGGTGCGGACTGCGCCGCGCCGGTAACGCTCAAAGATCTGGTCGATATGATCGACGGCAATACCCGGTCCCTGGTCACGGATCGCAATTTCACAGCAGTTCGCGTTTGGGCGAATGGCAATCGCAATCTCGCCGGACGGCGTGTACTTCACCGCATTGTCCAGGAGATTGGCCAGCGCAATGCACAGCAGCGCGCTATCGGCAAAGAGGGGGGGCGAACGGGTCGTCGCGTCGACGGTGCGCCCGGCCAGGGTGATCGTCAGAAAATGGTTTGACGAGAGTTCAACCACTGTTGCCGCCATGCGAATGACCGCTAGCAGATCGGCATTTTGCTTATCGACATGCAGCGCGCTGGATGAGAGCCGGGCATCGGCCAGACAGTTATCGGTTAACTGAACCAGACGCGTGGTGGCGCGCTGCATGCGGTCCAGGCGCGGCCGTTGCGCCGCCTCCGGAGAGCACAGGCGCAGGTTCTCCAGCGCGGCCTGGATAACCGAAAGCGGCGTTCTGAACTCGTGCGCCACCATCCCCATAAACTGACGTTGATGAAAGCTTGCTTCGCGTTCGATCTGCAGTTCGCGCGTCAGCTGTTGTTTTTGCACCAGCCTGCGATTTTCGGCCCGTACTCGCAGGACCGCAATGATAAGGACGGTGACAATATGAACAATCAGCGCGTACTGCCAGGCGGAATAGATGGTGTTATGAAAAGGGATCACCCCGTGTATCGAGAGAAGCACCAGCGCGGCGGAGGCCACGTAGACGGGCGGAAGCAGTCCCAACAGCAGCGTATTTAAATCGATGGCTTTGCGTCGCCAGAGCAGCCATGAGGTGATCAGCAGAATCGGCGCGGCAATAAAGAACATCGCCGCCTCGATCTGCATGGCCTGTCCGTAAAAGCCGAGGGGCACGCTGGCGAGAAGCACAATATTGACGCCAATAGCAACGAGCAGCAGCCGGTGCAGGCGCGGCATATTGTTTTTAAGATCAAAAACCTCGCTATGCAACCACAGCGCGGTGGCGTAGCTGAGCAATGACAGGTAGCTGATCATCGCATCCTGCACGGGGAGAACGGCATCGCCAAAAAACCATTCCGGGTAGCCGTGTAGCGCCGCCACCAGCGGATAGTTGAGGGAAAACAGGCAAATTCCCCACAGCAGGCGGCGACGTAATACTAAGGCAAGCCACAGGGCAATTCCGCTGGCAATCGCCGCCAGGCCAAAATAGAAGCTCCAGAATGCGGTATCCCGGGTTGCGGTGCTGACAAACTCCTGTGGAGAAGAGAGCGTCGCCAGCAGGATCAGGGTACTGCTGCTGCGCAGGCGAAAAACCATCTCGTATCCCGCGTCGCCAGGGGGCGGCGGTAAGATCAGAACGCTTTCACGATAGTCCAGGTCGCTATCGCGGGTCGAGGCGTGGTCGCCAAACTCTTTGTGCGTCCACGGAAGATCGCTGCCGGCAGGACGATAGAAAACGCTGAGATGATCGATAAAGGAGGGGCCGAGCTGCAGCCAGCGAGATTCACCCTCAAAATCGGCCGCCGGCAGGCGGCTCTTAAACCAGTACGTTTTCGATGAGTAGCCAAATGAGGGGATGCGCTGCCCCGAGTTGAGCTTACTCTCCGGCAGGGCGAGAAACGCCTCCAGCGTCATCGACCCGTCAATATCGGTCACCCACTGCACGGGAATATCAATGCCAATCTGACGACTTTGCGCCGCGACGGGGGAAGAAAACGACAGGCTGGCCGCAATGCTAAAGCCGACCCAGAAGAGCACTCTGTAGCCCCAGACGAACGACGCGGCGAAGCCAGGAACGGCGCGTATACGATTCAAACTCCCCCCTGCGGCATGGATGAATAACGGTGACTGGAATAATCAATCATGTCTGCGACATGCACAGGCGGTCCCCCCGGATGTCGGGAAATAAAAGCGCAGTTTCAGACGGCACAGCATTCTGCAGGGGGCGGGGAGATTGTACCAGCGTTATTTGCAGCAGGCCGCACTGGCCAGACCTGTTCGCTACGCCGCGTCAGACAAGGCATGCGCGGTGAGGGTATCCGGCATGACGAGCCCCAAACGGGGTAACATGATGTCGCTCTGGCTATGCTGCGATATAAAACGCTACTGCCGGGAAAGCAGGGCGATGATAAAACCGCTGGGAGTGCATGTTTGCCTGGCGAGAGCCCATTTCCGGGAAGCTGATTTATGCCATGGCGCGATTTTCGGCGGTGGCGTTCCGGGAGGAGAAGCCACAGAGGAAAACGGGCAGGGCTGCCCCGTGAACGTTAAGCGAAAACGACCTGTGCCCAGCGGGCCAGACCGGCGGTAACGGAGCCAAAATCATCTCCGCCGGCGATCGGAATACCCGGCAGGTGGGCCGCCAGCGCTTTCTTAATCAGCGGTGAGCGGGCGCTCCCCCCGGTCAGGTAGATCACATCCGGCGTTTCGCGGCTGTTGTCCAGCGCCAGCTGAACCTGCTCCATAATACGCGTCAGCGGCTGATTCAACGCCGCTTCCAGTCCCTGCTGGCTGATAGCTGTGGCCAGTTCATTGCCGATAAACGGCAGCCCGGCGGTCACCTGCTCCTGCGCGGAGAGGGCGATTTTACTCTCCTCCGCACTGCGCACCAGGCGATAGCTCAGACGCTGGCGCCAGACTTTCAGCAGCAGCGCCACTTTATCGGCATCGCGGGCATCGCGCAGCAAGTCATTGAGCAAACGACCGTTGGCGCTGCTGTAGAAATCAGTTTGCGCCGGCACATCGTTGATCGCCACGGCGTTCCACCACGGCAGCACCGGTAAGGCGATCCCTTTTTCAGTTTCGCCACCCATCCCCAGCAGCGGCATCAGGCATTTAAAGGCCAGCGCGATGTCGAGATCGTTCCCGCCGACGCGGCAGCCGCTGTGGCCGAGTAAACTTTGCTGACGATCGGCTTTCTGCCGCCACTGCGGCCCCATCAGCAGCAGCGAACAGTCGGTGGTGCCGCCGCCGATATCGACGACCAGTACGCGTTTTTCTTCGCTGAGCGTCGCTTCGAAATCCAGCCCGGCGGCAACCGGTTCAAACTGGAAAACGACGTCACGGAAACCGGCGCGTTTCGCCGCGCGCTCGAGGATCCCCTGCGCCTGGGCATTGGCGTCATCGCCGCCCAGCCCCTGGAAGTTGATCGGCCGGCCAATTACCGCCTGGTCAATCGTCTCCGGAAGCTGGGTCTGCGCCTGCTGTTTAATATGCAGCATCATGGCGCATACCAGGTCTTCAAACAGCGCAACCTGCTGCGGCTTCAGGCCGCTGGCGCCGAGGAACGATTTCGGGGATTTAACGAAGTACACTTCTTCCGGATCGTCGACATATTGATGCAGCGAGGCCAGACCGAACTGGACGCTGTTGCCGAGGACGTCGATGTCTTCATCGCGGTTATAGTTGATGGCGCGACGCAGCAGCGCCTGGTTTTCAGCGCCGTTGGTCGGCACGTCATGATGGCGATAGAGCCATTCGCTGACCGCTTCGCGGGTCGGCGCCGACAGCATTGATGGCAGCAGCTTGCTGCCGTTTTCCAGCGTTAACAATTGCGGAAGGTTATCGCGCATTACGGCAACCGAACAGTTGGCGGTTCCGTAGTCAAAACCAATAAACATGACCTGAAAAATCCCCATGCCAGTGAAGAAGGGGGGCGACTTTAGCGGATTGCCGCCACGGCGACAACTGGAATTTAAAAGCAAGGTATGTCGGACGTGGAGCGTCTATCATTGAGGCAATTAAAGAAGGAGAAATGATGACGCTGTTACCCTGGCACGCCCCCTACGACCCGGAATGGATATTCGGTTTTCTACGCGCCCGTGCGGTGGCGGGTATTGAAACGTTCAGCGCGGGGCGTTACACCCGCAGCTTTTCCCTCGCGGGCCATCGCGGCCTGATCGTGGTTGAGCCCGATATGGCGGCGCAGGGATTACGCGTAACCCTATCTGACGGCCTGCAGCCGGTGGCCGATGCATGCCACGACCGGGTTGCGCGCTTGTTTGATTTAGCCTGTGACCCGCATCGGGTGGCCCAGACGCTGGGCGCGCTGGCCAGCGCGCGTCCTGGGCTGCGCCTGCCGGGATCGCTTGATGCCTTTGAACAAGGAGTGCGCGCGGTGCTGGGGCAGCTGGTCAGCGTGGCGATGGCGGCGAAGCTGACGGCAAAAGTGGCGGCGGCTTACGGGGAAACGCTGGTGGAGGCGCCGGAATACAGGCTCTTTCCTGAACCACAAAGCCTGGCGCGAGCGGATCCGTTAGCGCTTAAAGCGCTGGGGATGTCGCTGCGGCGCGCCGAGGCCCTGATCCATCTGGCGCAGGCGGTGATTGACGGTCAGCTGCCGCTGGCGGCGCCGGACGACATTGAGGCCGGGATGAAACAGCTGCAAACGCTGCCCGGTATCGGCCGCTGGACCGCCAGCTATTTTGCCCTGCGCGGCTGGCAGGCGAAGGACATTTTTCTGCCGGATGATTACCTGATTAAGCAGCGGTTTAGCGGTATGACCCCGGCGCGCATTGCCCGTTACGCCAGCCGCTGGCAGCCGTGGCGTTCCTATGCGTTATTGCATATCTGGTATAGTGAAGGATGGGCGCCGACTGAGGAATAGCCATGCAGGGTGCATATCACTGGTATCGACGCGCTGAAATCCCTATAATTGCCGCGTTTGACGGTCAAACGTCACCCTTCCAATACATGAAATTATTCGAGATGCGCCTCAAAACTCGTTAGCGTTTTGAACAAACCCCACAGGGGCGAGGCTGCAAGCCGAGTCACGCGGCGGCAGCTCGAAGGGTTATGTGTATATACATCCAGGTTAATCAGGTCGCAAAAAAGTTATGACTGATACGTCTCATCAGTGCGTCATTATAGGTATCGCCGGCGCATCGGCTTCGGGAAAAAGTCTTATCGCCAGCACGCTGTATCGCGAATTGCGTGAACAGGTTGGTGATGAACATATTGGCGTTATTCCGGAAGACAGCTACTACAAAGATCAAAGTCATTTGTCGATGGAAGAGCGTGTTAAAACGAACTATGACCATCCCAGCTCGATGGATCACAGTTTACTGTTTCAACATTTGCAGATGTTGAAAAGCGGCCAGCCGATTGAATTACCGGTTTACAGCTACGTTGAACATACGCGTATGCCGGAAACGATCCACATTGAACCCAAGAAAGTGATCATCCTCGAAGGGATTTTATTGCTGACGGATGTTCGCCTGCGCAATGAGCTGAGCTTCTCGATCTTCGTTGATACGCCGCTGGATATCTGCCTGATGCGCCGCATCAAGCGCGATGTGAATGAACGCGGGCGCTCGATGGACTCGGTGATGGCGCAATATCAGAAAACGGTTCGTCCGATGTTCCTGCAGTTTATTGACCCTTCCAAGCAGTATGCCGACATTATTGTGCCTCGCGGCGGTAAAAACCGCATCGCGATTGATATTCTGAAGGCAAAAATCAGCCAGTTCTTTGAATAACACAGACGAATTGTGTAACGTGCAAAGAGAACCCAAATTGCCCTTAGCCCCGGAAGGTGTAGGGGCGCGATGCCATAAAGGAGAGAGCTCATGCGTCTGTGCGACCGAGATATAGAAGCCTGGTTGGATGAGGGGCGGCTATCTATCAGCCCGCGTCCGCCCATTGAACGTATTAACGGCGCGACCGTAGACGTTCGGCTGGGGAATAAATTCCGCACGTTTCGCGGCCACACGGCGCCTTTTATCGATCTGAGCGGGCCTAAAGCGGAAGTGACCGCGGCGCTGGATCGGGTGATGAGCGAAGAGATCGTGCTGCCGGAAGGCGAAGCCTTCTATCTGCATCCGGGAGAGCTGGCGCTGGCGGTGACCTATGAGTCGGTGACGCTACCGGCCGATCTGGTTGGCTGGCTGGACGGACGCTCCTCTCTGGCGCGTCTGGGGCTGATGGTGCACGTCACCGCTCACCGTATCGATCCCGGCTGGTCTGGCTGCATCGTGCTCGAGTTCTTTAACTCCGGCAAGCTGCCGCTGGCGCTGCGTCCGGGGATGCCGATCGGCGCATTGAGTTTTGAACCGCTGTCAGGCCCTGCGGCACGGCCCTATAACCGCCGTGAAGACGCCAAATATCGCGACCAGCAGGGCGCGGTGGCGAGCCGAATAGACAAGGATTGATAACGTAAGCGGTGTACTGAGGGTGCCATGAGACGAATTCTGACGACGCTGATGATCTTGCTGGCGGTGGTTGTCGCCGGGCTGACCGCGTTGGTATTGCTGGTCAATCCCAACGATTTTCGCGCCTATATGGTGCATAAGGTGGCGGAACGTAGCGGTTATCAGCTCGAACTCGATGGCCCGCTGCGCTGGCACGTCTGGCCGCAGCTGAGTATTCTTTCCGGCCGCATGACGCTGACGGCCCCGGGGGCGGCTGAACCGGTGGTGCGCGCGGACAATATGCGTCTCGATGTCGCCCTTATGCCGCTGATTTCCCATCAGCTGCAGGTCAAACAGGTGATGCTCAAGGGCGCGGTCATTCAGCTGACGCCGAAGACCGAGGCCGTTCGCGGCCAGGATGCGCCGGTGGTTCCTCATGATAATCCGCTGCCGCTGGTGGCGGAAGACAGCGGCTGGTCCTACGACGTGCGGCAGCTGCAGGTGGTGGACAGCGTCCTCTTTTTCCAGCATGAAGATGGCGAACAGGTGACCGTGCGCGATATTCGTCTGCAGATGGATCAAGATGAGCATCATCACGCGACCCTCGACTTTGCCGGGCGAATCAACCGCGATCAGCGCGATCTGGCGCTCTCTTTCACCGCTGAGGTTCAGGGCGGTGACTATCCGCATTCTCTGAAGGCTGACATCTCCCGGCTCGACTGGCAGCTGCGCGGCGCCGAGCTGCCGGCTAACGGGGTGAGCGGGCAGGGCAGTATGCAGGCGAACTGGCAGGAGGACGAGAAAAAGCTGAGCTTCGATAACCTCAATCTGACGGCGAACGGCAGCACGATTGCCGGCAACGCCAGCGTGATTTTAGGCGACCGGGCCGACTGGAATCTCAATCTTCACGCCACGACTCTTGACCTCGACAGTCTGCTGACGCACGGTTCACCGGCGACGGACTCTGGCGCCAGCCAGCAGGGACAAAGCCAGCCGAGGCAGCTGCGCCCGGTGATTGCCGACAGCGATATTCAGGAAGATTACGACAGCCTGCGCGGCTTTACCGCCCATATGGCGCTGACGGCCGACCAGCTTCAGTGGCGTGGGATGACCTTTACTCAGGTGAAAAGCGACATTAGTAATCAGCTCGGACTGCTGACCATCAACCAGCTTCAGGGCGAACTGGATGGCGGCCTGATATCGTTGCCCGGCACCCTCGACGCGCGGGGAGAGACCTCGCAAGCCTCTTTCCAGCCCAAACTGGATAACGTTGAGATTGCCACCATCCTGAAAGCCTTTAACTATTCGCTCAATCTGACCGGTAAGCTCTCTTTAAGCGGAGATTTCTCCGGCGAAAGAATTGATGCCGACGATTTCCGTCGTCGCTGGCAAGGGGATGCGCAGATACAGATGGCGAATACCCGCACTGAAGGGCTTAACTTCCAGCAGCTCGTGCAGCAGGCCGTTGAGCGCAGCACCAATGTGCAGGCGCAGGAAAATTACGACAACGCGACCCGCCTCGATGCCATGAGCAGCGAGCTGCAGCTGGCGCAAGGACAGGTCACCTTGCATAGCCTGCAGGGGCAATCAGAAATGATGGCGCTGACCGGGCAGGGCGACCTGAATTTGCTGAAAGAAGAGTGCGATATGCGCTTTAACGTGCGCGTGCTGGGCGGCTGGAAAGGCGAAAGCAAGCTTATCGACAAGCTCAAACAGACCGCGATTCCGCTGCGTATCTACGGGAAATGGCAGGCGCTGAGCTACAGTCTGCAGGTTGACCAGGTACTGCGTAAACAGCTGCAGGATGAAGCTAAACAGCGGCTTAATGACTGGATTGAACGTAATAAAAACAGCCAGGACGGGAAAGAAGTGAAGAAGTTGCTTGAGAAACACTAACCGGGGTTGACCGGTGGAGCGACTTTACCGGCCCGGATAGCGGCGCTAATGCCTTATCCGGGCCACCTGAGCGGACTCTCCCTGTAGCCCCGGTAAGCGTAGCGCCAGCGGGGAAGCAGACAGATGCAGGTTGAAAGGTTACCACCATGGTTTTCCCGGATGGCGCCGCGAACGTCTTATCCGGGCGACCTGATCGCACTCGTCTTATCCGGGCGACCTGATCGCACTCTCCCTGTAGCCCCGGTAAGCGCAGCGCCACCGGGGCGTATCTGCCGACTGCGGGGATTACACTTCGTAGCTCAGTTCGTCTTCCCGCGGCGGCGGCGGGATAATCTGCACTTTCTGTACCCGGTGGCTCTCGACCTGCAGCGTACGTACGATGTAGTCGCCGATTTTCACCTCTTCTCCCGCTTCGGGGACATGCTGCAGATTTTCCATCAACAGACCGGCAATCGTGTGATACTCGCGCTTATCATCGAGCGGCAGGGGAATGTACTGCACTAAATCTTCCAGCGGCATATGCCCATTGGCGGTCCAGCTGCCGTCAGGATTTTTTGCGATATCGTGGCGGGCATCAATCTCTTCAGCTTCGTTGGGTAAATTGCCGGCGATGGTTTCCATCACATCGCTCAGGGTCACCACCCCCTCAACGGAACCAAACTCATCCACCACGAAGGCGAAATGGGTCCTGGCATGGCGGAACTGCTCCAGCGCTGGCAACAGAGGCAGCGTCTCAGGGAACACCAGCGGCTGACGAAGCAGGACGCGCAGGTCGAGCGGTTCATGACGCAGCGATTGCTGTAGCAGGTCGATGACGTGAACCACGCCGAGCAGATCTTCATCATCATTTCCGCCGGTGACGACCAGTCGGGTATGCTGGTTTTTCTCCAGCAAGGCGCGAATTTCCTCTTCCGGGGCGCTAAGGTCTATATGCTCGATATCATGGCGCGAGGTCATAATGCTGCTGACGGTGCGCTGGTTGAGATTAAGCACCCGCTCAATCATCCGGCGTTCCTGGGGGTTGAACAGCGGGTTATCGGCCTGGCTGTCGATCAGCGCGGCCGTATCGCTGCTGAGCTCGGCGTGTTCTTTATGCCCGCTAAGTAGATTCATCACCGCTTCGGTTGTGCGTTGGCGGAGCGTGAGATTGGCGGAGAGGAAGCGACGGCGGTTGAACAGCGCCAGCTGGTTCAGCGACTCAATGATGACGGAGAAGCCAATGGCCGCATACAGATAACCTTTCGGGATGGGGAATCCAAACCCTTCGGCAATCAGGCTGAAACCAATCATCAGCAGGAAGCTCAGACAGAGAATAACGATAGTCGGGTGGCTGTTGACAAAACGCGTCAGCGCTTTGCTGGCGAGCAGCATCAAACTCATGGCAATAACTACCGCTGCCATCATCACCGCCAGATGGTCGACCATGCCGACGGCGGTGATCACCGAATCGAGGGAGAAGATGGCATCCAGCACCACAATCTGAGCGACCACTCCCCAGAACTTCGCGCCTTTGCGCTGAACCGGATTATCGCTGTCTTTGCCTTCCAGTCGCTCATTGAGCTCAACAGTCGCTTTAAACAGCAGGAATAACCCGCCAAACAACATAATCAAATCTCGCGCGCTAAAGCTGAGATCGTGGTAGGAGAACAGCGGTTTGGTCAGGGTGACCAGCCAGGAGATCGAGGCGAGCAGCAGCAGACGCATCAGCATCGCCAGCAGCAGGCCAATCACCCGCGCGCGGTCACGCTGAGTAGCAGGGAGCTTTTCCGCGAGGATCGCGATAAAAACGAGGTTATCAATACCGAGGACCAGCTCTATAACCACCAGCGTTATGAGACCGGCCCAAATTGAGGGGTCGGCAATCCATTCCATCATTCGCTAAAACCTATACTACCTGAGAGTGCCATCCGACGATCATGGATAAGCGACCGATAAATTGCAATATATTCTCGTCTTATGACGTCAGGCTGGCGCGGGGACGGGAGAAATGCCGCGGCTGGCAATATTAAACTGCATGAATTATAGCCGTGCGCGCTTATTTTTTATGCAAATAAGCTTATTAATAAAAGATATGACTGTGGACGACTGAATATAAACTTGCAGAGAGTGCACTGGATCAATAATGGCGGTTATTGCCCTTTCTGACCAAACAGAAGTATGAAAATCAGACGGATTCAGAAGCAGAGGTGTAAACACCCGATTCAATCACTCAATCGTAGCGATCCAGGTTTTCATACTACTGAATGTCGTGGCTTGCAAAATATCTTGTTTAATCAGACGATATCAGCAGCTTTTAATCAGGTGTAAAAGCCAGTGCCGATGGATGACATGGATAGCGGGCAACAGGTGAAGGAGGGCATGATGAGCGCAGCGGTGAGCTTTCTGCGCTATTTTCTATTGAAAATAGTGTCTGCAGATTATTTTTATGAATTATGTCCTGGTGTTCATGGGAATAAACCCTCTTTTTTTCTGTATTTTACGCATTATCCAAACGCTTCTTCTACAGTATTCTCTGCCGGAAATACAGCGATAAGTCCTGCGGTTGAAGAAAGTGCAGAGGAAAATCCTGAGGCAGTGCGCCATATGACTCCTGAGTCATCAGAATTTTCTTAAACCGCTCTGTCGGAGCTAATACTTTGAGTGTATTCTCTGATGAAACATGTAGTTTCGGAATTTTGCTGGAAGTCGGACTGATAGCAAAACGGTAATATCATAGATTGATACCAGGGGAACCTGTAATCAGGCGGGTATCGAAGATTTATCACTATATGGGTGGATATGAGAATGGCAAGTTTGAAAGCAGTTATTCCGGTAGCCGGATTGGGGATGCATATGTTGCCGGCCACCAAGGCGATTCCGAAGGAGATGCTGCCAATCGTTGATAAGCCAATGGTTCAGTATATCGTCGACGAGATTGTGGCGGCAGGTATCAAGGAAATTGTACTGGTTACCCACTCGTCTAAGAATGCCGTGGAAAACCATTTCGATACCTCCTATGAACTGGAAGCGCTGCTTGAGCAGCGTGTTAAACGTCAGCTGCTGGCTGAGGTACAGGCAATCTGTCCGCCGGGCGTGACTATCATGAACGTACGCCAGGCGCAGCCGCTGGGGCTGGGACACTCTATTCTCTGCGCGCGCCCGATCGTCGGAGATAACCCGTTCGTTGTGGTGCTGCCGGACATCGTACTGGACGATGCCAGCGCTGACCCGCTGCGCTATAACCTGGCGGCGATGGTGGCCCGTTTTAATGAAACCGGGCGCAGCCAGGTGCTGGCCAAGAGAATGGACGGCGACCTGTCGGAGTATTCCGTGATCCAGACCAAAGACCCGCTGAACGTGGAAGGGCAGATTGGTCGGATCGTTGAGTTTATCGAGAAACCTGACGAACCGCAGACCCTGGATTCCGATCTGATGGCCGTAGGACGCTATGTGCTTTCCGCCGATGTGTGGGCCGAGCTGGAGCGGACTCAACCTGGCGCATGGGGCCGTATTCAGCTGACCGATGCGATCGCTGAACTGGCGAAGAAGCAGCCCGTTGACGCGATGTTAATGACCGGCGATAGCTACGACTGCGGTAAAAAAATGGGCTATATGCAGGCCTTCGTAAACTACGGGCTGCGTAACCATAAAGAAGGCACGAAATTCCGCGAGAGCATTAAGAAGTTACTCGCGTAAATAGGCTCTGCCGGATTTCAGAAGTGTGAAAATGTAGGGTTTACAGAAGTATGTGGCTTAAGTCCGCGATGTTGCATGCTTCTGTAGACAGCCCTGCAGATTAAATAAGGCTATTTTAGATAAATATTAATCAATATAAATCAGATGGTTATGCTGATTTGCTGAAACACGCTTAATATGTAAACAAAAAGCGACTTCAGAGACATCTGGTTGCTGTGCTGGCCCTCCTGTGATGGAATGGTCGGAGTAGCATAATTTTATGTTTGCTAATAATGAGTTAGTCGGAATCTTCTTAAAAAAATATGCCTGCCGCTGGCTGTCATAAAAAAATAAAACTTGACTGAGATCATGCTTACGCATTAAACAACAGTGATGCATGCATAAAAATGTGAAGTTATCGGATGTGTATGCCCATACCAACGTCATGGACAAAGGCGCTGCGAACTGGAAAATCGTCAAAGGATGAAAAATAAATGAACTGGCAGTGGGTCTCTTTTTTTGGTGATAGTACCGTGTTGTTACCCAGCGCGGCAGCCGTGTTCATGGTTTTATTTCTGCGCAGGCCTTCCAGACAGATTGCCTGGCAATGGGGATTGCTGTTTGGTATTACCGGCGCCATCGTCAGTGCATCAAAACTGGCGTTTATGGGCTGGGGCATCGGCATCCGCGAGTTAGATTTCACCGGTTTTAGCGGGCATACCGCTTTATCTACCGCCTTCTGGCCTATTTTCTTATGGCTGCTCTGTACTCGCGGTAGCGTTGCTTTACGCCGGACTGCCGTGGTGATGGGGTATCTGCTGGCTGGCCTCGTGGGGTATTCCCGTCTGGCGATTCATGCCCACTCCCCATCGGAAGTGATTGCCGGGCTGCTGCTTGGCGCCTGTGGTAGCGCGCTGTTTCTGCTGCTGCAGCGGAATTCATCACGTGTCGTCGATGCGCAGCTCTCCTGGGGCGGGGTGCTCAGTCTGATTATCATCCCCGTCGTGTTGCTAAATATTGGCACTAAAGCGCCGACCCAGTCACTGCTGGGCGAAATTGCCGTCAAGCTTGGTCCGCTGGAAAAACCCTTTACCCGGTCGGATATGCATAAGCATTTTTACTGAGTGTGCTGCTGACAATGAATGAGACCAGCGAAAATAATAGAATCAGTCCCGGCCTCACGCATTCATATTCATGAAATAAATAGTTGATACTACATTCTGCAGCAATGTTTTGCTGGCACAGGAAATAACGTGGCTGAGAACAATCCTAAATAGACAGCCAGCGCCTGATACCTGAAGTTAAATTATCTTTGTCAAGTATAAAAAGTGAATGGAAGGTATTAATTTTTGTAGTTGACGAAAGTGACGACAATTTGAAGGGTTAGTTCATTTTGTTAGTAAAATCCTTAAAAAACATGATGTTAATTTTACGATGGTGCGTGAGTAAGTTTCGCTGGCTGGAACAGCGAGATATTATTAAACAATCTTATTGTGATGTCCTCCGCTTGTCGGAGGAGTAAGGTTTGGTTGTTTTTATAAGCGAATAGTTGTCATTTTTACTCCCATTTGCCGGCAGAATCTCGTAAACTTGATGCCGCTAAAATATTGTCAGTGACTAATAATCAGGCGGGCGCTGCGCCAGCAAAAATGTATAAATGAAGTACAGTGCATTGGTAGCTGTTAAGCCAAGGGCGGTAGCGTATCGAAACCGTCAGCGTCAATTCTGCAGTCATCTTCTATATGTTCTAAATTCCTAAAACCGGTTGCGACGGATGATTATCCGCAAGCACCGTATATAATCGGCACTCTTTCTGACTCAACAGCGTTTTATCCCTCTGTCTGACCTGAGATAGTTCATGTCCAGGGTCGGCGGCGATCGGTGTGAGGGGCGTCGCTGGCGTTTTGACTGTGGCACTGACATTTCAAATAGTGCGTGGCTGATTACGTTCGAAGGGACTGCTTATTGCATCATCACTGTTGAACAAACATACTACGACTGGCGTCAGCGTGCGCTCTCTAAACTCATATTCCCCATGACTCGCCAGCTTGCGGAAACGGGGCTAAAAATGGATCTTGTATAATGATGAAAATCGCGCGTCTTGCACTTGCTTTGGGGCTGTTGACATCGGTGAGTGCGCAGGTTTATGCCTCTGGTCTGGTACTCAATGATAACGAACTGCGTAACGATCTCTCCTGGCTGTCTGACCGGGGAGTTATTCAGCTTAGCCTTTCTACCTGGCCCTTGAGTCAGGAAGAGATTACCCGGGCGTTAAAAAAAGCCAAACCTTCCTATTCTTCTGAACAGGTGGTGCTGGCGCGTATTAACCAGCGGCTTTCCTCATTAAAGGCTGATTTCCGCGTCAGCGGCTACACCTCTACCGATCAACCGGGAACCCCGCAGGGTTTTGCACAAAGCCAACCGGCAGATAATTCGCTATCGCTGGCCTTTAATAACAGCGGCGACTGGTGGGATGTTCATCTGCAGGGCAATGTAGAAGGCGGTGAGCGTATCAGCAATAGTTCCCGTTTCAATGCCAACGGCGCGTACGGTGCGGTGAAGTTCTGGAACCAATGGCTGTCGTTTGGCCAGATGCCGCAGTGGTGGGGGCCCGGCTATGAAGGGAGCCTGATCCGCGGCGATGCCGCGAGACCGATGACCGGATTTCTGATGCAGCGCGCTGAACAGACCGCCCCGGAAACCTGGTGGCTACGCTGGATTGGCCCCTGGCAGTATCAGATTTCCGCCAGCCAGATGAACCAGTACACGGCGGTACCCCATGCCAAGATTATCGGCGGCCGTTTGACCTTCTCGCCGTTCCAGTCTCTGGAACTAGGGGCTTCGCGAATCATGCAGTGGGGAGGAGAGGGGCGCCCTCAATCCTTTAGCAGCTTCTGGGATGGTTTTACTGGCAAGGATAATACCGGGACGGATAATGAACCCGGTAACCAGCTGGCGGGATTTGACTTCAAACTGAAGCTCGAGCCAACGCTGGGCTGGCCGGTGAGCCTGTACGGCCAGATGATAGGGGAAGATGAATCCGGCTACCTGCCTTCGGCCAATATGTTCCTCGGCGGAATTGAAGGGCATCATGGCTGGGGTAAAGATGCGGTTAACTGGTATGTAGAAGCACATGATACTCGCAGCAATATGAGCCGGACTAATTATAGTTATACACACCATATTTACAAAGATGGCTATTATCAACAGGGTTATCCATTAGGTGATGCCATGGGAGGGGATGGGCAACTGCTCGCAGGTAAAGTAGAACTGGTGACAGAAGATAATCAGCGCTGGAGTGCGCGTCTGGCCTTCGCCAAAGTAAACCCAGAGGATCAAGCAATAAATAAGGCATTCCCGCATGCAGACACGTTGAAAGGTGTGCAACTCGGCTGGAGTGGGGATGTTTATAAAACAGTCCGCCTGAACACCTCACTGTGGTATACCAATGCGGATCACAGCGATAGCGATGATGTAGGCGCAAGTGCCGGGATCGAGATTCCCTTTAGTTTATAGGCTGAATGCTGCAGATAGCTAGGAGAATGAATCAAATACGGCATTCTCTACGTGAAGCCGGTTGGTAACGAACTGGTGGACAAAAGGCAGCTCAGGAATTAGCAAATTTTAGTTTACTGATGATGTGACATTATGAAGAAAAAAATGGTTAGATTTTCGGCTTTAGCATTGGCTATAGGGTTATTAGCGGGCTGTACTATTATACCAGGACAGGGGTTAAATAGCCTACGGAAGAATGTTGTTGAATTACCAGATAGTGATTACGATCTGGATAAGCTGGTCAATGTTTACCCGATGACGCCAGGACTGATCGATCAGTTGCGCAGTCCTACTGTGATGGCGCAGCCAAATCCACAACTGGATAATTTACTTAAAAGCTATGAATATCGAATCGGAGTGGGTGACGTATTAATGGTGACCGTATGGGATCACCCAGAGTTAACGACCCCTGCAGGGCAATATCGCAGCGCCAGTGATACAGGTAACTGGGTAAACGCTGACGGTACAATTTTCTACCCTTATATTGGGAAAGTTCAGGTTGCCGGGAAAACTCTGAGCCAGGTCCGTCAGGACATAGCAAGTCGACTGACAACATACATCGAAAGTCCTCAAGTTGATGTCAGCATCGCCGCTTTTCGGTCACAAAAGGTATATGTAACCGGGGAAGTTATAAAGTCAGGACAACAACCTATTACTAATATTCCTTTAACAGTCATGGATGCTGTTAATGCTGCTGAAGGGTTGGCTCCAGATGCAGACTGGCGTAATGTTGTTTTGACACATAATGGTAAAGATACAAAACTTTCACTATATGCGTTGATGCAGAAAGGTGACTTAACCCAGAACCATTTATTATATCCCGGCGATATTCTATTCGTGCCACGTAATGACGATCTAAAAGTTTTCGTTATGGGTGAAGTCGGTAAACAAAGCACCATGAAGATGGATCGCAGTGGCATGACTTTGGCTGAGGCCATTGGCAATGCTGAAGGCATGTCGCAAGCATTCAGCGATGCTACAGGTGTGTTTGTTATCCGACAACTGAAAGGTGATAAACAGGGAAAAATTGCCAATATCTATCAGCTAAATGCTCAGGATGCTTCGGCTATGGTTTTAGGTACCGAATTTCAGTTACAGCCATACGATATTGTTTATGTTACCACTGCCCCGTTGGTTCGTTGGAATCGCGTGATTTCACAACTGGTTCCAACGATCACAGGGGTGCATGATATGACTGAAACAGGCAAATTCATTCGGACTTGGTGATAGATATGTTTGATTCCATTCTTGTTGTCTGTACAGGCAATATTTGTCGCTCCCCTATAGGGGAGCGATACCTTCAAAAAGCACTGCCTGCTAAAAAGATAAAGTCTGCGGGAACTAGTGCATTAGTTGGTCATGAGGCGGACCAATCGGCTGTGAAAGTTGCAGAAAAGCATGGTATTTCACTTGCTGGGCACGTTGGAACTCAGTTCACATCTGCACTTGGTCGACAATTTGATCTAATCCTGGTGATGGAAAAGTCGCATATAGAGTTAATTGGAAGAATAGCACCTGAAGCCAGAGGTAAGGTTATGTTGTTCGGTTATTGGCTAGAGCAAAAAGAAATTCCTGATCCCTACCGTAAAAGTGAAGAGGCTTTTTTATCGGTGTATCAGTTAATTGAAAATGCTGGTCAGCGTTGGGTTGAAAAATTAAACGCTTAATTATTAGGGAAAAGTGAATGTCTCCAATCAATAATAAGTCTACAACAAAAGAATCAGATGAACTTGATCTCGGTCGTTTGGTAGGAGAATTAATAGATCATCGGAAATTAATTGTTTCAATAACTACTCTGTTCACGGTTTTAGCAATAATGTATGCATTATTTGCTACTCCTATATATCAGGCTGACTCCCTCATTCAGGTTGAACAGAAGCAAGCAAATGCAATTTTAAGCAATCTCAGCCAAATATTACCAGATAGTCAACCACAATCTGCACCTGAAGTCGCCTTGCTACGGTCAAGAATGATATTGGGTAAAACCGTAGATGACCTCAACTTGCAAACAATTGTTGAGGAGAAATATTTTCCAGTGTTTGGCAAAGGGTGGCATCGGCTGCTAAATGACAAGCCAGGGAAAGTACTTGTTTCCCGGCTATATATGCCCGAGTCTGAATCTGATGAAAATAAATTAGAATTAGTTGTAAATGACAAAAGTAATTATACCATTTATGGTGATTCATACGAAATAAAAGGGAAAGTAGGGGAGTTGGTTGATGGTCATGGGATTTCTATTAAAATAGACAGTATTGACGCAGAGCCAAACACCAAATTTTCTATTAAATATATTAGTCGATTAAAGGCAATAGCTGATTTGCAAGAGCTATTATCTGTCGCTGATCAGGGAAAAGATACTGGGATTCTGGTTTTATCATTAACTGGAGATGATCCTGTTCAAATTGAGAGAATTTTAGATAGTATTAGCAGTAATTATTTAGCTCAAAATATAGCCCGGCAAGCGGCTCAGGATGCTAAAAGTTTAGATTTTTTGAATCAGCAACTACCACAAGTTCGAAATGAATTAGACGTATCTGAAGATAAATTAAATCAATATCGACGTCAGAATGATTCGGTTGATTTGTCATTAGAAGCTAAATCAGTTTTAGATCAGATTGTCAATGTTGACAACCAACTTAATGAATTAACATTTAGAGAATCTGAAATATCTCAATTGTATACGAAAGAGCATCCAACATATAAAGCGCTAATGGAAAAGCGTAAGACGCTTCAAGACGAGAAGGTTAAACTAAATAAACGGGTGTCTACTATGCCCGAAACTCAACAAGAAATACTCCGTCTAAGTCGAGATGTTGAATCTGGCCGTGCAGTTTATATGCAATTATTAAACAGGCAGCAGGAGTTGAATATTTCTAAATCTAGCGCCATTGGTAATGTTAGGATTATTGACAATGCGGAAACACAACCGAAACCAGTTGCACCTAAAAAAATTCTTATCATGCTGGTTGGGTTTATTTTAGGTGCAATGGTATCAACTTCTGTTGTACTGATAAGGGTATTCTTACGCAGAGGGATTGAAACTCCTGAACAATTAGAAGAAATTGGCATTAATGTTTATGCAAGTATTCCTGTATCAGAGGAATTTTCCAAGAAAAATATTAAAAATGGAATACAAAGTAAAAAACCACACCCACAACAAGGGTTTCTTGCATTGGAAAATCCTGCTGATCTCGCGATAGAAGCTATCCGGGGTCTGCGTACAAGTTTGCATTTTGCAATGATGGAAGCTAGAAATAATGTTTTAATGATTTCTGGTGCAAGTCCAAATGCAGGGAAAACCTTTATCAGCTCAAATCTTGCAGCTGTTATCTCCCAAACAGGTAAGAAAGTACTATTTATAGATACTGACATGAGGAAAGGTTATACACATAAATTATTTGGCGTCACAAATGATTGTGGGTTGTCTGACCTGCTGTCGGGGAAAACAGATGTAAATAAAGCTATTAAAAAAATACCAATGATTGGATTCGATTTTATTTCCAGGGGAATGGCTCCCCCCAATCCTGCAGAGTTGTTAATGCACAAAAACTTCAGTGATCTCATTTCATGGGCTTCAGGGCATTATGATTTAGTTATTCTTGATACACCTCCTATTCTCGCTGTTACTGATGCGGCAATAATAGGGAGTTATGTTGGAACGACTTTATTAGTTGCAAGATTTGAACTTAATACACCAAAAGAAATAGAAGTAAGTATCAAGCGTTTTGAGCAGAGTGGCGTTCCTATCAAAGGGTGTATTTTAAATGGTGTTGTTAAAAAGGCTAGTAGCTATTATGGTTATGGATACAGTCATTATGGATATTCATACACGGACGATAAATAGTTAAACTCATCTTAAGCCGGATTAATTATGATCCGGCTAATTAACTCTCTCCTAATTGCATTTCTTACCATCACAACAAAAATATAATGCATTCGAAGAATGTATTATAATCATTGAGAGGGAATCATGACGCTCCTCAGTAAGAATTTTATTGCCAGTATAGCATTGGCCTTGTCGGATTTTTTTAGTTTTACGATATCGCTTTATATATCAATTAGCATTATCTCAGTATTCTCGAGCGATTACGAAGTTGTTCCAGTTAGCCAAACGGATGGATGGGTCGCTTTGCATTGGTTGCTGGCATTATGCTGTGTGGGTTGGTACTCAGTAAGGTTGCGTCACTACTTTTACCGAAAAACATTTTGGTTTGAATTAAAAGAAATATTACGAACATTAGTTATTTTTGCGATTATTGAAATTGCTGTAATGGCATTTACCACATGGTCATTTTCTCGTTTCTTATGGGTGTTAACATGGGTATTAATTTTCATCTTGGTACCAGTTGCACGTATGATAACAAAACGCGTTCTTGACATCATGGGAGTTTGGCAACGAGATACATGGATTATTGGTAGCGGAGTTAACGCTATCGATGCATATAAGGCGATTAGTGGGGAGAGAAACTTAGGATTAAATATTATTGGATTTATTTCAAGCGAAGGAGGGATTACTGCAGGAGAGCAAATTGATAATATCCCTGTGTTGCCAAATGAAATAAAATGGTTATCAACAATGGATACCAGGACTCAATTTATCGTTGCAGTTGAATCGCATCAGAGTGAAGTTAGAAATACTTGGCTTAGAAATTTTATGATTAAGGGGTATCGCTATGTTTCTGTTATTCCGACATTACGTGGAATGCCGCTTGATAGTACCGATATGTCTTTTATCTTTAGTCATGAAGTAATGATATTCCGTGTTCAGCAAAATCTCGCGAAATGGTCCTCTAGAGTTTTAAAACGTCTTTTTGATATCGTTGGTTCGTTGGCTATTATCACTATTCTTTCGCCTATACTAATTTATATCAGTCGTAAGGTTAAGAAAGATGGTGGCCCTGCTATCTATGGACATGAGCGTATTGGAAAGGGCGGCCGACCATTTAAATGCCTTAAGTTTCGATCAATGGTCATTAATTCAAAAGAAGTATTAGCAGAGCTACTTGAAAATGATCCTGTATCAAAAGAAGAGTGGGATGCTACATTCAAATTAAAAAATGATCCGCGAATTACTAAAATCGGTGGATTTCTTCGCAGGACGAGTCTTGATGAATTACCACAATTATTTAATGTGCTAAAAGGTGAAATGAGTCTCGTGGGACCGCGACCGATCATTACTGCTGAACTGGAGCGTTATAATGAAGAAGTTGATTACTATCTTCTAAGTAAGCCTGGAATGACTGGTTTGTGGCAGGTCAGTGGGCGTAGCGATGTCGATTATGAAACTCGAGTTTATCTTGACGCATGGTATGTAAAAAACTGGTCTATGTGGAATGATATTGCCATTCTCTTTAAGACGGTTGGGGTGGTGTTGAAAAAGGATGGTGCGTATTAAATCTTTCTTTAAAATAATTTAATAAAGAGTTTGAAATGAAATACTATATTGCGATACCAACATATAATGGTGGGAAGATATGGGAGCAAGCAGTAGCTAATATAAAGGAAAATGCTCCTGCCGATGTATTTGTCCACGTAATTGACTCAAGCAGTGAAGATAATACTGTTGTCATTTCTGAACAAGCTGGTTTTGATGTGCTTACTATCGCAGGAAATGATTTCAATCACGGCGGAACTAGAAATAAAGCCGTTGAAAAATATATTGACCATTACGATGTGGTTATTTTCTTAACGCAGGATGCCATACCACAACCAAATTTTATAAAAGAGATACTGTCTGTATTTTCTGATGACAGCATCGCATGTGCGTATGGCAGACAATTACCTCATTCCGATGCTAATCCATTGGCAAAACATGCCAGAAGTTTTAGCTATCCGGAAAAGGGATATATCTGCGGGATAAAAAATATTCCAGAAATGGGACTAAAAACTGTATTTATGTCAAACTCTTTTTCAGCGTATAGACTTTCAGTATTTAGAGAATTAGGTGGATTTCCCTCGGATACTATTTTATGTGAAGACATGTTTTTTACAGCGAAAGCTGTGCTTGCGGGTCATAAGGTTGCCTATGTTGCAAAAGCGGAGGTAAAACACTCACATAATTATACGCCTTATGAAGAATTCAGACGTTATTTCGACATAGGTGTTTTCCATAAGGATGAGCCCTGGATACGCCAAAATGTTGGAAGCGCTGGCGGTGAGGGAAAAAAATTTATTTTGTCTGAATTTAAATTTTTGTTAAAAGAATCGCCCCATTGGATACCACTTGCGTGCATAAATAATTTTATGAAAATAGTTGGGTATAAGTTAGGCCAAAGATATGAAAAATTACCTAAGAAAATGATTAAGCTATTTAGTATGCATAAGAGGTATTGGGATAAAGAATTTTATAATTAATCAAAGTTAATTATTCTCGTTCTAAAATTCGTTTATAAAGGGCTTCATGTTACAAAATAAATTAATAAAGCCAGTGTATGCTGTGTGTAATGAAGTTTCATATATGACAGTTTATATCAAGGCTAATAATGCATCATTAGACACGTAATTTGCTTTTAATGAAATTTTAGAAATCTAGATGCTAGTTCTATTGTGAATGCTTACTACTCTTGATTTACTATACTATTCTTCATTTTGAGGGAATAATGAGTTTTGTTAAAAATGTATCCTGGATGGGAATGGGGACACTAGTCAGTATCGTTGTTTCCGTTGTTTCTGTCCCTTTAATATTGAAAATATTTTCAATACAAGAAACATCTTATTTTCTTTGGTTGTGGACTTTAATCGGCATTATGAATCTTGCTGATATGGGGGCAAGTAGAGGAGTTAGTAAATATATTAGTAGTGGCTGCAATAGAAATAGAATATTATTGTATGCATTTTCATATGTTTCAATCGTTTTTATTTTCCTTTTAATTGCATTTGTTATTTCATCATTGGTATTAAATAGTCTTCCTTGGGAAAAATTACCAGGGTTTGTAAAAATAGACTCCTTATTAATTGTGTTATTAAGCTTTCTTACATTCCCGTTATCAGGATATATTGAAGGGAAAGGTAATTTTCAGTATATTGCAATAATTAAAAATATTTGTAATATTTGTTCTTACGCACTTCCGATTTTTTATTTTTACTGCAATTTTGAATTTGAAGTTATTATATATCTGTCTGTGGTATTTTCACGTGCATTACTCTTTTTATTGTTATGTTTTTTTTGTTTCTCACATAAAAAAAATGACTCTAAGAAAAGCGATGCAATAGAATATATTGAGCAAACTACTTTCTCAAAGTTTATATCTTTTTGTCTGTCGGTTGGGCTCGCAAGCACATTAGGCATTATCTTTTTATATTGGGATAGATATCTGGCTATTTCGGTATTAAATAATGAAAAGGCTGTGTACTACATAGCCTTTTCTGAACTAATTGTTAAGGGCTATGCTATCCCTGGGATAATAACCGGAGTGGTATTCCAGTATTTTAGCTCTGGGTCATATGTGAAAAATAAAGCATGGATGTCTAAAATAATGCGGCCCAGGCATTTCATTGCTGTTGCAATGATAGTATCGCTTATCACGTTATTTATTTATTATCTTTGCCAGTATTATATAAATCAGGTCTTGTTTGGTGGAAAAGACGTATCTGATTTGAATATAGTAATGTATGTAATGATTTATTTTTCAGTTTTAAACTGCTTTAGTATGATTGCTACGACAATTGGTCAGGCATTAAATAACCATAAAAAAATATTATTTTATCAAGTTGCATTCTTACCTGTATTCACAATTTTTTCATATGTTTTTTCAGTGAATGGATATTTTATTATAGGGTTAATATTATGGTATATTAGAGTCCCATTTGTTTTATTACTGACTTTGAAGTTGAATTTTTTAAAATTTAAAAATACACATGAGATATAAAAATGAAAGTATTAATTATTAACCAGCATACAAACAACTTTGGTGATGATGCGGCAGGAGTTGCTCTTATGTCTTCCTTGCTGAAGGATAAGCATGAAATTGATGTTACTTACATTTGGAATAAAAATGGAACAAAAGTACCTCTCGAAGACTCTTTAATAACTCATCATGTTGATGCTAACCTAAGTCGTTCTAATCTTGTAAAGGAGATTTTTTCTTTTGTTCTGGGGAAAAAAGGATATTTTCACAAAATCGCAAAATTAGCTCGGCAGTCTGATTATGTTCTGGTTTCTCCTGGTGGTGCAAATATAGGAATTTATAAGGATTGGGCATATTTAGTTAACGTTATTGTATCTCGTTTTTACAATAAAAATGTCATTTTTCACCTTAACACGATTAGTAAAAGTAATAGCCATATATTTAATTTTCTGGCAAAACATACTCTGCGCAAATGTATAATGTTTGTTCGAGAGAAGGCATCGTATGATCTTTTGAAAACACAAGGCATAGTTGCAACTTTAGGGGTGGATACGGCCTTTATGCTAGAAAAATTGGACAAATCATTAGATTCTTCAGACAAGAATATAATTACATTTGTTCCAACAGAATTAAGTAACTGGCATGTGCATTTTAAAGGTGTAGATGATCATGACCTACTGAAAAACAAAATAATACCATCTTTATCGAAATTTGCTAAAGACGGGAATTATGTAATTAAAATTCTACCACATTTGTATTCTTCAGAAGCTGAAGGCAAATTTTTAAAAATGTTAGAAACTGAGTTTAGAAATAAAGGCATTGAGACCTTTATTGATACTCAAGTTACTGATTTTTATAAATATGATCAGAGTATAGCTGACTCATCTTTAGTCGTTAGTATGCGATATCATGGTGTTGTTTTATCAGTTAAGAATCAAATTCCAGTAATTAGCTTGTCTTATGAAAATAAAATGAAAGAGTGTTGTCGCTATTCTGGTATTTTATCACAAAATATTGATTTGCTAAATTTTGATGCTGCAAGATTAGATTCTTTGCTTAATTCAACGTTAGTGAATCCAAAACGAACTGATAATGATTTTTTAAGAAAAATGGCTTCGGCAGTGGTTGATTTTATAGCTATATATAACAGGTGAGTTATGAGGGTTATTAGCAATCTTTATTTTGTTGTGCTTTTTTCTTTTTTAATTTCCTTTATTCTGTATACCTTCAGGTTATCTGGAATTTATCCAGATATAACCGTTCCTTTTGTTTTGTTCTTTTCTTTTTTTCTAATGACATTACTAATGCTGGGCTTTGTTATGTCTGGCAATTTTCGGATCTGGTTTAGTAAAGCAAATAAAAGTGTTGAGTCACTTAGGCTCAAATACTCATATAAATATTGGCCAATAGTTTCAATAGTTTTATTTTTAATTATTGAAATTATTTACAATAAAAAAATTCCAATCGTTGAAATGCTAAGAGGAAATCAATATGACTATAGAGATTTTACGTTCCCAGGATTACATGTCTTTTTTACCTCATTGACTACATATTATAGTATTAAGTCCTTTTTTGACTATTTAGCTTATAATGACAGAAGAGCTTTATATTCATCTTTTCTCTGTGTTTTTATATTCGCCATACTAATGTATAGAAGCAATATAATGTTCTGTATACTGAATATGGTTTTCCTTTTTGTTTTATTTAAACGGGTGAATCTGAAAAGAATATTTAAAGTCGCCTTCTTCATTATAGGGCTTATGTATATATTTGGTGTGGCTGGTGATCTTAGGAGTAAAGCCCAGACTGGTGATAGTGAATTTGGTATTAGCAACATAATGAATGCAACTCAGGCATCATCTGATTTTGAAAAAAATTCTTTTTTGTCACCATTCTACTGGGCTTATCTATATATTAGTTCACCTGTTGCTAATTTTCAAAAAACTGTGAGTGTATATGATACACATGTAGAGACCGATGGGGCTTTGAAGTTTACTGTCTATGAAATATTACCAGATATTATAGGGAAGAGGGTCGCGGCCCTGGCTGGGTATGATGAAGAATATTCACCATTGGCTAGAGTAATCGATTTTCTAACAGTAGGTACTATTTTTGCAGACTCATTTGTTTTTGTTGGATGGTTTGGGCCAATCATTTTAATGTTTTTACTGGTTCTGACTCCAGTCATATTTTTATCCCTTTGCCCAAAAAACTATATATTTTTTGTTCAGTTTTCAATATGCGCTAATATATTGATATTGTGTACGTTTTCAAATATGTTGGCATATTCTACTCTGTCATTGCAGCTTTTTTACCCACTATTTAGCAGGAAATTTAAATTTAGCTAAATAACCTGGCAGGAAAATAGGATTGTTTATGAAAAATAACCGTATTGCTGTTCTTCTGTCAGCATATAATGGCGAGGAGTTTATTGACCAACAAATCAATAGCCTTCTTCATTCTAGTGTTGAGGTAGATATCTATATTAGGGATGATGGTTCCTCGGATAAAACACAAGATATTGTTTCAGAGTATATTTCAAAGCATAAAAATATATATCTGTTGCCTCGTAATAATGTTGGTGTTGTTGCCAGTTTTTTTGAACTTATTCTGCATGTTGATGAGACAAAATACGATTATTTTTGTTTTTGCGACCAGGATGATTTTTGGGAGAAAGATAAAATTGAAGTGGCTGTTGATAAGATTAAGGAAAAAAATGGTGCGGTGATGTATTGTTCTGCATTAAATGTTGTAGATGAAAATTTAAATTTTAAATTCAAATCTTGCTTCCCAAGTCGTGGTGTAGGACTTTCGAATGCTCTTGTTGAAAATATAGTTACTGGCTGCACTGTTGTACTAAATAAAGAAGCATTTGTTGAGATTAAAAATAATATACCTGATCCGACCTGTATTGTTATGCATGATTGGTGGTTTTATTTGATTATGTCAGTGAGGGGGGAGATTATATTTGATAGTAACTCATATATAAAATATCGACAGCATGGTAAGAATGTTGAAGGTATGAAAACGCCACTTAAAAAAATTATATCTAAAATTAAAAATCATAAAAAACCAAGTAAATATCCGCCATTATTGTTACAGTTGAAAACATTTCAATCCTTTTATTTGGATGAATTTTCACCCGAGCAAAGAACAAAAGTTAGTGAGTTTATTGATATACTGGAGAAGAGAAGATTTTTTTCTTTTCTGATTTTTATTTTACGCGGGAAAGTCTTTAGAAATAGTGTAAGCGATAATGCATCACTGATATATTCATTCATAACTGGGCGTATTTGATATGAAAAAAGATAGTAAAATTGATCACGTACTTGCGTTTTATTTGCCACAATTTCACCCAATTAAAGAAAACAATGAGTGGTGGGGAGAAGGATTTACAGAATGGAGTAATGTTGCAAAAAGCAAAAAAAGGTTTAATGGTCACCGGCAACCGCAACTGCCTGCAGATTTAGGATTTTATGATTTAAGACTTGCTGATACGCGTGAACAGCAAGCCAAAATGGCTAAAGAATATGGAATTACTGGATTTTGCTATTATCATTATTGGTTTAATGGAACTCAACTTTTAGAAAGACCTTTAAAAGAAGTTCTTGAATCTAAAACACCAGATTTCCCTTTTTGTATCTGCTGGGCCAATGAAAACTGGACTAGGGCCTGGGATGGTATGGACAAGCAGGTTCTCATACAGCAGGACTATACTGAAGACGACTCTCTAGAGCATTTTGAATCTTTATTGCCTTATTTTAAAGATGAGAGATACATTAAAATAGATAATAAACCATTATTCTTGATTTATAGATACGATCATATTGAACACGTAACATCTTATTTCGGGAAGTGGAGGGAAGAAGCAAAGAAACAAGGTTTTGATGACCTTTTTATATGTGCAGTCAAAAATGGATTTGTAACAGCAGAACCAAAAGAAATTGTTTCAAAAGGATTTGATGCAGTACTCGATTTTCAACCTAACAGGAAAGATTTTCCTACTAATGTATCAGGGAAACAAAAAGTTATTCAACTTGCGCAGAAAGTTCTCCCATCAGATTTGTATCAATGGTTGAAGGTTAATGGTAGTGCTGTAAACCAAATTTCATATAAGGGAATTGTTGATAATATAGTTTCAAAAAAATGGTATGATGATTGTCAGGTCTTTCCGTGTGTTTTCCCGAACTGGGATAACTCACCAAGAAGGAAAACCCCAACAGTAATTCAGAATAATAATCCAAAAGATTATACAAGATGGTTAAAGTTCGCAATAGATTCAACATCTAATTATTTGCCTGGACAGCGAATTGTCTTTATTAATGCCTGGAATGAATGGGCTGAAGGTTGTCACCTGGAACCTGATGTAGAAATGGGGCATACCTTCCTTAAGGCAACAAAAGAGGCATTAGCTTCCTCTTAGTTGAACTAAGCATCAGCAGCCTACAGTTGTATGGATTAAAATAACCCTTCTTTGTTGGGGGGTTATTGAGTGTTGCTCATTTCCTTTAGATATTAAGATTTATAATCTCTAATTATTTAATTTTATATGAACTCATGGAAGTTCGTGACGGTTCTGTATCTGATGGGCTCTTAATGATCTTATTATGCAGCTTTCTTGTGTGAAATGGTTTTGTCTGTTTTTGTATCATTATAGGTATGACTATTAGTCTTTAACTGCTTGCGAATTAATAATGTGGCGGGATATTTTTGCAGGACGGTTTGATGCTGTTCATGGATATAATATAGCCTTATAAATATAATTTTTATATGGTATGCTAGGAACTATTAATTGATTTGATTTATATGGTCGTATTATTATTCGTGTTTTTTGCCTCTTTTGTTTGCTCTTGCTGAATTTTATGCGTGTCTATTTTGTCACAAATGTCATTCTTTGTAAGCTTCGTTTGATTACTAAGTGAGTAATTATGATAGAAAATAGACGGTCTTTTTTTAGGGCTTTTTTGGCGTCAGTTTTAGCATTAGGGTTTATTAATAATTCTAAATCAGCTGGCAAGTCTGTTGATATAAAAACAAGAGACTTTTCTTTTGAATTATTAAATAATGTTTATATGTATATTGATGCTGCTGGGAAAAAACCAGATGGTCATAATAGTAATTACGTAGGTAAAACGGTGGATGGTAAGGATAGATTAGTACTATTCCCGCTTTTTTTTGATTCTGATGGTTTTTGTAATTCCTTGGCTAACCTTTCTAGTATAGCCATACCCAATTCGGTATCTATCCTGTTGGTGGACTTATCTGGGGGTATTATTTTTTCGGATGAGGCTTTTGAAGCTGCTAAAATATTCAATCCGCGTTTTTATGCTTTGAATAAAAACGTTGGACGACAGGTTTCATCATCTGGACCATATATAATAGTTGGTAGGGCAAATATAAAAAACCCTCGTTGGAACGCACCATATCAGAATGCTTCAGATCCCGATGCTGCACAAGCCAACTCAGTCGCTATTAACTCTATGCTTGTTAGTGGGAATAAATATGTCGAACTTGATGATTCTACACGGCATGTATGTGAGACATTGACTCCACAAGATAGCATTACAATTGTTGGTGCTGGTAGGTCTGTTACTTCTTTGATATGGAATGGAGGTGACCAACCTATTATTGGTCGACATAATTTCCATGATCCTGATTCGCATGGGATATCGAATGTTAGATTAATCGATTTGAAGATGAAAGACTGTGCTCAGTTTCGACGTAAATCTTATTCTGTGGATTTATCTAATGGAAACAGTTGTGGGTTGGAGCGCTGTTGGTTGGATGGTGGCATAGGTCATTCTGAAAATGACAAGTATGGGGTTTTTCTAGGCACTGCTCTAAATTGTAAAAATAAGACAATAAAATCCTTTGTCTCACATTTTAGAGATTCAAGGTTGTCGATGGCTACTCTTGTCATGAATACAACTGATTATTATATTTCAGGCGCAGAGTTATGGGGCAATAATCGACTTAATGCTGTTGAGTTAGGTGGCGGAGGTACTATTACTGGTGGCACTCAGATTGTTCCGGGTAAAAAATCTGGGATTTTTCTTTTTAATGAAGCTGGATATGATATTGATACACTTAAAATCATAGGTGTTTATTTTGATGGCTCCACTGATGAGAATTTATTTACTGGGTGGGGGATTCTAAGTGATGAAAAAATTGGATTGGTTAGTGCTGAAATTATAGGTTGTAATTTTTGGCACATAAATAAAGGCGGTGTAAACATTGAGCGTTTTTATTCATCTACATTAGAGTCAAATTTTAGAGATTGCGATTCAGATGATACCGGTGAAAGTGATATTTTAATAAAAGATGTTTTTTCTTCCTATATATATAATCGTCATTTTAGAAGCGCCCCTCCTAAATCAATAAATAATCGAAGAGAAAATATTTCACCACCATATGTATTAAATGGGAAATCTGGTTATCCGCTCTCTTCTGTTGGAGGGCAGATCGGCTTTTCTTCTTGCTATAGTGATAATGTTTGTGTGCCAGCTGAATGTTTTGAGTTTTTGGGAGGAGGGGCTAGAACTACTAATAAATATACAAAATTTCCTGCTGTACAGGACTTTAATGGAAAGGTTGTCAATGTTAATGATAAACCGTACTTCTCTAACGGGACGCATTATATATCACTATCGCAAGATGCCAATAAATTGACAAAAAAAGTGTCTGTAGACAAAGTTATCGATTCTGGTTGTTATTTTATTGAAGATAGGAAAGTATTATTTTCAGATGAGTGGGGGGCTAATCTTCAGTTTCCTATTCTACTGAATGTAACTCGTGCTGGGGAAAATGTCATAATACAAAGAATTCAAAGTGTTATTGATGGTTCAGAGATGGTTCGCTATAACTCAGGCGATGGATGGAGTAATTAATTTTCTTTTTTATTGTTTCTAATTTAACTCAATGTGGTTTAAGTAATATATTATTTTCACGCATATGATGTTCCATTTCTTGAAGAAAACAGTGCTAGGTTTCGTCTTGCTTTTTGCGTTAATATAGTATTTACATTTAAGCTGCGAGCGTGTCGCAGTGACCACACCAGACAGGAGTATGTAATGTCCAAGCAACAGATCGGGGTTGTCGGTATGGCAGTGATGGGGCGCAACCTTGCGCTCAACATCGAAAGCCGTGGTTATACCGTCTCTGTTTTCAACCGCTCCCGTGAAAAGACCGAAGAAGTGATTGCCGAGAATCCGGGCAAGAAACTGGTCCCACATTATACAGTTAAAGAGTTTGTTGAATCCCTCGAAACTCCACGCCGCATCCTGTTGATGGTGAAAGCAGGCGCTGGCACTGATAGCGCGATCGATTCTCTTAAGCCATATCTGGACAAAGGCGACATCATCATTGATGGGGGTAACACCTTCTTCCAGGACACAATTCGTCGCAACCGCGAATTGTCTGCTGAAGGTTTTAACTTCATTGGTACCGGTGTTTCTGGTGGGGAAGAGGGCGCACTGAAAGGCCCGTCTATCATGCCTGGTGGGCAGAAAGAAGCTTATGAGCTGGTAGCGCCAATTCTTGAGCAGATCGCTGCGCGCGCTGAAGACGGTGAACCTTGTGTCGCCTATATTGGTGCTGACGGTGCTGGTCACTATGTCAAGATGGTGCATAACGGCATTGAGTATGGCGATATGCAGCTTATCGCGGAAGCATACTCTTTACTGAAAGGTGGGCTGGCGCTATCTAATGAAGAACTGGCAACAACCTTTACCGAGTGGAACGAAGGCGAGCTCAGCAGCTACCTGATTGATATCACCAAAGACATCTTCACTAAAAAAGATGAAGAAGGTAAATACCTGGTTGATGTTATTCTTGATGAAGCGGCCAACAAAGGTACCGGTAAATGGACCAGCCAGAGCTCACTCGACCTGGGTGAACCGCTGTCCCTGATCACCGAATCTGTCTTTGCACGCTATATCTCTTCGCTGAAGGACCAGCGTGTTGCTGCGTCAAAAGTCCTGACGGGGCCAAAATCTCAACCGGCTGGTGACAAGGCTGAGTTTGTAGAGAAAGTTCGTCGCGCTCTGTATCTGGGCAAGATCGTTTCTTATGCTCAGGGCTTCTCTCAGCTGCGTGCTGCGTCTGATGAATACAACTGGGATCTGAACTACGGTGAGATTGCCAAAATCTTCCGTGCCGGTTGTATTATCCGTGCTCAGTTCCTGCAGAAGATCACTGATGCTTACGAGCAGAATGCGGGTATCGCCAACTTGCTGCTGGCGCCGTACTTCAAGCAGATTGCTGATGAATATCAGCAGGCGCTGCGTGATGTCGTGGCTTATGCCGTTCAGAACGGTATCCCGGTTCCGACATTCTCTGCCGCCATTGCCTACTACGACAGCTACCGTTCTGCAGTCCTGCCTGCTAACCTGATTCAGGCTCAGCGTGACTATTTCGGTGCTCATACCTATAAGCGCACTGATAAAGAAGGCGTATTCCATACTGAGTGGATGGAATAATTCTGTTCTGCGTCAATCCTGGGGGGAATACCCCAGGATTTTCTGGCTATTACTTTATAAAAATAAGTATTCCCTTATATTATAACGTTAATGGTTTAGTATCTTTTTGATTCGATTATACTCTCTTCTGAATATATTTCTTGATGTTGTGGTCTGAGTAATACTAGCGTATTAAATTTTATGCGCTGGGGTTTTATAACTATTAATTTGAAGTCTATATTTAACATTAAAGGTAGATTAAATATGAAGATCCTTGTCACTGGCGGCGCGGGTTTTATTGGTTCTGCAGTTGTTCGTCATATTATTGAAAACACCAAGGATGAAGTTCGCGTGATGGATTGCCTGACTTATGCGGGGAATCTTGAATCTTTGGCGACGGTTGCCGATAGTGAACGTTATTCCTTTACTCAAACTGATATTACAGATGCTAAGTCCGTCTCGGAACAGTTCAGCGATTTCCGTCCGGATATCGTGATGCATCTGGCGGCAGAAAGCCATGTCGATCGCTCAATTGACGGTCCAGCGGCCTTTATTCAGACCAACCTTATCGGTACTTTCACGCTGCTGGAAGCAGCCCGTCACTACTGGTCAACCTTGGATGCGGCCCCGAAGCAGGCCTTCCGTTTCCATCATATCTCTACTGATGAAGTTTATGGTGACCTGCACGGCACTGATGACCTGTTTACGGAAGAAACGTCTTATGCGCCAAGCAGCCCGTACTCTGCCTCTAAGGCCGGGAGTGACCATCTGGTGCGTGCCTGGAACCGTACCTACGGTCTGCCGGTAGTGGTGACTAACTGCTCAAACAACTATGGCCCATATCATTTCCCGGAAAAACTGATCCCGCTGACCATTCTCAATGCGCTGGCGGGTAAACCGCTGCCGGTGTATGGCAACGGCGAACAGATTCGAGACTGGCTCTATGTGGAAGATCACGCGCGTGCACTTTATAAAGTCGCCACCGAGGGTGAGAGCGGTGAAACTTATAACATTGGCGGCCATAACGAGCGTAAGAATATTGATGTAGTACGTACTATCTGCTCCATTCTCGATAAAGTGGTGGAACAGAAGCCGGGCAACATCAGCCAGTTTGCCGATCTCATCACCTTTGTGAAAGATCGCCCGGGACATGATCTACGTTATGCGATAGATGCCACAAAAATTCAGCGCGACCTGGGCTGGGTGCCGGAAGAAACTTTTGAAAGTGGAATTGAAAAAACGGTTCACTGGTATCTGACCAATCAGAACTGGTGGCAGCGTGTGCTGGACGGCTCCTATGCCGGTGAACGTCTTGGTCTGAATAACTAATTGTCCTGGCTTGACTCACTTATTAAGGAAACTGACAAATGAAAGGTATTGTTCTGGCCGGTGGCTCCGGTACGCGTTTGTACCCTATTACCCAGGGTGTCTCTAAACAGCTTCTGCCGATCTATGATAAGCCGATGATTTATTATCCGGTGTCTGTGCTGATGCTGGCAGGGATCCGCGATATTCTGATCATCACCACGCCGGAAGATATGCCTGCTTTCCAGCGTCTGATGGGCGATGGTTCTCAGTTTGGGGTTAACTTCAGCTATGCTATTCAGCCGTCTCCGGATGGTCTGGCGCAGGCCTTTATTATCGGTGAGAAATTTATCGGTAATGATGCTTGTGCGTTAGTGCTGGGCGACAATATTTATTTCGGTCAGAGTTTTGGTAAAAAACTGGAAGCGGCAGCCAGCAAAACGTCGGGTGCTACTGTCTTTGGCTATCAGGTCCTCGATCCGGAGCGCTTTGGCGTGGTGGAATTTGATGAGGACTTCCGCGCCTTGTCGATTGAAGAAAAACCGCTAAAACCAAAATCAGACTGGGCAGTCACTGGACTCTATTTCTACGACAACAATGTTGTGGAAATGGCGAAAGAGGTGAAGCCGTCTGAGCGTGGCGAGCTGGAAATCACCACCCTGAACCAGATGTATCTGGATCGTGGCGACCTGCAGGTTGAACTGCTGGGCCGTGGTTTTGCCTGGCTCGATACCGGTACTCATGACAGCCTGATTGAGGCTTCGCAGTTTATTCACACTATTGAGAAGCGCCAGGGCATGAAGGTGGCCTGTCTGGAAGAGATTGCTTACCGCAATGACTGGCTGGGTGCCGAAGGAGTTGCGGCCCAGGCTGAACGCCTGAAGAAAACCGAATATGGCGCTTATCTGAAACGCCTGCTTAACGAACGTTAATCGCCTGCCGATCATATACAAGGTATTTAATAATGAAAATTTTACTGATTGGTAAAAATGGCCAGGTTGGCTGGGAGCTGCAGCGTTCGCTGTCGACGCTGGGTGAGGTGGTCGCCGTTGATTACTTCGATAAAGAATTATGCGGTGATTTAACGAATCTGGAAGGCATTGCACAAACTGTTCGTCAGGTAAAACCGGATGTCATTGTCAATGCGGCGGCCCACACTGCGGTAGATAAAGCTGAAAGCGAGCGTGAGCTATCTGACCTGTTGAACGATAAGGGTGTGGCAGTACTGGCGGAAGAGTCAGCGAAATTGGGTGCCCTGATAGTGCATTACTCCACCGATTATGTGTTCGACGGGGAGGGGAGCCACTATCGTCAGGAAGAGGAGGCCACCGGGCCTCTGAACGTCTATGGCGAGACCAAACGCGCCGGAGAAATTGCGCTGGAGCAGGCAAATCCCCGTCATCTTATTTTCCGCACCAGCTGGGTGTACGCGACCCGTGGGGCGAACTTTGCCAAAACCATGCTGCGTCTGGCGGGTGAGAAAGAGACGCTATCGATCATTAACGATCAGCACGGTGCGCCGACCGGGGCAGAGCTGCTGGCGGACTGCACCGCCATCGCCATCCGCGAAGCGTTGCGTAATAACGCGGTTGCCGGAACCTACCATCTGGTGGCCAGCGGTGAAACCAGCTGGTATGACTATGCCTGCTTTGTCTTTGATGTGGCGCGAGCAAACGGCGTGCAGCTTGCTATCAAAGAGGTTAACGGGATCCCGACAACGGCTTATCCAACGCCGGCAAAACGTCCGCTGAATTCCCGCCTGTCTAATGAAAAATTCCAGCGCGTATTTGGTGTCACGCTCCCGGACTGGCGTCAGGGTGTTAAGCGTGTTGTCGTTGAAGTTTCAGGCAAGTAAGGGCATACAAGATGAATATTATTAAAACAGACATTCCTGACGTACTGATTTTTGAGCCTCGTGTGTTCGGCGATGCGCGTGGTTTTTTCTTTGAAAGCTTCAGTAGTAAGGTGTTTGATGAGGCGGTCGGTCGTCATGTTGAGTTTGTACAGGATAACCATTCGCAGTCGCAGAAGGGAGTGCTGCGGGGTCTGCACTATCAGCTGGATCCGCACTCGCAGGGTAAACTGGTGCGCTGCGTGGAAGGTGAGGTTTTTGATGTGGCGGTGGATATCCGTCGTTCATCTCCAACCTTTGGCAAATGGGTTGGGGCGGTGCTCAGCGCAGAGAATAAACGTCAGTTGTGGATCCCGGAAGGGTTTGCGCATGGTTTTATGGCGCTGAGTGAGACGGTGCAGTTTGTCTATAAAGCGACCAACTACTACGCGCCACAGTCAGAGCGCAGCATTCTCTGGAATGACCCTGACATTGGCATTGAGTGGCCTGAACTGGACGGTTGCACGCTTTCTTTGTCTGAGAAAGATATGCTAGCCCATACTTTGGCGACCGCTGAAGTATATAACTAAATATTCCATTGTTCGTTATTTATGCTTCCTGAAAAGGCCCAATCCGGGCCTTTTTAAGAGCACCATTTTGTGCCTTTCTTGACACTTATCTTCTCAAAGAGTACAACCGCCGGAGATGTTGATTACAGGGTGGTTAAGATACCGCCGTCCAGTTAACTGATTAAAGTGTGATCGAATGAAAATTACTATTTCCGGTACCGGTTATGTTGGCTTATCGAACGGCATCCTGATTGCGCAGAACCACGAAGTGGTTGCGCTGGATATCGTACAATCTAAAGTTGATAAGCTGAACCAGAAGATATCGCCGATTGTTGATAAAGAGATTCAGGAATACCTGAACGAAAAACCACTGAATTTTCGTGCGACAACTGACAAGCAAGATGCATATCGCAATGCTGACTATGTCATTATCGCCACACCGACTGACTACGATCCGAAAACCAACTACTTCAATACCTCAACCGTTGAAGCCGTTATTCGTGATGTCACTGAGATTAACCCCAACGCCGTCATGATCATCAAATCGACTATTCCGGTCGGTTTCACCCGTGATATTAAAGAGCGTCTGGGGATCGACAATGTCATCTTCTCCCCGGAGTTCCTGCGTGAAGGCCGTGCGCTGTATGACAACCTTCATCCTTCTCGTATCGTCATCGGTGAACGTTCGGAGCGGGCAGAGCGTTTTGCTAACCTGCTGAAGGAAGGCGCAATTAAGCAGGATATCCCGACACTGTTTACCGATTCGACCGAAGCGGAGGCGATCAAGCTGTTTGCTAATACCTATCTTGCTCTGCGGGTAGCGTATTTTAATGAGCTGGATAGCTATGCGGAAAGCCAGGGTCTCAACAGCAAGCAGATTATTGAAGGCGTGTGCCTGGACCCGAGGATCGGCAATCACTATAACAACCCGTCATTCGGTTACGGTGGATACTGCCTGCCGAAAGATACTAAACAGCTGCTGGCGAACTACGAATCGGTGCCAAACAATATCATTGGCGCTATTGTGGATGCTAACCGTACCCGTAAAGACTTTATTGCCGACTCTATCCTTGCGCGTAAACCGAAAGTGGTTGGGGTTTATCGTCTGATCATGAAGAGCGGCTCAGATAACTTCCGCGCCTCTTCAATCCAAGGGATTATGAAGCGTATTAAAGCCAAAGGTATCCCGGTTATTATTTACGAACCGGTGATGCAAGAAGATGAATTCTTTAATTCCCGCGTCGTTCGCGATCTGGATGCCTTTAAGCAAGAAGCTGATGTCATCATTTCTAACCGTATGGCGGAAGAGCTGGCTGATGTTGCGGATAAGGTTTATACCCGCGATCTCTTTGGCAACGATTAGCCCTTTCGATCCTGAGTGCCAGCGGTGCTGCCGCTGGTCTCATCTCTCCCTTGCCTCCGCTTTTACAAATTTTCCATAACGACGACCTCGGTAGTGTGATGCAGTCTGTAATTTTACGCTAAAACCATTGCCCGGCTTACGGTGGTCAGATATGTTAAATCATACCTTGTGAAGAGCTACCGTCACTGAGATGTAGATGCCGGAGATAAGCGCCGGAAGGGAAAAGAAGCCTGCTATGCGGGCTTTTTTTGTTTTTGTATTCAGGGATTGGGCACGAAATAAACAGGAGCCGACCAAAGCGGAGGCTCATCAAAGCTTTTGTAAAACGCGGGAACAAAAAAACCGCAACCCTGCGATTGCGGTTCAGAAAGAATCAGATAACCATTCAGGCGTTGTAATACGCCTTGTACCACTCCACGAATTTCTTCACGCCATCCTTAACGGATGTCTGCGGTTTAAAGCCAACCAGATCATACAGTGGTTTGGTATCGGCGCTGGTTTCCAGAACATCGCCCGGCTGGATCGGCATCATGTTTTTCTCAGCTTCCATCCCCATCGCTTCTTCCAGAGCGGTGATGTAGTCCATCAACTCCACCGGCGAGCTGTTGCCGATATTATAGATTCGATAAGGGGCTGAACTGGTGGCCGGTGAGCCGTTTTCTACGGTCCATTCAGGATCTGCCTGTGGAATGACATCCTGCACGCGGACAATCGCTTCTACGATGTCATCAATGTAGGTGAAATCACGTTTCATCTTGCCGTAGTTGTAGACGTCGATACTCTTACCTTCCAGCATCGCCTTGGTGAATTTGAACAGGGCCATATCCGGACGCCCCCACGGGCCATACACGGTGAAGAAACGTAAGCCGGTGGTGGGGATGCCATAGAGATGAGAGTAGGTATGCGCCATCAGTTCATTGGCTTTTTTGGTTGCCGCATACAGTGACACCGGGTGATCGACCGAATCATCCGTGGAGAACGGCATCTTGCGGTTCAGGCCATACACTGAACTGGAAGAGGCGTACAGCAAATGTTGTACTTTGTTATGTCGGCAGCCTTCCAGAATGTTCAGATAACCAATCAGGTTGGCATCGGCATAGGCATGCGGATTTTCCAGCGAATAACGCACGCCAGCCTGCGCTGCCAGATGGATCACCCGATCAAACTTCTCAGTAGCAAAAATTTGCGCCATGCCTTCGCGATCGGCAAGATCGGTTTTGTAAAAACTGAACAGAGGGGACTGTAAAAGATCCAGGCGAGACTGCTTGAGATTGACATCGTAGTAATCGTTCATGTTGTCGATGCCAACAACCTCATGACCCGCCTCCAGAAGGCGCTGACTTGCATGAAAGCCGATAAATCCTGCGGCTCCAGTGACTAAAAACTTCATATTCATCCTCCGGGTTCGGTGTTCCCCGCTATATATATTTGTCGATTTTACACTGGCTTGCCTTCGGGATCATCTGCTTTACCGTTGCAGGATATAAGCGGGTACCGTAGAAAGCGCAGGGTTGCACACTTCCCGGGTCCTGGTGAGTACTGAAGATTTTAGGGTAAGTTCGCAAATGATAATCATTATTACATGAAAATAAGTTAGCTGAATAATTGTTACTGCTGTTCTTTGATAGTTACCGTACTCTGTTCGCCTCGCAAGCAAAGCAGCGGAAAGGCTGAGTCTGGTCAATATTGTTTCTTTTTATATATTTTCCGAACAATTCCTCAATAATTGGTCAGTATTACTATTGTAATGATAGTAATGAAATCTATTTTTTCTTTTATAATCATATTGTTAAGTGGCTACGCTGAAGTGTTCGAATAATGTGCAGCAACTGTGTATTTTTTGGCTGGATGGATTGGTCATGCTTTTTCATTTTTATTCTTCCAGACCAGAGCTATAATGCGCGCGTAATTCACGTCCTACGGATGCATTATTGATAATGCGCAGCAAACGTACCCTACGACGCTCGGATTTGACCACTTTTGAAGAAAAGTCAAATTCACTTTTATGCAAGATAGGATGAGGAAGTACGTTATCCTGGTGGTGTTGCCGCTGCCTGCCCGCGAACTTAATACTCTGCCTGACTCATGTAGAGATGCGGAGCGCCCAGCTACATGGCTGTTGAAGTCATACTGCCGAGAGTGACGCTTTTTGTTGGTTTCAAGGGTGAAATGAGAAAGTCCTGATGGATAGGATGCCATAAACTGGGGAAAGTAGCGGTGCATTTGTTGCGGTGTAGCGATGGATGTGAGTCCGGAGAGGGGCGCTGAGTACAGATATCCGTTTGTTTTTAGCTTTTTTGCCGAACGCTGACTAGGCTGTTTGTGGCTTCATGAATGCTGCGCCGGTAATGCTTGTGGAGCTAACGACGAGCGTATCCTCTTCGTTACGGTAAGACCGGGTAAGACAGACACTTTAGAGAGGGGAGTCCGCATTTTGGTTGCGATAGCCAATGGCGGTAGCGTGTCTGAATTTTAGAATAAACTCATTGTTCGATTTAACATTTTATTTACAATCTTAAAGGATGGTTTATGTGTCTTCCACGAGAATCACATTTTCATTCAGCGGTTACTGAGGTTAGCGATCATCTCCGATTCCGGAGTGCTAATGCGCAGGAAAGATTGTTTACATATTGCTTGTGCAAAATAATGTTACAATTGGTCTTTGTTTATGGGAATAGCTGTTCGTCTCTCGAGCACAGCAGATCTTATCGATAATTCTGTTTGATACATATTACGTACGGAATTTTTTGTAGAATAATTTATGAGTATAAAAATGAAGTATAATATAGGGTATTTGTTTGATCTTCTTGTTGTTATAACAAACAAAGATTTAAAGGTACGTTATAAAAGCAGCGTATTTGGTTACTTATGGTCAATTGCGAATCCACTGCTTTTTGCAATGATATATTATTTCATTTTTAAGCTCGTTATGCGAGTGCAGATCCCGAATTATACCCTTTTCTTGATTACCGGTTTATTTCCGTGGCAATGGTTTGCCAGCTCGGCGACAAATTCCTTGTTTTCGTTTATAGCCAATGCGCAAATAATCAAAAAAACAGTTTTTCCGCGCTCAGTTATTCCATTGAGTAATGTCATGATGGAAGGGTTACATTTCTTGTGTACAATTCCTGTGATTATTGCATTCCTGTTCGTGTATGGTATGCGTCCATCGCTCTCATGGCTCTGGGGCGTACCAATTATTGCGCTTGGTCAGGTGATTTTTACATTTGGTATTTCAATCATATTTTCTACGCTAAATCTGTTCTTCAGGGATTTAGAGCGATTTGTCAGCCTTGGTATCATGCTCATGTTTTATTGCACGCCGATATTATATGCGTCAGATATGATTCCTGAAAAATTTAGCTGGATTATTACCTATAATCCTCTGGCAAGCATGATCCTCAGCTGGCGGCAGCTGTTCATGGATGGCGTCTTAAATTATGAATATATTTCAATCCTTTACATTACAGGTTTAGTCCTGACAATTGTGGGCCTGAGTATTTTTAATAAATTAAAATATCGATTTGCAGAGATTTTGTAATGGAACCAGTAATAAACTTTAGTCACGTTACGAAAGAGTATCCTCTTTACCACCATATTGGCTCAGGAATTAAGGATCTCGTATTTCACCCTAAAAGAGCTTTTCAGCTGTTAAAAGGGCGTAAATATCTTGCGATCGAAGACATTACCTTCACCGTGGGTAAAGGCGAGGCCGTAGCGCTGATTGGTCGTAACGGCGCAGGGAAAAGTACCTCCCTCGGGCTGGTGGCCGGCGTCATTAAGCCTACAAAAGGCACTGTTACAACCCAGGGGCGCGTTGCCTCAATGCTTGAGCTAGGCGGCGGTTTTCACCCTGAATTAACCGGGCGAGAAAATATTTATCTCAATGCGACCCTGCTTGGGCTACGCCGCAAAGAGGTTCAGCAACGGATGGATCGGATAATTGAGTTCTCCGAGCTGGGTGATTTCATTGACGAACCTATTCGCGTGTACTCAAGTGGTATGCTTGCGAAGCTTGGATTCTCTGTCATCAGCCAGGTAGAACCCGATATACTTATTATCGATGAGGTACTTGCTGTCGGTGACATTTCGTTCCAGGCCAAATGTATACAAACAATACGAGACTTCAAAAATAAGGGTGTAACGATATTATTCGTTAGCCACAATATGAGTGATGTTGAAAAAATCTGTGACAGAGTTGTTTGGATCGAAAACCATAAACTCCGCGAAATTGGCTCAGCAGAGAGAATCATTGAACTTTACAAGCAAGCAATGGCTTAATAATTGGTAATAAGATGAATAGTATCAAAATTTATACATGTCACCACAAACCCAGTGCTTTTCTAAATGCCTCTATTATTAAACCACTGCATGTCGGGAAGGCTAATACTTATAATGATATTGGCTGTGAAGGGGATGATAGCGGAGACAACATTTCCTTTAAAAACCCCTTCTATTGTGAGCTGACGGCCCACTACTGGGTGTGGAAGAATGAATCTCTGGCTGACTATGTGGGATTCATGCATTACCGCAGACACTTGAACTTTGCAGAACAACAAAATCATCCTGAGGATAACTGGGGGGTAGTCAACTACCCGCTCATCAATGCCGAATACGAAAGCCAGTTTGGATTAAGTGATGAATCCATAAGCACCTGCGTCGATGGATATGATCTGCTGTTACCCAAAAAATGGTCGGTAACATCGGCAGGAAGTAAGAATAACCTTGATCATTATGCAAAAGGTGAGTTTTTACACATTAAAGACTATCAGTCTGCCCTGGATGTCGTTGAAGAGCTGTATCCACAATATAAAGCTGCGATTCAACAATTCAATAATGCAACTGATGGTTATTATACGAACATGTTTGTTATGCGCAAAGACATGTTCCTGGATTATTCTGAATGGCTTTTTGCTATTTTGTCTAATCTTGAAGATCGGATTTCGATGAATAACTACAACGCTCAAGAAAAACGAGTTATAGGACACATTGCTGAGCGTTTATTCAATATCTATATCATCAAATGTCAACAAGATAAACAGCTAAAAATAAAAGAACTACAGCGCACGTTTGTTACTGCTGAAACATTTAATGGTAAATTAAAGCCCGTTTTTGACGAAAGCGTACCGGTTGTTATTAGTTTTGATAATAACTATGCATTAAGTGGCGGGGCATTAATCAATTCAATTGTTCTCCATTCTGATGCGAACAGAAACTATGATATCGTTGTTCTGGAAAATAAGGTCAGTCATTTAAATAAACAACGCCTTATCAAGCTAGTTGCTGGTCATAACAACATATCATTGCGCTTTTTTGATGTGAATTCATTCACTGAGATGAGTGATGTTCATACCCGTGCACATTTTAGTGCGTCGACCTATGCGCGCTTGTTCATCCCGCAACTTTTCCGCGAGTATAAAAAAGTTGTGTTTATCGATTCTGACACCGTGGTGAAGGCTGATTTGGCGACACTTCTGGATGTCGAGATCGGCACTAACCTGGTTGCCGCTGTTAAAGACATCGTCATGGAAGGGTTTGTGAAGTTTGGTACCATGTCAGAATCAGATGATGGCATTATGCCTGCAGAGCAATACCTGAAAAAGACATTAGGAATGACTAATCCTGACGAATATTTTCAGGCCGGGATTATTGTTTTTAATGTCGAACAAATGGTTACAGAGAATACCTTTGCTCAATTGATGTCAGCATTGAAAGCCAAAAAGTATTGGTTCTTAGATCAGGATATCATGAACAAAGTCTTCTTTGGCCGAGTCAAATTCTTACCATTAGAATGGAACGTGTACCATGGTAATGGTAATACCGATGATTTCTTCCCGAATCTCAAGTTTTCAACCTATATGCGCTTTTTGCAAGCCAGAAGAAATCCAAAAATGATTCACTATGCGGGTGAAAACAAACCATGGAATACTGAGAAAGTCGATTTCTATGATGATTTTCTTGAGAATGTTTTAAGTACGCCATGGGAGAAAGAAATCTACTATCGCCAGTTACCTGTGGCCACGGTAGTACCTAACCAACATACTGAACTGCAGCAAACCGTGTTACTGCAGACAAAGATTAAAAGAGCTTTAATGCCATATGTTAACAAATATGCTCCTGTCGGTTCGCCAAGAAGAAATAAGCTCATCAAATATTATTATAAAGTTCGCCGTTCGATTCTTGGCTAATACAACTGGAGATACATTATGAAGCGTAACAATATTCTCATCGTCGGCGCTGGTTTTTCAGGTGTGGTCATTGCCCGCCAGCTTGCTGAACAAGGTCACAAGGTTAAAATCATCGATCAGCGGGACCACATTGGAGGAAACTCTTATGACACTCGCGATCCTCAGACTGATGTCATGGTTCATGTCTACGGTCCGCATATTTTCCATACGGATAATGAAACCGTCTGGAACTATGTCAATCAGTATGCGGAAATGATGCCCTATGTGAATAGAGTAAAAGCTACTGTTAATGGTCAGGTTTTTTCACTGCCGATTAATCTGCATACTATTAATCAGTTCTTTGCTAAAACCTGTTCTCCTGATGAAGCTCGCGCGCTCATTAGCGAAAAAGGTGATAGTTCCATTCTGGAACCGAAGACTTTTGAAGAGCAGGCCTTGCGCTTCATTGGTAAAGAATTATACGAAGCGTTCTTCAAAGGCTACACCATAAAACAGTGGGGGATGCAGCCTTCTGAGCTTCCGGCATCTATACTCAAACGTTTGCCTGTGCGTTTCAATTATGACGATAATTATTTCAATCATAAATTCCAGGGCATGCCGAAGTTAGGCTATACCCATATGATTGAAGCGATCGCCGATCATGAAAATATCACTCTGCAATTACAGCGTGAGTTTGCGGCTGAAAATCGCGAAAGTTATGATCATGTATTTTATAGCGGGCCGTTAGACGCCTTCTATTCATACCAGCATGGGCGTCTTGGCTACCGTACTCTGGACTTTGAGCGATTTACCTGGCAAGGTGATTACCAGGGCTGCGCGGTCATGAACTATTGCTCAGTTGATGTCCCGTATACGCGCATTACCGAACATAAATATTTTTCCCCGTGGGAAAACCACGAAGGCTCCGTATGTTACAAAGAATATAGTCGCGCCTGCGGTGAAAATGATATTCCTTACTATCCAATCCGCCAGATGGGCGAGATGGCTCTGCTGGATAAATATCTATCACTGGCGGAAGGTGAGAAAAATATTACTTTCGTCGGACGCTTAGGGACTTATCGCTATCTTGATATGGATGTAACGATTGCAGAAGCCTTAAAAACGGCCGATAAATACCTGTCTTCATTGTCCAACGACGAAACAATGCCTGTATTTGTGGCCGATGTACGATGAAACATACTGCACTAATAGTCACTTTCAACCGTCTTGAGAAGCTAAAAAAGACGGTTGCTGAAACTGTTAAGCTGCACTTTACCTCTATCGTTATTGTCAATAATGGGTCCACGGATGGGACTTCTGACTGGCTGCAGACAATCACTGATCCCCGAGTCATTGTCTTAAATCTGGCCAGTAATAACGGGGGGGCCGGCGGGTTTAAGGCCGGTAGTCAATATATATGCAGCTCTGTTGATAGCGATTGGGTCTTCTTTTATGACGATGATGCTTATCCGCAAAGTGATATTCTTGATAAGTTCGCGACGATAAATAAAGAAGATTGTCGTGTTTTTACGGCTTTAGTTAAAGATTTACAGGGCCGGACATGCGCGATGAATGTTCCATTTGCAAAAGTCCCGACCTCGTTTAGTGATACCTTGCAATATATCAAACATCCCCAACGATATGTACCAGATAATAAGAAAATGCTGGTACAAACCGTTTCATTTGTTGGCATGATCATTAAGCGTGAAGTCTTGAATGAGCACCTTCATCATATTTATGATGAACTTTTCCTTTATTTTGATGATCTCTATTTTGGTTATCAATTAACTTTAAGTGGCGAGAAAATCACTTATCAACCGGAACTTGTTTTTACTCATGACGTGAGTATTCAGGGAAAGGTTATATCGCCAGAGTGGAAGGTTTACTATCTTTGTCGGAACTTGATTTTGGCTAAGAGAATATTCACGGAAGTGGAAATTTTTAGTAGTTCATCAATCCTTTTGCGCCTGTGTAAGTATATCACCATATTCCCTGTGCAGTGCCGGAAATGGGTATATCTAAAGTTTTTATGCCGTGGGATTGTACATGGTGTAAAAGGAATCAGCGGTAAGTTTCACTAAGTGGACATAGCAATGAAAAAACTGTGTTATTTCATAAATTCGGATTGGTATTTTGATTTGCATTGGACCGATCGTGCAATTGCCGCCCGAGATGCCGGTTATGAGATTCACATTATTAGCCATTTTGTCGATGATAAAATAGCGGAAAAATTCAGGACATTAGGTTTTGTTTGCCATAACATTCCACTTGTCGCCCAATCATTCAACGTTTTGATTTTCTTTCGGGCCTTTTCTAAGGCTCGGAAAATTATTCAAAACATCAATCCAGATTTATTGCACTGCATTACCATCAAGCCCTGTTTGATCGGCGGTTTTCTGGCTAAAAGTACCCATCGTCCTGTTATTCTGAGTTTTGTCGGTTTGGGCCGAGTATTTTCCGCAGAGTCTGCCTGTCTTAAGCTGCTGCGAAGTTTTACTGTCATGGCATATAAGTATATCGCCAGTAACAAATGCAGTTTGTTTATGTTCGAACATGATAAAGACAGAGCTAAACTTGCCGATCTGGTTGGTATCGATTACAAACAGACTATTGTTATTGATGGCGCGGGTATTAATCCTGAGATTTACAAATACTCTCTGGAGCAGCAGCGTGATGTTCCGGTCGTCCTTTTTGCCAGCCGTATGCTGTGGAGTAAAGGACTGGGTGACCTGATTGAAGCCAAAAAAATACTGAGTAATAAAAATATTCACTTTACGCTGAATGTTGCCGGTATTTTAGTTGAGAATGATAAAGACGCGATTCCGCTAGCGACGATACAGAAGTGGCAAAGCGAAGGCGTGATTAACTGGCTCGGTCATTGCTCTAATGTATTTGATTTAATTGAAGAATCAAATATCGTTGCTTTGCCGTCGGTCTACGCCGAAGGCGTACCGCGTATCTTGCTGGAAGCTTCCTCTGTCGGGCGCGCTTGTATCGCTTATGATGTTGGTGGCTGTGATAGCTTAATTATCAATAACGATAATGGGTTGATTGTAAAAAGTAAATCTGTCGAGGAATTAGCGGAGAAACTCGGTTTCCTGTTGGATAACCCAGAAACGCGCGTCGCAATGGGTATCAATGGCAGAAAACGCATTCAAGATAAATTCTCGAGCGTGATGATCATTAATAAAACATTAAAAACATATCGTGATGTTGTTGAAGAGTAATTTTTGATGAAGCTCAGTCGCTTTCATCTTACCCATCCTTAATAAACTGGCAACCTACAAATTAAACGCTACCCATAAATAAATATAATTGCGTTTATAAGCTAAGCGTCAAGGTGATTGCATGTCTGAAAAAGAGAGTATAGCTGTTTCCGTTATTATCCCTGTGCACAATGCGGCGGGATATATTTCCGACACATTGAGCACTGTTTTGTCGCAAACATTAAATGATATTGAAATCATTATTGTCAACGATTGTTCTGACGATAATACCTTAGAGATTGTCTCGGCGCTGGCTGAAACTGATTCACGAATTAGAGTCATTAACAACACGACAAATCTTGGTGGGGGAGGCTCAAGAAACATCGGGTTGGATGCTGCTACCGGTGAGTACGTTATTTTTCTTGATGACGACGATTATGCCGATAACATGATGTTGGAGCGCATGTACGCACGTGCTAGCGATATACAAGCGGATGTCGTTATCTGTCGCAGCCAGTCTTTTGATCCCGCCTTGCAGGTTTATGCTCCGATGCCGTGGTCAGTGCGCCAGGAGCTGTTACCTGATCTCAAGTTTTTTTCATCCCAGGATATTCCCTCTGACTTTTTCCGCACCTTTGTCTGGTGGCCATGGGACAAGCTTCTCAGGCGTCAATTTATTACTAGTCATCAGCTTCGTTTTCAGGAAATCAGGACGACCAACGATCTTTTCTTCGTCTGCGCATTTATGCTCATGGCGAACAGAATTTCGGTCTTAAATGAAACGTTAATTTCTCATACCATCAACCGTAGTGAATCCCTATCCGCCACGCGAGCAGAGTCGCACCGCTGTGCTGTTGAAGCATTGGTGGCGCTTAAAGCGTTTATCTGTCAGCAGGGGATGATGGAACACCGTCTCAGAGATTATAAAAACTATGTTGTCGTGTTCCTTGAGTGGCATTTAAACACGATTTCTGGTCCGGCATTTCACCCGTTTTATCAGCAAGTGAAAGAGTTTGTTGTTGCCCTGGATGCAAAGAGTGATGATTTTTATGATGAATTTATCGCCGCCGCCCATCATAGGATCACCACGCTGTCAGCTGAAGAGTACCTATTCTCTCTTAAAGATCGGGTTCTGAAGGAACTTGAGTTTTTCCAGGCAAGGAGCTCCGCATTACAGCAAGAAGTTGAGACGCTTACCCACTCATTCGCCGGGCAAAAGGATGAAAATGCGATATTGCATAATCAATTGCATGAGATTGAAGAGCGGGTAACTGAACAGGAACAGAATATTCGTCAGTTAACCGACAAAAATAATGATATGCATCATGAGATGACTATCAAACAGCAAGAGTTCAATGAAATTTATCAGCATCACAAAAATTTAATCTCTTCTTTATCCTGGAAGTTGACTAAGCCGCTACGCGTGGTAAGACGTTTTTTTAAATAATTTCAAAAAGAAGTTAAGCAAGTTTCATTTCTTTGTCAGTGATCTTGTTATTTTCAATAAAAATTTTTTTTCGTTAAATAAAAGAGCTCGTGGTCACATGATTTGCGAGTCTCTATTCCTGTTAGATTAATGATTTATTAGCTAGAGAGTAATAGATTTTTTGTCGAGTTTTACTGGGGGCAGTAAAATTTCGATGTGTGTACTTGTGTTTTTTGTGACTTCCTGCCTTTAAAATTTTTCCTGTTGGGCAGTAATCACCTTTGAATATTGATAGCTATTCTTTTTATTACTAATAAATTCTTTCTTCTAAAAGAATGTAGTTTTACTCATTGGAATATGGGGTGTAGATTGTCTGTTAACAGATTTGATGCCATTGATGGCACTCGTGGGATATTGGCGGGTATGGTCATGCTCAGCCATATGTTTGGCAGCTTTATGGGTTGGCCGCAAGTCAGACCATTTAGCGGTGCCTATCTGTGTGTGGTATATTTTTTCATCATGAGCGGCTTTGTTCTAACCTATGCCCACGCATCAGGAAACTTTTTCAAATACGTTCTTACACGATTTGCCCGATTATGGCCGCTTCATTTTCTGTCGACGATGCTGATGGTAGCCATTTATTACTATAATGCGCACCATGGCGGCTACGTTTCCAGCCCGGATGTTTTTTCTATTAGCGTGATATTAAAAAATACATTATTTCTTCATGGTCTTTATTGGCATGACTTCAAGTTGGTCAATGAACCATCGTGGAGTATCAGTATTGAATTCTGGGTATCGCTTTTAATTCCTCTGATCTTTACACGATTAGGAAATATGACTCGCGCTGTTGTTGCAGGTTTGTTTTTTATTTTTCTGTGGCATAAACATCCATCAGGAATACCCCCATCAATGCTGACAGCAATGCTGTCAATGCTGATTGGTTCATTGTTTTTTTCTTTATCACAGACAGAGTATTTTAAGTGTCTGATGAAAGAAAAATTCATGGCATTTTTTATTACCGCAGCGGCTGTCGTATCGATCGTTGGCGTATATGCTATGAACCATAGCCGACTGGATTACTTTTTATTTGTTGCATTTATCCCGATGCTATTTATCGATCATCTTCCGGATAATCAACTAATAAAGAGAGTTTTCACTTCAAATTTATTCTTATTTCTCGGTTATATTAGTTTCCCTTTATATTTATTGCATGAGCTGGTTATCGTATCCGGATTCATTTTTGACGCTGAGAATGCCTGGGTATCGATATCATTAGCGGCATTTGCCTCAATATTCATTGCCTATATTTATGCCCGATTTATCGATTATCCTCTCTATCGGGCATTAAAGCGTCAGATTGCCAAAATAAGTTAATTATGGTTTGGATTTTATTGAACGGTAGTTGACTGATTAGTGCGCTGTCGCCGGAGTCGCGTTGCGACGCTTAAAAGGGGAGGGGGAATCCCCTCCCTTCATCGATTTATTTATGCCGGCTACGCAGGTTCTCGACCACTGCCGTCAAATCCAGCCCCTGATCCTGCAGCAGTACCAGCAGGTGATACATCAGATCCGACGCTTCGTTCTTCAGTTCGAACTGGTCATGCACCGTCGCGGCCAGCGCGGTTTCCACGCCTTCTTCCCCGACCTTTTGCGCAATACGCTTGGTACCGCTGGCGTACAGCTTCGCGGTATATGAGCTTTGCGGATCCGCATGCTTACGCTCGGCCAGCAGTTGCTCCAGCTGATACAGGAACAGCCACTGGTGGCCGGCGTCACCGAAGCAGCTTGATGTGCCTTTATGGCAGGTCGGACCGATTGGGTTAACCAGCACCAGCAGGGTATCGTTGTCGCAATCCGGCGTAATGCTCACCACGTTGAGAAAGTTGCCGGAGGTTTCCCCTTTGGTCCACAGACGCTGTTTGGTCCGCGAATAAAAGGTCACTTTACCGCTCTCTTCGGTCTTCGCCAGCGCATCCTGATTCATATAGCCCAACATCAGGACTTCGCCGGAGATGGCGTGCTGTACGATGGCCGGCATCATGCCGTCGGTTTTTTCCCAGTCCAGCTGTTCAGTTAACATACCCTAATCTCCACGCCCTGTGCTGCCAGGTACGTTTTTAGTTCACCAATATTAATAATCTGCTTGTGGAACACCGACGCCGCCAGCGCACCGTCGACGTTGGCGTCGCGGAAGGCTTCAAGGAAGTGCTCCATGGTGCCGGCGCCGCCGGAGGCGATAAGCGGTACGTGGCAGACGGCGCGGACTTTGCGCAACTGCTCAAGATCGTAGCCGTTACGCACGCCATCCTGATTCATCATGTTCAGCACGATCTCGCCGGCGCCACGTTTCTGGACTTCCTGCACCCAGTCGAGAGTCTCCCACTGAGTCACGCGCGTGCGGCTCTCATCGCCGGTGTACTGGTTGACGTGATATTTACCGCTCTCGGCATCAAACCAGGTGTCGATACCCACCACAATACACTGCACGCCAAAACGATCGGCCAGACGGGTAATCAGCGTCGGATCGGCCAGCGCCGGGGAGTTAATCGAAATCTTGTCGGCGCCGAAGGAGAGAATCTGCGCCGCATCGTCGAGGGATTTAATTCCGCCCGCGACGCAGAAAGGAATATCGATCACTTCCGCTACCCGCGACACCCAGCTTTTATCGACGACGCGGCCGTCGCTGGAGGCGGTGATATCGTAGAACACCAGCTCATCAGCGCCTTCGTCGGCATAGCGTTTCGCCAGCGGGACGATATCGCCGATAATTTCGTGATTACGG
>Ga0302347_1000352_pt1 | contig 78625 bp, 69 predicted proteins | sample PhyWR1_FD_202178 | JGI IMG/M metagenome (GOLD analysis project Ga0302347, IMG submission 202178) | Leaf surface microbial communities from wheat plants in UC Gill Tract Community Farm, Albany, California, United States - DLSL W.R1 (v2)... | ecosystem: Host-associated > Plants > Phyllosphere >... | reverse complement strand
CAGGCAGGGTGTGGTGGGTGGTCACGTCGATCGGCTTTGGATAGGCCGCGGTGTGGCAGAACGACTGCATCACCAGATCGGTGGAGAAGCCCAGGCACGCCAGGTCTTTCAGTTCGTCACGGGTCATCGGACCGGTGGTGTCCTGAGAACCTACGGTGGTCATCTTCGGTTCGCAGTAGGTGCCTGGACGCACGCCTTTGCCTTCCGGCAGGCCGCACGCCTTGCCGACCATCTTCTGTGCCAGGGTGAAGCCTTTGCCGGTATCGACCGGGGCTTCTGGCAGCTTGAACAGATCGGTCGGGCCCAGGCCCAGCTCGGCACGGGCCTTGTCGGTCAGGCCACGGCCAATGATCAGCGGGATACGGCCGCCGGCGCGGACTTCGTCCAACAGCACTGGGGTCTTCATTTCGAAGGTGGTCAGGACTTCATCGGTGCCGTGCTTGCAGACTTTGCCAGCATGCGGGTACAGGTCGATCACGTCGCCCATGTGCATGTTGGTGACGTCGAACTCGATTGGCAGTGCGCCGGCATCTTCCATGGTGTTGTAGAAGATCGGAGCGATCTTGCTGCCGAAGCAGAAACCACCGGCACGCTTGTTCGGTACGTAAGGCACGTCGTCGCCGAAGAACCACAGTACGGAGTTGGTAGCGGATTTACGCGACGAACCGGTACCGACCACGTCACCGACGTAGGCGATCGGGAAACCTTGGCCGCGCATCTCTTCGATCTGCTTCATGGGGCCGGTCTTGCCTTGCTCGTCCGGCACGATGCCTTCGCGCGCCATTTTCAGCATGGCCAGGGCGTGCAGCGGGATATCAGGGCGGGACCAGGCGTCCGGGGCAGGGGACAGGTCGTCGGTGTTGGTTTCGCCGGTGACCTTGAACACGCGCAGGCTGATCTTGTCGGCCAGGGTCGGGCGGTTCTTGAACCACTCGCCGTCGGCCCAGGACTGCAGCACCGCTTTGGCGTGTTCGTTACCGTTCTTGGCTTTTTCTGCCACGTCGTGGAACGCATCGAACATCAGCAGGGTGTGCTTGAGTTGAGCGGCGGCAACAGGTGCCAGCTCGGCGTCGTCAAGCAGCTCGACCAGGGTCACGATGTTGTAGCCGCCTTGCATGGTGCCAAGCAGTTCAACGGCGCGCTTCTTGTCGATCAGGGGGGAAGTGGCTTCGCCCTTGGCCAGGGCAGACAGGAAACCGGCCTTGACGTAGGCTCATCCAGAAATGAACGGCACGCATGCGCTCGGGGGCTTTTTGGGCCGCAAAGCCAGCGCTGCCGGCATTCCTTACAGAAGCTGCTTTCAAAGTTTTACGCCTGCAGAACGGAGCTGATGAGGGTTGGCGCTGATGCTCGACCTACCGGGTCATTCACCATCGCCAACACCGTTCTGAAGGAACGACTGTGCTCGTGACGCTTTGAAAACAGCTTCCAGCGGATTATTGGCGCCTTACAAGGCCGGATGATTCTACGGCAAAAAAAAACTAAAGGTAAGTTGCCATGTCACGTTTGCCGGGTGATCGAGCTTAGACAAAGGGCTAACATGGCGCACTGTTTCGCTGATTTGCGTGTTGCCGCCCATGTCCAACTCAACCATCAAGACCCCCTGCGTCGGTCTGTGCTCCACGGTCTACGGCGATCTCGTGTGCCGCGGCTGCAAGCGTTTCCATCACGAAGTGATCCAGTGGAACGGTTACGACGAGGAGGCAAAGCGCGCGGTATGGCTGCGCTTGGAGCAGCTGCTGGTGCAGGTGATGGCCGGCAAGCTTGAAGTATTCGACCCGCAGAAACTGCGCTGGCAACTGGAACAGCGCAAGATCCGTTTCGTGCCGCACCAGTCCGAGTACTGCTGGGCGTATCAGTTGATTGCTCGCGGAGCGCGGGTGATTTCCAATTTGGAGGCCTATGGCATGGTGCTGTTGCCGGAGTTTCGTGACTGGGCCCTGCCGGAACTGCGCGATGCTATCGACCGTGAGTTTTTTATCCTGTCCGAGGCCCACTACCAGCGCTATATCGCGCCGGCTTTCCTGAACGATGCGCTGGCTGACTGACAGCGCAATTCCAAATATGAGAGGGGGGCTTGCCCCGAAAGCAATCTGTCAGTTAACACAGGTTGCAACTGACAGGTTGCTTTCGGGGGCAAGCCCCCTCCCACTTTGGATCTCAGTTGTCTTGGAAGTCGGCGTCAGTCCTTGGCAGCCAGCTCTTGCAACTGATCCATCAACGTCTCCGGTTTGAGCACCAGCACATCGCTTTCCACTTTATCCAGCACCACCTCCGCGGTGTTGCCTATCAATGCGCCGGTCAGGCCGGTGCGCGCCACGGTGCCGATAATGGTCACCGCCGCTTGCAGCTTGCTGGCCATATGTGGAATCAGCACATCCGCCGGGCCTTCTTCGATATGCAGGTGGGTATCGTCCACATCGAATTCGGCCTGGAAGGCTTGGCACTGCGCGCGATACCGTGCCTCGATGGTTTCCTTGAGCTGGAACGTGGGGTCTGCCGCCGACAACATCGGTGACGGGTGGGCGCTGATCACATGCAACTGCGCCTTCGCCAAGCTGGCGATGCGGAAGCCATGGTCGATGATCGAATGGTGCAGCGAGCGGTGCTCCACATCGCTGTTGCCCACATCGATGGCGGCCAGGATCACTTTGCCGGCCCAGGGTGTGGCGGTTTTGACCAGCAGCACCGGCGCGGGGCAGTAGCGCAGCAATTTCCAGTCTGTCGGTGTCAGCAGGGCCTTTTTCAGCGGGCTATCTGGGTAGTGCTGCTTGATCACCAAACCACAGCCTTCAGCCTGCTGCACCGCGATGACGGTGTCATGCAGGCTATCGTTCCAGGCCTGTTCGGTGGTCACGCTGTAGCCTTCTTCGGTCAGGCTCGCTTTGAGTACGCTGAGCAGCGCGGAGTGCTCGTGTTTGCGGTCGCACACCAACAGATGCAGATGCGCCCCGGTCACCCCGGCGATCAGCTTGGCACGCTTGAGGGCCAGGCTCTCGGAATGTTCGGTTTCAAGGACCACCAGGATGCTGCGGACGTCATGCATGGTCGGTTTCTCCGGAAACAAGGGGGTGTCACAACTATAGTTGCTCCGCGCCGGGCGTCATGTTGATGCACATCAAGCCCGGTGGCTGGTGGTCTGCGGCACGGTCGGTATAATCGGCGCCCTTTTGTGATCCTTTGCCCGTGAGCCCGATGAACCTGCCCGATATCCACGAATTCCTCGGTTGCCGTACCCCTGACGCCTGGGTCCAGGCCGCATTGGCCGATCAGGACACCCTGTTGATCGACCACAAAAACTGTGAATTCAAGGCCGCCAGTACGGCACTGAGCCTGATGGCCAAGTACCACGCCCATGTTGACCTGATCAATATGATGTCGCGCCTGGCCCGGGAAGAGTTGGTGCATCACGAGCAGGTCATGCGCCTGATGAAAAAACGCAAGGTCGAACTGCGCCAGCTGCACGCCGGGCGCTATGCCTCGGGACTGCGCAAAGTGGTGCGCAGCCATGAGCCGGTCAAATTGGTGGATACCCTGGTGGTCGGCGCGTTTATCGAGGCGCGTAGTTGCGAGCGTTTCGAAGCGCTGGTGCCCCATCTGGACGACGAACTCGGCAAGTTCTACTTCGGTCTGCTCAAAAGCGAGGCCCGGCACTTTCAGGGGTACTTGAAGCTGGCCTACCAATATGGCGATGCCAAGGACATCGCCCACGTGATCGAGCGGGTAAGGGCGGCCGAGCAAGAGCTGATCGAGTCACCCGACGTCGAGTTCCGCTTTCACAGTGGCGTGCCAGCCTGAGGCGACCGCCAGGCCGATCAGCGCGGTGATCCCGGTTAGTAACAGGATCACCCTTTGCGTGCCCAGGGGCGTGGCCAACAGCGCAATCGCCAAGCCCGCCAAGGGTTGCGCCAGGTTGTTGAGCAGGGTGATCACCCCCACCGTCTTGCCGAAGTCCTGAACCGGGATCACCCGCTGGCGGGTGCTGCGCAGGTACACGTTGAACATCTTGTCGAAGCCGGTGATCAGCAGGAAACCCACGGTATAGACCCACACATCAGGGCTGATCGCAGTGATCAGCGCACCGATTGCAATCATCGAATACCCCAGCCCACCCATCAGCTTCAAGGGTAAAGTGGCGCGGGCCAGGTAGAACAGAATCGCAATGGTGACCAGCGCCCCGCCAGCCTGGAGCAGGGCGTAGGTGTCCTTGCCCGCGGCGAACTGGCCGGTAACCAACGCCGCCGAGGTCGCCAGCGTGACACCGACGATCAGGTTGACGCCGACCGCCAGAATAATGATGCGCTTCAGCGCCGCCAGGCGGCCGATGTGGCCCAAGGCGATACGCAGCGGTTGCAGCCAGATGTCGGAATGCTGCGCATGACTGGGCAGGCCCATCGAGGTGTGGCGTTGCCAGATCAGCATGGCCAGATCGGCCAGCACGAACAACCCGGCCACGCCTGCTACCACCCATGGCCAGCTCCATATTTCCAGCAGCAGCGCCGCCAGCAGCGGACCGAGCACCAGCCCGCTCTGATCGGCGATCTGTGAATAGGACAACGTCTTGGCGTAGCTGTACTGTGCGAAGCCATGGGGCATCACGACTTCCCGCGCCATAATGCCCAGGGTCGTCAGCACCCCGCACAGGGCCGACAGAATCACTAACCAATAAATCCCATCGAACAACCCATACAGCGCCACCGCGACCGCACATGCCAATGCCCGATAGACCTGGCTGATATGCAACATCCGCAGCGGCGAAAACTTGTCGCACAACGCGCCGCACACCGGGAATGCCAGGTAGCGCGGCAGGGACTCGACAAAAAACGCAAGGCCCGCCCACGCCACGCTGGCGGTGGTCTGGAATACGAGCAGCGGCACGATAAACAACAGAATCTGGTCCGCCAGCCGCGACAGGAACAGCGACACGAAAAACGCCAGGTAATCCTTGCGCATACAACTCCCTGTAGATGGCGTAAAAAACTGCGGGCTATTTGTTAAAAACTCTTAAAAACATGAAGCTTGGCTTATCGAAGCTGGCCGGCCGCTCAAGTGGTGCAGCTTGCCACCTATACTGCGCGCTCTTCAATCAATCGCCGTTTGCAACTGAGAACCTATGGAAAACCTGGGGCTGGGCAAGGTCCTGCTTGTCGAGGACGACGAGCGGCTGGCAGGGCTGATCGCACATTTTTTGTCGCAGCATGGCTTTGACGTGCGCGTGGTACACCGGGGCGACGAGGCCCTGGCGGCCTTTCTAGACTTCACGCCAAAGATGGTGGTGCTCGATTTGATGCTGCCGGGCCAGAGTGGCTTGCAGGTGTGTCGCGAGATCCGCCGGGTGTCGGACACGCCCATCGTGATCCTCACCGCCAAAGAGGACGATCTGGACCATATCCTGGGCTTGGAGTCCGGTGCCGACGACTACGTGATCAAACCGATCAAACCACCGGTGCTGCTGGCGCGCCTGCGTGCATTGCAACGCCGCCAGGCGCCGGAGCCTACGGTGCGCGGAGCCCTAGCGTTTGGCCGGTTGGCCATCGACCGCAGTTGCCGGGTGGTTAGCCTGGGGGGCGAGCGCATCGACCTGACCACCATGGAGTTCGAGCTGCTCTGGCTGCTGGCCAGCAACGCTGGCAGCATCCTGTCGCGCGATGACATCCTCAACCGTATGCGCGGCATCGCTTTCGATGGCCTCAACCGCAGTGTCGACGTGTACATCAGCAAGCTGCGCGCCAAGCTCAACGACAACCCCCGCGAACCGGTGTGCATCAAGACCATCTGGGGCAAGGGCTACCTGTTCAATCCATTTGCGTGGGAGGTCTAGGTGCTGCGGCTGTACCTGCGTTTGTATCTGATCCTGGCGTTGGGGCTGGCAGGCGCAATCTGGCTGGTCAACTACACCTTCGACGAGCTGCTGCCCGACGCCAACGAAACCTACAACCGCGAGGCCATGCGTGGCCCGGCGTATGGCGTGGTCGAACAACTGCGGCCATTACCCAGTGCACAGCGCCAGGCCCGGCTCGCCGAACTGCAAGCGCACTATGGGCTGCGTCTGCAATTGGTGCACAAAGACACCCAGGCGCTAACCTCCCGAGAGCAAGCGCTGCTGGCTCAGGGGCTGCTGGTGGTGCGTGGCGACTTCAAGGAGTTCCTCGCCGCTATCGACGCTGGCCCGCAGTTGCTGGAGATCAAACTGCCGGAAGAGCCCAAATGGCTGTACCTATGGGCCTATGGCCTTCTCGGGGTGTGCCTGGCCCTTGTGCTGTATTTTTGGGTGCGCCCGCATTGGCGCGACCTGGAACACATCCGCCTGGCTGCCCAGCGTTTTGGCGATAACGACCTGGGTTCACGCATCCTGCTGCCGCGCCGCTCCACCGTGCGCGAGCTGGCCGGCCACTTCAACCAGATGGCCGAACGCATCGAAAGCCTGATCGCCAATCAGCGCGAACTTACTAACGCCGTGTCCCACGAATTGCGTACACCGATTGCGCGGTTGTCGTTCGAGCTCGACCAGCTCAAGCAACAGGCCGACCCGCGCCAACGCAGCGAACTGATTGCCGACATGTACGCAGACCTCGGCGAACTGGAAGAGATGGTCTCGGAGTTGCTCACCTATGCCAGCCTGGAACGCGGCGCCACCCAGGTCACCCGCGAGCGCATCGAAGCCCACAGCTGGCTCGACAGCGTGATCGGCAGCGTGGCGCTGGAGGCCGAAGCGGCCGGTGTGCAGTTATCGTTGCGCGCGTGCGAGGTGGATTTTATCCAGATCGAACCGCGCTTTATGGCCCGCGCGGTGATCAACCTGTTGCGCAACGCCATTCGTTACGCCGAACGCCGGGTGCACGTGTCATTGCTCGCATTCGGTAACGGTTATGAAGTGCGCGTGTGTGACGACGGCCCCGGCGTGCCTGAGGACGGCCGCGCGAAAATCTTCCAACCCTTCATGCGCCTGGACGCCAGCCGCGACCGCCGCACCGGCGGCTTCGGCCTCGGGCTGGCCTTGGTGCAGCGGGTGTCACAGTGGCATGGCGGGCAGGTCGAGGTGCGGGATTCGGAATGGGGCGGGGCATCGTTTCGCATGACCTGGGCGTACGCCGAATAACCCGCAGAACCACGCCCGCCCGAGTGCGTTATGGGGCCAGGGCACTCAAGATGGCATGTGCCACTTTCACCCGTTCGGCGTTCGGGTAGTTCCTGTTCGCCAGGATCACCACGCCGTTGTCCTGGCTCGGTACGTACGCCACGTACGCGCCAAACCCGCCGGTGGAACCGGTTTTGTTGTACAGCACATTGGCCGGTTGCGCCTGGGGCTGGGTGAACCAGCTGGCTGCATGGGGTTGCAGGGCCATGGGCGTGGAGTTGCCGTCGATCAACGCTTGCAGCGAAATGGGGTAGGGGTAGTACTCCCAGCCCAGGGCCTGGGTCATGCCGTCCACGCGGTAATAACCGCTATGGGTGGTGGCGATGGCCTGTTGCAGCGGCTGTTCCAGGGTTTGCGGGTGCATGTTCGCCAGGACGTAGCGTGCGAGGTCGTGGGCGCTGGTCTTGATGCCATAGGCTTCGCTGTCCAGCGCGCCGGGGCTGACACGCACGGGCTTGTCCTGTTTGTCATAGCCTTGGGCGTAAAGGGCCATTTGCGCCTTTGGCACGTTCACATAGGTGTGCTTCAGGCCCAGTTTGGGCAGCAGTGTTTGCTCCATGGCGACGTTGTACGGTTGTTGTAGGCTTTGCGCCGCCAGATAACCGAACAGACCGATGCTGGGGTTGGAATACAGCCGCTGTGCGCCGGGCGCATAGGTGGGTTTCCAGTGCTGGAAGTAGTTGAGCATGCCGCCTGCAGTGTCAGCGGCTTGGGGGAACTGCAACGGCAAACCGCCGGCGGTGTAGGTGGCCAGTTGCAAGAGGCTGATCTGCTCGAACGCGCTGCCCTTGAGGGCCGGCAGGTGCTGGCTGGCCTTGTCCGATAGCGTGAGTTTGCCGGTGGCTTGGGCGTAGCCGCCCAGGGTGGCGGCGAAGGTTTTACTGACCGAACCCACTTCAAATAGCGTGTTTTCGCTGACCGGTTGTTGGGTTTCTCGGGAGGCAAGGCCGTAATTAAAGTATTGCACCTGGCCTTGGTGAATTACGGCGACCGAAAGGCCGGTGATGCCTTGCTGGCGCATCAGCGGCTCGATACTGGCGTTGACCACGGGGCGCAGGTCGGTACTGGCGATGCAGCTGCCCGCACCGAGTAGCAGTGCAGAAAGAACGAGGGTGTGTGCGTAGTGACGCATGGTGGTTGGCTTCCCTATAAGTGTCGCGATAGCAATAAAGGCCTGCGCAGGCGCCGCAAATCTAGGTGGATTTCATTCGGTCGACAAACGATCATATCTCGCACCTGCCATTAGAAAAATTGGGGCTCAAAGCCATGTTGCGTTCCCATCTGCCCCTCAATGCCTTGCGCGCCTTCGAAGCCTCGGCCCGGCACTTGAGCTTCACCCGCGCCGCCATTGAACTGTGCGTGACCCAGGCGGCGGTCAGCCATCAGGTGAAAAGCCTGGAGGCGCAACTCAATGTGACCTTGTTCAAACGCTTGCCGCGCGGGCTGATGCTCACCCGCGAAGGCGAAACCCTGCTGCCGGTGCTGCGTGAATCCTTCGATCGCATTGCCCAGACTTTGGGCCAGTTCGAAGGCGGGCATTACCGCGAAGTGCTGACCGTGGGCGCGGTGGGCACCTTCGCGATAGGCTGGCTGTTGCCGCGCCTGGCCGACTTCCAGGCCCGCTACCCGCTTATCGACTTGCGCTTGTCCACCCATAACAACCGTGTCGACGTGGCTGCCGAGGGGTTGGACTACGCAGTACGCTTCGGCGCCGGCGCCTGGCATGGCACCGATGCCTGCCATCTGCTGGAAGCGCCGCTGACGGTGCTGTGCATTCCCGCGATCGCCGAGCAACTGCATACGCCACACGACCTGTTGAAACACACGCTGCTGCGCTCCTATCGCGCCGATGAGTGGAGCCTGTGGTTTCACGCTGCGGGTTTGCCCGTCGACACCCTGGTGCCGCGCAGCATCGTGTTCGACTCCTCCCTGGCGATGATGGATGCGGCGCTGCAAGGCATCGGCGTTGCGTTGGCACCGGCGCTGATGTTCACGCGGCAACTGGAGAGCGATCTGATCCGCCAGCCGTTCGATGTCGGCATCAACACCGGCAGTTACTGGCTGACGCGCCTGCAATCGCGCGCCGAAACCTCGGCAATGGTGGCGTTCAAGGAGTGGTTGCAAGTGCAATCCGGCAACGTCTGAGCTGTCCTAATGCCATTATCTTGAAACAAAATGAAACATTCTCTCGGGCGCTGCGATCTACTGTGGCCCCACCTGAGGCTGTTCATGAAAATTCCACGCCCCTCCGCTCGCATGCCGCACCTGACTCAACTGCGCAATCTGAAGATGGCGCGCTCGGCTCACGCCTATGTGCGCGGCAGCACCGTACAGTTTTACGAGTGGCTGCACAGCCTGCCGGGGCGCCGCTTGCCCCATGGACCGGCGATCTGGATCTGCGGCGACTGCCACGCCGGCAACCTGGGCCCGACCGGCGACAACAACGGCCGTATCGACATGCATATCCGCGACCTCGACCAAACGGTGATCGGCAACCCGGCCCATGATCTGGTGCGCCTGGCCCTGTCCCTGGCCACCGCCGCGCGGGGTTCGGACCTGCCAGGTGTGACCACTGCGCGCATGCTCGAAGAAATGATGCTGGGTTACGAGCAAGCCTTCAAAGACAAGCCGGATGAAGCCCCGCCGCGACCCTCCCAGGTCAAGGCCGGCATGCGCAGCGCGGTGGCGCGCACCTGGAAAAACCTGGCGCGGGAACGGATCGAAAGCGTGCGGCCGACGATCCCCTTGGGCAAACACTTCTGGTCGCTGTCGCGCGCGGAAAAAAGCGCGTTGGAGCACGTCTGCGCCTCGGATGACATTCAACAGTTGGTCACCTCGCTCAAAGGTCGGCCAAAGGATGCCAAGGTTGAACTGCTGGACTCCGCGTATTGGGTAAAAGGCTGCAGTTCCCTTGGCCTGATGCGCTATGCGGTATTGCTCGGCGTGGGTGACAAAGATGATCAGGAATACTGCCTGATCGATATCAAGGAAGCCGTGGGCGCGGCCGCACCTCGAGCGCCGCGGGCGAAGATGCCTCGGGACAATGGTCGTCGCGTGGTCGAAGGCGCACGCCATCTATCGCCAGGATTGGGCGAGCGCATGGTGGCGACGCGTTTTCTGGATCACGGCTTTTTTATCCGGGAACTGCTGCCCCAGGACATGAAGTTGGAGCTGGATGAACTGAGCGAAACCGATGCCATGCACGCTGCCGGTTATCTGGCCCGCGTAGTCGGCATCGCCCACGCCCGCCAGATGGATCGCGCCACCCGCAAAGCATGGATGGCAGTGCTCCAGGAAAACCGCACCCGACAACTGGATGCGCCGTCATGGCTATGGACGAGCGTGGTGCAACTGGTGGGCAGCCATGAACAAGGCTACCTCAACCATTGCCGGCGATATGCCCTGGAACACTGATCCTCAGCGTGCCGTGGTGAGCAGGGCAAGCCTGCTCATCACAAGCGTTGCATGTGCTAGCTTTCGGCAGGCAGCCCCCGCTGACAGTCGATCTCACGCCAGGTATTTGCGAAACCACCCCAAGGTGCGTTCCCACGCCAGGTTCGCCGCCGCGTCGTCATAGCGCGGTGTCGAATCGTTGTGAAACCCATGGTTGGCGCCCTGGTAGATATACGCCTCATAGGTCGTCCCGGCCGCTTTCAACGCTTGCTCATAGGCCGGCCAGCCTTCGTTGATTCGCGTGTCCAGCTCGCCGAAGTGCAGCATGATCGGCGCCTTGATACGCGCGACGTCCTTGGCGTCCGGTTGGCGCCCGTAGAACGACACCGCCGCGCCCAGGTCGGGGTAGGCCACGGCCGCCGCATTGGTCACGCCGCCGCCGTAGCAGAAACCGGTGATGCCGACTTTGCCGGTGCTGCTGTCGTGTTTCATCAGCCAGTCGATGGCGGCGAAGAAGTCGTTCATCAGTCGGGTCGGGTCGATTTTCTCTTGCAGCGCTTTGCCTTTTTCGTCATTGCCGGGGTAGCCGCCGACCGATGTGAGACCGTCCGGCGCCAGGGCGATGAAACCGGCCTTGGCCAGGCGTCGCGCGACGTCTTCGATATAAGGGTTCAAGCCACGGTTTTCATGCACCACCACCACCGCCGGCAGTTTGCCGCTGGCATTGGCCGGGCGCACTAGATAGCCGCGTACCTTGCCGTGGCCTTGGGGCGAGGGGTAGGTGATGTAGTCGGCGACGATGGCCGGGTCAGTGAATTTCACCTGCTCGGCCAGGGCATAGTTGGGGCTAAGCGCCGCCAGCAGCGCAGATGCGGTCAGCCCGCCCAAGGTGAACAGCGCGGCGCGGTCGAGAAATTCGCGGCGGTTGATCGTGCCGTGGGCATAGCCGTCATAGAGTTCCAGCAGTTCGGGAGCGAAGTCTTTGGCGGTCAGACGTTCCATTAGTGCAGTCCTCAATAAGCGATGGCAGTGAGGGTAGCCCAGGTTCAGTCGCTGCGACCGTGGGCAGCGGCAGCCAATTGGCCGGTATCGACGCGCACGAACACCGAATCACCGATGGCCGTGAGCACATCGCCGGCGTACACCTCGCAGATTACCTGGGTTTTGCGCCCGACTTCGCCCTCGACCCGCGCACGCAACGTCAGCGGCACGCCCATGGGGGTGGGCTTGATGAATTTGATACCCAGGTTGCCGGTGACGCAGTCGATACGCGGCAGGCTGCCGGGTTCGCGCTGTTCGGCCTGATAGTGATAGGCCATGGCGGTCCAGTTGGAGTGGCAGTCCACCAGCATGGCGATCAGGCCCCCATAGACCAGGTCCGGCCAGCCGCAATAGCGAGCGTCGGGCTGATGCTCGGCGATCACATGGATGCGGTCTTCGTCCCAGCGGCTCTTGATATGCAAACCATGGGGGTTGCTGCTGCCGCAGCCGTAGCAGACGCCTTCCGGCGCGGTAGTGTCCTGCAGTGAAGGGGCGTGCATGTCGCATCCTTTTATTCTGTGGCGATAGCTCTGTTTAGCAGGACAAACGACGAATGGGAATAAAACGCTGAGCTAATGGTGCCGCTGCGCGACGACGGATCACCGCGCAAAGCGCCTGGCGCCCGCCACACATGCGATCACCATGAGCGTCACCAGCAGCATGCCCAGGCTGACCTGTTCATGCAGCAATCCAGCCGCCAGCGCCAGGCCGAAGAACGGTTGCAGCAACTGCAACTGGCCGACAGCCGCAATACCGCCCTGGGCGAGGCCGCGATACCAGAATACGAAGCCGATCAGCATGCTGAACAACGCCACGTAGCCCAGGCTCAGCCACGCCGACAGGCTGATCCCGGAGACGCTCGACGGCGCCAGTAAAAGGCTCAGCGGCGCCACCACTGGCAGTGCCACCACCAGTGCCCAACAGATCACCTGCCAACCGCCGAGGCTGCGCGACAACGTGGCACCCTCGGCGTATCCCAGGCCGCACACCAGCACCGCCAGCAGCATCAGCAAATCGCCAGCCGGAGCGGCGGTCAGGCCCTGCGCCAAGGCGTAACCCACCACCAATGCGCTGCCCAGCAGCGAAAACAACCAGAACACCGGGCGCGGCCGCTCCCCACCGCGCCACACCGCAAACACCGCAGTGGCCAGCGGCAACAGGCCGATAAAGACGATGGAGTGGGCGGAGGTCACGTATTGCAACGCCATGGCGGTGAGCAGGGGAAAACCGATCACCACGCCCAGCGAGACGATCGCCAGAGGCAGCCACTGCTGGCGTGTGGGGCGTTTCTCCTTGAATACCCGTAGCAGCAACACCGCCAGCAGTGCGGCGAGGGTGGCGCGGATCGCGGTCAGGAACACTGGGTCGAATTCCATCACCGCCAGGCGCGTGGCCGGCAGTGAACCACTGAAGATCACCACGCCGATAAAACCGTTGATCCAGCCCTGGGTGCGGTTGTCCGGGGTGTCGAGGGAACGTTCCATAAGGTCTGCCTGAAAAAGAGAAGTTGCGTGGGCGTCATCCTAGGAGCGAGGATTGGGACAATCAAAAAATTGTCATGGATACAGCCACCATGCCGCGAGCCCGTTACAAATTGCTGGTCGACCGCTTCGCCCACGCCATCCGCTCAGGTGCGCTGGCGCCCGGAACTCGGCTGCCTACGCACCGTCAGTTGGCCGCCGAACATGGCTTGGCGCTGGCAACGGCGAGCCGGGTGTACACCGAGTTGGAGGCCATGGGCCTGGTCAGTGGGGAGACGGGGCGGGGCACTTTTGTCCGTGAGATCGCCTTGCCGCCGGGGCAGGGCAGTGGGCAGATGAACGTGGCGGCGGGCCTGCTCGATCTGAATTTCAACTATCCGTCCTTGCCCGGCCAGGCCGACCTGCTGCGCACGGCTCTGCGCCAGTTGGCGCTGTCCGGCGACCTGGAAGCCTTGCTGCGTTACCAGCCCCACGCCGGCCGTATACACGAGCGCGCCGCCGTCGCTCGGCACTTGCTTAGTCGCGGTTTAACGGTGGCGGCCGAACAGGTGCTGGTGGTCAGCGGTGCGCAACATGGCCTGGCGGTGACCATGATGGCGCTGCTCAAGCCGGGCGATGTGATTGCCGTCGATGCGCTGACGTACTCGGGGTTCAAGGTGCTGGCCGAAACCCTGCATCTGGAAATCCTTGCTCTGCCGGTCACTGCCTACGGTCCGGACCTGGACGCTCTGCAGCAGTTGTGCCGCCGCCGCCCGGTGCGCGCGGTGTACAGCATGCCGACCCTGCATAACCCACTCGGTTGGGTGATGGACCTGACGCAGCGCGAGCGGTTGGTGGACATCGCCCGCCAGCACAATCTGATGATCATCGAGGACGCGGCGTACGCGTTTCTCGCCGAAGACGCACCGCCGCCCGTGGCCAGCCTGGCGCCGGAGCGCACGGTATATGTGGGCGGGTTATCCAAGAGTGTCGCTACCGGTTTGCGCGTGGGGTTTGTCGCGGCACCGCCGGCGTGGGTCAGCGCGCTTGAACGCAGGGTGATGGCCACGACATGGAACGTGCCCGGCATCATGAGCGCCATCGCCGTGGGCTGGCTGGAAGACGGCACTGTGGCCCAGTTGGAAGCGCAAAAACGCGAGGACGCCAAGGTGCGGCAGGGGTTGGCGGCACAGCTGCTCAAGGGGTTGGATTACACCTGCCATCCGTCTTCGTATTTTTTGTGGTTACCGCTGGCCGAAGACGCTCGCGCCGATCAAGTGGCAATGGCCTTGCAGCGCCAGGGCGTGTCGGTGTCCACCGCCGAGCCGTTCGCGGTCTCGACCCATGTGCCCCATGCGCTGCGCCTGGCCCTGGGGTCGGTGGACATGCCGGCGCTGCGCGAGGCGTTGCTCAAGGTGCGCAACATCGTGGCGTGGTGAGCCGCGCTGGGCTCACCGGGTGTGTCAGAACTTGAACGCTTGCCGACCGATCAGCAGCCAGTGGCCTTTTTGCTTCTGCCAAACCTGGAAGTTCTCGATATCGGTCGGCACCTCGATGCCACTGTTCACCGCTTGGGCGTGAAAGTGGTTGCGCACCAGTGCCGTATCGCCGTTCAAGGTGATGGTCTGCTTCTGCATTTCCAGGGTCTTGAAGCCGCTGCGGCCGGTTTCGATGTCGGCGATAAATTCCTGTTTGTTCTGGATCTTGCCGCTGGAGTGGCCGTAGGTCAGCTTCTCGGCGGTGAGGGCCTGCAATTGCTTGATGTCTTTATGCAGCATGGCTTGGGTCAGGTGGTCGACGGCTTGGGCTACATCCTGGTCGTCGGCGGCAGGGCCGGCGGCGACGTAGCCGCTGAACAGACATAGAAAGCCGATCAGCACTTTGATGTTTTGCATGGAGAGGTCCTTATTGTTATGGAGGCGAGACGACGATTAAGTCGTCGTACAACCATGCAATAAATCAGCTTGGGATGGAAAGTAAAATTTGGATTATCCAGAGAAATAGAGAGATGTATAAGCGGATTTATTTATGTGACGTCCTAACAGTGCGCGTCGAAAGCTATTCAGGGCTTGGTGCTTTCCTGTGCGGACGGCGCACCGTTATGCTAGCGCCTTAATATCACTCAGCCGAGATTCAAAATGGACATTGACTGGCATCGTGACGTTCTCACCCGCGCCACCCCCATCACCGCGCAATACAAAAGCACCCAGAACGTTCGGCGTTTTATGCGTGATCAGTGTGGGCCGACGTTTAAGTTCGACCGGGCCTTTATGGCGTGGCTTCGTAGCGGCGAACCCAGCACCTTGGGCGACTTAGCCGATCAGTGGGGTCGTTTGCACGATGTGAACAGGTCGGCGCTGGAGAACCGATGATCGCCGAGGCAATGGTGGTCCTGCTGGACTATGGAGCGTACCTGGCGCCAGGCCTTTTGTTATTCGGCCTGTGGTTCGCGCTCACCCCCAGAACGCTGGTGGCTATGCGCATTCTGATTCTGCTGGCGGCATTTGTGCTGATGCGCGATGCAATGACGCCGCTGCGCATGTGGGCCCTTGGCAGCGAGATGCAGATCGCGTTCAGCGCGAACCCGGTCGTGCTCGCGGCGTTAGGCGGGCTGTCGTTGCTGTTGATCGCAGGCCTTGCGCGCTTGGCCCCGCCGTTGTGGGCACTGGTGGTGTGGTACAGAGGAACCCGTTTAACGGGGTTGTTGATGGGGTTGGCGGTGGGGTGTCTGATCGGCGTGCCATTGCGTACCTACCAAGGGATCGACGCCCAACAGATCCCAGGCTATTGGCTGTGGTTGCCGGGCATGATCGTGTTGGCTTACGGCGCCAACGCGTTGGAGGAAGTGCTGTTTCGCGGTTTTTTACAGGGCCACCTGGAGCAGCAGGTCGCGCCGATTCGCGCGGCTTTGATCAGCGGCGTGGCCTTTGCCGCGTGCCATAGTTTCCTGGCCCTTAGCGTGACCCAACTGGGATGGCCGGTGCTGCTGTTTACCCTCGTGGAAGGGTTGGCCTGTGCCCTGGTGCGCATGCGTTATGGGGTAGTGCCTGCAACGGCCTGCCATGGCACGGCAATCCTGCTGATTGCCGTGCCCTACGTGGCCTGACGTGAAATGCGTTCGAGGCATCGAACCCGTTAGTGGGCGTTCAGTGGCGGGGTGCGCGGCGGGATCAGGCGTTTGCTGCCGGTTGCTTCATAGGCCGAGGCGAAGCGCAGTAACGCCGAGTCATCGTACGCCCGCCCGGCAAATGTCAGCCCCACCGGCATGCCGATATCCGCCATCACGCCCATCGGCACGGTGACGGTGGGCACGCCCAGGTGGCGGATGGCGAGGTTGCCGTTGGCCACCCAGATGCCGTTGCTCCAGGCGATATCGGCGCTGGTTTCGTTGACATCCGCGTCCGCCGGGCCGACATCGGCCACGGTGGGGAACAGCACCGCGTCGAGGCCGAGGTTGTCCATCCAGTCTTCCAAGTCGATGCGCCGGGTTTGTTCCAGGCCGCGCAGGCCGTCGGGCACGCTGGCGATTTCATTCCATGGCGTGATGCCGCGCTGGGCCATGCGTACGTACTCGTCCATGCCGGCGGCGAGGTCGTCTTCGCGGTTGGGCAAGGTGCCGGGGTCGTGGGGGAAGATCTGCGGGCCATCAACGTCCGCCAGGCGGTTGAGTGCCGGGTCGTTATTGGCGCGCAGGAAATCGTCAAAGGCCCAGGCGGAAAGCTCCCACAGTTCATCGTGCAGGAACTGCTTGGACACCAGGCCACGGGTAAACACTGTGGGTGCGCCCGGACGATCGCCTTCGCAGTTGGAGACCAGCGGGAAATCCACCTCGACCACTTCCGCGCCGGCGGCTTCCAAGGCTTGGCGCGCGGCCTGCCACAGGTCGATCACGCTGGCACGGGTGTGGATCTTCTGCCCGGTCGGGCCACCGATGCCGGGTTTTTCGCTGGTGCCGGCATCCGGGTCGGCATTGATGTACATGCGCGGCACGCCAAAGCGCTTGCCGGCCAGGTCCGACGGGCTGGCGGCCAATTGTGCGTAGGACGCCGGGCGCACCGAGGCGACGCAGGGGATCGGCACCCAGGGTTGCAGGCGCCACAGGTCGCCACGGGTATCGGAGTCTTCGGCGACCACCACATCAAGCACTTCCAGCAGGTCAGCCATGGTGCGCGCAAACGGCACCACCACGTCCATGGTTGGGGTCAATGGCCAGTTGCCGCGCACCGAAATCACCCCACGGGACGGCGTGTACGCGCACAGGCCATTGTTGGAGGCTGGGCCGCGGCCGCTCGACCAGGTTTCTTCAGCCAGGCCGAACGCGGCGAAGCTGGCTGCTGTCGCGGTGCCGGCGCCATTGGACGAACCGGAGGCGAACGGCGCGGTGAGGTAATCGGCGTTGTAGGGGCTTTCGGCACGGCCGTACACACCGCGCTGCATGCCGCCATTGGCCATCGGCGGCATATTGGTCTTGCCCAGGCAGATGGCCCCCCCGGCGCGCAGGCGTTCGATGGTGAACGCGTCGCGATGGGCCACCAGTTTGGCGAACGCCGGGCTGCCGGAGGCCGCTGTCAGGCCTTTGACCAAGTAACTGTCCTTGGCCGTATAAGGAATGCCATCCAGCGGCCCGAGGGTTTCGCCCTTGGCCCGGCGCGCATCGGACGCCTGGGCCTCTTCCAGAGCCTGGGGATTGCGCACCACCACAGCGTTAAGCGCGGTACTCGTTTGCGGGCCGTCATAGGCATCGATCCGCGCCAGGTAAGCCTTGACCAGTTCAACGGCAGTGGTCTGGCCGGATTCGAGCGCCGCGCGCAGTTGGGCAATGGAAACTTCAGTCACTTGCATCACGTTTTTTCGCCGCCTTCAGAGGGGAGGTATGGCGGCAGTCTACGGACAGATATTTCACAAAACCAGCGCGGAGGCGGCATAGGTGGCGGCAGTTCGGTGCCGGCCGGCACTTTCCAGCGACTGCCCGGACGGCAGCAAATGTCGATATCAGACGTCTGGATGACGCAATGAGGCTATTTTGACCGGCGACATGCCGCGTACTGTGACCCGTCATTGAGAAATGATGATCGCCTGACCCTCCGGTCAGCACGTCTGAACGTCGATCACAGAGAATAAAAAGAACGATGAATAGCCTGAGTTCCAAGGATTCGAACGGCCAACTGGCGCAGGGCTTCAAGCCGCGTCATGTCACCATGCTCTCCATTGCCGGCATTATCGGTGCTGGGTTGTTTGTCGGGTCCGGGCATGCGATTGCGGCGGCGGGCCCCGCAGTCATGCTGGCGTATTTTTTTTCCGGGCTGCTGGTGGTGCTGGTCATGCGCATGCTGGGCGAGATGGCGGTGGCCAACCCGGACACCGGCTCCTTTTCGACCTATGCCGACCAGGCCATCGGACGCTGGGCCGGGTTTACGATTGGCTGGCTGTACTGGTGGTTCTGGGTGCTGGTGATTCCGATCGAAGCCCTGGCCGCCGGGCATATCTTGAACCAGTGGTTTCCCCAGATCGACGCTTGGCTGTTTGCCTTGTTGTCGATCTTTTTGTTGGTGGTCACCAATTTGTTCAGTGTCTCCAAGTACGGAGAATTCGAGTTCTGGTTTGCCATGGCCAAGGTCGTAGCGATCATCGGCTTTATCGGCCTGGGTGGCGCCGTGCTGATGGGCTGGATTCCCGAGCGGGAGGCCAGTGGCTTGAGTCGACTTATGGAGGAGCATGGCGGTTTTGCCCCGAACGGTATGTCCGCCGTCGTGGGCGCGTTCATTACCATCATGTTCAGCTTTATCGGAACGGAGGCGGTCACCATCGCCGCAGCGGAGTCCAGCAACCCCGCGCAGAATATCGCCCGCGCCACACGTTCGGTGATGTGGCGTATCGGCGTGTTCTATGTGCTGTCGATCTTCGTGGTGATTTCCGTGGTGCCTTGGAATGACCCTTTGCTGGCGTCCGTCGGTTCCTATCAACGGGCACTGGAGTTGATGAATATTCCCCATGCCAAGTTGCTGGTCGACGGTGTCGTGCTGATTGCCGTGGCCAGTTGCATGAACTCCTCTATCTACATTGCTTCGCGCATGTTGTATTCCTTGGGCAAACGCGGCGATGCGCCCACGTTGATGAAAAAGACGTCGGCAGCCAGCGTGCCTAGGGCCGCGGTGATCGCCAGTACCGTGCTGGGCGCTGGCGTGACGTTGCTCAGCTACTTCATGCCCGCCGGGCTGTTCCAGTTCCTGCTGGCCAGTTCCGGGGCGATCGCGTTGTTGGTGTACTTGGTGATCGCCATTTCGCAACTGCGTATGCGCAAGCTCATGCAGCGCCGCAATATCACGCTGACGTTCAAGATGTGGTTGTTCCCCTGGCTGACCTGGTTGGTCATCGCCTTTATTTGCGCCGCGCTGGGGGTAATGCTGGTGACGCCAGAGCATCGTCTTGAGGTGTCTTCGACGATTGGGTTGGCGTTGCTGATTTCACTGGTGGGGGTTATCACTGCGCGCCAACCCGTGCGCGCGCAGAGCCCACTTTCGATGGTTTCGCCGCCATGAATGCACGACCTGTGACCAGCATCCTGTTTGTATTGTTGGACCGGTTCACGCTGATCTCATTGGCGTCGGCGGTCGAGCCGCTGCGCATGGCCAACCAATTGTCGGGGCAGGAGCTCTATCGTTGGTACACCGCCAGTTTCGACGGCACGCCCATCTGGGCCAGCGACGGCGTGCCCATCACGCCGGACAGCTCGGTGGATGCCGCGCCGTCGGCCGACATTATTTTCGTGTGCGGCGGGACGGGCATTCAAAACACGGTGACCCCCGAGCTGGTCAAGTGGCTGCGCGCTCAGGCGCGTTACTCCAAACGCTTGGGCGGCATCTGCACCGGCAGTTGGGTATTGGCCAGGGCAGGGCTGTTGGATGGCTTTGAGTGCAGCGTTCACTGGGAGTGGCTGGCCGCGATGCAAGAAGCGTTTGCGCGAGTGACTGTCAGCCCAAGCCTGTTCACCCTCGACCGCGGCCGCCTCACCAGTTCAGGGGGCACGGCGCCGCTGGATATGATGCTGCACTTGATCGGCCTGGATCACGGGCATGAACTGTCAGCAGCCATTTCAGACATGTTCGTCTATGAACGCATGCGCAGTGAGCAAGACCACCAGCGCATACCGCTCAAGCACATGCTCGGCACTCAGCAGCCCAAGCTGCAGGAAATCGTGACGCTGATGGAGGCGAACCTTGAGGAGCCCATCGACCTGGACCACCTGGCGGAGTATGTCCAGCTCTCTCGACGGCAGCTTGAACGGATGTTTCAGAAGTACTTGCACTGCTCGCCGTCGCGCTATTACCTGCGGCTGCGGTTGATCCGCGCGCGGCAGTTGCTCAAGCAGACGCCCATCTCTATCGTCGAATTGGCGGTGCTCTGCGGTTTTGTATCGACGCCGCACTTTTCCAAATGTTATCGGGAGTACTTCGGTGTGCCGCCCAGCGATGAGCGGCTGGCGACGCATGAGCGCACGGTGGTGCAAAAGCCGGTGATCAACGTCGTGCGCAAGCCGATGCCCATGAGTGTGCTGGAGCAAGCACGCTCCGAGGCAACGTTTGGCAGTTTCCGACGACTCAAATCCTCCCTGGGCTGACCGACTTTGGTGGTCACCGTTCGTCCAGTACTCGGCACTCGTGGGTCAGCCACTGGCTCTTATGATCAGGCGCGGGTATTCCGTGCTCAGTCACCACGGAGAGCCAACATGGATATCGATGAGAACGCACCGGGCAACCTTTCACAGCAGGCTGTCACGCGGGGCACCGACAACGAGACCGGGCATGATCCGCGCAAAGGCGACGACGCGTTGCCATTGCCACCCGATGACGAAGCGCCGCTGGAAGAGGATATGTCGGATGTAGATGCGGCGGATTCGGTCGCCAGTGAGCATCCGGACAACTGACGTGCTGTTTGCGGGGAGGGCACGCGCTTGCTCCCCGCATTGGCCATCGCTGGCTAGAAGCACCAGTCCTCAGCTTTTATCACCTGGCAGAACGGCCCGTGCAACGTTGCGTTGTGATGGGCCACGATATCCTTGGCCTGCAGCGCTGCGGTGTCCGAGCAGGTGTGCCCATCGCCGATCAGCACTGCATCGAAGCCAAGATCACGGGCGGCACGGCAGGTGCTGTCGACGCAGTATTGGGTTTTCATACCCGCGATCACCACGCCCGTCGCCCCGACAGACCGTAAGCTGGTCGCCAGGTCGGTCTGGGCAAAAGCATTAGGCCGCTGCTTTTCAAACACCACTTCATTGCCTGAAAGCTTCAGCTGCGGCGCCAGCCTCGTCAGCGGGCTGTCCGGCGCCATCGGCGACCCTGCGGGCCCGACGTGGCGCGCGAGGAAAATTCCAGCCCCGGCGCGACGGGCCTGATCCATCAGGCCATTGACGGTGTCGAGCATCGCGTCGCAACGCCAGGGTGTTTCCGGGCCATAAACCAGGCCGACTTGGATATCGAGTACCAACAGTGCATACATGGGTGCATCTCCTTGCGTTTGCGCCAGCAACACAAGGCAAAAAAAAGGCCCTGTCCATTGCTGGCGGGCCTTTGAAGTTCGTTGGCTATGGGCTCACGACACCTCGCACGCACCGCTTTGAGCGGTCGTGGTGAGGGTGGTCGAGGTGAGGCAATAATTTGTCATGAATCGACACTAGCAACACGGTCGCCCGCTGACAAGGGCGCAGCCGCTGGACGTCACTTATGCAAAATCGCCTGATGAATTTCCTGCAACGGCATGACGCGTTGGGCCGCGTTGAGTTTGATGGCTTCCTTGGGCATGCCGAACACCACACAGCTGGCTTCGTCCTGAGCTACCGTGGCGGCGCCGGCGTCGAGCATTTCCTTGAGGCCGCGGGCGCCGTCGTCGCCCATGCCGGTCATGATGATGCCGGTGGCGTTCTTGCCGGCAAATTTGGCCACTGAGCGAAACAGCACATCCACCGACGGCCGATGGCGATTGACCAGCGGCCCGTCAATCACCTGGGCGTGATAGAAGGCACCGCTGCGGGTGACCATCAGGTGTTTGCCGCCGGGGGCGATCAAGGCCAGGCCGGGCAGGATACGGTCGTTATTGCGCGCTTCACGCACCTCGATCTGGCACAGGCCGTTGAGGCGCTCGGCAAAGGACGCGGTGAATTTTTCCGGCATGTGCTGCACGATCACTATGCCCGGGCACACCCTCGGCAGCGCCGTGAGCACCGCTTCTAGCGCTTGGGTACCGCCAGTGGAAGTGCCGATGGCGACGATGCGTTCGGTGGTCTGGGCCATGGCCTGGCCATTGGCGGCGGGCAGGATCGCATCCGCCGTGAGTTTGCTGGCAGGAACGGGGGCTGGTGTGGGCTTGGAGATGCGCTTGCCCAGGTTCTTGACGTTGGAATTGGCCGCCGCACGAATCGCCGCCACCAGCTCGGGGCCGGACTCGATCAGGAAGTTTTTCAGCCCGGTGGTGGGCTTGGTGATGATCTCCACGGCGCCGGCCGACAACGCCTGTAGGGAGGTTTCCGCGCCTTTCTGAGTCAGCGACGAACAGATCACCACTGGCGTGGGGCGCTCGCTCATGATCTTGCGCAAAAAAGTGATGCCGTCCATACGCGGCATCTCCACGTCCAGCACGATCACATCCGGCCATTCCCGCGCGAGCTTGTCCATGGCGAAGATCGGGTCGGAAGCCGCACCCATGACATGGATATCCGGTGTGTCGTTGAAAATCGCCAGCAGCACCTGGCGTACCACGGCCGAGTCATCGACCAGCAGCACGCTGATTTTTTTGGTAGGCATCTTTTTCGAGTATTCCCATTGGTTGGTGCCGGACCCAGACGTTGCCGTTCCAGAGGTCGAACATAATCGTGCGATAGCCGGTACTGCCCATGTCCTGGGCCGTCAGGTGCAGGTGGTGGCGTTCGGCGAGGGCCAGTGCGGCGCGGATATTCAGGTTGGCCACGTTGTGGGCCGGTCGCTGGCGCGGTTGCTCAGGGAACATCTCGCCGCCGCCGAACACTTTGACTTGGTAATCCTGCGGCCGTGTACCGTTGGCGCGGGCGTGGCGCAGTAACAGTTCGAGGGCTTCGTCAGCGTACTTGCCATCCAGTGGCTGGCCCGTGCGGTTGCGCGCCGGCAGCATGAAATGGCACATGCCGCCGATGCGCCGCTGGGGGTGCCAGAAAGTGAACGCCACGCAGGAGCCGAGCAAGGTACGCAAACGCGTCGGGCAGGTGGCAAAGCTGACTTGGCCAGGGGCGAGCACCACCTCGGCGGCATTGGCTGGCTTTTTCATGGCTTGCGGTAAATCGACGGCGCCACCAGCTTCAACGTGTCATTCACGCCGTTGAGGCTTTCAGAGTGGCTGATGATGAAATAACCGCCGGATTTAAGCTGCGGTAACAGTCGCGCCACCACCTGGGTCTTGGTCGGCTGGTCGAAATAGATCATCACGTTACGCAAGAAGATCACGTCGAACTCGCCCAGGCCAGGCAGGGGTTCATTAAGGTTGACCTGGGCGAAACTGACGCGGTTGCGCAGTGGCTTGTCGATCAGGAACGTTCCGTCCTGGCGGCCGATGCCCTTGAGGCAGTACTTGACCAGCAATGGCTGGGGCAGGTTGGCGGCGCGCTCCATGGGGTAGTGGCCGTTGCGCGCCTTGGCCAGCACTTGGGTGCTGATATCGGAGCCGAGCACTTCCCAAGGCGTGGTGCCCAGGCCTTCGGCCAGGGTCATGGCCAGGCTGTAGGGTTCTTCGCCCGAGGAACTGGCCGCGCTCCACACGCGGAACACCTTGCCGGGCGCGGCGTTGGGCAGCACCTGCTGGCGCAGGAAATCAAAGTGCTTGGGCTCGCGGAAAAAGTAGGTCTCGTTGGTGGTCAGCAGGTCCAGCGCCACTTGCAGCTCGCCTTTGCGCTGATCGCTCATGATCAGCTTGAAATACTCGCCGTAGCTCTTGAGTTCATAGTGCTTGAGCCGCTTGAACAGCCGACCGGCCACCAGGGCCTTTTTGGCCGGTGACAGGTTGATGCCCGCCGCGCGATGCAGCCAGGACTGAAACTGGCCGAACTCGCGGTCATCCAGCGGGGTGGTATCAGGCATGATCGCACCTCACCGCGGGTCGAAGTCGAGGGCCGGCGCCTGGCCGGCTTCGGCAAGGCTGGACATCTCATCGATGGACAGCACTTTGTCCACCTCCAGCACAATCACAAACTTGCCCTCGACCTTGGCCATGCCGCTGATGAAGTCTGCACGAATCCGCGCGCCGAAGCTGGGCGGCGGCTCGATCTGGGCGGCCGGGATTTCCTGCACGGCGGATACGGTGTCCACCAGCAACCCGATATCCTGGGGCAGGCCGTCCTCGGTGCTGGCTTCGATAATGATCACGCATGAACGGCGGGTGATCTGCGAATTGGCCCGGCCAAAACGCGCCGACAGGTCCACCACCGGCACCACCGCACCGCGCAGGTTGATCACCCCGCGCACAAACGCGGGCATCATCGGCACCACGGTCAGGCTGCCGTATTCGATTATTTCCTTGATTCCCAGAATGCCGATGGCGAACATCTCGCCGCCGAGCATAAAGGTCAGGTATTGCGCATCCTCGTCGACCGCGACGGCGGCCTGGCGGGTAGTCATCACTGCGCCCATCTCATTACTCCCTGTGAGCCCGGATTGATCAGAAACGGGTGAATTCCGATTCGTCCGGGGCACTGGCCATGTTGTAGGCAAAGGCCTTGCGCGCTGGCGGTTGCGCGGGGCGCGGCGGCTGGCGAGTCGGCTTGCTGCCGGCGCTGTCGACACTGCTTTGGGTGGCGGCCCTGGACGTCGTGTCGAGCACGAAGAAACTCATGGCCTGCTGCAATTGTTCGGCCTGGCTGCTCATCTCTTCGGCGGTGGCGGCCAGTTCTTCGCTGCTGGAGGCGTTCTGCTGGGTGACCTGGTTAAGCTGGGTCATCGCCGTGTTGATCTGCGCCACACCGGCGGCCTGCTCTTCGGACGCCGCGCTGATTTCCTGCACCAGGTCGGACGTTTTGTTGATCGATGGCACCATCTCATCAAGCAACTTGCCGGCTTTCTCGGCCATGTCGACGCTGCTGGAAGACAGTTCGCCGATTTCCTGAGCGGCAACCTGGCTGCGTTCGGCCAGCTTGCGCACCTCGGCGGCGACCACGGCGAAACCTTTGCCGTGCTCGCCGGCCCGTGCGGCCTCGATGGCGGCATTGAGGGCGAGCAAATTGGTCTGGTAGGCAATGTCATCGATGATGCTGATGCGCTGCGCGATTTTCTTCATCGCCACCACGGTCTGCTGCACTGACTCACCGCCGTCGGTGGCCTCCTTGGCGGCCTTGCTGGCCATGCCGTCGGTGACTTTGGCGTTCTCAGTGTTCTGGTTGATGCTGGCGCTCATCTGTTCGATAGAGGCACTGGTTTCCTCGACGCTGGCCGCTTGTTCGCTGGTGGCCTGGCTCATCGATTGCGCCGTGGCGCTGACTTGCTCGGAAGCGCTGGCCAGATTGTCGGCGGCATTGCGAACTTCGCCGATGATATGCGCCAGTTTGCCGACCATATTGCGCATGGCATTGAGCACCATACCGGTTTCATCTTTGGCGCCCGGTTCGATCTGTGCACTGAGGTTACCTTCGGCCAATTGCTCGGCGGCGTTGGCAGCCAGCCTCAACGGACGGGAAATAATTCGCGCGATAAACAGCGCCAGGCCCAAGCCGATCAACAGGGCGGCGACCAAGGCCGCGATGATCGACAGACGCGAGCTTTCATACAACGCAGAACCCTTGTCACCGGCAGCAGTGGCGCCAGCATCATTGAGCTCGACCATTTTTTGCAGGCGCGCGGTCACTTCATCGAAGTGCGTCTTGGATTCGCCCCTGAGCAGCCCGCGCGCTTGGGTTTCCTGGTTCTCCCTGGACAGCTCAAGCAACTGTTTACTGGTGGCCAGGTACGCAGCCCATCCGGTTTTCACGCTGTCCAGCAACTGTCGGTCTTCGTCATTCGATAGCAGCTGTTCATAGGTGCCCATGCGTGTGTCGAACTGCTGGCGCGCCTCGGCGGCTTCGCGTTCGGCCAGGGCCTTTTCCTCGGCGACCTCGGTGGCGACATGACGGTTCTCTTTCAAGCGGTAGTTGGCCGCGAAGAAGCGCATACCGGCCGCCGCGCGCATTGACGGCATCCAATTGCCGCGGATGTCCTGGGCGGCTTGGTTGACCCCCCCCAATTGGAGGATAGCGAAGGCACCCATGGCCGCGGTGAGCGCCAGGACCACTAGGAACGAGCTGATCAGCTTGGTGGAAATTTTTAGATCGTAAAACCATTTCATCGCGGAACCTCCATGGAATTGCAAATACGTCAGCGAGCGACGACCAGTGGCGACTGTGGCGCCTGGGCTGTGCGAGCTTCCATTTGTACGAGTTGGTTGAGCAGGGCCGGCACATCCAGGATCAGGGCCACGGCCCCGCTGCCCAGAATGGTCGAGCCGCTGATGCCGCGCAGTGCGCCAAACAGCTTGCCCAAGGGTTTGATCACGGTCTGGAACTCACCGAGCAGGTCGTCCACCACCAGCCCGGCCTTGTGCTCGGCATAACGCACCACCACCACGTTCTGGCGCCGGGCGGCGGGGCCTTCGTGGTTGAAGTGGTCGCGCAGGTGTACCAATGGCAGCACCTCGCCGCGCAGGTCCAGATAGCCTTGTTCGCGGCTGGAGTCGCGCTGTGGTTCGTCCAGTTCGATGCATTCCTGAACCATGTCCAGGGGAATCACATAAGTGGCTTGGTCGATGCCGACCAGGAAGCCATTGATGATTGCCAGGGTCAGCGGCAGCCGAATGCGCACTACCGTGCCCTGGCCGGGGCGACTGTCCAGATCGACGGTGCCGCGCAGCAGCGTGATGTTGCGCTTGACCACGTCCATGCCAACGCCGCGCCCGGACAGGTTGGTCACCGCCTCGGCGGTGGAGAAGCCCGCTTCGAAAATCAGGTTGTAGATTTCCTGATCGGACAGCACCGCACCGCTGGCCACCAACCCGCGTTCCTGGGCTTTTTCCAGAATGCGCTCGCGGTTGAGCCCGGCGCCGTCGTCGGCGATTTCGATGACGATGCTGCCGGAGTCGTGATAGGCATTGAGGCTCAGATGGCCCTTGCTCGACTTGCCCGCCGCGCGCCGCGCCTCGGCGCTTTCGATACCGTGGTCCATGGCGTTGCGCAGCAGGTGCATCAGCGGATCGCCGATCTTCTCCACCACGGTCTTGTCCAGCTCGGTTTCCGCACCGCTGATCAGCAGGTCGATGTCCTTGCCCAACTCCTGGCTGACGTCGCGCACCACGCGGCGGAAGCGGTTGAAGGTATCGCCGATGGGGATCATGCGCAGATGCAGGGCGCCATCGAGGATTTCTTCCACCAGCCCCGACACCGTCGACGTGGCTTCATGCAGTGGGTCGTGGTTGCAGGAGCGCGCCAACAGGCTCGCGCCGGCGCTGGCGATCACTAACTCACCGACCAGGTTGATCAACTCATCGAGCTTGTCGGCATTGACCCGTACATAGTTGCCATCTCGGGGTTTGGCCTCGCTGGCCGTTGCCACGCGCTGGGGCGCGGTGCTCCGGTGAGTGGGTTCGGCCTGGGTAACCAGCTCGGTGCCGGTGCTCGCCAGGTTGATGGGCGCCTCATCGACGGCCGTGATCTGCACCTCACACTCGTCGCGCACAAAGTCGAACACTTCGTTGAGGGTGGCGTGGCTGGCAGTGGAGCGCAGGTCGATCTCGAAGCCCAGGTAGCAGCTTTCCGGGTCAAAGTTTTCCAGTGCCGGGATGCTCTCGGTGAGGGTGTCGACCTGCACCATTTGCCCCAGGGTTTGGAGGTAGCGCAGGAACGACAGCGGGTCCATGCCATTGCGGTACACGTCTGCGCCGAAGCGCAGAGAAATATGCCACAGCACTTCGGCTGACTCGCCGTCGGCCGCCTTAGCGGTTACGGCGTCGGCGGTTGTGGCGTGAAGCGGGTGGTAGACACCCAGCGCCTCGCGCAAAGCCTCACCGCGCTGCAATGCGGCGGGTGTAAGGGCTTCACCACGACTGGCAACCACGTCGATCAGTTCGAGCATATGGTCGCCGCACTTGAGCAGCAGGGCGATCAAGTCGGCATCCACCGCGATATCGCCGTCGCGCAGGCGGTCCAGCACATCTTCGACGATATGCGTGAACCCCACGATCGGCGCCAGGCCGAACAGCCCGGCTGAGCCTTTGATGGTATGCGCGGCGCGGAATATCGCACCGATGGCGTCTTGATCGTCGGGTTCGTTCTCCAGTTGCAGCAGGGATTGCTCCATGGCCTGCAACAGTTCGCGGGCCTCCACGATGAAGGTCTGCTGTGCCTGATCGAGATTGATGCTCACCTGGACTTTCCTTGTCGATCAATGAACGGTGGCGCCGCCTACAACGCGGCGCCGCGACAGAGTTGCAGTGTTTGCGTGACGGCCTGGCTCTGGCCAGTCAGGCTCAGGGCCGTGCCGTTGATGCCGGCTTCGCGCTCGATCACCGCGAGCAGTTGCAGGCCGGCGCCATCCATCTCAGTGACCTGTGACAGGTCTAGCTCAAGGCGGGCCGCGGCGCCAACCTGCGGCAGCAGCGCGGCGGCCAGCTCGGCGACGGTGTAGATCGTCAGCTCGCCTTCAATGCCCACGCGGGCCGTGTCGTCAGTGGTTTCGTGGGTGATGGACATGCCAGCCTCCCCGGATCACGGCAGAATCAGCTTGGACACCGCCGCCAGCATCTGCGCCGGCTGGAACGGCTTGACCACCCACGCCTTGGCGCCCGCGGCCTGGCCTTCGGCCTTTTTCGATTCCTGGGACTCGGTGGTCAGCATGATGATCGGGGTGAACTTGTAGTTGGCCAGCTTCTTCACCTCTTTGACGAAGGTGATGCCGTCCATATTGGGCATATTCACGTCACTGATGATCAGGTGCACTTTCTGCCCGTTGAGTTTGCCCAGGGCGTCCTTGCCATCGCTGGCCTCGATCACGTCGTAACCGGCGCTTTTCAAGGCAATACCGACCACTTGCCGCACGCTGCTGGAGTCGTCGACCACTAATACACTTTTCGCCATGATGGGCTCCTAAAAGAAAGTGATGTCTTGGGAATTCTGCTGCGCGGCGTCGTTGCCATGGTGCGTGCGCCGCTGCTCGTCGGTGGCGTAGGTGGCCTCCATACTGGCCAGCCATTGTCGGGCGTCGATGCTCACGGCCTGGTCCGGCGCTTGCCTGGCCTGACGCAAGTGATCGTGCAAGGCGTTCATGTTGTCGCGCACATGGCTGAGAATCTGGCTGACCCGGTCCTGGAACTGCAGGTTGACCAGCACGTCCGTCATTTCGTCGCGGATGCCGTAGCTTTCCTGCTTGAGCAGGTCAGCGGACTCGGCCAGGCGCCCGGTGATGTTCTGGAAGCGCTCAAGCACCAGTTGGATGCTTTGCTCGGACGCGCCGACGGAGTGGCTGTCCTGATCGGCGCTGGTGGAGGCGGCCTGCACCAGCTGGGTAATGGCGTTGTTGATAATGTCGACCTTGGCCGACATTTGCTGGCCGGTCTCGCTGGACTTGCTCGACAGGCTGCGCACCGCATCGGCCACCACCGCAAAACCGCGCCCGGCTTCACCGGCACGGGCCGCTTCGATTGCGGCATTCAGCGCCAGCAGGTTGGTCTGCGCGGCAATCGCGGCGACGTCGGCGGCCATGGTGCGTAATTCGCCGGTGTAGGCGGTAAGGCCGCGTACTTGCGCCAGGGTTTGGTCGCGGCTGGATTGGGTGGCCTTAAGTGAGTCGATCACCTGGCTCAATTCGCTGTCACTGCGCGCCAGCACCTTGAGCGCGCCGTCGGCGGCTTGCCCATCCAGTTCACCGGCTGCGTGCTGTGAAGCCTGGACGGTTTCCTGCAAGCGTGCGGCGATCCCAGTGAAACGATTCGCCAGGCTGACAATGGCTTCCTCGGTCTGCTGGCGTGAACTTTCCACCTGTTTGGCCCAGATCGGCATGGCGCCCAGCAACACCTCATCGAGTTGCGCCCGCGCCGCCTGGCTGTTGTGCGCTGCGTCGGCATCGGCCTGATTGGCCAATGCGCTCGATGTCGCGCGCCATAGGGCATCGCGCTGAGATTTCGCGCTCCAGGCGCAGGCCCCAAGACCGACCAGCACCAACGCCGCGCACGCAACGAGGTTGGCCGCGGAGGTTGATTGGACGAGGATCCAGATCACCGCAGGCACCACGGGAATGAAAGCGAACCAACGAAAACGCGGATGACCGGTAAGGGAAGTGCGGCTGGATGGAGGCGGGGTCATAGTTCGATCCTTGAACAGTACTGCGGATATATAAACAACATAGGGGTTATCTGCCCTATGTGCCGCAACTTTAGACACGCTAGTGTGCCTTCCGTCTGGTTTATTACCATCAGGTGACCGACAGTCATGTCTAAATGCCACTATTGCGAACTGTAGCCTAAAGTTAGGCATTTTGGCTGCTTCAACGGCGAGGTTATTCAATCAGCTTGGCTTTATGATGAGCTAACGTTCATGCAACACCCTCTGATGACTCGCTGGATACGCCCCGATGAGAGACCTGCCGCCCACCGCGACACTTCGCGCTTTTGAAGTCGCTACCCGCCACCCGACCTTTACTGCCGCCGCCCACGAAATGCATGTGACTCAAAGCGCTGTCAGTCACCAGCTCAAGCATCTTGAGGCGCTGTGGGGCGTGCAGTTGTTCGAGCGTGGCAAGGCGCTGCGCCTGACAGCGGCGGGCGCAACTCTGGCGCCTATCGTGCGCGAGTTTTTTTTGAGCCTGGAGGCGACGCTCAACGACCTGCGCGAGCAGAAGGGCAGGGTTCGGCTCAGCGTCAGCACCACCTATTCCTTTGCGCTGAAATGGCTGTTGCCACGCCTGCCGAACCTCTCTCGCCTGCACCCCGAGCTGCTGGTGTCGTTGGACACCACGGATGCCATTATTCATTTCTCCAACGCCCAGGCAGACGTCGCGATCAGGCTGGGCAAGGGCAGTTACCCTGGCCTGTATTCGGAGTTCTTGTTCGGGGAACAGGTATTTCCCGTGGCCAGTCCCGAATTGCTGCGCCGCGTCGGGACACCGCTGAGCCCCGCCGAGTTGTTGCATTTTCCGCTGTTGGCCCGTGATGGCGCAGAACTGGCACCCAAATGGGAGGCGTGGTTCGAGGCGCTGGGCCTGGTGTATCTGCCGCTCAGGGAAAGTGTCAGATTCGGCGATACCAACATGACGGTCGAGGCGGCATTGCTTGGCCAAGGCGTGGCATTGGTGCGCAGCGGGCATGTCGAGAAGGAAATCAGCGATGGCCGTCTGGTGCGGCTATTCGATGTGCATTTTCCATCGCCGCTGGCTTATTACTTCGTGTGCCCCAAAGGCGTCGAAACGTTGCCGCACATCGTCAGCTTTCGCCAATGGTTAATGAGTGAGGCGCTGAAAGTGCGGGACGTGAAGGCGCCCATGATGAGTGTTCATTCATGCCTCGATGAGGAGACTTCGCTGTAGTCCCGACACCGGCGTAAATAGAATGAGGCATGCCTATTCATCTGGTCTGCCTCGTCCTTTTCGCCGCGCTCCTGCATGCCAGCTGGAATGCCCTGCTGCGCAGCGGTGCCGATCGCCTGTGGTCCATGACGGTGATGTGCATGGCCATCGCCATCACCTGCGCGGTCGCTGCCGTGTTTATGCTGCCGCCTGCGGTTGAAAGTTGGCGCTATGCGCTGCTGTCGGGGCTGCTGCATGTGGGCTACAACTTGTTTCTGGTGCGCAGTTACCGGGTCGGCGACCTGGGGCAGATCTATCCGATTTCCCGTGGTTCTTCGCCGGTGCTGATCACCCTGGGGGCCGCCGTTTTTGCCGGGGAAACCATCGCTCCTGGCCAGTTGCTCGGTATTGCGTTGGTCTCGGGTGGGATTATTTCGCTGGCGTTCAGAGGGCGCCGGCTTTCGGTCCCCAGCCTGCCCTATGCCCTGGGCACAGGCTGCTTTATCGCCGCCTACAGTGTTGTCGATGGCATCGGCGCCAGGCTCTCCGGCGCGCCAATGGCCTACACCGTATGGATGAGCGCCCTCTGGGGCGTGCTGATGCCCATGGTTTACATCGCTCTGCGCGATACCCGCAGCCTGTTCCGCGTGCGGCCCGGCACCCTGACGGCGGTGCTCGGCGGGCTGGTCTCTTTGCTCGCCTATGCCATGGTCATCTACGCCATGAACGAAGCGCCCTTGGGCGCAGTATCCGCATTGCGCGAAACCAGCGTGTTGTTCGCGGCATTGATTGGCTACGGGTTCCTCGGCGAGGCGCTGACTGCGCGCCGCATTCTGGCGTGCGTGGTGATCGCCTGCGGCGCCATCATCCTCGGCTGACTCGGCCAATCACCTAGAGAGGGATTCACCATGACCACTGTTTCGCAGGCCCCTTTGGTCCTGATAACCGGCGGCAGTCGCGGGGTGGGTGCCGCCACCGCCCGGCTGGCAGCCCAGCGAGGGTATGACGTGGCCATCAGCTACGTCAGCAACGAGTCCGCGGCGCAGGCGGTGGTTGCGGATGTGCAGTCACTGGGACGCAAAGCCTTGGCCATGCGCGCCGACAGTGCGGATCCGCGCCAGGTGGCCGATCTATTCGCGGCCATCGACCGTGAGTTCGGGCGCATCGACGTCCTGGTCAATAACGCCGGGGTACTGGCGCTGCAATCACGGGTGGAGGCTCTCGACTTCGAGCGGATGCAGCGCATTTTCGCAGTCAATGCCATCGGGCCGATACTCTGTGCCCAACAGGCGGTACGGCGCATGTCCTATCGTCATAATGGCGCTGGTGGGGTGGTCATCAATGTCTCTTCGGCATCGGCCCGACTTGGCAGCCCCAATGAATACGTGGACTATGCGGCCTCCAAGGGCGCCCTCGAAACGTTCACCATCGGGCTGGCTAAAGAGGTGGCGCGGGAAGGCATACGCGTCAACGGTATTCGCCCCGGGCATATCTACACCGACATGCACGCCAGTGGCGGTGAGCCTGGGCGGGTCGATCGCGTCAAGGACTCGATCCCCATGGGGCGAGGCGGCCAGCCGGAAGAAGTGGCACGGGCGATTTTATGGCTGGCGGGCGCGGAGGCGTCGTTCGTAACCGGCACCTTTCTCGATGTGACCGGGGGTAAATAAAGCAGGGCGCGGCGCTGGCGCGAATGTCCCATAAGCGGCTGCTCGTCACCTGTTGAAGGAACCGTCTCGCTCACGGCTGTGTCCATGTGCTGTCGCCACCGATCAGCACTGGCCCCGAGATATTTAGCCGTTATGGAGCAAATGCGCGCGCATGTTTGAACACCTCGACCTTAATCACCTGCTGGCCACCTATGGTTACTGGGCCGTTTTTATCGGCTGCCTACTGGAAGGCGAAACGATTCTGATACTGGGAGGCGTGGCGGCGCATCAGCAGGTGCTCAAGTTGCTTCCCGTGATCGCCTACGCCAGTCTCGCCGGCATGTTGGGGGACCAATTGCTGTTCTGGGCGGGGCGCTATTTCGGCGACCGTTTGTTGCCGCGCTTACATAAAAAACAAGCGGCCATCGACAAGATCACAACGTTGATCCATCGACACCCCACGGTGTCGATTTTTTCGGTGCGCTTTCTCTATGGCATGCGTTTGTTGGGGCCGATGGTGATTGGCGCGAGCAGGATTTCACCGCTTAAGTTTGCCTGCATCAATGCGGTGGGCGCGCTGGTCTGGGCCACGCTGTTTGCCAGTGCAGGGTATTGGGCTGGGGAGTTTTTGCAACGCGTCTTGGGCGACTTGAAACCTTATCGACTGCCCATTGCATTAGGCGTCGTCGGCGTGGTGGTGGCTGTGGGGCTGATACGCCATTACCGATCCAAACGCAGGCAACCCTGACTCGCGGCTCCTAGGGTGAAGCCAATCCAGTCATTACTGGCATAATGCCGTTTTCCCGTTTTCCCGTTTTCCCGTTCAACCGGATGCACGGACGCTAAGTTAAAGACCCTGACGCTTCTGGTGCTGTTGAGCACCATCATGGGCTGTAAAAGCCTGACCCGACCCGCCGATTACGACTCATCGATGACTGGCTTTCGCTGCATGTGAATTGCCGGCCAGAAACCGTTTGAGCGCGACAATCTGCGCTATATCGAGCGCTACGCCGAGTATGGCAATGCCACGTGCATGGCCATACTCGGCAAGCTGTATCAGGAGGGTGGCTATGGGGTCGATCAAGACTTTCGCGAGGACCCGCAGCACAAGCCCTACCGGAATTGGCTATGCGGTCGTAAACCCTGCAGTTGATCGTCCAGCGTTGACCAAGAGCATGCTCAGGGTTTGTTGCGTCGGCAGCGCTCCGAGCAATAACGCACCTCGTCCCAGCAACGCGCCCACTTCTTTCTCCAGGTGAAAGGCAGGCCACATGTCACGCAGGTCTTGACTGGCAGATCACTCTTTTTCATGGCTCTTACGGCTTTGGAATTAGCAAATAAATGAACTATGGCAGCGTAACGCTTTTCCATGTTTAAACAACTTTGCTATTGCCGGCTCACGCCGGCTGAATCCACAGTGCAACCCGCCCGTAGAGCCGCCCATGACTGATTCCAGCCTCAGCAACGCTTCGCCTTCCAAGCCGTCACTGCGCCGCGCCGTCACCGGACCGATGCTGTTTTTGTTCATCCTTGGCGATGTGCTGGGCGCCGGTGTCTATGCGTTGGCTGGCACCATTGCCGGGCAAGTGGGCGGGGCGATCTGGGTGCCGCTGCTGGTGGCGTTATTCTTCGCCATGCTCACCGCCGGCTCGTACGCGGAACTGGTGACCAAATACCCCCACGCCGGCGCCGCGTCGGTGTTCGCTGAGAAGGCGTTCAAGTCGCCGCTGGTTTCGTTTCTGGTGGGCTTCAGTATGCTCGCGGCCGCGGTCACCAGTGCGGCGGGGCTGTCCCTGGCGTTTACCGGCGACTATCTGGCGGCGTTTTTTGAGGTGCCACCGACCTTGGCGGCCTTGGTGTTCCTGGCGGTGATCGCATTGCTCAATGCGCGTGGTATCAAAGAGTCCCTGGGCGCCAATATGGTTATGACCTGCATTGAGTTGTCCGGGTTGTTGCTCGTGGTCATCGCTGCGGCCTGGTGTTTCCAGGCCGGTGAGGCGAACCTGGGGCGCGCCGTAGAATTCAAGCCTGGCGTGAACCCAATGCTCGCGGTATTGGGGGCGGCATTGTTGGCGTTCTATTCGTTTGTCGGCTTTGAGACCTCGGCCAACCTGGCGGAAGAAATCCGTAACGTGCGCACCGTGTATCCGCGCGCGCTGTTCGCCGCATTGGTCACCGCCGGTATCGTGTACATGGCGGTCGGGGTCGCTGCCTCTGTGGTGTTGCCGACGGACCGACTGATGGCTACCTCAGCGCCGCTGCTGGAAGTAGTGCGGGCTTCGGGCCTGAACATTCCACCCCAGTTATTCGCCTTCATTGCCTTGGTGGCGGTGGCCAACGGCGCACTGCTGACGATGATCATGGCCAGCCGCCTGGCGTACGGCATGGCTCGCATGGGGTTGTTGCCGGCGCCATTGTCGCGGGTTCTGCCCAAACGCCGTACGCCGCTGGTGGCGATCGTGGCCACCAGCGGCGTGGCCATGGCGCTGACCGCCACCGGCACGCTCGCAGCCCTGGCCGAGACGGTGGTGCTGTTGCTGTTGTTTGTGTTCCTCAGCACTAATCTGGCCGTGCTCGTGCTACGTCGGGACCGCGTCGACAAGGACCACTTCCGCGTGCCGACCTGGGTGCCGATATTGGCGATAACCTCGTGCCTGGTTCTGCTCAGCCAGCAAAGCCTCGATACGTGGCTGCGCGGCGGTGCGCTGATGCTGCTGGGGGTTGTGCTATATGGCTGCAATCGCCTGGCCACACCCATTGCAGAACCGAGCTAATGGGGCGCTAAGCTGACGTCTCGGCCAACGCCGCATGCCATTGGGCATAGGGCGTATCGCTTACCTTCTTCTGGTTGAGATCCGCAGCACCGTCATCCCACCACACCGGGCCACGCTCACCCAGGCCCACCTTGGCTTTCTGCACTTGTGTGCGAGCAGCCTGTAACTGGCGCGGATCACCGGACGCCTTGGCGGCTTTGACCGCGCGGCGCGCGGTCATCAGTTGATTGACCAGGCCCTGCCGAGTGTCTTCGGGCAGCGAGGGGTTGCTGCACCGCCACAGGGTACCTCTTACGACGAAATAGCGGCCATCGGGGGTAGTTGGGTACATCACCGGCATTGCTCCTAGAGGTTCAAGTACGCTGGATACGCTTGCGCGGTTTGGCACTGATTTGAACCCAGACCGGTGCATGGTCGCTGGCATGTTCTTCGTTGCGCACCCATGCATCGACGCCGGCGTTTTCAAGGCGTGGGGCCAACACCGGGTTCAGCAATAGATGATCGATACGCAAACCAGAATTTTTCTGCCAATGCTGACGGAAATAATCCCAGAACGTGTATACGCGCTCGTCTGGATACAGGTGCCGAAGCGAGTCGACCCAGCCTTGGTCCAGAAGCTTTTGGTAGCACGCGCGGCTCTCGGGCTGGAGGAGGGCATCCTTGAGCCACGAGCGGGTGTTGTAGATATCCAGATCGGTAGGCACCACGTTGTAATCTCCAGCCAGCACCACCGGGTGTTCACTGCTGTGTAAGGTTTGAGCGTGTTGAATCAACTGTTCGAAGCATTGCAGTTTGTAATCGAACTTCGGCCCAGGCTGAGGGTTGCCGTTGGGCAGGTACAGGCAGCCGACGATTACCCCCAGCACCGCCGCTTCCAGATAACGGGCCTGGGGATCATGTTCGGCCCCCGGTAACCCTCTATGGATCAACAGCGGCTCGGCATCGCGCGCCAGAATGGCGACTCCGTTCCACGCCGCCTGGCCATGGTGTACAGAGCCGTAACCTGCTTGCTCCAGCGCCTTGGCGGGGAAGGCGTTGTCCTGCGCTTTCAGCTCCTGCAGGCAGACAATGTCGGGCCGCTCTCGCTCCAGCCACTGCAACAGGTTCGGCAGGCGTGCGCCTATGCCATTGACATTGAACGTGGCGATCTTGAGGGATTGCATAGCTTGGCTCCTCAATCGATGAATTCAGTGCCGATGGGGTGTTTGGGTTGGATCAGCTATCTGAAATACCTGGCCCCGGCGCCACGCATCCGCCCCTGGCGCCACGGCGGGAGCCGGTATATCCGCGCGGTCTTTGCGCTTCTGTGCGCTGTCAATGCCGAACCGTTGATCGCGCTCGGCGACTTTTTGCGGGTCGGCCTGGCCGTCGGCGGTGAAGCCCATCATCAGTTGGGGCACGCCCAAGGGCAGGTCCTTATGCAGGTCGGTGTGCCAGGTGTGCCAGGTCTTGCCGTAGGTGTGCACGAGCTTTTCCATCAGCGCATGCTCGGCCACCTCAGGGATACCGGGCGCCACAAGTTGGCCGGATTTCACCTCGTGCACATGGCTGTGCCACAGCGCCTGCTCGGCCTTGGGCAGGCCGGTGAACAAACGCTCGCTGATGATGTACTCCACACCCATCAACTTGGCGTTCTTGCGATTGCCATCGTAGATCACGCACTGGATCACTTCGTCGTTGAGGATCGCACAATAGTGATGGGCCTCCATTTGCGCTTTCATATCGCCGTTGTAGAAATGGAAACCGTCGAGGTAAGCGTTCAAGGCATCAATCGGAGGGCGCGATTGCAATAGCGCTGCGCCGGCGTCCAGGGTGCGTGTGGTCGGCGAGGGGGCATCGCCGGGTGCGACCACATTGGAGGCTGTATTGTCAGCCGCGCAAGCGCCGAGCAGCAGCGCCGCTGCGCTTGCACAAGCCGTTTTGAGTACGAGGAATGTACGTGTTGCAGACATGGTTGAATCCCTTCCGCTGAGTCGAATGCTTCCCTATGGATAACCCTCGTGTCGAGAAAGTTTGTTATTTGTGCACGAAACACCGACGACAGGCACAACTCCAGGCTGTTTTTTAAGTGCATGGAAACATCAACCGCTTATCAGGCTTGGATCAAATTTGTTGAACATCCGTTGAGTGCCCATGGACAGACTACACATGGGCCGTTGCAGATAAAGCGCTTGTCCATGACTTATTCCTCTACTGCCGGGTAAACCATCATGAAAAAGCTATATGTGTGCCTGAGTGTGTGCAGTCTGTTCCTCCTGCAGGGTTGCTTCGATAACTCGGACAATGCCACCAAAGGTAATAGCAGCTCGACCAAGTCCTCCGTGCAAATGCAAGAAGGCAACGCGGATCAGCATAAGTAATAGCAAGGGACATCTGCGGACTGAGTGATCATCCGCCCGTCAGCCGGTGTTGCACGGCCATAGTTGAATGAAGGGATGGCGCGTGGTTGGCGCGCCCACCCAATGGCTCAGAGCGTGACACTGGCCATCGACACACAGCTGGTAATCGCCAGCCTCCGGTGTTCGCCCCAGCCGCAAGGGTTGCAAAGGCGGCAATGGGTGCCGGTAGTGCCAGCTGCCATTTTCCAGTCGTGCGTCGTCTGGAACCTCCATCCCCGCACCGTTACCGCGTACCCGCGCCTCTTCCAGGACTAGCCCTTGCTCAGTCACGCGGTAGTCTTCCTCCCAGCGGATCTTTTCAATGGTGTGATCCCAGGCCAGCGTGAAGTGTGAAACCGACAGCTGGGCCCACACCACGCTGGTCAGGCCCAGGCATACGCCGATCATGGTAGGGCGAGCTCTGCACGTCGGGACCGCCAGACATGCTGGAGGATCACCGCTATCCCCAGCGCGAAGCCCAATTCATCGGTCAGCGGCAACGCCACCACCAGCAAGGCTCCAGCCGCCACACTCAGCAGTCGTTCCCACAGGGGCATCTTGCGCAGCAAATAACCGGTGGATGCCATGCCCCAGAGCCCGACCGCTAACAAGGTCTTGATCAGCATGTACGCGGTCATCCACAAATTATCGCCTTGCAACATCAACGCCGGGTTGTAGACCGCCATAAAGGGTATGACAAACCCCGCCAGGGCAATTCGCACCGCCCAGAGGCTGATCTTGAACCCAGTCTCCTTAGCGATCGGGGCCGCGGCAAAGCAGGCGAGGGCGACGGGGGGCGTCAGGTCGGCGAGGATGCCGAAATAAAACACGAACATGTGCGACACAATCAACGGTACGCCCAATTCCAAAAGGGCGGGGGCTGCAATCGAGCTGGTGATGATGTAGTTGGGTATGGTCGGAATACCCATGCCCAACACCAGGCAGGTGATCATCGTCAGGATCAACGAAAGCAGTAGATTGTCTCGGCCGATCGCCAGGATGTATCCCGCAAACGTCGAGGCGACGCCCGTCAGTGAGACCACACCAATAATGATCCCCACCAGGGCGCACGCGATGCCAACCGGTACAGCATGGCGTGCGCCTTCTACCAGGGCGTGCAGGCAGATGGTCAAGGTTTCGTGCCCGCCCTTGATGAGCCCGCAGCCCACCACCAGCACCGCAATCACGGCAAAGATCACACCGATGCCCAGTTGGAAAAAGCCGGTACAGAGGATGCCCAGCGCAATCCAGAACGCGCAGCGCAAGCCAAAGCTTTGTACTTTTAGAATAATTGCCGAGCCGAGAATCACGATGGCCGTGAGTGCCAATCCGACCATGCCGGAAAACAACGGCGTACGCCCGGAAAACAATAAGTAGACCAATACCAGCAGGGGTATCAGCAGATACCAGTTCTCCTTCACTGCGCCCAGCGCACTGGGGCATTGATCCTTGGGCAGGCCCTGGAGATTGGAGCGCTTGGCTTCCAGGTGAACCATCCAGAAGATCGAAGCAAAGTACAAAATCGCGGGGATCAATGCTCCCTTGGCGATCTCCACGAACGGGACGTTGATGGTTTCGGCCATGATGAACGCGACGGCACCCATGACCGGCGGCATCAGTTGACTGCCCATGCTGGCGGTCGCTTCCACCCCGCCGGCAAAAGCTGCCCGGTAGCCGAAGCGCTTCATCAGAGGGATGGTGAATTGTCCTGTAGTCACCACGTTGGCGATGCCCGAGCCGGTTATCGTGCCCATCAGCGCCGATGAGGCCACGGCGACTTTGGCCGGCCCACCCAGTTTGTGGCCGAACAGGCCCATGGCAAAGTCGGTGAACAACTTGATCATGCCGGCCTGTTCGAGGAATGCGCCGAACAGGATAAACAGGAAGATGTAGGTCGCCGAAACATAGGTGGGCGTGCCGTACAGCCCTTCGGTGCCAAAAGACAGTTGGTTGATGATTTGGTCGAAACCATAGCCTCGATGGGCCAGCTCCCCCGGCAGATGCTCGCCAAACAGGCCATAAGCCAGGAACAACCCGCAGATGATTGGCAGGGCAATGCCCATCACCCGTCGAGCGGCTTCGAACACCAGCAGCACCAGCACAATGCCGATCACCGTATCTGCGGTGGTCAGGTCCCCGGAGCGCTGGATCAGATCAGCCTCGTACCGCCATTGATAAAACGCGGTGGCAATGGCTGCGAGGCTGAGAATCCAGGCCAACGGTTGCCAGGGGCGCCGGTTGCCATAGGCCGGATAGCTCAGGTAGACCATCCACAATAAGAAGCCGACGTGTATCGCGCGCAGTACCTGGCTTGAAAAGGGCGAAAAGGCTGCCGTGACGATCTGAAAGATCGAAAATAACAACGCGACGTAAAACAGCGTTTTTGGCCAGTCTCGCGGGATCGCAGAGATGCCGTGATGTTCTTCACTCATTAGCTGCCTGCCTCACTGCATGGAAAAAGGGCGGAACGTTGGCGCAGCGATCCGCTGCGCCGTGCATCGCTCGCGGCTAGAGCGCGCCTTTTTCGGTGTAGTAGCGTTCGGCGCCCGGATGCAGCGCAATCGGCAGGTTCTTGGTGGCGTTTTCCAGGGTGATGTCCTTGGCTGCCGAATGAGCGTTGCCCAGACGCGAGAGGTTTTCGAACAACAACTTTGTCATCTGGTACGCCAACTCATCGGGCACGTCCGAGCGGGTCACCAGAATGTTGGTGATGGCAACCGTCGGCACTGGGTCAGGTTGGCCGTCATAGGTGTCGGCTGGAATCATCGCGCTGTGATAGGCCGCGTTGCCGATGTTCGCCACCACGTCCGCAGGGATGGCCACATAGTTCAGCGGCATCACCGATGACAAGTCACGGATGGCAGCCATACCCAGCCCGGAGGACTGTAGCGTGGCATCCAACTGCCGGTTCTTGATGAGCTCCACCGACTCGGCAAAAGGCAGGTATTGCACCTTGCCCATATCTGCATAGGTCAGGCCCGCCGCCTTGAAAATCGCCCGTGCGTTCAACTCGGTACCCGATTTCGGCGCGCCGACCGAGATGGTCTTGCCTTTAAGGTCCGCCAGTGTCTTGATCCCCGACTCTTTGCTGGCCACGATTTGAATGTAGTTGGGGTACGCGCCGGCAATAGCGCGCAACTTGGTCAGTGGTTTACTGAAGCCCGCTTCCTCGACGCCGTTCTTCGCATCCGCCACCGAGTCGCCCAACGCCAGCGCCAACTCGCCTCGACCCGATTGCAGCAGGTTCAGGTTCTCCACGGAGGCCTTGGTGGCCTGAACCGAAGTCTTCACGCCGGGGATGCCTTCGTTGTAGATCTGTGAGAGGCCGACCCCGATGGGGTAATACACCCCGCTGGTGCCGCCGGTCAGAACGTTGATGAATACAGGGGCTGCCTGTGTCGTGGTGGTCAGTGCCAGGGCTGCAGCAGTTGCCAACAGAATGAAGCGGTTCTTTACCAGCATGGGAATCTCTCCGGCTTGTTTTGTTTTTATTCAGAGCGACTCAACTGTAGTTGATTGATCACGGCAATGGCGACGGACGGTCATACTCTGTATCAGAATGACTGGCTGAGGCTGTCGAGGAGCGGTCAGGCGGGGGCCATGGTTAGCTGACTGCCGGTTGGACCTGACGGTTTAACCCGTTATTCTCGTTATGACATTTTATTGAGTCTCACAACGGGAATCCGCTCGGGTGATCAAACCGATATTGCTGATACGTCGCCGTTTTGCCTCTATCCGGTGGCGCACTCGAGTGACGCTCTGGGCCGCTGCTACCCTCGCCGGATTGCTGGTTGTGATGTTTGCCCGGCTGGCTGACCTGGCGCTGATGCAGTTCGCCCAACAGGCTGCCGAGCGGCCCTGGCTGCCGTTTATCTATACGCCGCTGATCGGCATGTTTGTGGTGTGGATGACCTCGCGATTTTTTGCAGGGGCCCAAGGTAGCGGCATTCCCCAGGTGATCGCGGCCACGCGGTTGGCGCACCAAGGCAAACCCGTGGATAAGTTGGTGTCGTTGCGTTTGGCTTTCGCCAAGATTGGCCTTGGAACTCTGGCCCTGACGGGAGGCTTTTCAGCCGGCCGTGAAGGCCCCTCGGTGCAAGTCGCCGCCTCAATCATGCATTGCTTTCACCGCTATCTGCCCAATGCACGAATCATCCGCGCTGAAGACCTTATCCTGGCGGGCGGCGCAGCGGGTATTGCCGCCGCCTTCAACACCCCCTTGGCGGGCGTGGCCTTTGCGGTGGAGGAACTGGGGCGCAAGTTGGAAACGCGCACCAGTGGGGTGTTGCTCAGCACTATTATTTTGTCGGGGATGGTCGCGATTGCCTTGCAGGGCAACTACAACTATTTCGGGCACTTCGACGTGCAAGAGGCCAATCTCGATATCGTTGTTCCGGTACTGGCGATAGGTATTGGCTGTGGCCTTATGGGCGGCTTGTTCAGTCGGATGCTCCTGTGGCCACAGCGTCATCGTCGTTTTGTCGTCTGGGAATGGCGCCGGCTGCATCCTGTCTGGTTCGCAGGGGGCTGCGGCTTGATCGTCGCGGTGCTTGGTTGGCTCAGTGGGGGGATGTCCTATGGCAGCGGTTACGGGATCACCTCCCAAATCATCGTTTCCGATGTTGGTTTACCCTGGCACGCGCCTATTACGCGTTTTCTTGCGACCGTAGTGACTTACTTTTCCGGCATCCCTGGCGGTATTTTTGCCCCCTCTTTGGCGGTAGGCGCCGCTGTCGGGGCCAATGTCGCCGACTACTTCGCCTTGGCGGCACAGCCCATCATTGCATTGTGCATGGTGGGGTTTCTGGCAGCGGTCACGCAGTCGCCGATCACCTCTGCAATCATCGTCATGGAGATGATCGACAGCCATGGCATGGTCATCAGTCTGATGGCGGTCGCGCTGATTGCCAAAGCGGTCAGCGCCAGGATGGGGCCCGAACTGTATCAGCAACTGGCACGTGGCTTTTTGCAATCGGAGAGCAGTGGCGCCGCTGCGCAAAAAGCCAGTTCGTAGAGGGGCTCAGTACAGCAGCGGTTGCGCCGCTGCCTGAGTTTGTGCCGGTCCTCGTCCAGTCCAAGCGCAATGGTCGCGCGCTTGCGCAGCCATTCTGCGTGCTGGGTACAGGCAGCACTGAACATCGCCGGGTTTATCTGCGCCAGGCTTACAAGGGCCTTCATGAGGCGCAGATCGACTTCCAACAGGTCCGCGCCATCCCCGGCTAGCCATACAACCGCTGCTCAATCTCTTCGAGCGTGCTGCCGCGTGTCTCCGGGACCCATACCGCGACGAAGGTCAGGGACAGCAGCCCTGCGCCCACGAACACAAAGAAGGTCTGGCCGATCCCGAGCGTTGCCACCAGAGATGGAAAGAACATGCCTATCATCACGTTGGTCAACCAGAACGCAGCGATCGCCATACCCATACATCCGCCGCGGATGCGCATGGGGAAAATCTCTGCCAAAAGTACCCAAAAGGCAGGCCCGATCAGCCCTTGCATGCAGGCCAGGAACATCGCCATGGCTGCGAGGATAAGCATGGCGCGGGTCACGGAGGGGTCGACAAAAACTGAAACCAGGCCAATCAACAGTAAAGACAATGTGGTGCCGGTGAAACCGAGCAGCATCATGGGGCGACGGCCCACGCGGTCCAGCAGAGCAATGCCCACGAACGTTGCGCCAATCGAGATGATGCCGTTTACGACGTTGGCGATCAGTGCACTCCGCTGTTCCAGGCCGGCTTCCGTAAGGATCTGGGTGCCGAAGTACATGATCGAATTGACGCCGGTCAGTTGCGATGTCACCGCAATACCGATGCCAATCAAAAATATGCGTCGCGCGCCTTTCTGTGACAGGTCGCGCCAGCCACCTTTCTTGATGAATCGTTCGTTGCTGATCTGCTGGGTGATGGCCTCCATTTCAGCCTTGGCATAGTACTCTTCCCGTACCAGTTTCAGGACTTCCAGGCCCTCTCTGAAGCGGCCTTTGGTTGCCAGCCAGCGCGGGCTTTCGGGCATGTAGAGCATTCCCAACCAGAGTGCTACGGCTGGCAGCGTGGCCAAGGCAAGCATCCAGCGCCAAACACCATCGAGATCGCCGAACACATTGCCCAGGGTGGCGTTGGTGGTGAAAGCCAGGAATTGCCCGGTGACGATCATCAATTCGTTACGGGTAATGATGCGCCCGCGAATGCTGGACGGAGCCATCTCTGCGAGGTATGCCGGCACCACCACCGATGCGCCGCCCACCGCTAACCCCAGGGTAAAGCGGGCGGCCACCATGAAATTGAGCGTGGGCGCCAGGGCACACGCCAATGCGCCAAGAAAAAACAGCACGGCGAGGAACAAAATGATACGGCGCCGGCCCTTGAGGTCCGATAAGCGACCGCTGCACAGCGCCCCCAGCATGGCGCCGATCAACAAGGCACTGGCGACCAAGCCTTCGGTAAAAGGCGTCAGCCCCAGGTCATCTTTCATGTAGAGCAGGGCGCCATTGATGACGCCGGTATCGAAGCCGAACAGCAGGCCGCCAAACGTGGCGATCCATGTCACTTTTTGCAGGTAACGCTGTGCCTGGCGTTTTTGAGGGCTTGCATAGGCGACTGAAGTGTCCGCCGTATTTCCGTAGGAATTAATTGTCATTGTGATATTCCTGACTGAAACTCATTGGGGTGCTCACTCGCCGTTGCGGTGAGCGATCGAATAGGGAATTACATGGGTTTTCTCGCGCTGCGATTCAGATGGACTGGGGTTTGAAGTCGCTGGCGGCAACTGGCATGACGCTCTTGAGCAGTCTTACGGACTTTTCCAAACCCTCCAGACTGTTGAGCAAAACGTCCTCATGCTCGATCGATAGCCAGCCATCGTAGCCAGCCATTTTCAGGCGATAGCAGAACTGCCTCCACCATTGCTCGCCGTGGCCGAACCCGAGCGTGATGTAGGACCAGCTACGGGATGAGATATCCATCAATGAGCCATTTTCCAAAAGTGAGTCCACGGCCTGGACCGGCGTATTAAGCAAGGTATCTTTGGCATGCACATGGTAGATGGCGTCGCCCAGTGCCTCGGCGGCTACCAACGGATCAGCGCCCATCCAGAACAGGTGAGAAGGGTCCAGGTTGGCGCCTAGCACCGGCCCGATTGCGTTGCGCAGCTTCAGCAGCGAACGGACGTTGTAGACGCACTGGTTACCGTGCAATTCCAGAGCGATACGCTCCACACCATTTTCCTTGGCCAGATCGGCCATCTCGCTCCAGAAGGGCAGCAGGCGTTCTTCCCATTGGTAGCGCAGCATTGTCTGGGTTTCCGGAGGCCATGAGGCAACCACCCAGTTCGGCATGCTGTCGCCGGCCCGACCTTCCGGTAATCCAGACATGGTGCAGACAGTCTTGACGCCCAGTTCCCCGGCTACGCGTAGGGTGTCCCGCAGGCATTGGCCTTGTTCAGGCTGCGTGGGGTGCAGAGGGTTGCCGTTGGCGTTGAGGGAAATGATTTCCAGGTTGTGCTCCTGGAAGCTGCGTTTGAGTGCCTTGCGGTCGTCGGCACTGGCGAGCATCTGTGCCAGGTTAAAGTGTGGCGCGGTCGACCATCCGCCGGTGTTGATTTCCAGGCCCGATACTTCCAGGCGTTCAGCCTGCTTGAGCATCTCGCGCAGTGGCAGGTTACCGAGGCTATCGGTGACGAATCCCAGTTTCATGATGTAGCGCCCTCGTGCGGCTGATAGAAGGGGGGGGCTTGCAGCGTGGGCAAAACCACGCGGCGCCGCTGATTGAGTGCCTCAATGCCGGCTTGGGCGACCACGGCTGCGCAATAGCCATCCCAGGCATTCGCGGCAAAGGCAGGGAAAATGCCTGTATTGATAAATTCCACGAATGCTTTGTTTTGCAGGCGATAGGCGTCGGCGAAACGCGGCCGCCAATCGGCGGCATACTTTTCAAACCCCTGAAGACGAGTGTTGAAGCGAGCATGTACCGGTGTGGCCAGTTGCACGGAACCTTGCTCGCCCACCAGCTCGCCACGTACGTCGTACCCATAATGGGCGTTGTTATTGATTTCGATGTTCACCAGTTGGCCTTCACGGGTTTCCAGCACCATGAATACCGGAGCACCGACGCCGTCCGTGGACGTGTGAGCGGGTTGGAACACTGAAATAGCCACGTATTCGGTGTCGAGCACGTGACGCGCCACATCGAATTCATGTGGCGCGGAGTTACTGATCGCCATTTGCCCGCTGAAGTTGGCGGGGGCTTCTACGTTGCGGTGGAAGTTGTGCATCATCACCGCCCGACCTATCACGCCGTCGCTCAAGGCATTTTTCATTTCCCTGTACGAAGGATCAAACCGGCGCATGAAGCCCAGCTGCACGAAGTGGCGACCCTGAGACATCTCTCTGTCGATCACGGCCAGGCACTGGTCCGGGCTTTGAGACAGCGGCTTTTCACACAGTGCCGGTTTCCCGGCCTCGATGGCTGCCATGGTCAGGCCCGCATGGGTTTCGTCCGGGCTGGCGATGATAATTGCATCGACATCGGACCTAGAAAGCGTGAACAGCGGATCAGTGGATACGTCCGCGGCGCCGTAGCGGTCAGCTATCAGCTTGGCTCGTTCTGGCGACGCATCGCACACCACATGCAAAGTGGCTCCCGGGAGGTCTTGGGCGATGATGCGGGCGTGGTCTTCCCCCATAATTCCGGCGCCGATAACGGCGATTCGTATGCTCATATTCAACTACCTATCAATGGGCGACAGTCATCAACGCAGCGTCGAACACGCGCATGGGTTGATTGGGAAAGGAGATGGACGGTGGGGCAAAAGCGGCGCAGCCGTGGCGGTCGAAACCAACCGATGAGGCGAGTTATTCATGGGGGCGATCCTGACGGTTTGTTGTGTTTGTTATGCCGCGATTATTAGCACCGCAAAAGCAATCATCAAGGAGCACCAAAGGCGCTTTATGATGTGAATCACCTCAAATTCGAAAATGCGTTGATAGCCGTACTTGCGCTTGAACACACTGGCCAGGGCGGTGATATGGTGTAAAAAACATCAAAAGAGGGCGGGCTATAGATGACCACACAAACTTCGGCGCGCTTATGGAAGGGCCCCACGGTTCAACAGGTCGCCAAGGTGGCTCGGGTTGGGGCAGCGACCGTCGATCGTGTACTGAACAACCGCCCCGGCGTACGGGAAAACACCCGTCTGAAAGTGCTGGCGGCGCTGGATAAGCTGAAGAAAGATCTGGCTGACGGCATGGCAACGTTGCAGATCAAGCTATTTTGCGACTCGGGCGAAACCTTCAATGCTACGTTGGCCGACGCCGAGACGCTGGTGAATGCTTCGACCCCTGGCGTCGTCGTGCATGGCTACTATGTGCCGACTAACCAGGTCGATCCCGCCTCTTTTGCGGATCAGGTTCAGGCCGAGGGCGTCTCGGCCGATGGTGTGATCGTCGTATCGCGCGAGCATCCGGCGATCAACCGAGCGATCCGCAAACTGCGCAGCCTCGGTATTCCCGTTGTGTGCCTGACCACCGACCTTCCTAACTCCGGGCGCAGTGCTTACGTGGGGAATGATCAATACGCCGCGGGCAGTGTCGCCGGGTTGCTGATAGGCAACGCACTACCTAAAGAACCGGCGAAGATCCTGCTGGTGACCAGCGTGCCGTTTCGCTGCCAGCAAGAGCGAGAGATGGGGTTTCGTAGGGTGCTGCGCTCCGAGTTTCCGTATCTGAAAATCGACGAACGAGTGATGTCCGACGATCGCCCTCAGACCACCACTGAACAATTGAAGCGTTATTTTTCCAAGCATGACCACCCGGCAGCCATCTACAACGTGGCCGGCGCCAACCGAGGCGTTGCTCAGGCGATAGAGACGCTTGCGACTGAGGATCGGCCTTTTTTCGTCGGTCATGAGCTTACGGTTCATACGCGAGCACTGCTGGAGGCCGGCGTCATGGATTACGTGATCTCCCATGATTTCGTCGGCGAGACGGCCGCCGCGGTGCGTTGGATACGCGGCGCGATTGAAGGCGCGGCGACAACGCCACCTTCGACACAAATCTTGATTCACACTCGATATAACTGTGGTCCTTGAGTGCGCTGTTAGCCTTCGGCCGCGCCGTCGAACGTCCCATTCGATCGAACAGCAGCCAGCTCGGGCCCTGTGGGGCGCGTAGGGATTTTCCTACTCTGTAACTGCAATCCTTAGGTGTAAATCAGGATGCTCTGATAGTTCCGTCGCCATTACTTAGCCATCATCTCTTCAGATCAACAAAAACGGGCATCCCAAGGGCGGATGTCGCGCGCCGGGTCCCGCCGGATCCGCACTGAACTGGAGAGATGAAGGTGAAAGGACAGGTAATTTCCTCCCCCCTGATCTTGATGCTGCTGCCGGCAGGTTTGACCGCAGTGCTCGGTTGCGCCGCGATTGTGATCAACGCGGACTTCACCCTACGCAGTGCGGTCAGTTGCGCTGGTGTGCTGTTGGGCTCGCTGTTCATGGGGCTGTGGAACAAGCGTCTAGTGGGCAGCCGTTCCCACGCCCGGCAAGACGATCAGCCAGGTCACCTGCCGCCGGCCATTTCAGCCTATGAAGGGCTGGGCGAGGTGTGCGCGCAGGTTCTGCCGATCTGGAGTCACCAGATCGACGCGGCGCGCATCCTCAGCGAGGAGTCGATCCTCAAGCTGAGCAACCGCTTTGCGACGTTGTCGGGGGACATCAGTGCGTCCGCTTCCCACGGCGCAGGCCAGAATTCGGGCACGCGGTTGCTGGAAATCCTGGAAGTGGGTCAGCGGGACCTGGATTCAATCATGGTTGCGCTGCGCGATGCGCTTTTGCGCAAGGAGTCGGAGCTCAAGGAGATCTTGCTCCTCTCTGATTTCACTTCGCAGTTGCAGGAAATGGCCAACTTTGTCGGTGATATTGCCCAACAGACCAATTTGCTGGCGCTCAACGCCGCTATTGAAGCCGCGCGGGCGGGGGATGCCGGACGCGGCTTCGCGGTGGTGGCGGATGAAGTGCGCAAGCTGTCCAGTTTGTCCGGGGAGACGGGGCAGAAAATCAGCGAAACGGTGAACACCGTCAATGCTGCCATCTCCCGCACCGTCGAGCTTTCCCGGCATCAGGCGCAGCAGGATTCCCACACCTTGGCTCAGTCAGAGCACCTGGTGTCCCAGGTGATCGAGCACTTCCGGCATAACGCCCAGGCCATCGTCGACACCAGCAGCAGTCTTCAGCAGCAAAGCGAAAACGTTGCCACCGAGATCTCGGGGGTACTGGTTGCCCTGCAGTTCCAGGATCGGGTGGGCCAGATGCTTTCCCTGGTCAACAACGATCTTTGCAAGCTGCATGCGCATATCGCCGAACGCCAGCAACTGGCCCTCGCCGGCGCTGCGCCTGCGCCGATCATCGCCGATACCTGGCTTGAGCAATTGGCAAGCACCTACACGATGCCTGAACAGCACGCGATTCATCACGGCAAGCCTGTGGCGAGCAGTCCCTCATCCGAGATCACTTTTTTCTAGGGAGTTTCCCATGAGCAAAACCATCCTGATTGTCGATGACTCTGCCTCCATTCGCCAAGTGGTGAGCATCACCTTGAAGGGCGCCGGATACGAGGTCATCGAAGGTGTCGACGGCCGCGATGCCCTAACCAAGCTTGACGGTCGCAAGATCCACCTGATTGTCAGTGACGTGAACATGCCCAACATGGACGGCCTGAGTTTTATCAAAGCCGCCAAACTGCTGCCGCCCTACAAGTTCACGCCCGTGATCATGCTGACCACCGAAACCGGGGAGGCCATGAAACAACAGGGCCAAGCCGTCGGTGCCAAGGCTTGGATTATCAAGCCCTTCCAGCCGGCCCAGATGCTCGGTGCCGTCTCCAAACTGATCATGCCTTAGGCGCCCAGAGCCCCTGGAAAGGAGGTTGTCATGACAAATACCACGGCTTGTCTGCGTCGGATTCTGGTTCTCGAAGGGCCGCTGACCATTTACACCGCCGCTGAGCGTAAAGACCTGTTGCTGGAGCTGTTTCCCTTGGCGCAGGAAGTGGAACTGGATCTGGGTGGGGTGGACGAAATCGACACCGCCGGGCTCCAGCTGTTGGTACTGATCAAGCAGGCGTCACTGCGCCACGGTTCCAGCCTGCTGCTTAGCAACCCCAGCACGGCGGTACTCGATGCACTGGACATGAGCGGGCTGTACAGCTTATTCGACGAGTCGGCCACACCTCGTCACCAGAGAGGTTGAAACCATGAGTTCGCCTATGAATCTGGACGACGTGCTACAGACGTTCATCGCCGAAAGCCAGGAGCTATTGCTCTTGATGGAAGACGCGCTGCTGCAGATCGAACAGGCGCCGGATGATACCGACACCATCAACGCGTTGTTTCGCGTCGCCCACACCATCAAAGGTTCTGCCGGCCTGTTTGGCTTAACGCCGATCGTTGCCTTTACCCATGTGGCGGAAAGCGTCCTGGATCGGGTGCGCGGCAATGAACTGCGGGTGGACGAATCGCTGAGTGCCTTGTTCCTCGAAGTTCGGGACCACTTGTGCACGCTTATTGAGTTGCTTGCCAGCCACGGTGACCTGCACGGCATGACCGCAGAGCACGAGCAGCAGGGCGCGGCGTTGGTCGAGCGTCTCAACCGTTACCTGGACAACCGTCACGAATCGCAGCCAGCCCCAATGCCGCTCGAACCGCCGCAATCGGCTTGCGCTACGCGTTGGCATCTGTCCCTTCGCCTGTGTCCCGACGCTTTGCGTAACGGTATGGATCCGCTGTCGTTGCTGCGCTACCTCAACAGTTTCGGGCAAATCAGTGCGGTCGTGTGCATTACCGAGGGGCTGCCGGATATCGCGGCGATGGATCCGGAAACCTGTTACCTGGGGTTTGAACTGGGGTTTGTCAGTGACGCCGGCCAGGCCACCATTGAAGGGGCCTTCGACTTTGTTCGTGAGGGCAGCCAGATCTGCGTGTTGCCGTGCGACGGCGACTTAACCGGTCTACGGGCGTTGATCGGCCGTCTCGAAGCCGAGCCCGATGCCATGGTCGAGGCCTTTATTGCGTGTGGTTCGGTGACTCGTGAGCAATGGCTGGCCGGTTCGTCTTCTGGCGCGCCGACGACCGTTGCAGCGCCCCCCGTGATGCCGGACCTGGCGGCTCGCGATGACGTGACCAAAAACCGTGGGGCGAAAGAGCCGCGTTCGGCCGAAGGCAATCTGATTCGTGTCGATGCCGGCAAGCTGGATCAACTGATCAACCTGGTGGGCGAACTGATCATTGCCGGCGCCGGCGCCAATCTGGGGGCCATCCAAAGCGGCATCGGCGAGCTGATCGAAGCGACAAGTTCGCTCTCGCGTCTTGTCGAGGAGGTGCGCGACTGCGCCCTGACCCTGCGAATGGTGCAGATCGGTGGCACGTTCAATCGCTTCCAGCGGGTGGTGCGCGATGTCTCCAAAGAACTGGGCAAGGACATTGCCCTGCAGGTCCTTGGCGCTGAGACCGAGCTGGACAAGACGGTGGTCGAGCGCATCGGCGATCCCCTGACCCACCTGGTGCGCAACGCCATGGACCACGGCATCGAAGCCTCCCACCTGCGTCGTGAACGCGGCAAGCCGGAGCAGGGCACGGTTCGCCTCAATGCCTATCACGAGGCCAATAGCATCGTTATTGAAGTCAGCGACGACGGTGGAGGCCTGAACAAGCAACGCATCCTGGCCAAGGCGATAGAGCGCGGCCTGGTAGCCGAAGGGCAACCGTTGGCTGACGGCGAGATTCTCAACCTGATTTTCGAACCCGGCTTCTCCACCGCCGACCAGGTCAGCAACCTGTCCGGGCGCGGCGTGGGGATGGATGTCGTCAAACGGAACATCGTCGCCCTGCGAGGCTCGGTCAGCCTGGAAAGCGAGGAGGGCGTGGGCACCACGGTGCGTATCCGCCTGCCGCTGACGCTGGCCATCATCGATGGCTTTTTGATCGGGGTCGGCAATGCCTCCTATGTCGTGCCGCTGGACCTGGTCGAGGAGTGCATCGAACTGTCGAGCGACGACTACGGCAATCAAGAATTCCTCGACCTGCGGGGTGCGGTGCTTCCCGTTCTGCGCCTGCGCGAAATGTTCGCCATCGATGGGGCTAACCCTGGCCGTGAGAACGTCGTGGTGGTGCATTACGCGGGGATGCGGGTGGGCCTGGTCGTCGACCAATTGCTGGGTGAGTTCCAGACGGTGATCAAGCCGCTGGGCAAGATTTTCGGTACAGCCCATGGACTGGGCGGCTTCACCATCCTGGGGAACGGAGCAGTCGCGTTGATCCTGGATATACCCAAACTACTCGGGCAAGTCGCCAGCCAGCAGAAGCACGGTACGACCCTCAGCCCTGAATTGACTCAATAGTTTTTCCACGGAGTACAGCATCATGACCGTCAAAAAAAATATCTCGCTGCTGGTCGCCTCAGCTCTGTTGGGGATCTTGATCCTGGTCAGTCTCAGTCTTTATCTGATGGGTGGGGTCAGGAGCGCCGCCAGCTATGCGCAATTCAATACCGTGCCCAGCCTGCAATTGCTGGATCAGGTGGCCCTGACCCTTGCAGATAACCACAGCCGGCAATGGCAGAGCCTGTCCGCGCCTGCCGGTAGCCCCCAGCAAAATGACAAGGACTCGGTGCTCCAGGCCCTTGATCGCTACCAGAAAGAGTTCATCTCCGACGATCGTGATGCAACGCTGCTCAGCGCCTTGCGCAGCACAGTCAACGAATACAACCGGGGGGTGGAGCGTTTCGACAATGCTCTGCGCAATGCTGCGCCTGAGGCCCGCACTGCGCTACTCGACCTGGACGTGGCACGGGAAAAGGTCACCTCGGCCTTGAGTGATATTCGCCAGTACAACCTGGACCTGGGAAGTAAAAAAGCAGCAGTCGCGGCGTCGACCGAACAGACGGCGATCTACAGCATTGCCTTGGTTGGCGGCGCCACTTTGGTGGTGATCGGCTTGATCGGTTTCTTCCTGGCACGCCGGCTGTTGCACACTTTGGGCGGCGAGCCCGACGATGTGCGCCTGTTGGCCGAGCGCTTCGTGGCTGGTCAGCTGGATGTGCAAGGCAGCGGCAATGGCGTTGAGCGATCCGGACTGATGGGTTCCATGGACCGCCTGAGCGGGACCTTGAATCAGTTGATCAGCGATATGAACCATATGTCTGCAGAGCACGACAAGGGCGACATCGACGTGCAAATCAATGCGGCAGACTTCGCTGGCAGCTATGGGCTGATGGCCCAAGGCATCAACGCTATGGTCAATGGGCATATCAGCGTCAAGAAACAAGCCATGGCCTGCATCAAATCGATCAGTGAGGGCGATCTGCAAGCGCCGCTGCAGGCGTTCCCTGGCAAGAAGGCCTTCATAAACGACACCGTCGAGCAGCTTCGTAGCACCATCATGGCGTTGATCGAAGAGATGCGTCACATGTCGGACGAGCATGAGAAAGGCGACATCGATGTGCATATCGATGTGCAGCGATTCCACGGCTCGTACCGTCAGATCGCCCAAGGCATCAACGACATGGTCGATGGCCACATCAGCGTGAAAAAGCAGGCCATGGCGTGCATACGTTCTTTCGGTGAAGGCGACCTGTCGGCGCCCCTGGCCCAGTTCCCCGGCAAAAAAGCCTTTATCAACGACAACATCGAGCAACTGCGCCGCAACATCCAGGCGCTGATCGAAGACACCCAAATGCTCAGCGAGAATGCCGTGGTCGGTCGCCTCGATACCCGTGCGGACAGTACTCGCCATCAAGGGGACTTCCGCCGCATCGTCGCAGGGATCAATAGCACGCTGGACTCGATCGTGGCGCCGCTCAGCGAGGCGATGGACGTCATGGTGGCCCTGTCCGGTGGTGACCTGACCCGCAGCGTCAAAGGCGACTACCAAGGCAGCCTGCAAGACCTGAAGAACGCAGTCAACGAAACGGTGACCAAGCTCTCGCAGATCATCGGCGAGGTGCGCAGTTCTGCCGACTCGCTGTCCAGCGCCTCGGAAGAGATTTCCGCCACGGCCCAGAGCATCAGTCAGTCGGCTTCGATTCAGGCGACGTCGGTTGAAGAAACCTCGGCGTCCATGGAGCAAATGTCGGCGTCGATTTCGCAAAACACCGAGAACGCCAAGGTGACCGATGGCATGGCCGGCAAGGCGAGCAAAGAAGCCTGTGAGGGTGGGCAGGCCGTGAAGGATACCGTCTCGGCCATGAAAACCATCGCGGAGAAAATTGGCATCGTCGACTCAATTGCCTATCAGACGAACCTGCTGGCGCTCAACGCGGCCATCGAAGCGGCCCGTGCCGGTGAACATGGCAAGGGCTTCGCGGTCGTCGCCGCTGAGGTGCGCAAACTCGCCGAACGTAGCCAGGTCGCGGCGCAGGAAATCGGGCATGTGGCCAAAAGCAGTGTTGCCTTGGCTGAACGGGCCGGCAACTTGTTGGATGAAATCGTGCCCTCGATCACCAAGACTTCCGATTTGGTCCAGGAGATTGCCGCTGCATCCGAAGAGCAGTCCATCGGCTCCGAGCAGATCAATACCGCCATGTCGCAGATGAGCCAGATCACCCAGCAAAACGCCTCGGCGTCTGAAGAGCTGGCCGCTACCGCCGAAGAAATGAGCAGCCAGGCCGAACAGTTGCAGGCGTTGATGGGCTTTTTCACCCTGCAGGGGCGGGCGGCGGTTTCTGCCGTACCCCGAGTCGCCGCATCCAGTCTGGGCAGCGTGCAAAGCAGTGAGCATGCTCAGGAAGGCGGTTTTATTCGCTTCGGGAGTTGAGACATGGACGCCGCCGTCTTGAGTCATCCCCAGCAGGCGCCGCAGCGTGCGTGTGACGGCCAATTCCTGCAGTTTCTGACGTTCGTGTCCGCCCGGGAGGTCTATGCAATCGATACCTTGTGTGTGCGCGAGATCATCGAATACGGCCAGGTGACCAGCGTACCGATGATGCCGGACTTTATCCGCGGGGTGATCAACCTGCGTGGTTCGGTGGTCCCGGTGATCGATCTGCAGGCGCGCTTTGGCAAGGGTGCCACGCTGCAAAGTAACAGGACCTGCGTCGTTATCCTGGAACTGATCCAGGAAGACGAATCCCACGTGCTGGGCATCGTCGTCGACTCGGTGAGCGAGGTGATCGAAATCGAGCTGGCCGACATCAAGGCCGCCCCAGCGATCGGAAACCGGATCCGTGAAGACTTCATTCGAGGGATGGTCAAGATCCGAGGGGCGTTCCTGACTGTGCTTCAGCTCGACCAGGTGCTGTGTGTTCGTGAGATCGCCAGCCAGTTGCATTGAGTCGTCGCGCCCCGGGGTGCGTACGTTGTCTTGTGAAGGGCCGCCGGATGCGGTGGGGCCCGAGGAGTGAACCATGTCCATATCCGCGTCGCGCTTGCCCGCCCCAGGAACGGCCGCCCCACAATACTTGACCTTCAGCGTGGGTCAGGAAATGTTTGCGGTAGGCACCCTGTGCGTTCGGGAGATTGTCGAATACGGCCCGATTACCCCATTGCCAATGGCGCCGCCGAAGGTGCGCGGCATCATCAATCTGCGCGGTGCGGCCATTCCGGTGCTGGATCTGGGGTTGTGTTTTGGCGGCGCCCAGACTTTGGCCAACCCACGTACCTGTATCGTCATGCTGGAGGTCCACGGCAGCGGCGGCACAGGCCTGGTGGGCATCATCGTGGATGCCGTCAGCGAGGTACTTGAGATACCCGCCGAGCAGATCGAGCCGGCCCCGTCACTCCAGGGGCGTCTGAGCCCCGAATTCGTGGTGGGGATTGGCAAGCTCAGTGACCGCTTCGTCTTGTTACTCGATATCGAACACATGCTCGGAAGCGATGACTGGCCAGCGCTGTTTGCTTCGACCATCAATATGGACGGGTTGCAAGCATGAATACCATCCTCTCCGACACCGAGTTTCAGCAGTTTCGGTCAATGATTCATGAAATCGCCGGGATCAGCTTATCCGTCGCCAAGAAACAGCTGGTCAGTGGCCGCCTGGCCAAGCGTTTGCAGTTTTTCAACTTGACCACCTACGGCAGCTATTACCGTTTGCTGATGAAGGATCGGGCCGAGCTGCAAATAGCGGTGGACTTGTTGACCACCAACGAAACCTACTTTTTCCGCGAACCCAGGCATTTCGAGTTTCTGCGCGACGTGATTCTTCCCGGGCTTGGCGGTAATGGTCCGGTGCGCATTTGGAGTGGGGCCTGCTCCACCGGAGAAGAACCCTACACCCTGGCCATGGTGCTGGCCGACAGCCTGGGCACCCGGCCATGGGAAATCCTCGCTTCCGATATCAGTAGCCGTGTGTTGGAAAAGGCCCAAGGCGGACGCTACCCACTGGACGGTATCCGCGGTATTCCCGAAGCGCTGTTGAACAAGTACTGCTTGAGGGGCGTGGGCTGCCACAATGGTATTTTCATGGTCGACCGCGCGTTGGCGTCACGGATCACCTTCACTTCGATCAACTTGAATAATGCGTTGCCTTCGGTGGGGCAGTTCGACGTGATCTTCCTGCGTAACGTGATGATCTATTTTGACAACCAGACCAAGTCCGAGGTGGTGAAGCGCCTGAGCAAACACCTGAAGCCAGGCGGCTATTTCATCGTGAGCCATTCGGAAAGCCTGAATGGCATCAGCGATGAAGTGCAGTTGGTGAAACCCTCGATCTATCGCAAGCCGGCTGCTTGAGATGACGCGGGTGGTCGAATATTTCCTGCAACCCGGCGAGGTGGCGTTTGGAGGGCGCCAGATGCGCTTAGGTACGGTGCTCGGGTCCTGTGTTGCCCTGGTGTTCTGGCATCCGCAACGATTGTTGGGTGGCATGTGTCATTTCATGTTGCCCAGTCGGGGGCGCCACATCGTCGGGCATTTGAACGGTCGTTACGCTACGGATGCGTTGATGTTGTTGTTCGAGTGCATTCATCAGGCGGGAGCCCGGCCCGAGCAGTTCGAGGTGAGTATTTTTGGCGGCGCTGACATGTTTCCCGGGGTCAAGCGCGGTGACGCTATCGGGATTGGCCAACAGAACGTCACTGCCGCCAGGCGCCTGATCCAGGACCATGGGTTGCAATGCCGGGTCTATCACGTCGGTGGCCGGGGGTACCGTCACTTGCTGTTCGATGTGAGCACCGGACGCCTTCAACTCAATCACGCCGACTCGGTACGCAAAGTATTCGAATCGCCCAAGAGTAATGTCTGATGACGGATATCAAGGTGTTGATCGTGGATGATTCCGCCGTGGTGCGTCAGGTGCTGAGCGCCGTTCTGAACCAGGCCAGTGGAATCCAGGTGATCGACGTTGCCGTCGATCCGGTTTACGCCATGGAGAAGATGAGCAAACAATGGCCTGACGTCATTGTGCTGGACGTCGAGATGCCACGCATGGACGGCATTACCTTCCTGAAAAAACTGATGGCGCAAAAGCCTACGCCGGTGGTGATTTGTTCGACGCTGACAGAGAAGGGCGCCAAGACCACGTTGCAGGCGTTGGCGGCCGGTGCAGTCAGTATCGTCACTAAGCCACAGTCCAGCCTGCGACAGTTCCTGACTGATAACGCGGATGAGCTGGTCCAGGCCGTCAGGGCGGCGGCGAAGGCCAATATGCGATGTGTAACGGGCGCCAGGGCGCCCGTCGACTTACCGCCACGGTTGAGTGCCGACTCGATTCTGCCCCCTGCGTGCGTAGCGATGACGCGCACGACTGAAAGCATCGTTGCCATCGGCACTTCCACTGGCGGCACCCTGGCTCTTGAACAGGTCCTACAAGGGTTGTCGCGGGCATGTCCAGGCATTGTCGTGGTGCAGCACATGCCGGAAAAATTTACCGCCGCCTTCGCCGAACGCCTCAATCACGTTTGCGAGATCGAGGTTCGCGAGGCGGCTCAAGGTGATCGCATCATTCCCGGGCGTGCGCTGATCGCACCGGGTGGCACGCATATGCTGGTCAAACGCACTGGCGCCCAATACCAGGTGGATATTGTGCAAGGGCCTCCTGTCAGCCGACATCGACCCTCGGTGGATGTACTGTTCCGTTCGGTTGCGCGCAGCGCAGGCAGCAATGCCTTGGGCATCATCATGACGGGCATGGGGGACGACGGCGCCCGTGGCCTCAAGGAAATGCGCGATGCCGGCGCCAGGACCTTGGGGCAGAATGAGAAGTCCTGCGTGGTGTATGGAATGCCGCGCGAGGCGTTCAAGCTGGGAGCGGTCGAGCGTGAGCTGCCCCTGGAGCAGATTGCTTGCGCCATCCTTGACGTTCGCGGCCATCAGCCCTGAGCCGCGGCGTCTTTAGACCAGCCCTTCATTCAAGGCGTACCGCACCAGGTCCGTACTGGTGGTAAAGCACATCTTTTCCATCAGCCGAGTCTTGTGTGTGCTGACGGTCTTGTTGCTGATCACCAGTTGCTCGGCGATCTGGTTCACGCTCAGCCCTTGGGCCAGCATGCGCAGAATCTGGAATTCACGCGAGGTCAGGCTCTGCGATGCGTTCTCGGACGTCACACCGCTGCTTTGCAGTGCGATTTGTTCGGCCAGTTGCGGGTCGAGGTAACGTGCGCCGGTGCTGACCTTGCGGATCGCCGCCAGCAGCGCTTCCGGGTCGCGGTCCTTGGTCATGTAGCCTGAGGCACCGGCGCGTAGGGCGCGCTGGGCGATGTGGGCTTCATTGTGCATGCTCAGGATAAGCATCGGCAGTTTGGGGTAATGGCCGTGGATACGGCCAATCAGATCCTCGCCACTCGAACCCGGCATGGTCATGTCAAGCAAGAGCACATCGATATCGGTATGGCGCAACAACTCCAGGACCCGGGCCCCGTTCTCCGCTTCCGCCACCACGGAAATATCCTTGACCAGGGCGAACAACTGCTTGAGGCCTTCGCGCATGATTGTGTGATCGTCGGCCACCATTAAACGGATCATGAGTCTTGACTCCTTGAAGCGGGTACACGTAATTGGACACTTGTGCCGCTGCCCGGGGCGCTGCATACCGTGGTGGTTCCGCCCAAGGTCAGGCCCCGTTCGCGCATGCCCAGCAAGCCAAGGGTCTTGGATGATTGTTCACGCTGCTCGAAGCCCTTGCCGTTGTCAGTGATTTCCAGTGACCAGTCATGCTCGCTTTGCTCAAACCTGATATCGACCCGAGTGGCTTCGGCGTGTCTGGCAATATTGGTCAGCGACTCCTGGGCGATGCGAAATGCGGCGGTTGCGCTGGCATCGTCCAAGCTGACTTTTTGCGCAGGCACCTGCAGGTTGCAGTCGATGCCCCATTGCTGCTTGAACGTGTCGGTCAGCCATTCCAACGACGCGACGATGCCCATGTTAAGGATGGAAGGGCGCAGGCTGGTGGAAATGTTCCTGACCACCTGCACCGTTTGGTCGATCAATTGCAGTAGACGCGCCACTTGTTCGCTGAGCTGGGGCAGTTGCTCGCCGTACTGGAAACGCAGCAGCGAAGTGCCCATGCGTATGGCGGTCAGATGCTGTCCGAGTTCATCGTGGATCTCCTGCGCAATGAGCTTGCGTTCCTCTTCCCGTGCACTTTCTCGACTGGACATCAATTGGCGCAGTTGCTTGTTGAGCGATGCCAGGCGCGTCTCGGCCAGGCGCAGTTGGGATATATCGCGAACGACTGCCAGAACGGTAGAGATCTTGCCGTGGATATCCTGTTCGGGAACGAGGCTGATGTGATAGACGCGCTGCAAACGATGTTGCTCGTTGAACACATATTCATGTTCCAACGGCCGGCCTTTTTCCACCGCTTCGATGACTGCGGCGTGGAATAACTGGCTCTGCAGGTTTTTCGGCAGAATTTCGAGCAGGTCCTTGCGCAGCAAGTCGATTTGCGGGCGATCCAGCCAGGCTTCGAGGGCGGGATTGACGAACAGCAGTTCTGCCGTTCGACTCAGCCGTGCAATACCATCCGGGGAGTTTTCCACCAGCGTGCCGATTTCCTGCTGCCGGGCCAGTTCGTTGCGCTGGGCTTCCAGGATGTCGGTAATGTCGCGAGCAATACACACCAAGCGGTGCAAGCGCCCCGTTGAATCGGCGACCGGAACCAGGTTGAAATGGACTACGAGTGAGCGCCGGCCGCAGGGCAGATGTGCATCCAGTTCGATGGGGGCGCCCACGGCAATACAGTGCAGGCAGATGGCCTCGACGATACTGGCGGCTTCTTTTTCCAGGCAATGGCCCAGCGATTGCCCGATCATCTGCGAGTGACTCTTGGCGAGCATTTCGCACAGTTTTGGATTGGCCTCCAGGCAACTGAGTTGCTGGTCGGCATCCACGGCCAGCAGGCAAAGCATGTCTTGGGAATGATCGAAGACTTCGCGATAACGGCGTTGGCTTTGCGCCAGGTGGCTATGGGCCGAGCAGCGCTCCCAGGCGATGGCAGCGATATGACTGGCCATTTGTGCGTGTTTGTGATCTTGCTCGCTCAGGGGGGGGTCACTACCGACGAATAAGAGGATGACGCCCATCGTGTCGCCGTTCTTATGGGTCACCGGCTCAACCCAACAACCTCGATAGCCGGCCTGCAAGGCGGGCCGGCTGAAAGCCAAGTCTGAAGCCTCGCTTTTCAAATCGGTGATCAAACGATGCTGTGCGAACAGCTCCGGATGTCGAACGAGGTCTTCGGCAAGGCAGGTTGCAATCGAGGACGTATCCGTAAGGGGGGCGCCATGGACGTCGTCGCCAGGGACAGCCTTGAACGCCATGGCGTTGTGAAACTCGGGTGTCAGAATGTTCAGGTAGGCACCGAGCAGGGGCAGCACCTCCTGGAGCGAGTCATGGGTAACCATCTTCTGGAAAATCGCCGAGCGCGCATTCTCGGCGCGCTCCTGGCGGCGCAACGCACTGATATCCTGGGCGGTGACCAGCACCCCGCACAGCTCGCCTGTTTCGTCACGCTCCGGGGTCAGATTGCACAGGAAATCCATGGGCCGACGTAAATGCGCGTCTGTGTTTTCCAGCAGAAACGTGTTTGCTACGCCGGTTGATAGGGTGAGTTCTACCTGTGTGCGAAAGTACTCGTCGAGCTGATTGGGCGTCGATGCGCGTTCGGTAATGTGAGTGTTGGGAAAACCTCGGGCGCGTTCAAGCTCCGGGTTGGCATAGATCTGTTGTCCGAGCCGGTTGTAGCGAAGGATGATGTTCTGTGAGCTTTTGGCCAGTGAGAGGTACTTCTGTTCGTTAATGAACAATGCCTGGCGCAAGGCGAGATGTTCACTGATGTCTTCCAGCTGCGATACGAAGTAAAGCGCTTCTCCATCGGCGTTACGGGCGATGCCCACGGTCAGGCGTGCCCACAGTGTGCTGCCGTCGCTGCGGATATAGCGTTTTTCCAGCGTCAGGCTCTTGAGGTGCCCCTGGATGAGCCTGTGCAATTCGTCCTTATTGATATCGGCGTCGTCTGGATGGGTCAAACCCTGGAAAGAGGTGGCGCGCAGTTCTTCTTCGGTGTAGCCCAGCATCTGACACAGCATACGATTGGCCGCGATCCATTCACCGCTCATTCGCAACAAGGCCAGGCCAGTGCCGGCAGAATCGAACGCCAGGCGATAATCCTGTTCGGCAAGGTGGATGTCATCGGCGCGACGGATTTTCAGCAGGTACGTGGCTTGCTGCGCTTTGTAGTCAACGGTCACGCTTAGGGCGCCGCCACTGGCCGAGGTGCTCTGGAAAGACCAGCGGCCTTCAAGCCGCGCATGGGTCAGGTGTTGTTCAAACGCCTGCGGCTTGAGCGCAAACAACGCGGGCGCGGGCAAAAGGGCGGCGACGCTCTCGCTGAGCCCCAGCAATCCGCTGGCGCAGTCATCCATGACGAGCAGTGCCCCCTGGGCATCCAGCAGCAGGACCCCCACATCGTCGGCATCCTGCGTGGACGGTGTCGCTATAGCCATGGCTGAATCCATTCGCCCCATCCTCCGGTTATCCGGTCTTGAGCATAGCTTAAGTCGTGAGCCCAAAAATCGAGTGTTCGACTATGGTCATAGGCTACACACGGGCTTTTGATCGCGGCTGGGTGTCCCTACCGGATGGGCCAGGTCTCGCACAAAAGTAAGGGCGTCCCATATGGACAGAGAGCAGGGATGCTCTCACAATGATATCATTGTGATATCACTCATGTTGCCAACGCAACGAGCGTGCCTATGCAAGCAGCTCCAAAAAAGAGAGTCAGTCTGCGCAGATGGATCTGGCGCGCGTTTGCCAGTACCAGTCTGTTGCCACTCGTCTTGGTGGAAGGCGTGCTGATCACCACTTACTTCATCACGAACCAATCCATCCGAAACTCCCAGATCGAGTACCTGCATCAAAGTGCGACACGAGACATTCAGGTATCTGTCCAGCAGAATGCCTTGTTGGTGCAAGGCCAACTGGAGCAGATCCACAAGGCGATCGGCCTTTATGCCAAGTCCACTGAGCATGAACTGACCGAAAACCAGAATCTCACGGCGGCCTCGCTTTCATTAAGCGCCGATGGTGTCCGTTACAGTGCTGTAAACGACGGCGGATCCGCCTCGTTTTATTCCAATCTCACGGCGCCGGAAAAACAGGATCTCTACAAGATATCGCTTCTGGCGAATCAAGATTTCATGATGAAGCAGTTGAAGGAGGGTGATCCGCTTATTGCCAGCATCTATTTCAACAGTTGGGACAGCTACAACCGGATCTATCCCTGGTTCAATACGCTCGAACAATATCCCCATGACATGGACATCACCCAATACAACTTCTACTACCTGGCCGATGCCCAGCATAACCCGCAAAGAAAAGTGGTCTGGACGGATGTCTACCTGGACCCGGCCGGCCAGGGATGGATGATGTCCGCCATCGCACCGGTCTACAAAGGTGACTTTCTTGAAGGCGTAGCCGGGGTCGATGTAACGGTCGACGGGATCTTGAAGCGGATCGAGCAATTGCAGATGCCGTGGGATGGCTACCTGATGCTGGTCAACAACAAGCTCGATGTCATGGCCGTTCCCAAGGCGGGTCAACGTGATTTTTCCCTGCGCGTCGATAACCAGCCCGCTGGTGAGCCTATTGATCACGAGCGTTTGCAATCGCCGGATTTGAACCTCGCTAGGCATCCGGACCTTGCCAGTCTCAACAAAAATCTACCCGCGCACTCACAAGGCATCGTGACGCTGACGTTGAATGGACGGCCCCACCTGGTCGCCTGGGATGAGATCCCCTCTACCGGTTGGTTCTTGCTGGCGGTAGTGGACGAGGCGGCGGTTATGCAAGAGACCAATCTGCTCGCCACTCATTACCGTGAAGTGGGCTATTTGTTGATTGCGGGGTTGGTGCTGTTCTACGCGTTGTTCTTTGCCTTCATGTGGTGGCGCGCACGCGATCTCAGTCGCCAACTGAGTAGGCCCGTGGAAGGCGTCTCACGAATGATGAGGGAGATCGGTCGGGGTAACTGGCAACCGGCTGCTAGCCCTTCGGACATCATCGAACTTTGGTCAATGTCCAACCAGGCACTGGGCATGGGCAGGCAGTTGGCCCAGGCTGAGTTCGTGCGCAGTTCCACACAGCAGCGGCTCGAATTGGTCATGGAGAGTTTTGCCGAAGGGCTTTGGGAGTATTACCCCCAACGGCAGCGCTTTATTCTCAAGGGAGCCCTGTGCCAGCGTTTCGGTTTCGCCGCCAATGAAGTGCCGATGGCGACTCTGCTGGAGAACATTCCCATTGAAGATCGGCAGATCTTCACGCGGTTTCTGGAAGAGGCCAGCAGCAGCGCCAGCGTGGCGTCGGAAGCGGAGTTCCGCATCAGAGACGTGCATGGCACGTTGATCTGGATCCTTTGCCGAGGCCGCACCCTGGAGCCGTCGCGGCTGGATGATTCCACTGTCGTGGTCGTGGCCTGCGTCGACATCACGACGCTCAAGCAGACCCAATTGGACCTACGGGAGAAAACCCTGGAGGCGGAGGCCGCCAGTACGGCCAAATCCAAGTTCATCTCCAGCATGAGTCATGAATTGCGAACGCCCTTGAATGCCATTTACGGGTTTGCCCAATTGGGACTCATGCAGCCGGCTGACGATGCATCGCAACAGACGGCCAACTTGCAGGAAATCATCGGGGCCAGTGAACACCTTATTCAGTTGGTGGACGACCTGCTTGATCTCTCCAGCCTGCAGGCCGAGAAGCCATTGCTGGATCTCAAACCGGTGAATGTGGCGAGCCTGCTATCCAACTGCGCAGACATGGTTCAACAGCAGGTTTGCGCGCACCGCCAAACCTTGCACATCGAGGCGCCTGCGGATACATGGCATGTCTGGGCGGACAAGCGTCGTCTCAAGCAGGTCCTGATCAATCTGTTATCCAACGCAATCAAGTACAACCGGCCCGGTGGCGATGTCACGCTGGGAGCCATGGTTGTCGAGACGGGCGCGCGGTTGCGTCTTTACGTGAAGGATACCGGGCTGGGCATTTCCGCGGATGTGCAGAAGGAGCTGTTCCGGCCCTTCCAGCGCTTGGGTAAAGAGAACTCTTCCATCCAGGGCACTGGCATTGGCTTGGCGTTGTGCCGGGACCTGGCGTTCCTGATGCATGGCACCATGGGCTTTGAAAGCCTGGTCGACGTGGGAAGCACCTTCTGGATCGACATGTGCTCTTCGGCTTTTCCAGCGCCAGGGAGCGATTCCACGGCGTCAGCCATGGGTTTGCCCTGCGTGCTACTGGTCAGCAGCAACCCCGAGGATGGTCAGGTGGTCCGGGATGCTTTGGCCGGTGATTTCGAGGTGCAAAGGGTCGAAACGTTGCCTGAGGCCAGCCTTGTGCTTGAACACACGGCAGTCAGCGTATTGATCGTCGCCACAGCGCATCGTGCGCCTGTGCTGGATCCATTTTTCCGCAGTTTACGCACGCAGTTCGCCGAGGCGGCCATGTCGATCATCGTGGTTCGTGGGGCTATGGACCAGGCCTCGGATGACCCCTTGGAGTGCCAAGCTATAGTGCCTTCTCCCTTGGGGAGGCAGAGTATTCGTCATCTCGTATTGACGCTCATTGCGAAGAGGGCAGACGCATGTTCGCCAAAATAAATGCTGAAAGCAGGATCGTGATTATCGACGATGTGCCCACCAATCTCAGGCTTCTGGATTCATGCTTGCGGGCCGTGGGCCTGCGTAACATCACAACCTTCAGCGATTCGGCCCAAGGGCTGGACTGGCTGCTTTCGAACGCCTGGGACTTGGTGCTGCTGGACCTGGACATGCCCGCGCCTGACGGATTTGAGATCCTCGATCGCCTCAATAAACGCGACCGCACTGAGTCGCCGGTCATCATCGTAACGGCCCTGAACGACCAGCAGAATAGGCGCAAAGGCCTGGAAAAGGGCGCCAACGACTTCATCTCTAAACCCATTGACCTGCCCGAAGTTCTACTGCGCGTACGCAATTGCCTGGAGCTGTCGCAGGCGGCGAAGCAGCTACGCGATGTCAATGCCGAGCTTGAGCGCAAAGTCGAGTTACGCACCGTTCAACTGGCGTCCAGTTACAAGGCGATCAGCAGCAGCTTGAATCGAGCAGCCAGCTATCGCGACGATGACACGGGGCAGCATATCGTTCGTATCGGCGAGTCCTCCGCATTGCTGGCCAAGGCAATCGGCATGCCTTCCCCGTGGTGCGAACTTATGAAGATGGCGGCTCCGCTGCACGATATCGGGAAAATCGGCATTGCCGATGCAATCCTGCAAAAACCGGGAGCGCTCACGCCGCAAGAACGACAGATCATGCAGGAGCATGCGCGCATCGGTTATGAAATCCTGCGTGACCCGCACGGTTCTCCGTTGACGGATCTCGCGGCGGAGATTGCGTTGGCGCATCACGAACGTTGGGACGGCACCGGCTACCCTAACGGGTTGCAAGGTACGCAAATCCCATTGTCGGCAAGGATTGTGTCGATATGCGATGTGTACGACGCCATAAGAATGCCTCGGGCCTATAAACAGGCTTGGGATGTCGAGCGTTCGAGGCGTTTCATCACCGATCAGGCCGGCACCCAGTTCGACCCTTTCCTGGTAGATATTTTTTCTAGTCTCTTTGACGAGATAGATCGCTTGCGGTCGCCGGATGGGTCAGAGGCCTGATATGGCCGCCTGCCGGGTCATCACCGTTTATACCGACCTCAAATAGGCTGCCGATATACGCGCCTCAGCTCGATGCTCCCCCCGTTCCATCCACTAACCCAATCCGGTCGCGCCCACCCCGCTTGGATTCATACAGCGCCCCATCCCCCTGTTCGATCAACGCCGCCAGGCTGGCCGGTGGTTGGTCGAAGAGCAGGGCACCGATGCTCAGCGTGACCGGTTGCGGTGTGGCGAAGTGTTGGCCGGCCAGTTGCTGGAATTGCCCGCGCAGGCGGTTGCCCAGGTCGACGATCCGCTCGGCGCTGGTGGCGTTGAGCAGGATGACGAATTCATCGCCGCCCAGGCGCGCGGCCAGGGCGCCGTCGGGGGTGACGCTGCGGATCATTTCGCTCAATGCGATCAACAATCGGTCGCCGGCGATGTGACCGTGCAGGTCGTTGACGCCTTTGAAATGATCGATGTCGATCAGCAGCAGCGCTCCCGGTTGCGCCGTCGAGGCCTGGGCCAGCAGGCGTGGTGCGCGCAGGTCGAGGGCGCGGCGGTTGTAGAGGGCGGTGAGTGGGTCGCGGGCGGCGAGGCGGGCGATGTGCTGTTCGCGGCGGTAGCGTTCCGAGCCGGTCATGGACAACGCGATCAGCATGATCGCCATGGCGCCTTCCACCAGCGACACCTGGATGATTTCGCCCTTGAACGCCGCCAGGTCGATCAATGTGCCGGGGATCACCACCGACACGGCCTTGGCCACGTAGAAGGCGCCGTGAATCAGCAGCACATAGCGCAGTTGCACCGCACCGACGCTCAGGGATTTGCCATGGGGACGCAGCAGGAAACTGGCGCGCAAGGTCGGCAAGGCCACCAACAGCGACTGCACCGCCAACATGGCTTTGGACCACGGCAGGTCGGCCGGGAGCATCAGCATGCCAAGCCACACCACCAGCATCAGTGCCCAAAGCGGTGAAAGGCGCACCTGGGTGAATCGCGCCACGCCGAGCAAAAACAGAAAATGTGCGCTCACCAGCAAACCGTTGGCGAACCAGATGCCGATCACCAGGTAGCCGTTTATGCGCAGCAGCGCCAGGGTTGAGCCGACGGTGATGGTGGCGAAACCGGCGCTCCAATACAGCAAGGACGGTTCGCGCACACTGCGCCATTCAATCAACAGGTAAAGCGCAGCCGCGGCCGCCAGGGCGACGGTCAGGGCCAGAATCGTGGGAGGGTCGAGCGTCATATCGTGCAGAACTGCCTGGTGTGCGTTTAAACGCGAATTGTAAGCGCACACACAGGTTTTTCAGAACACAAACCGTAATGGCATACCGCCATCCGATGGCCGGCGGTCACACCCCTTTGGTCGACGGCAGCAACACCGTGAGTATCCCCACCAGCGGCAGGAACGAGCACAGCTTGTAGACGTATTCGATACCGTGGTTATCCGCCAGCAGGCCGAGCAAGGCTGCGCCGATCCCACTGAAGCCGAACATCAGGCCAAAGAAGATACCGGCGATCATGCCCACATTGCCCGGCACCAGTTCCTGGGCGAACACCACAATGGCCGAGAACGCCGAGGCCAGGATAAAACCGATTACCACGCTGAGCACGGCGGTCCAGAACAGGTCGACGTAGGGCAGGGCCAAGGTGAACGGTGCGGCGCCGAGGATCGAGAACCAGATGACCTTCTTACGCCCGATGCGGTCGCCGATCGGCCCGCCGAAGAACGTGCCCGCCGCCACCGCGCCGAGGAACAGGAACAGGTACAACTGGGAGTTGGCCACCGACAGCTGGAATTTTTCGATCAGGTAGAAGGTGAAGTAGCTGGTCAGGCTGGACATGTAGAAGTACTTGGAAAACACCAGTACCGCCAACACTACCAAAGCGAAGGTCACGCGGCCTTTGGACAGACCGTGGGTGGCCTGGCTGCCTTGCTTGAGCTTGAACAGGTTGAGGTGGTTGCGGTACCAGCGGCTCAAGCCATACAGCACACCGATGGCGAATACGGCAAACAGGCCGAACCAGGCGATATGGTCCTGGCCGTACGGGATGATGATCGCCGCCGCCAGCAGTGGGCCGAATGCGCTGCCGGTATTGCCGCCGACCTGGAAGGTCGATTGCGCCAGGCCGTAGCGCCCGCCCGAGGCCAGGCGCGCAACGCGTGAGGTTTCCGGGTGAAAGGTCGACGAGCCCACGCCCACCAGGCCCGCGGCCAACAAGATCGCCGGAAAGCTGCCGACAAACGCCAGCAGCAGGATGCCGACCAAGGTGCATACCATGCCGGCCGGCAGCAGCCACGGCTTGGGGTGCCGGTCGGTGTGGTAGCCGATCCACGGCTGCAACAGCGACGCGGTGAGTTGGAAGGTGAGGGTGATCATGCCCACCTGGGTAAAGCTCAGCCCATAGTTGGCCTTGAGCATCGGGTAGATCGACGGCAGCACGGCCTGGATCAGGTCATTGATCAAGTGCGCCAGGGCGCACGCGCCAATAACGCGCAACACCAGTGGGCTGGCTTGGGGTGGGCTTGAGGCGGCGGCAGGTGAGGCGGTCAGGGTCGACATGCAGGCATTCCATACAAGGCAGCAAACAGTGAAAGCGGGCAGCGGTGCTATGAACCGCTGCTCCATATCTAGACGCGGTGTTTATGCTAGATTCGGCGCAAATGCCTGTCTCGCGAAATTGGGGCGGCAATCATCGCAAAAAGGGCGAAATGATCAAATCACTGGATACATTCTTGCGGGAGATCGATGAAGGCGACTGGGCCGTCATCAGTTCGGCCACCGACTACCCGGAAAACTGGGTGATCCCCGACCACAGTCATGAGAAGCACCAACTGCTGTACGCCACCGAGGGCGTGATGGTCGTGCGTTCGGCGCACAACCAGTGGACGGTGCCGCCCCATCGCGGTTTCTGGATGCCCAGCGGCCACGTTCACTCCCTGCGCTGTGTGGGTGCGCTGAAAATGCGCAGCGTATTCGTGCGCCCCGGCAGCTTCCCGAATTTGCCGAGCGAGACCAAAGCGGTGAGCATCTCAGCGCTGCTGAGCGAGTTGATCAAGGCATCGGTCAGCCTTAAACCACCGTACGCCGAGGATTCGCGAGACGCGCGCATCATGCACCTGATTCTGGATGAACTGGCCTTGTTACCGGCCTTGCCGTTGTCGCTGCCGCAGCCGGCCGATTCGCGTATCCAGCAGATCTGCGCGGCCTGGCAACACGATCCGGGCGATGCCTCCACCGTGGCCGACTGGAGCGCGCGCCTGGCGCTGGACCAGAAAACCATCCAGCGTCTGTTCCGCAAGGACACCGGCATGACCTTCGGCCAATGGCGCCAACAGGCGCGCCTGCTGTTGGCGTTGGAGCGCATCGCGCTGGGCGAGAAGATTATCGACGTGGCCCTGACGCTGGGCTACGACAGCCCCAGCGCCTTCACCAGCATGTTCAAAAAGCAATTCGGCAAGACGCCGAGTCAGTTTTTCACCTAGCTCGGCGGGTCAGCCCAGCAAACCATGGAACGCGGTGATATCCAGTGGACGGCTCAGGTAGTAGCCCTGGCCTTCGTCGCAGGCCACTGATTTAAGCATCGCCAAGTGCTCGGCGGTCTCGATGCCTTCGGCGGTCACCGTCAACGACAGCGCGCGACCCAGGCCGACGATGGCCTGAATAATGGCTTTATCGTCCTCGCTTTCTTCCAGACGATTGAGGAAGCTGCGGTCGATCTTCAGCCCGTCGAACGGGAACGCGCGCAGGTAGCTGAGGGACGAATAGCCGGTGCCGAAATCATCCATGGCGATGCGCACGCCGAGCTGCTTGAGGGCGTGCATCACCTCCAGCGCAACGGCGGCATCTTCGAGCATAACGCTCTCGGTAATTTCCAGCTCGACCCGCGCCGGGTCGATCCCCGACGCCTGTAACGCCAGGCTCACGCGTTCCACCAGGTTGCCGCGCCGGAACTCGGTGGGCGACAGGTTGACCGACACAAACAACAGGTCCGGCCAGCGCGCGGCGTAGGCGCAGGCGGTTTCCAGCACCCAGTCGCTCAGCGCCAGGATCAGCCCGGACTCTTCGGCAATCGGAATAAACGTATCCGGCGCGATCAGCCCGCGCACCGGATGCTGCCAGCGCACCAGGGCTTCGGCCCCGACCATTTGCCCGTCGGCGATGCGATAGCGCGGCTGGAAGTGCAAACGCAGTTCCGCATGCTTGATCGCGAACCGCAGATCGCTTTCCAGGCGGCGCCGCTCGATGATCCGCGTGTTCATTTCGCCGGAATAAAAGCGCCAAGTACTGCGCCCGGCGGACTTGGCTTCGTACAGCGCGATATCCGCATAGCGCAGCAGTTCGGTAACGTCTTTGGCGTCGTTGGGCGCCAGCGCGATGCCGATGCTGGCGCTGATAAACACTTCCTGCTCATCGATACGCACGGCTTGTTCGATGGAGGCAATCAGGCGCCGGCACAGGTTCTCGACTTCGTCCTGGTTGCCGGCATCGCTGAGGATCAGCACGAATTCATCACCGCCGACCCTGGCCACCAGGTCGCCGTGGCGCACGCAATCGGCCAGGCGCCCGGATACTTCGTTGAGCACCCGGTCGCCGGCGGCATGCCCGAGCAGGTCGTTGACCGGTTTGAAACGGTCCAGGTCGAGGCTGAGCATTACCAGCGGGTGGTCAGGCGACGGCAGGGTCTTGAGCTTGCCATTGAGGAACGCTTGCAGCCGCGTGCGGTTGGCCAGCCCGGTGAGGGCGTCGTGTTGGGACAGGAACTCGATGCGCCGCCGGGCCTCGACTTCTTCGGTGACGTCGGTGGCGGTGCCACGGAAGCCGCCGCAAGGCATTTGTCGCGCGGCCAGGCGCGTCATGCGTTCCTGGCCCTGAGCGTCTAGGTAACGACACTGCAGGCTGAGGTCTGGATGCCGGTCCGGGCTGCCCAGCCATTGCGAGAGCACGCCGGCCTCGGAGCCAAGCAGGTCGAGCATGGGCGCGCCGATCCAGGCGTGACGGTCCAGGCCGGTGACGCTCTGAAAACGTTCCGACAGGTAGGTGAACCGCCAGTGGCCATCGATCTCCCAGACCCAATCGGAACTGGCCTCCACCACATCGCGAAACCGCGCTTCGCTGGTGGCCAAGGCATTCTGGCTGTCTTGCAGCGAGGCGTGGCTGGCGTCCAGCGCCTGCGCCGCCGCCGTGGCCCGGCGGGAAATCACCCAGGCCATCAGACACACCAGCAGCGCCGCCAGGCCCAGCAGCGGCAGACCGACCGCCATCAGCCGCAGGCCGGGGCGCTCCGGCTCCCAGTGCAGGCTGCCGGCGTCGCCGTTGTTGCCCAGGGGCACCAGCAACACATTGCCGATGTCGTCAGGCGTGGCGATGTGCAGATTGTGAATGCCGAACTCATTGCCGATCAGGGCCAGTTTATCGGCGGTGAGCAGGTCTACAAACACCAGCACAGAAGACTTTCGGTCGTCCTTTTCCACGGTGGGGTCGGTGCCGGGGGTAATCGCCGCTGCGGCTATCAATGCGGGGGTGCCATGCACATTGATAAACCGCGTGACCGGGGTTTCGTCATCGGCGCCGGCGCGGGCCTGTTCGAGAATCTGGGCCATAGGCTGGTCGAGCCATTGGCTCAGTTCGAGGTGCTGCATCTGGCCCTCGACCACCGCATACACCGTGCGGTCTGTATCGTCGACCACAAACAGCCCCTGGAAGCCGAAGTCCTGATACAGCGTCGGCCCGACGTTTTCACGGACAAAGGCCCAATCGGTGTCCACCTTCATATGCAGGTGCTGGTAGGCATCGCTCCAGAACGCGTAGTCCTTGACGGTCACACGCAGGGATTTCTCCATCGATTGCATGGCTTTGCGCGTATAAAAAGCGCTTTCCACCTGCTCGGTATGGTCCAGGTCGTGGGCGATGTACACCAGCGAGTAAGCCGCCGCCGCGAACACACCGGCCAGCAAGGCCATGAAGTTGAGCAGTGACGTGCGGGTCAGCGACAGACTGGTGCGGGTGGAGAGGGTACGGACGATAGGGGCGAGAGTATTCGGCATTATTTCCCGCAGGGCGTCGCTGCAAGTCATGGGTATGACAGGCTATCGGCACCCTCGGCGAAATATTGAGCGGCTCAGGCGCCACGGGTTTGCCTATCCGGCTCGGGCACGCGTTGGCTGACGTGGGCCGTGAGCAGGGCGAAAACCGCCGCCAGACTAAGGACCGCCGCGCTCAGTTCGAAGGTGGCCCGATAGCCCCGAACATCGAACACCGCGCCCCCGACTATTGCCCCGGCCGCAATGGCCAACTGAATGATCGCCACTATCAGGCCGCCGCCGGCTTCGGCGGCATCAGGCAGGGTGCGAGCCAGCCAGGTCCACCAGCCCACCGGCGCGGCAGTGGCCACCAGGCCCCACAGCGCTAGCAACAGCGTGGTGATCGCGGTCGAGCGGCCAAAGGCCACGAGGGCCAGGGCGAGTAACGCCATGATCACCGGGATAATCGTCAAAGTGCGGTACAGGCTGCGTTGCACAAAGCGTTCGATCAACAGTGTGCCCACCAGCCCGGCGACGCCGAGCACCAGCAGGATCAACGACAGCAGCGACACGCTGACCTGGGTTACCTGCTCCAGAAACGGGCGCAAGTAGGTGAACAACATAAACTGCCCCATGAAGAAGCCGCTCACGGCGAGCATGCCGAGGGCCACCGGCGCGCGCTTGAGCAAGGCGAACACGTTGCCCCCGCTGGTGCGCTGTAAGGACTGGAAAGTCGGCAGGCTCAGCCACAGCCACACCAGGGCGACCACGGCCACCGGTACTACGCAGAAAAACGCTCCGCGCCAGCCGATGATGCCGCCGAGAAAACTCCCCAGCGGCGCGGCGATCACCGTGGCCAAGGCATTGCCGCCGTTGACCATGGCTAACGCGCGGGGCACCTGGGGCTGCGGCACCAGCCGCATCGCCGTGGCCGCCGACAACGACCAAAACCCGCCAATGGCCACACCGATCAGCGCACGCCCCAGCATAAACACCCAATAATTCGGCGCCCAGGCCACCACCGTACCGGAGGCGATCATCAACGCGGTCAAGCCCAGCAGCAGTCGCTTACGGTCCATTCGCGCAGCCACGGCGGCGATCATCAGGCTGGTAAGCAGTGCGAACAACCCGGACACCGAGATGCCCTGGCCGGCCTGGCCCGGGCTGATATGCAGGTCGGCGGCCAAGGGTGTGAGCAGACTCACCGGCATGAATTCCGAGGCGACCAGGGTGAACGCCGCGAGGGACATCGCGAACACAGCGCCCCAGCGAGGGGAAGAAGGGGAAACGGTCATGGGGGAAATCCTGTCGAGCGTAAACGGCGGCAGCCCGGAAGACCCAGACCACCGCAGTCGGTGATTACGGCAACTGGCGCTTGAAGAAGGCGCCGAGTTTGGCGAAGGGGATCAAATCGACGCGGTCATAGAGGTCGACATGGCCGGCGCCGGGGATAATCAGTAGCTCCTTGGGCTCGGCGGCGCGCTGATAGGCGTCCTCGCTGAACTCCCGCGAGTGCGCGTCGGCACCGGCAATCAGCAGTAAGGGGCGTGGGGACAGTGTCTCGATGTCGTTGAAAGGGTAGAAATTCATAAATTTCACATTGCTTGTCAGCGTCGGCCGGGTGGTGGTCTGCGCCGAGGCGCTGGCGGGGGTAACTTGGCCACGCGGGGTGCGGTAGAAGTCGAAGAACTCGTCGCCTACCGCATCGCCGGTCAGGGCCAGCGGTGTGCCGCCGGTGTAGACGGTCTCGCCGCCTTGGAATTCCACATAGCGTTGATTGGCGGCTTGCAGCAGGACTTTGCGGCGTTGTTCCAGGGGCATGCCGTGCTTGAGGCCGTTACGGTTGGCTGCGCCCATGTCGTACATGCTGACCGTGGCGATAGCCTTCAGGCGCGGGTCGATCTTGGCCGCCGCGATGGCAAAGCTGCCGCTGCCGCAAATACCGATTACGCCGATGCGCTCGCGGTCGACCACCGGGCGGGTGCCAAGAAAATCCACGGCGGCGCTGAAGTCCTCCACATACAGGTCAGGCAGCACCGCATTGCGCGGCTGGCCGGCGCTCTCGCCCCAGAACGAAAGGTCCAGGGACAGGGTGACAAAGCCCTGTTCCGCCATTTTGGTAGCGTACAGATTAGCGCTCTGTTCTTTGACCGCGCCCATCGGATGGCCGACCACCAGCGCAGCGCTTCTGGCGCCAGCAGCGAGATGCTTAGGCACAAACAGATTGCCCGCCACCCGCATGCCGTATTGGTTGTTAAAAGCGACCTTTTCGACGGTCACCTGCGAGCTGGTGTAGAAGTTGTCGGCACCGTTGGACATATCGGCTCCCAGTGAAGAAAAAGATGTCACCAGCAAACCCAGGGTGAGCAAGAGGCGTTTCATCGGATAATCCTTGATGGAAAGGGGTTGTGCCTATTGTCCCCAGGCTCAGCTGGTGTCTGTAGTGCGTTACGCTGGATTACTTGCCTGATCCTCTGAGTGTTGTCGCTCCTACGGGGACAGCCCCGCAGCGACGGGATACAGTGCACCGAACACAGTAGAGAGCCCGTTATGAACCTTCCTCAAGCGCCTCTGGACGCGCTGATCCAGTCCATTACCCGGCGCGTGCCAAGCCCCGGCGATCGCCCGATGCCCATTCCCGGCCTGGGGTTCTATCGACGTGAAAGGCCGCAACCTCCTGTGGTGTGCATGGTCGAGCCGTGCATCGTGCTGGTGGCCCAGGGCGAAAAGCAGCTGTGGGTCGGCGGGCAAGGCTACGCGTACGATCCCAGGCGTTTTCTGCTGACGTCCCTGGATATTCCGGCCAATTCCGAAGTCCTGCGCGCCAGCGCCGAGCGGCCGTGCGTGGGGCTGACCTTCAAACTCGATCTGCGGATGCTTGCCGAATTGATCGCCCAGAGCGAGACGCCGCCCACCCGTGAGCGTGCGGCGTTGACAGGTGTAGGCATCGGTACGGTCACCGGCGGCATGCTGGATGCCTTCGCACGGTTGGTGGCATTGCTGGATGAACCGGCCGCAATCCCGGTACTCGCGCCGTTGATCCAGCGCGAGATCCATTACCGGCTCTTGCAGAGCGACCAGGCCGGGCGGCTGCGGCGCATCTGTGCGGTGGACGGGCAGGGCTATCGTATCGCCAAGGCCATCGACTGGCTCAAACTCAACTACGATTCGGCGCTACGCGTGGACGAACTGGCGGCGCGAGTGCAAATGAGCGCGGCCACGTTCCACCATCACTTTCGCCAACTGACGGCAATGAGCCCTTTGCAGTACCAGAAGTGGTTGCGCTTGAACGAAGCGCGCCGGTTGATGCTCAACGAGCATCATGACGTTTCCAGCGCGGCCTTCAGGGTGGGCTATGAAAGCCCATCGCAATTCAGCCGCGAATACAGCCGGCTGTTCGGCTTGCCGCCTAAGCGCGATATCGCCGGGCTGCGCCAAGGCATCAACTAGCGCTCATGGGCCGTCAGGTTGGCAAAGAAGATGCAGCCGATCAGGCGGGCGAACAGGCTAAGGGTTTCGGCCAGGTTGGGGTCGTCGAACAGCATCGCCTTGGAGTCCAGCGCACACAGCGCACCGAACAGGCGCCCATCGGGGAGGAAGATGGGCGTGCCGGCGTAACTCTCGATGGCGTACTGCTTGACCACCGGGCGCGCGGCGAAGCGGCCGTTCTGGCTGACCTGGGGAATGAACAGGGTCTGCGGGTTGATGCAGAACTCGCTGCACAGGGTGGTTTCCAGATCGAGCACGTCGTCCGGGTGGATGCCCATGTCGAAAGGGTCATGCACCGAGCACACGACCCATTCCAAGTCGGTAAATTTGGCGATACCGGCAAAGCGCATGCCGGTCAGACGGGTGACAAGTTGCAGGATGCTGGTGGTGGCTTCGATTTCGGCGATGGCGGCGCGTTCTTCTGGGCTGAGCAATGACAGTGGTGCGGTGACGCTGGAAAGCATGCTGAACACTCCAAAGGCGCGGGGGCTGGGGCCACCGCGCGCGGACAGGTCTTAGTTGATACGAGGATGCTGTTGCACCAGGTTTTCGCGCTTGGCTTCTAGTTCGGCGATCTCGGCGTCGATATCTTCGATCTTCTGCTCGATATTGTCATGGTGTTCTTGCAGCAGCTCCTTGGCTTCTTCCATGTCCGAGGCCGCCGGTGCCGCACCGCGCAGGGGGCGGTTAGCGGTCTCTTTCATGGTCACGCCGGTGATCAGGCCGACCACTGCAAACGCCATCAAGTAGTAGGCGGGCATGTACAGGTCATTGGTGGTTTCCACCAGCCAGGCGACAGCGGTCGGGGTCAGACCGGCGATCAGCACCGAGACGTTAAAGGCGCTGGCTAGAGCGCTGTAGCGCAGGTGCGTAGGGAACATCGCCGGCAATGTCGACGCCATCACGCCGATAAAGAAGTTCAGCACAACGGCCAGGATCAGCAGCCCGGCGAAGATCAGCCCGATCTTGCCGCTGGTGATCAGCATAAAGGCTGGAATGGCCAGCAACAGCAAACCCACGCTGCCGGCAATGATGAACGGCTTGCGGCCGATTTTGTCACTGACAAAACCGATGAACGGTTGCACGAATAGCATGCCGACCATGATTGCGATGATGATCAATACACCGCTGTTTTCTTTGTAGTGCAGGTTGTGGGACAGGTAGCTCGGCATGTAGGTGAGCAGCATGTAGTACGTCACGTTGGTGGCCGCCACAATGCCGATACAGGTCAACAGGCTGCGCCAATGCTTGGTGGCGACTTCCTTGAACGACACTTTCGGGCCGTGGGACAGACCTTCGCGGTCGCCTTGTTCGAGGGTGTCCATGTGCTGCTGGAACGCCGGGGTTTCTTCCAGCGCGTGGCGCAGGTAAAGACCGATGATGCCCAGGGGCAGGGCCAGGAAGAACGGCAGGCGCCAGCCCCAGGATTCAAACTGTTCCTCGCCGAGGATGCTGGAAATCAGCACCACCACACCCGCGCCGAGCACGAAACCGGCGATGGAACCGAAGTCCAGCCAACTGCCGAGAAAGCCGCGCTTGCGGTCCGGCGCATACTCGGCAACGAAGATCGACGCGCCGGTGTATTCACCGCCCACCGAGAAGCCTTGGGCCATTTTGCACAGCAGCAACAGGATCGGCGCCCAGATACCGATAGTGTCGTAGCCGGGGATCAGACCGATGGCGAAGGTACTCAGCGACATGATCACGATGGTCGCCGCCAGCACCTTCTGTCGTCCGTATTTGTCCCCCAGGGCGCCGAAGAACAGGCCACCCAAAGGACGGATCAGGAACGGCACCGAGAACGTAGCCAGTGCGGCGATCATTTGCACACTGGGCGAAGCGTCCGGGAAAAACACCTTGCCCAGCACATAGGCGACAAACCCGTAGACGCCAAAGTCGAACCATTCCATGGCGTTACCCAGTGCAGCGGCGGTGATCGCCTTGCGCATCTTGGTGTCATCGACAATGGTGATGTCATTCAATCCGATGGGATTGACGCTTTTCTTACGTGATTTCATGCGGATCACTCTAAAACAGAACAGGGGAGGTGCTATCACTGCGACAGCACCGCTCTGTCACTTCAGATACAAGTGCATGCGAAATAATTCACCGCTATTTGGGTTTTTTTATGGATGAGGTCGGCGGCCTTACCCCTCAGCAGCAGTCACCCAATGCCCCGCTGTGAGTCAGGCCGTAACAGTGTGCAGGGATTATTCGCGATCTTCGGCGACCCTGTTCAACCTCGCGGCGCTATGCAGCAGGGGGCATACACACGCCACACTCATTTGTGGTGAACAGGCTTGCCCTGTGCTGGGCTGCGGAGCAGCCCCATTCCAGACGCTGTGGTTTTATCGGGCACACCGAGGGGCTTGGTTTTGGGGCCGCTTCGCAGCCCAGCGCGGGGCAAGCCCGCTCACCACAAAAATCGCATTTTCTCAGGTTATGTTTCACCGAGGATGTGTGGATACCGATGCTCGGATAAGGGCATATCAGAGGCGCAGAGGCTGACACATAACGTTGTGGTAATGGAATGGACGCCCCCTTCCTAACGGCATCTATGTGCCAAAGTTAAAGTGTTACCCACACTTAGCGGAAGGGAGCGTCCTCATGCAGCTTACGACTGTTTCGGTTGACTTGGCAAAAAC
>Ga0302347_1000350_pt1 | contig 78675 bp, 77 predicted proteins | sample PhyWR1_FD_202178 | JGI IMG/M metagenome (GOLD analysis project Ga0302347, IMG submission 202178) | Leaf surface microbial communities from wheat plants in UC Gill Tract Community Farm, Albany, California, United States - DLSL W.R1 (v2)... | ecosystem: Host-associated > Plants > Phyllosphere >... | reverse complement strand
GCAGTTGTTGAAAAAGGTTCGTCATTTTATGGAAACCGCCAGCCCATTCCCTGGAGAGAAACAGGGTCTGGCAAAAGTGTAGCGGTATTAAGCGCAGCTATTTAGGGCCGATAGATATTTTGGTCAATAACGCCGGAATTAACCGTGATGCCATGTTGCACAAGCTGACGGAAGAGAATTGGGATCTGGTGATGGATATCAACCTGAAAGGGACCTTCCACTGTATGCAGGAAGCCGCCGTGCGGATGCGCGAGCGTGCCAGCGGGCGCATCATCAACATTTCGTCGGCCAGTTGGTTGGGCAATGTGGGGCAAGCCAACTATGCCGCTTCAAAAGCCGGGGTGATCGGCCTGACCAAAACGGCCTGCCGGGAGCTGGCAAAAAAAGGGGTGACCGTTAACGCCATCTGCCCAGGATTTATCGAAACCGATATGACCCGCGGGGTGCCGGAAAAAGTCTGGGACATCATGATCGGCAAAATTCCTGCTGGATATGCTGGCGATCCGGTTGATGTCGGCCATTGTGTAGCCTTCCTGGCGTCCGACGAGGCACGCTATATCAATGGCGAAGTGATCAACGTTGGCGGCGGCATGGTGCTGTAAGGAGAATCGAATGAAAAATGCAAATGACATTGTTGTCGTCAGCGGCGTACGCACGGCGATCGGCACCATGGGCGGTAGCTTTAAAGATACGCACCAGCATGATTTGGGCGCTGCGGTAATCCGTGAGGCCGTGGCCCGTGCCGGGCTGCAACCCGCACAAATTGATGAGGTGGTGGTAGGTAACGTAGGGCAAATCGCGGAAAGTGGCTTTATCGCCCGCATTTGCCAACTGCGCGCGGGCTTACCAAACGAAACGACGTCCTATTCGGTAAACCGCCAGTGCGGTTCAGGTCTGCAAGCGATTGTCGATTGCATGCTGGAACTGCAAACCGGTAACGCCGAGATCACCGTCGCCTGTGGGACAGAAAATATGACTCAACTGCCCCACTATATTCGCAAGGCTCGTTACGGTTATCGCCTTGGGCACGGAGAGCTGGAAGACGGCATCGTCTCTATTTTAACCTGGCCAGAAGGCCCTTATCACAACGGTATGACCGCCGAGTTCGTCGCGGAACGTTTTCACATCAGCCGTGAGGCGATGGACGAGTTTGCCTGGTGCAGTCAACAAAAAGCCTTGGCAGCCATCAACGAGGGGCATTTTACCTCGCAAATCCTGCCGCTGGAGGTTCGTGAAGGCAAGAACAGCCGTCTGTTTGCCACCGATGAGCATCCAAGGGATACACCAAAAGAAAAATATGCGCAGTTGAAACCGGCGTTTAAAAAAGACGGTACGGTCACGGCAGCAACGTCATCAGGTATCAATGATGGTGCCGCCGCGCTGGTTGTCACTACCCGAGCCAACGCTGAAAAACTGGGGCTACCAATCAGGATGGTGATCCGAGGCTGGGCAGTGGCAGGTTGCGAGGCAGAAATCATGGGCTTTGGCCCGGCTCCGGCAACTCGTAAACTGATGCAAAAGTTGAACATGTCGGTGCATGATATCGATCTTATTGAGCTAAATGAGGCCTTCGCCGCCCAATCATTGGCGGTGATTAACGATCTTGAGTTGGATCCGGCGAAAGTGAACGTCAACGGGGGAGCCATTGCGCTGGGGCACCCTGTTGGGGCCAGCGGTGCCATCATCGCTGTAAAACTGATGTATGAGATGGAGCGCCGTGGCGTCAATACCGGCTTAGCCACTATGTGTATCGGTGGAGGCCAAGGGATCTCTATGCTGTTTGAGCGGGAAAAGTAGTCTCTTAAGTTAGCGCAATAGATATTTCCGGCCCTCTGCCCAAGAGAGGGTCGGATGGCAAACATCGGCTTACACATTGAGTTGCCTGAATTGTTTTAATTTTACTACGTAGCGCTGTTGATGGGGGAATAAGGTTACCGTGAAATTGGCAAGAAACATTCAATATTATATTTACCCCCCCTCACTATAATAGAGGTTTTATATCATAAAGGTATGAGTATGCTGATCACCTTAGAGCTGGCGAATACCATTGTGAAACGAGCGATGAGTATTATCCATTATAACGTTAATGTTATTGACCATCAGGGCGTAATTATCGCTTCGGGCGAAGCACATAGGATCGGTGAGCGCCATGAAGTGGCATTTGAGGTGATAAAGAGCCGCCAGCGGATGACGATAGAAAATGCTCAGCAGGCCGCCCGGTACAAAAATGTGCAACCCGGTATCAATCATCCGATTATCGTGGATGATCAGGTGGTTATGGTGATAGGTATCAGTGGCAATCCCGCCGGGATTGCGCGTTATGCCGAGCTGGCCATCCTGGCGGCGGAGCTGTTGATCAAACAGTCTTTAGCTATCCGGGAAATGAACTGGCAATACCGTATCAGGGATCTGCTGCTAAAACAGTATCTAGAAGTGGGCGACACAGAGAAAGGAAAGGAAATACTTCACCAGTTGGTACAGCAAGAGATCGACCTGTCTCAACCCCTGTTGCCGGTATTGATCAATATTGAAACCGGAGGGCATTTATTAGGGCAAACCATCGATCACATCCTCAATAAACTCTCACATATTTTAAAATCCCAGCGGGTAATATTGCTCAGCAATGATGAGATCCTGTTAATTATCACTGCTATCGACCAGACCGATGCCACAGTTAAAGCTATTAACGCATTTATGGAAACTCAGCTGAGCCATTACACTATTGGCATTGGGATAGAGTCTGGCTCTGCCGGAATTTTCCGCCAATCGGTATTTATGATCAAAGAGATGATAGAACATGCTCGTGAGTCGTTACCACTATCGCGAGTCATTAACGGCCAGCAGTTTGCCTTCAGCGGATTGTTGAATGAAGCCAGAAGCAGCTCATTCACCCTTTATTTCAAACAAAGAATCGATAAATTACTGATGCTGGGCACCGGTCAAATGTTGCTCAATACCTTGAGTACCTATATTGCGCACAATGCCGAACTGGCAAACGCGGCGCGGGAACTTGGGGTACATCGCAACACGCTCACCTACCGGCTTAACCAGATCAAAGAGGCGACCTCATTGGATCCGTTTAATTTCAAGGAACTTAGCCAACTGATGATTTCGCTTTACTATCATCAGGGGACGTTGCTGTCTAATGCGGCGGCTGGCACCAACGATCCCCAATGATGTGTCTAGAGAGGTTGCTACGGTCCAGACTCACCCTCTTTGTCAGAAAACATCATTATTCACCCGGATAATCGCACAGTAAAATTCATTATATTCATTAAGTTATGGAATGATATGATGATGACTGAATGACTAGCTGTTTCACCTGTACCATTCTGGCCGTCATCAGCCGGACGCGTTAATGCCAGTAGGGCCGTCATTTAATGGTTAAGAAACAAAGTAAGGGCTAGAGATGGAAATAAGCTGGAAGGCATTGAAGGGCAGCAGCCTCAGCGCGCAGCAGTTGCATGATATTCTGGCGCTGCGCATGGCGGTATTTGTCGTAGAGCAGACGTGCCCGTTTCAGGATATTGATGGACAGGATCTGCTTAATAGCACCCTTCACGTTGCTGGATACAGCGATGGTAAGCTTGTGGCCTACGCGAGAGTGCTGCATGTGGATAATTCTTCGGATGCGGCCAAAATCACACGAGTGATTGTTGATGATTCCGTCAGGGGCCAGAAGTTGGGTGTCAGGCTGATGGAAAAAACGATGTCCTTAACCCACGGTTACGAACCGGGCAAGGCGATAAAGCTCTCAGCACAGTCTCACCTGGTCAAATTCTATGAAGGATTCGGTTTCAAAACGGTATCCGGCGAATACCTTGATGATGGCATACCCCATCAGGATATGGAGCATACATACACGTAATCCAGGCTGGGCCTTATCCGGTTTCACAAATTAGCTTTGGCCCCAACCCGCGAGGGTCAGGGCTTGATACATTAAACCGCGCTTATTACGCCGTGCCGCCCACGGTGAGTGAATCCAGCTTCAGCGTAGGTTGGCCAACTCCTACCGGCAGGCTCTGCCCTTCTTTACCACACACGCCCACCCCCTTGTCCAGCGCCAGATCGTTACCCACCATCGAAATCTGCTGCATCGCCTCAATACCTGAACCAATCAACGTGGCGCCCTTCACCGGCTTGGTGACGCGGCCATTTTCGATCAGATAGGCTTCAGAGGTAGAGAAGACAAATTTCCCGGAGGTGATATCCACCTGACCACCGCCAAAGTTCGGCGCATACAGGCCATACTCCACGCTGGCGATAATATCTTCTGGCGTCGACTTGCCCGCCAGCATGTAGGTGTTGGTCATGCGCGGCATTGGCAGGTGAGCATAAGACTCGCGGCGGCCGTTCCCGGTAGGCGCAACGCCCATCAGCCGTGCGTTGAGTTTATCCTGCATGTAGCCTTTCAGGATGCCGTTCTCAATCAGCACGTTGTATTGGCCAGGCACACCTTCGTCATCGATCGCCAGTGAACCACGGCGGCCCTGCAAGGTGCCATCATCCACCACGGTGCACAGCTCAGAAGCCACCAGTTGACCCATCTGGCCACTGAATACTGAAGTGCCACGGCGGTTGAAGTCGCCTTCCAGCCCGTGACCGACCGCTTCATGCAACAACACTCCCGGCCAACCCGCGCCTAATACCACAGGCATGGTGCCCGCAGGAGCCGCCACGGCAGAGAGGTTGACCAGCGCCATACGCACCGCTTCTTTGGCAAAAGCATCAGCACGTACTTCACCATCCACCACTTCCAGGAAGTAGTCATAGCCAAAACGGCCACCGCCACCGCTGGCTCCGCGCTCACGCTTGCCGTCTTCTTCCACCAGCACGCTGACGGAGAAGCGCACCAGCGGGCGAACATCCGCCGCCAGAGTGCCATCCGTTGCCGCAACCAATATCTGCTCATACACGCCGGTGATGCTGGCCGTCACTTCCTGCACGCGCTTGTCTGCAGCACGTGCGACCTTGTCTACCCGGTGCAACAGCGCGATCTTCTCTTCCCGCGGCAGGCTTTGCAGCGGATCGAGCAAAGGATACAGCACCTGATAGCCGATCTCACCCAGCGTATGGACTTTGCCATTGCCGCTGTCACGCACAATGCTGCGAGCAGCCTGAGCACTTTGGTTCAGAGCGTTCAGGGTGATTTGGTCCGCATAGGCAAAGCCGGTCTTTTCACCGCTGACTGCGCGCACGCCAACGCCCTGGTCGATATTGTACGAGCCATCTTTGATGATGCCGTCCTCAATCACCCAGGCTTCGTGGTAGCTGGACTGAAAATAGAGGTCGGCGTAATCGAGGCGGCGTTCGGCCAGTTGACCCAATACGGAAAACAGGTCTTGATGACTCAGCTTATTCACAGCGAGTAACTGCTCACTGACAAACGACAGACTCATAATTTTTTCACTCTTTATTGGAGGAGTTTTCAACCGGCGCAATCAGCGTCGGCTGGAATCGATTGTGCTGCATCACCGGCATCTGTTTGCGGATGGTATGCAATTTGCCGGTATCCACGCGCACTTTCAGCGCGGAGACCGCGTCGGGGTTTTCTGCCAACACATTGCCCCAGCTATCCACCACCATGGAATGTCCCCAGGTGCGGCGGGTGGCCCCGTGACGGCCTACCTGCGCAGGAGCCAGGATCACACACTGGTTCTCGATAGCGCGGGCACGCAGCAAAATCTCCCAGTGTGCCTCCCCGGTCACGCGGGTAAATGCGGCGGGCACCGAGATCAGTTCCGCACCTTGCGCGCGCAGCGCCTGATACAGACCAGGGAAGCGCAGGTCGTAGCATATCGTCATACCCAAGCGGCCAACCGGCGTATCAACCACCGTTAATTGCTGGCCATGCTGATAGGTATCCGACTCGCGATAATGGGCATGGATATCATTGATATCCACGTCGAACATGTGCAGTTTGTCGTAACGGCCACGGATTTCGCCCTGATCGTCAAACAGCAGGCTGCTGGTGGTGATGCGTGTCGGATCTTCGCGGCTGATCAATGGCATAGAGCCAACCAGCAACCATACTCCATAACGGCGAGCCATATCACGCACCGCCTGCTGCAGCGGCCCGTGACCTTCCGTTTCCGCATGTTCACGGTAGGCGGCCGAGTTGGCAAACAGTAAGGCATTCTCCGGAGTCATCACCAGTTTTATCCCGGGATTGAGCTGCTTGATCTGCTGCTCAATCTGGGCCAGGTTGTCCCGTATCTGCTCTCCGCTACACAGCTGTAATAACGCAACGTTAGCATTTTTCATGGCGATTTATCCTCTTTTGGCTTACGCAACACCTCATGAATACTTGGGTGGTCCAGGCTGCCGGTAATGTCATAGCGGATAAACGAGATCTTGCTCCACAATGGCCCCAGCACTTTCGAGGCTGCAAACACCGCCGCCCCCACAATCGGGTTGATCACAAACGCGGTCGCGACTCCGACCGTCGCCGAGATCTCTGGTGCTATCACGGCCTGCATATCAATCTGGCGTTTCACCAGGTCGATCTGGCCACTCATGGCAATATCCGCCGCCAGCCCATCCACCAAAAAGTTATCTGTATGCATTATGCCATCTTTCGCCCAGATAGTGCCGCGTATGGAGTCAAAGTAAAATCCATTACCGAAAGTATCACGGAAGTCGAACTGTAATTTACGCAGCAGGGCATCAAAGCTGACCAGGCGTAACAACTGCCCAGCCCGGCCACCACCGACGTTATCAATCTCACCTTTGCCCAGATCGACCTTCATGGTGCCATTGAGCGTGTTGATCTGCGGTTTCCATGGCTGCCCATGCCAGTGCAGATCAAAATCGATATCGTAGGGTGCGTCTTTTAATGGAATGATCACGCCGAAGAAACTGGCGGTACGATCGATTTTGCTGCCCAGCAGTTTGCCCTTTAATGCGCTGCGCTCTTCCTGAGCGTTCTGTTTCCACAGGCCGGTGGCGCTCATACGGCCATAGCCGGTGTCCACCAAGCCATGGCTTAGCACCAGCGAGTCACCGTCACGTTTGAGATCGGCCTCCACCGTGCCAAGATTCTGCCCCATCATCCAGCAGGATTTACAACGCAACATCAGCGAAGGCCAATCCTGGAACGAGATCCGCTCCTTCGAGTCCAACGGGTTGGTTACGCCAGCACTGCCGTCGCCGCTGGCAAACTGCGGATTGTAGTAAAGATAGCCGAGATCCGCGCGCCACACGCCCTTATCCGGCATCGACAGGCTACCATCAATCTCTTTACCCTTAGCGGTGACGGTCGTTCCCGCCAACTGCTGCACGACCGCCAGTTGAAGGTTATGCCACGCCTGTCCGCCCAGCGTCAGCTGTGGGGTTTCGAGCGTTACGCTGGTTGGGAACACAAAGTTGCCCACCTTGCCTGCACCGCTGCTTTGCTTCATCGCCGGTGCCAATAGCCCCAGCCATTGCTCGCCATCCAGCGCGGGCAGATTGAGCACCAGGGATTTATCTTTGGGTAACGTTGGGGTAGCGGAACCACCGGTTTGCCAGGCGGCACGTGCCAACGTCACCTGCTGTTTGGCCAGCAGCCATTCGCTGTTGAAGTGGTTTTGCTTGCCCGCACTGCCATTGAGCATAAATCCTTGCAGGCCGCCATTCACTTTTACGCTAACCGGTAACGCTTCCCCTGCGGCTTTATTCAGGGGAGAAGGTAAGTGACTGCTTACTTTTTTAAGATCGGCATTCACACCAATCTCATAGTTCGGCTCGCCTTTATGCGGCAGGTTGATCGCCACTTTACCCTGCCAGGCGGCGCTGCCTGCCAGCTTTTTGGCAAACTCTGGCGGCAGACCTTCAACCTTGGCCGGTTGCCAATCGCCTTTCAGCCCAACGTTAACCTTATAATCCTGTTTGCCTTCCAGCGTATCGAAGTTGACCGTCAGCGGCTGCCCAAACCAGTTGGCCGTCAGGGTATCGCTCTGCAGGTTGCCGTTGTCGAAACGGAACTTGCCGCTCACTCTCTCTAGCTGGCTCTCCAGCGGTTTGACCAACAGCGAGTTGTTATTCAGCGTCACTTCACCGCTGGCATTAACCAGCTCACCGTCCAACGGTATATTCAGATGTAAGCGCCCACTTACATTGCCACCCACCTGCAGCTCATCTAATGCCGCCCCGACGGAGTCATCCAGTGGGGTCTGCATGAAATAGTCGTGGATAGCTTGCCCGGTACCCGCAACGTCAGCATCAATCAACAGGCGTTGTTTGCTATAGTCCGGAATGACGGCGCTAATATTTCTGCCCGTCGCATTGCCCAGTTTGGTTTGCGGCGCATTCATCCACAGGCCATTGTTGGCAAAGTCGAGGTCGATCGCCAGATCGTCCAGCGCTGGCCATTCCGGCTGGAACTGGAAGGTAGCGTGGCGTAGTGGGACAAACACCTGAAACTGCCCTTCGTTCTTCTCATAGGGGAAGTGCTGTGGATCGCCCGCATAAATCAGAGAAGCATTATCAACCTGCCCACCCTGGATCGCTTCGCTGAGGTAATCCACCAAATGTTTACCCATCAGCGGTTCAGGGAAATAACGCCAGGCATCGCCGGCATCATACAAACGGATGCCAGCCAGAATATCCAGCCAAGGCTCGCCGTTGGCCGGTTGCTTATAGCGGAAATCACCGTTAATCCACAGGGATTTGGCCTGTACATCCAGACTTTGACTTGCCAATTGCCAGCCTTGAGCGTTGTTTTGCCAGGTCAACGCCCCGCTCGCACGGCCAATCTCCAACGGTGCCCGGAACATATCGCCATAAGGCAGCGTGCTGTTGTTCAGCCCCAGCGTCAGACGGCCGTTTTCCACGCCCCCGGTTAACGCGCCGGAAAAGTGATCGACGCCCGGCAACAGTTTCCAATGTTGCCAGCTCAGATCCTGCCACCACGCCTGAAAACGGGTTTTTTCCGGCTGTTGCAGTGGGATATCCAGCGCCAGCGCCCTGAGCATGCCGCGAGGTTGTAAGTCTTTCCAGTGCTCCAGCACTTCCGGGCTGAGGAACGAGAAGGTGGGCAGCAACGCTTCCAGCCGTTCCAACTGGATGCCGGTGGCACGGATACGGAGTTCTTCACTCTGGTTTGGCCCGATAAATTGGGTATTTTCCGGCAACCACAGCGCAGTAAGGGTTCCCGGTGCCCAGGCTTGGCCATCGGTTTTCAGGTTCAGGGCTGGCACATGTACCTGCCAGCCGTTGCCCTCACGGCTCAGTGCCAGCGCCAGATTATCGACGTCCAGCCGGTGTTGATCGCCACCCGCCGACCAATTAGCGGTGCCTTTATTAAGCAGGGCATTACCGCTGTAGATTGCGCCATTTTTGATATTGAGCCAGGCAGCCAGGCTGAAATCGGCACTTTCCAGGCCGGTATTAGTTTGCAGCCAGCGGCTGAACCAGGGCTTCATGTCGATCTCATCGGCCTGCATATAGATGGTGCCGGTGTTGAGCAACCCCTGCTCATCCCGCAGATCCAGGCGTAGCTGGACCGCACCGTGCTGGCCATTCAGGCTGGTCAGGCTGATTTGACCTTCTGCGCGGTGGCGGTTTTGGCTGTTGAGCCAGGTCATTTGCGGGATGTGGAATTCAGCACGCGAGCCTGATGGGGTAAGGAACGAGAGGCGGCTGTTGCGCAGATCAAAGTGATCCAATTGATACAGGAACAGATCGCTGACCCCGTTTGGGGTAAGGCCATTTCCATTACTGCCTTCACCCCCGAGCGTCGTGTTAAGATCGAGCTGCAGTTGGTAGAAGGTGAGATCGCGGAACTGCCAGCGCCAATGCAGCAGGGATTGCCACACGTCCAGCGCCAGCGTGACCCGCTCGATCTGGATCGTGCTTTTTGGCAAGGCCAAACGGATGTTGCGAGCTTCCAGCGTTGGGCCAAAGGTTTCCCAACTGCCCTGGACATAGTCGGCTTCGACGGGCACCCCGACGATCGCCTGCACCTTCTCCAGCAATTGCGGGCGATAGTGGTTAAGCTCAGGCAGCACCAGACGCAACCCGCTGATCAGCAACGCCACAACAACTATCAAAATGGCGCCTGTGGCTAACAGGATCCCGGGCAGTCGCCTCACGCATTTCTCCTTAATGACCAAATATATAACCTAACGCTTGTGCCCCTCACCCTAACCCTCTCCCACAGGGAGAGGGGACCGATAGAGTTAGGCTGAAAGTATTGTGATCCTTCATGAGCACCGGATGAGCCACCTTGGATGCGGGGCCGATCACGGTTGCCTAGATGACTTCTTTACCTCCAAAAGAGCAGGAACTAACAGCTCCCTCTCCCCATGGGAGAGGGTTGGGGTGAGGGGTATTACATCATCACAACGTCAAACTGTTCCTGGCTGTATAAAGGTTCGATCTGCACCTTGACCTGTTTGCCAACGAAGATTTCCACTTCCGCCAGGGCGTGTGACTCTTCACTTTTCAGCGCTTCACCCACGGCCGCAGATGCATAGACCAGGAAACGATCGGAATCATAAGCATGATGCACGCGCACGATCTCACGCATAATCTCATAGCAGACGGTTTCTACCGTTTTCACCGTTCCGCGCCCTTGGCAGGTCGGGCAATCGTTACACAGCACATGCTCAATACTTTCACGCGTGCGTTTACGCGTCATCTCCACTAAGCCTAGCTGAGAGAAACCGTTGATCGTGGTTTTTACCCGATCTTTACTTAGCGCAAGCTCCAACGAGTGCAATACCCGGCGGCGGTGTTCATCATTGTTCATATCGATAAAATCAATGATGATGATGCCACCCAGGTTGCGCAGCCGCAGCTGGCGGGCAATGGCCTGCGTCGCTTCGATATTGGTATTGAAGATGGTCTCATCAAGATTGCGGTGGCCAACAAAGGCCCCGGTGTTGATATCCACGGTGGTCATGGCTTCGGTTTGATCGATGATCAGGTAACCGCCAGACTTCAATTCAACCTTGCGCTCCAGCGCACGCTGGATCTCGTTCTCGACGTCGTACAGATCGAAGATCGGCTGGCTGCCGGTATACAGCTCGAGCTTATTGGTGATATCCGGGATGTACTCGCCGGTAAATTCCACCAGTTGGTCATGCGTCAGGCGTGAATCGACGCGGATACGATCCAGAGCCGCCCCGGCAAAGTCGCGCAGGATTCGGTGCGCCAACGCCAGTTCGCCATACAGTTTGTACTTGGTCTGGTTACGCTTTTTGCGCTCCATGACCTTGGTCCACAAGCGCTTGAGGAAGGCGGCATCCTGCGCCAGCTCTTCTTCGCCGATCCCTTCCGCCGCGGTGCGGATGATAAAACCGCCCAAATCGTCGCAATATCCCGCCACGGCACGCTTAAGACGCTCACGTTCGGCTTCGCTTTCAATGCGTTGGGAAACCCCCACGTGTGCTGCGCCCGGCATAAAGACCAGGTAGCGCGAAGGTAGCGTGATATCGGTAGTGAGACGTGCGCCCTTGGTGCCAAGCGGATCTTTTACCACCTGAACCATCAGGTCCTGCCCCTGGCGTACCAGTTCGGCGATATCACGCACGGAAAAATTCTTTTGTTCATCACCGGCAACACACTCGGTGTGCGGCATGATATCGGAGGCGTGCAGGAAGGCCGCTTTATCCAGGCCAATATCGACAAAGGCCGCCTGCATGCCGGGTAACACGCGGCTGACACGCCCTTTGTAGATATTGCCCACGATGCCACGCTTGGCTTCGCGCTCAATATGGATCTCTTGCAGAATGCCGCCGTCAATATAGGCAACCCGCGTTTCCGACGGCGTAATATTTACCAGTAGCTCAGCTGTCATGCTTTCTCCTCAGAGCCGGTGTAGCGCCTGCCCCTTATCTTTCCTGTGCTCACGCTATGGCGGCGACGGGAAATCTAGTGGTGGCATCAACCGGTTCTTACCTCTCGTAATGCGACAAAATGACTGAGCAGCTCATGTGTTTCGACCAGCGGCAACCCCATCACCGCATGATAACTTCCGGTTATCGTTCTGACGAAACAACCACCCTTGCCTTGAATTCCGTAAGCGCCCGCTTTATCCATCGGTTCGCCCGTGGCGATATAGTCGCAGATATCCTGTGGTGACAGATTGCGGAAGGTCACGTCGGTGACCACCAACTGGCATAAAACGCCCTGTTTATCGGCGATTGCCACGGCGGTCATCACCTGATGCTGTTTCCCGGACAAGGCTGCCAGCATCTGCGCCGCATGCTCTTCATCCCGTGGTTTTTCCAACACTTGGCCGTTCAACACCACGATAGTATCTGCCCCCAGTACGGGCCAATCCTGTTGTGCCAGGGAGACACCTGCCCTGGCTTTATCCTGCGCCAGACGGCGAACGTAATTTTCCGCCGCTTCCCCTTCCTGTCGCTGCTCTTCAGTATGCGTCAGAATAACTTCGAACGGTACGCCGAGCAGAGTCAGCAGTTCATGACGACGGGGGGAACCGGAAGCAAGATAGAGCGAAAACATCGTTATAACCTCATTGTACGGCAAACTGACGGCGGATCTTACGCATCAGCAGGAATAACCACGGCCAAAGCACGCCGTTGACCACACTACTCCAGAACACCTCGGGGCGGAAAGAGACGTTGATCACTAAAAACTCCGCCCAGAACACCACCACGTCCATGGCCAATGATAGCAGCACAACGATCAGCGCTTGCTGCCACAGTGCCATATTGCGGAATAATTGGAATTTGAACGCGACGAGATAGGCGATGATGCCCATGGCCAGCGCACGTACGCCGAGCGTGGAACCCAGGATCAGATCCATGATCAGCCCCAGGATAAAGCCGGTGCCGACGTTAACCCGATGGGGTAACGCCATCACCCAGTAAGTGAGGATCAGCAGCAGCCAGGATGGCCGAAACATGTAGATTTGCTCCGGCCACGGCATGATTTGCAGCACTAATGCCACCAGGAATGACAGCCAGATAATCCAGCGCCCGTTGCTGCGATAGCGATTCATCGGGTTGCCCCCACCGGTGGCGGCTGAACGGTACCGGTAGCGGGAGCTGGCAGCGGAGCCGGTGGGCCCATGGCATCGGCTGGTGGCAATACCTGCGGCATCATCTGCATCAGGCGTTCATTGGCAACGCGGTGAACTTCCTCCGGCGGCAGCGGCATGGTGCCATTGCGATCGGCGCCCCATAGTAACAACAGATAGCGCAAGCGTTGCAGACCAGCGGTTGGCCGCGCCTGGATCACGGTATAGGCGCGTTGGTTATCCACTTTTACCGAGGACACCACAGCTACCGGATACCCTTCAGGGAAGCGCCCCCCCAAACCGGAGGTGACCAGCACATCCCCGACGCGAATATCGGTATTGCCCGGTAGATGTTCCAGCTGCAGGTCATCCGTACAGCCACTGCCCGCGGCAATCACCCGGATATCATTGCGCAATACCTGGATCGGCAACGCATGGGAAGCATCACAGATCAGCAGGACGCGGCTGGTCATTTTAGCCACCGCCACCACCTGCCCTACCACGCCTTTATCACTGATAACCGGCTGGCCTTCATAAACCCCGTTGTCCGACCCTTTATCAATCACTACCTGATCGCTATAGGGGTCTGAACCGGTGGAGATCACCTGAGTGACCATTTTGTGTTCGTCCTGGCGCAACGGCGAGCCCAGCAGCTCTCGCAAACGGGCATTTTCCTGTTTGAATTGGCCAAGAAGAAGATTATCGCTGTTTTTGAGTAACAGTTCCTGCCGCAGAGCACGGTTTTCCAGCTCTAGCTGTTGGCGGGTAGCCAGCGTTTCCGATACGCTGTCCAAAACTTTACGCGGCCCATTAGCCAAGAAGTAAAAAGGGCTGACGGCGGTGTCCATGTAGTTTCGTATTTTTACGAACGTACCGAGCCGGCTGTCGGCAACGATCAGTGCAATCGCCACGATCACTGCCAGGAAAAGTCGTAGTTGCAGGGAAGGCCCCCTGCTAAAAATCGGCTTCATAAATTATGCACGTTCCTCGACAACAGAAAGAGGAACGCACCAGATGCCAGGTTAATGCCGTCATCCGCTACGATCCCTCCATTCTGGGGCTGCTCACTATTCTTCGCTGAACAAATCGCCGCCATGCATGTCGATCATTTCCAACGCCTTACCACCACCACGAGCCACACAGGTGAGAGGATCTTCAGCCACCACGACCGGGATACCGGTTTCTTCCATCAGCAGGCGATCCAGGTTACGCAGCAATGCGCCACCACCAGTCAGCACCATACCGCGTTCGGATATGTCGGAAGCCAGTTCCGGCGGGCACTGTTCCAGCGCAACCATGACCGCGCTGACGATACCGGTCAGAGGTTCCTGCAAAGCTTCGAGAATTTCATTGGAGTTCATAGTGAAGCCACGCGGCACACCTTCTGCCAGGTTACGGCCACGCACTTCAATTTCACGCACTTCGTCATCCGGATATGCCGAGCCGATACCGTGCTTGATACGTTCTGCAGTAGCTTCACCGATCAGTGAACCGTAGTTACGGCGCACGTAATTAATGATGGCTTCGTCAAAGCGGTCGCCGCCGATACGCACGGAAGAGGAGTACACCACGCCGTTAAGCGAGATCACCGCCACTTCAGTGGTACCGCCACCGATATCAACCACCATGGAGCCAGTAGCTTCCGATACTGGCAGACCCGCACCGATCGCCGCAGCCATAGGCTCTTCAATCAGGAAGACTTCACGCGCGCCTGCACCCTGAGCGGACTCACGGATTGCACGGCGTTCAACCTGGGTGGCACCAACAGGTACGCAAACCAGTACGCGCGGGCTAGGGCGCATAAAGCTGTTGCTGTGAACCTGCTTGATGAAATGCTGCAGCATTTTTTCGGTGACAAAGAAGTCGGCGATCACGCCGTCTTTCATTGGGCGAATAGCCGCGATATTGCCAGGCGTACGCCCCAGCATCTGCTTGGCGTCATGACCTACGGCCGCAACGCTCTTGGGTGAGCCGGCACGATCCTGACGAATGGCAACCACCGACGGTTCATTCAGTACAATGCCTTGTCCTTTAACATAAATCAGGGTATTGGCGGTACCCAAGTCGATGGACAAGTCATTAGAAAACATGCCACGAAATTTCTTAAACATAACGAAAGGATAATCCTGCAAGCTGGGGGCGGAAAATAAAATCCGCCTACTTTACCAACCACACGAAGCAGCGACAAGGCGCAAAAACGTCCTACTTCGGTGAAAATTAGTCTGCGTTATTTGTGACCGAATGCACGGAAAGCGAATGGGGCCTGATATCCCTCAACAAAGGCTCAGCTCGCCACCAAATCAACGTACCAAACGGTAGTAACACAGCTCATAAAATCTAACATTTTTCCTGATTGTCACCGGTGGTAAGCACCTACTGACGCCCACAGGAAAAGACGGGCCATTCTACGTTAATTTTTGCCCGGTCATCAGGTTAAACACGATATCGACGCGAATATTTTTTGCGAGCTATATCGATCGGCTCTGGCGAAGCGAAAAAGTCCCCCTGCCCACCGAGGATCCCACGCTCTTTCAGGGTCTGCCATTCGTTGCGCGTACGCACGCTGGCGGCAAAAACCTTCGCTTGAGTGCCTTCACAGGCACCGGTGAGGCTCTGAACGAACAGCTGATTCTCATCCCGCCGGTCAATACTCCTTACCAACCCAGGGTGAAGCTTGACGATCTCCACTGGTAACGACTTGATATAAGAGGTACTCACCACCGTCAACCCGGCCTGAGAAACTGCCAGACGACAGCCCAATCCGGTCAGCAATCGCAGCACCGGACGCAAACGGTCGATATGTTGACACACATCTGCCTCTGCAAGTTCAATCAGAATTCGCCTGCGGTGACTTTTTTCACACTGTAACAGGGTATCGCGCAGCCAACGTTGGAAACTGCGCTGCAATAATGAATCAACGCATAGTGGAAACGCCAGCGTCTCTTCCGGCCACAGTGCCAATAAAGGAATAATCCGATTCATCTGCTGGCGGTCATAGCTTTCCGCCAAGCCAAGCTGATTGACCAGCGGCATATACTCGGCAGGCAACAGTTCCTGTGCGCCATCATAAATCCGGCTCATGATTTCGCGGTGATGCACATCACCTTCCACCGTCACCGCCGGTTTTTGATATAAGCGAGGGCCGCCGCGGGCCAGCACCTGTTCAAGCAGCGTGCGCCATTTAACGCTGCCTCGCCCTTTTTCTGGCACATCGCTATCATAGACGTACCAGCCATTTTCGCCTTGCAGTACGGCGTGGCGGGTCGCTTGTTCGGCGTAATCGATGATTTCTTCCGTGGTCTGCCCACTGCGGTAGGCCACAATACCAATATGCAAGAACGCCTCGCGGTCAATCAGCGCCGTTGAGGGCAACGAGTCGATCGCGTTGACCAGCTGCGCCGCGATGCCGTCCGCTTCTTTCAGCGTGCGGTGTGGCAGCAGAACGGTAAAATCACTGTGGAAGTAACGGGCCAGTAGGGCGGCAGGATAGCGCATGACAAAAGTGGACAGTAGATTGACCAACGAATACATCAGCTCCTGCACCGCTGCATTGCCGTGGATTTCACGCAGGGTATCGAAATCCGGCAGGCGCACCATCATGACGATGCCGTGTGATCCGACATCTTCCAGCTGAGTAGTGAGCTGGTTATCAAAGAATAGCCGGTTATTGAGGCCAGTTTTGGCATCCTGAGCGGCAAAAGCACGGATCAGGGTATCTACCCGGCTACGCTCCTCACGTGCTTCGGCCAAATCGGCCAGCAGGCGATCCAACGCACCGCTGACGCTGGCGGGCCATTCGCGAACGTCGCCCTTCAGCACCTGTTCACGCTCGCCGTTGAGAATGCGTCGCGCTCGGCGTTCCAGGCGATCTTCACCTACCGCCTGTTCACGCAGCCAGCGTAAGCTGAACAGCAAGATCACCACCATGATGACAATCGACAGCGTGACTGCCGCCGTGGACTGCAATGAACGCACGTCGCTGGCGAACGGATCGAGGTAGGTGACACTTACCCAGGTGCCAGGGTGATGCATCATGGTCAACGAGGTTTGGCGGTAGCCAGCCAGCGATGCCCAAGGGGCATTGATGGTCGGCAGGCTGTAAGAGAAAAGGTTACTGGTTTCGGTATCGACATTAATCGCCACGATGCCTAGTGGCCGCATCACCAGGGGCAGCCAGTTATCCTGAGCCTGCAGAGGTTGCAGCAGCATTGCCTGATCGATGGAGGTGGCCAGGGCTTCAAAACGGCGCTCTAGGCGCTCCTGGGTCACGTAAAAGAAACTGTATGAACACCCCATCAGCATCAAGAACATAGCCAATGCGACGAGCAGGGTGATTAGAGCAGAGAGTTTGGTTGTAAATCTCATCCCTGTGCCTTCTGCGCGATGATAAAATGAAGAGCCACCTTTTGATGTTCCAAGGCCCCGTTCCTGCTCGATTGAAAACAACGCAATACCCTGATATTAAAAATCATGAAGCGACTTCAATTTCTTTGCCAAGCATCAGGTTAGCTCATACAAAGCTATCAAGCCTGACTGACGAAGAAAACCATTAAACACTCTTTTTTTGTCCTTTATCAGGACAGGCTTTTTTATTATGCATATAGTCAGACAATACTGAACCATACATTCATATAATATATGAAAAAGCGGGGAGCGATGCATGCGCGTATTATTATTGGAACAATCTGGCGAGAAAACCCTGGCACAAGTCAAGAATATTGATAGTGAGCAGTTGCCAGAAGGGGATGTAACGGTCGACGTCAATTGGTCCAGCCTTAACTATAAGGATGCCCTGGCGATCACCGGCACGGGGAAAATCATTCGCCACTTCCCAATGGTGCCTGGTATCGATTTTGCAGGCCTGGTAAACAGCAGCAAAGATCCGCGTTTTAAACCAGGCCAGAGCGTAGTGCTCACCGGCTGGGGCGTTGGCGAAAATCACTGGGGTGGGTTGGGCGAACAGGCCCGCGTTAGCGGCGAATGGCTGGTACCACTGCCAAAAGGGCTATGTGAACGCAAAGCGATGATCCTCGGCACCGCCGGTTTTACCGCCATGCTGTGCGTGATGGCGCTGGAAGAAGGCGGAGTGAAACCGGAGGACGGCGACGTTCTGGTCACCGGAGCCAGCGGCGGCGTGGGGAGCACGGCGGTCGCCCTACTGTCCGCTCTGGGCTATAGCGTCACCGCCATCAGCGGGCGCGACAGCAATACCGACTATCTGAAATCCCTCGGGGCCAAAACCGTGCTGCCCCGTAGCGAATATATTGAAACACCGCGCCCGCTGGAGAAACAGCTGTGGGCTGGCGCCATCGACACCGTCGGCGACAAATTGCTGGCTCGCGTGCTGGCGCAGATGAATTACAACGGCACAGTTGCCGCCTGCGGCTTGGCGGGAGGCTACCAATTGCCGACTACCGTGATGCCGTTTATTTTGCGTAACGTGCGTCTGCAAGGCGTTGATTCGGTGCTGACGCCGCTGCATCGTCGCCAAATCGCCTGGGAACGCCTGGCCGGTATTCTACCAGATAGCTTCTATGAACAAGCCACGCAGGAAATTCAGTTGGAGGACGTGCCTAACGCTGCTACCGCGCTGATGAACAATCAGATCACTGGCCGCACTCTGGTAAAAATCCGTCCATAATCTGTGGGGGCGCCGCATCCGGCGCCTGTTTTTCTCACAAGAAATTACCTCTCGTTTACCTCTCTTTACATCCACCCTCTCGCAGAAAGTTGGCTTTCACGCCATGCTTACACCATCACTTGCGGAGAAAAAAAATGAAACAACAGCGAAAACTGACCGAAGCCGATGTCACGCCGGAAAGTGTGTTCTATCAGCGGCGCAAAGTGCTCCAGGCGCTAGGGATCACGGCAACCTCGCTGGCTTTGCCCATCCAGGCACAGGCCGACTTGCTTTCCTGGTTCAAAGGTAACGATCGGCCCCCAGCTCCAGCAGGCAAACCGCTAGACTTCAGTAAGCCAGAAGCCTGGCAAGCCAAGCTGGAGCTGACGCCGGAAGAAAAAGTCATGGGGTACAATAATTTCTACGAGTTTGGCCTGGATAAGGCCGATCCCGCGGCCAACGCTGGCTCACTGAAAACGACGGACTGGAAGGTGAAAATCGACGGTGAAGTCGGCAAGCCCATCACGCTGGATATCGACGATTTACTCAAGCGATTCCCGCTGGAGCAACGCATTTATCGCATGCGCTGCGTCGAAGCCTGGTCGATGGTGGTGCCGTGGATCGGCTTTGAGCTGGGCAAACTGCTTAAGCTGGCCGAGCCCAACAGCAACGCGCGCTACGTGGCTTTTCAAACGCTATACGATCCAGAACAGATGCCCGGCCAGAAAGATCGCTTTATTGGCGGTGGCCTCAAGTATCCCTATGTCGAAGGTTTGCGCCTTGATGAAGCCATGCATCCACTGGCTCTGTTGACCGTGGGCGTGTATGGCAAGATGCTGCCACCGCAAAACGGTGCTCCGGTGCGCCTGATCACTCCATGGAAGTACGGCTTCAAAGGCATCAAGTCCATCGTGCAGATCACCCTGACCCGCGAACAACCGCCAACCACCTGGAATCTGTCCGCTCCCAACGAATATGGTTTTTACGCCAACGTGAATCCCCATGTCGATCATCCGCGCTGGTCGCAGGCCACCGAACGCTTTATCGGTTCCGGCGGCATTCTGGATGTGAAACGTCAGCCCACACTGCTGTTCAACGGTTATGCCGACCAGGTGGCTTCGCTATATCGCGGCCTCGATTTACGGGAGAATTTCTGAGTGCGCTTAACCCCCAAGCAGATCACCTGGCTAAAAGTAGCCATCTACCTGGCGGCATTTCTGCCCTTTCTGTGGCTGGTGTTGTCTGTCGATCAGGGCTGGTTCAGCGCCGATCCGGCCAAGGATATCCAGCATTTTACCGGCAGAATGACGCTGAAGTTGCTGTTGGCCACCCTGCTCGTCACTCCATTGGCCCGCTACGCGCGCCAGCCGTTACTGATCCGTTGCCGACGCCTGCTGGGTTTGTGGTGTTTTGCCTGGGGAACCTTGCATCTGGTAAGCTACTCAACGCTGGAACTGGGGCTGAGCAACATTGGCCTGCTGGGGCGCGAACTGGTAACTCGCCCCTATCTGACGCTTGGTATCCTCTGCTGGTTGATTTTGTTGGCTCTGGCGGCCACCTCAACGCTATGGGCACAGCGTAAATTGGGGGCCAGCTGGCAGAAGCTGCATAACTTCGTCTATCTGGTGGCTATCCTGGCACCGATCCACTACCTTTGGTCGGTAAAAACGTTGTCACCGCAGCCTTTTATTTACGCGTCGCTGGCGCTGCTGTTGTTAGCTCTGCGTTACAAGAAATTCCGCTCATGGTGGCGTAAACCGCGCTAAATCCAGCAAGATTGGCGATAAAAATCCCCTGGAGGGGCGTGGAACTTTTCTGTGTTCTACCCCTCATAATCCAATAGCAGCACTTGGTGTTTGCTGATTTAGGGTTGAATATCTTCGCTGATAAGACCAGTATTTAGCTGCGAATTGCCACGATATCGTTATAATGCCCGACCTTGAGCCTGTCGCTGCAGCAAAATCTGCGCGTAACAGGTGACAAATCGGTGACATCGGGTTATTTTCTACGATGATGGTTTTATTGCCGGAGATACCAGCACAATGGCGGATAAGTTTCACATTTTGCTTCTGAACGGCCCCAATCTCAATCTGCTGGGGACGCGTGAGCCGGAAAAGTACGGCAGCGCTACGCTGGCAGAGATTGTTAACGGATTGGAAAACCAGGCGCTCGCGCTAGATATCACCCTGAGTCATCTGCAGTCCAACGCCGAGCATGCGCTCATCGATCGCATTCATCAGGCACGCGGCAATACGGATTTTATCCTGATTAACGCTGCCGCGTTCACGCACACCAGCGTGGCGTTGCGCGATGCACTGTTGGCAGTACAGATCCCGTTTATCGAGATCCACCTGTCCAACGTGTACGCTCGTGAGCCTTTCCGTCATCACTCCTACCTGTCTGATATCGCGGTAGGCGTGATCTGTGGCCTCGGCTCGGATGGCTACACATTTGCTTTACAGGCAGCGGTTCGCCGTTTGTCAAAAACCCACTAATTGCTACACAAAAAGAGTACGGAATCACACTCATGGATATTCGTAAAATCAAGAAACTGATCGAACTGGTTGAAGAATCAGGCATTTCTGAACTGGAAATCTCTGAAGGCGAAGAGTCGGTTCGCATCAGCCGTGCCGCACCGGTGCAGGCTTACCCAATGATGCAACAGTACGCAATGCCAGCCCAGCAGCAGCAACCTGCTCTGGCCAACGCCGTTGCCCCTGCTGCCGCAGAAACCCCAGCAGCACCAGCGGCCATGAGTGGCCATATCGTTCGTTCACCAATGGTAGGGACCTTCTACCGCACCCCAAGCCCGGACGCGAAAGCCTTCGTGGAAGTGGGCCAGAAAGTGAACGCCGGTGATACTCTGTGCATCGTTGAAGCCATGAAAATGATGAACCAGATTGAAGCGGACAAATCCGGTGTGGTTAAAGCGATCCTGGTAGAAAACGGCCAACCGGTTGAATTTGACGAGCCACTGGTCGTCATCGAATAACGAGGCGCACCATGCTAGATAAAATTGTTATCGCCAACCGTGGCGAGATCGCGCTACGTATCCTGCGCGCTTGTAAAGAACTGGGCATCAAAACCGTTGCCGTTCACTCAAGTGCCGACCGCGATCTGAAACACGTTCTGCTGGCGGATGAGACCGTTTGTATCGGCCCTGCACCGTCAGTTAAAAGCTATCTGAACATCCCGGCCATCATCTCCGCCGCCGAAATTACCGGCGCCGTGGCGATCCACCCGGGTTATGGCTTCTTGTCCGAGAACGCCGACTTTGCCGAGCAGGTAGAGCGCTCTGGCTTTATCTTCATCGGCCCACGCGCCGAAACCATTCGCCTGATGGGTGACAAGGTTTCTGCCATCAGCGCGATGAAAAAAGCCGGCGTACCTTGCGTACCAGGCTCCGACGGCCCGCTGACCGATGACATGGACAAAAACCGTGCCTTCGCCAAGCGCATCGGTTATCCGGTGATCATCAAGGCTTCCGGCGGCGGCGGCGGTCGCGGCATGCGCGTTGTGCGCGGCGACAAAGATCTCGAGCAATCCATCTCCATGACCAAAGCGGAAGCCAAAGCGGCTTTCAACAACGACATGGTGTATATGGAGAAGTACCTGGAAAACCCACGCCACATCGAAATTCAGGTGTTGGCAGACGGCCAGGGCAATGCTATCTATCTGGCTGAACGTGACTGCTCCATGCAGCGCCGCCACCAGAAAGTGGTCGAAGAGGCACCAGCACCGGGGATCACCCCAGAGCTGCGCCGCTACATCGGTGAACGCTGTTCAAAAGCCTGTGTGGAAATCGGCTACCGCGGTGCGGGTACCTTTGAGTTCCTGTATGAAAACGGCGAGTTCTATTTCATTGAAATGAACACCCGTATCCAGGTGGAACACCCGGTTACCGAAATGATCACCGGTGTGGATCTGATCAAAGAGCAGCTGCGTATCGCTGCCGGTCAGCCGCTGTCGATCAAACAGGACGAAGTGAAGGTACAAGGCCATGCGGTGGAATGCCGTATCAACGCCGAAGACCCGAACACCTTCCTACCAAGCCCAGGCAAGATCACCCGCTTCCACGCTCCTGGTGGTTTCGGCGTGCGTTGGGAATCTCATATCTACGCTGGCTATACCGTGCCGCCGTACTATGACTCCATGATTGGCAAACTGATCACCTACGGTGAAAACCGTGACGTGGCGATTGCCCGCATGAAGAACGCCCTGGCTGAGCTGATCATTGATGGCATCAAAACCAACATTGAATTGCAGCAGAAGATCATGACCGACGAAAACTTCCAGCATGGTGGCACCAACATCCACTATCTGGAGAAGAAGCTGGGTCTGCAGGAAACCTGATTATCGGTTAACGATATTGGGCTAATAAAAAACACCGCATGAGAACTTCTGCGGTGTTTTTTTATTGGGGCTGGGGTCTCTGCCTCAAAGCACGTTTAGCGCCTCTTCCTGCCGCTCATTACACCCATAGGCATACGCACGCAATACTTCCTGGATCTTGTCGATCATCAGGCTATGTGGGTCACCAGCACACTCGCCAGCCATCAGGCGTGGGAATTGCAGCGGGAAATACTGGCTCAGCATACCCAACGGAATAGTTACTCCGCTCAGGTTTGCCACCAGCTTGTCGATGGCCGCGCTGATGCGCGCTTCAGGCCAGTAATAGCGGATCCGATCGGACAGGCTGTAGTGCAGATCGATCATCGCCTTCGAATGGCGCGGATCGTAATACTTCTTCCAATACTTGGGCTCATCCTGCATCACGCTGTCGATCACCGCCAGCACGTGGCTCTGCTGTTCTGCGGCGATCAGCTCCTTCTCGATCAGCGCCAGGCTGAAGATCGCCTCACGCAGGGCAAAGGTCAGCGCCGGGCCGACTTTCAGGATCGCAAAGTGATCGCGCACCAACTGGCGGAACGCTTTCGGGGTTTGATAATCCGTTGAGTGGGCCTCAAACACCAACGGCGTTGATTCAATCATGGCGGAAAGCTGGCGCGCCTGCTCCGGCCGATAGTGGATCACCGTGGAATGGTCGAACTCGACTCCCGGTTGAACCACCAGCCCCACCACCCGCTCCATGGCCTGCTCCAAACCTAAGCGAGAAAATGCCTGCCGATGCGTCTCGATGGTCTCGGCGGCATCCTGTGGCCGCGTGACGTGTACCTGAGCGATAGCGTGGCTTTCCCCGCCTGGCACCGGCACTTCCGTACCTATCACGTAGCTCAGCGCCTGCCGCCGCTCTGGGGTGGCTGCCGCTTCCGCCACCGCACATAGCCGTGCCGCACGCTCGGCCACCACCGTTGGTGGCAAAGGAACCGGATCGTCCGCGCAGGACATGGAAGCATCCAGATGAATTTTACTGAACCCGGCCTGAACGTAATCGGCAATCAGGCGTTCGGCTTTCTCCATCGCCTGCTCAGCGGGTTCATCCTGCCAGCAGTTCGGCCCAAGGTGGTCGCCCCCCAATATCAACCGTGACTGCGGGAAGCCAACCTTGGCGGCAATGGCATACACAAACTCGCGGAAATCCGCCGGTTTCATTCCGGTGTAGCCGCCAAATTGGTTCACCTGGTTGGAGGTGGCCTCAATCAATACCTTACGCTGGCTAGCCAAGTCAAAACGCAACGTGGCTTCGATCACCAACGGATGTGCCGAGCAAACCGAACAGATACCAATATGCTTGCCGCTTTTATGCTGCTGGATAATAGATTTCATACTTATGGCCTCATTTACCCGTCACCTTTCAAGTCACAGGGTAAAGCAATGTCCTGAACTGAATATTCAAGACGTTGGAATGTTATTTACAGCGCGCCGACCGGCACGGCCCGTTGCTGCTGCAAGAACGCGTCAATTTCAGCAAAAGTGGAGGTCCCCTCCATTGGCCCACGCCTGGTCACCGCCAGCGCACCGCAGGCATTGGCATAGCGCAGCGCCTGGGAAACGCTGTGCCCCTGTAACCGGCAAGCAATGTAAGCGCCGCCAAAGCAGTCACCCGCCCCGGTCGGATCAACCTCGTCTACGGCATAGCTGTCGATGTGCAGGGTTTCATCCGCGGAATAATAGCTCGCCCCGTTACTGCCGCGTTTCACCACCACTTCTTTAATGCCGTCCTTCAGGTAGCGGGCAATCGCTTCATCCAATGTGGTTTGGGAGGACAGCAGCATGACTTCGCCTTCGCTCGGCATATAGATATCGGTCAGCTCCAGCACGTAATGCAGCGCATCACGCATCTCGGGGATATTGAGCATTTCCTTGCGGATATTCGGATCGAAAGACAAGGTGCCGCCGTTCGCTTTGACGATCCCTGCCGCCTTCTTCACCGCATCCACCATATGGAAGGAAAACAGCGATGAACCCATGATGTGGAAGTGCTGGCAGTCCTGCAGCAGTTCAGCGTTTACATGCTCGGCCGATAATTTCCCGCAGGCTGCGTTCTTGATATTGAAAATAAAATCGCGATCGCCGTTGGAGTGGTAAGTGACGAAGGCACTGCCGGTCGTCTCATGCGGTAGTACGCGGATGCCACGCGTATCTACTCCGTCAGCCTTTAAGCGTTCGATATTCAGCGTGCCGAAACCGTCATTACCCACGCAGCTGATAATGCCGCACTGACCGCCCAGCTTGGTCACCTGATCGATAAAAATCGCCGGGGCACCGCTGGGGAAAGGACCATTCCATAAGCCTGGATGGGTAAACGATTGGCCAACTTTATCGGCCATGATCTCAACCAGGATCTCGCCGATGGTATAAATTTTTCTCATTGTCCCGTTCCTTATACAAATCTGCCTGTGATCGTTAGCCGCGTTTCTTCTTGTTTCGGACGTCGACATACACCGCGATAAGGATCACCAGTCCCTTCACCACCATTTGATAGAAATAAGGCACGTTCATTAAATTCATACCGTTGTTGATGACCCCGATGGTCAGCGCACCAATCATGGTGCCAATCACCGTGCCGTAACCTCCATTCAGGCTGGTGCCGCCCAACACTGCGGCAGCGATAGCATCCAGCTCATAGCTCAACGCGGCGTTAGGCTGGCCGGAATACAGCCGTGAAGCCAGGATCATGCCGCTGATGCCCGCCATTACGGCGGTGATCATAAAGACCTTTATTTTCAAGGCAGAAACGTTAATCCCCGAATAGATCGCGGCCTCTTTATTGCCGCCGGTGATATAAATTTTGCGCCCAAAGGTGGTTTTCGACAGGATGAAGTGGTTGACGATCAGCAACACCAACAGGATCCAGATGGGGATCGGGATATAGAGAAACTCGCCGTTGCCCAGCGCCAGAAACGCCTCGCTTTTAATCATGATCGGCGTGCCGTCGGTGACGATATAGGCAATGCCACGGAAGATGCCCATCGTCGCAACGGTAACGATAAACGACGGGATACCGGCCAGCGCAGTCAGGCTACCGTTAACCAGGCCCAGCACCAGCGCGGCCATAATCGACAGCGGGATCACCAGAATAAACGGGATGCCAAACGACAGACCAAGCGCAGCAAAGGTCCCCACCAGCGCAATGGTTGACCCCACCGAAAGATCGATATCCCCCAGCAACAGCACGTAAGTCATGCCATAGGCGGTGATGGCAATGATCGAGACCTGCAAAATAATATTGGTAATATTATTCACGCTCAGGAAGCTGTCGTTGATCACGCTGAACAGGATCACCAAGGCCACCAGGCCCGCCAGTATGCCGCCGTACTGCTTGGCGGCTTTTGCCAGTTTCCCTGGCCCGTTGAACGCCGAATGGCCCTCGGCGGCCAGCACTTTATCGCTCATTATTTCACTCCTGTTGCTGCGGTCATGACCTGGGTTTGCGTGAGTCCATCGGTGGCAAAAACGTCGGCGATCTGCTTGGCGCGCATCACCACCAGCCGATCGCTGAGCGCCATCACTTCCGGTAGTTCGGATGAGATCAAGATAATGGCGGTGCCCTGCGCAGCAAGCTGACGTATGACGTTATAAATCTCGAACTTGGCGCCAACATCCACGCCGCGCGTTGGCTCGTCGAGGATTAAGATCCGTGGCACCTTTTCCAACCATTTCGACAGCACAATCTTTTGCTGATTGCCCCCACTCAGGGTGCTGACCAGTTGGTGCGGCGAGCTGACTTTGATATTCATCCGCCGGATCGCCTGCTGGGTTTTCGCCTCTTCGTGCCTATGGTTGATCAGGCTGGAGCCCGCATACTGAAAGGCCACGTGATGGGTGTTCATGCTTACGTCATGCATTAGCACCAACCCCTCCTCCTTGCGGTTTTCCGTCACGAAGGCGATACCATGCTCTATCGCCTGCTTTGGATTGCGAATAGTGACTACCGCCTCATCGATAAGAATTTCCCCTTGGTAACCGGCCAGGCCAAAAATGGCCTTCATCACGTCTGAACGTCCCGATCCCACCAGCCCAAAAAAGCCCAGTACTTCGCCAGCACGCAGCGAGAAATGGATATCGTGAAACAGTTTGTCTTGCGAAAATTGCCTGACTTCCAGCACCGGCACCAGCTCCGCGGAAGGCGGTTCGCCGATGCGTGGCGGGTAGATATTGGTCATCTCGCGGCCGACCATCTGGGCAATCAACCGGTGAATGTCGGTCTGGTGTTTATCATGGGTGGCGATGAACTCGCCGTCGCGCAGCACCGAGATATCGTCAGATACCCGCATGATCTCATCCATGCGGTGCGAGATATAAATCACCGCGCAGCCGCGCTGTTTTAGCTTGTCGATGATGCCAAACAGGATGTCAGCCTCGTTATCGCTCAGAGACGACGTTGGTTCATCCATGATCACGACGTCTGCCGGGTAGCTTAGCGCCTTGGCAATCTCTACCAGTTGGCGCTGGGCCATCGACATTGTGCCGACAATTTGCTGCGGATCGAGCGGAATGGCCAAGTCCGCCAGCAGGCGTTGGCAATCATTCACCATCTGGCCATCGTTAATAAAACCAAAGCGGGTTGGCTCATTATTGGCGTAGATATTCTCTGCTACGCTCATATTATTGCTCAGGCTCAGTTCCTGAAAAATAATCGCGATACCCAACCTTCTGGAATGCTGTGGGTTGTTAATAGTGACATTTTGCCCTTTGAAGAGTATTTCCCCTTTGGTCGGCGGATAAATTCCTGCCAGGATTTTCATTAGCGTGGATTTACCGGCACCATTTTCGCCCAGTAGCGTATGGACTTTACCTTTGCGTATTTTCAGGCTGACATTTTTTAATGCGTTAACATGGCCGAAACTTTTGGCTATCTCCGTTACCGCCAGCACCGTATCCGTCATTATTTCCTCCACCCACATGGCCCCTCGCCCTCACCCTCTCCCAAAGGGAGAGGGTGCCGATCGAGTTCGTTGATTTCTCCGCGTAATACCCTGCCTTTCTTATTACTCCCTCACTTTCCGAAGTTATATGGGCTAACTACATACTCCGGACAGCTCCCTCTCCCTGTGGGAGAGGGTTGGAGTGAGGGGACTATTTGCCGGTATAAACGCCAGGTGCGACTGGGATCATCTTATCTACCGGCTTACCATTTAGATGGTCAACGGCAGCATCTATAGCCTTGGCTCCCATTTGGTCTGGGTATTGGCGAATAACTGCCACAAAGGTCTTGTCGCTATCGACGGCGTCGCGAGCCTCTTTCATCCCGTCGAAACCGATGATCTTGATATTGTCGTTACGCGCGGATTTGGCGGCGATCACCGCAGCCAGCGCAGCATCATCACCAAATCCAAACAGGCCGTTCAGATCTGGGTGCGCCTGCATCATATTCTGCGCCACGGTCAACGCTTCCGCACGGGTGATGCCGGTTTGGATCGCCACAATCTTCACGTCAGGCGTATCGGCCAGCCCTTTCTTGAAGCCGTCCACACGTGCCACTACCGATTGCAGCGCCGGATAATCGATAATCGCTACCTTACCTTTACCGTTGAGCAGTTTGCCCATCAGCTTGCCCGCTTCGACACCACCGGCGAAGTTGTCGGTAGCCACGTGAGTGACTACCGGCACGCCCTCGGCGGCCACATCAACGGTAATCACCGGAATACCGGCTTTCTCCGCTTTGATAATCGCCGCCTGTACGCCTTTGGAGTCCACCGGGGAAATAATAATGGCGTCGACCTTCTTGGTAATAAAGTCTTCTACGTCGGAGAGTTGTTTATTCAGGTCCTGATTGGCAATTGAAATATTCAGCACCACGTCGTCTTTCTTGGCTTCCGCTTTCATTGCGTCGGCCAGATCAATATAGAAAGGATGCTGTTGCGTCAGCAACGATGCGCCAATTTTATATTCCTTGGCTAACGTTGCCTGCGAAAATACGATCAGACCGATGGCCAGCACAGAGCCTAACACCTTTAATTTATGCATGATCTATCCTCAGTTTTTATTATTGCTGCTTGGTTTTTCTTACTGTTTTGTAGGGAACTTATTAATATTTACAGCTGACCTTCACAACCACATACACCAATCACTTTTTCCACCACCCGTTGCATGGCGCTTTTCGCTGGCTGCATATAATGGCGCGGGTCATTGGCATCAGGATGCTGGTGGAAATACGCTTTCAAAGCATCCGAGAAAGCAATTTTCAACTCGGTGGCCACGTTGACCTTACAGATGCCTAAACTGATACAGCGGCGGATATCGCTATCGCTCAGGCCGGAAGCCCCGTGCAACACCAGCGGCACTTCCACGCGATCGCGGATCTGTTCCAGGCGGGCAAAATCCAGCTTGGGTTCGGACTGGTACAGGCCATGCGCGGTGCCGATAGCCACCGCCAGCGAATCGATCCCGGTACGGGCAACAAACTCCACCGCCGCCTCTGGAGAAGTGTAGATAGCGTCTTTCCCCTCCACGATCAGATCGTCTTCCTGGCCCCCCAGGCGGCCTAACTCTGCCTCAACGCTAGCGTCGTAGCGGTGGCTATACTCTACGATTTGTTTGACCAGTGCCACGTTTTCATCAAAAGGAAAGTGAGAGCCATCGATCATCACTGAACGGATCCCGGCGTTGATCTTATGGTAGATATCGGCGGGATCTTCGTGATGATCCAAATGCAGCGCCAGCGGGATCTGATACTCGTGTGCCAGCGCCTTGACGATCATGATGATGTTTTCCAGCCCACCGTAACGGTATGTGCCGGTCGTTCCCGCCAGGATCACCGGCGAACGATACTGTGCAGCGGTTTCGACCACCACCTGCAAGGTTTCCAGGTTGTGGATGTTGAATGCCGGCACCGCGTACCCTTGCTGCTGCGCTTTTTGCAGCATGTTTTTGCTTGAAATGATGTACATCGATTCTCCTCGATCCCGCACCTGATACCGCAGTCGGTGATTACAAAATGAAAACTTATTATGAAAAACTTTCTAAGTGAAACCGAATATAGAGATAAAACGCGCAAAAAAGCGTGATAGGGATCGAAGATTATCAAATAACTTTCAAAACGTAATTAAACTAGATATTTATTACGAATCATAAGACACGCTCCGGTGTTTGCGCGCTTAAGATCGCTATACCTCGGGTATACACCCACCCACGAATAGCATCTAACAATATGAATAATAGTAAAAATATAAGATTATGCGTTCACCCATCGCAGACTTTCACAATAACGAAAACCTGCGTGGGTAATACTTTCAATTAGAAAGTATGAAGGATATAGTAGCCCTTATTACCGTTTAACGATGGGGGCTAATGTGCCCAGAAAGTCATCTAACCTGCTGAAACGCAGATTGAAAATTGCTGAAATCGTCGGCCAGCAGGGGGAGATCAAGGTCGAAGATCTTTCTGCCCAGTTGGGAGTTTCCGGCGTGACGATCCGTGGCGATCTCAGCTATCTGGAACAGCAAGGCTACCTCAAACGATCCTTTGGCGGTGCCATTGCGACTCCAACACAACCGTTGGCGGCGCCGATCGAGCCAGGGCTCGCAGTGTCCCCGCTCACGTTGGCTAACCAGTTGGAAATCGCCCGCCACTGCGCCAGGATGATTGCCGATCGCGATACGCTGTTTCTCGGCCACGGCGACATCTGCCGCAAGGTCATCCCGTTCCTGAGCGGACTGAAAAAGCTGCGGCTGATCGTCAACGATCTACAGCATGCGATCCTGGCCGATCAGTTTTTGGACGGTGAGATTATCGTCGCTGGTGGGGAGTTGATCCGCTCGCATACCGCGCTGAGCGGTAAAGCGCTGGATAGCGTGATCCAACAGTTCACCATCAACCGCTGCATTCTCGAAGCCAGTATTACGGACAGCTCCGGCATCCTCAATATCGATCAGCCGCTGTTGGCGTCCCATTATCAACGCTGCCTGGACAAGGCGCAGAATAAAACCGCCATCATTACCCACTTGCCCATTCAGGCCAGTGCGATCGGGACTATCGGCCACCTCAGCCAGGTGGATAATCTGGTAACCAACCGTGGCGTGAATGAACATTATCAGCAGCAATTATTCGAATCCGACTTCAGCATCCGCTACACCAATAACGAATGTTTTACCTGGGCCAACCGGGAAACGATCGGGGAATAAAGGGGCACTTATGTCAGTTAGCATCTGCACGATGGGTGAGTTACTGGTTGAATTCCTTTCAAAAAATTATAATCAGGGATTCACTCAGCCAGGCGAGTTTCTTGGGCCGTTCCCCAGCGGGGCACCGGCTATCTATGCCGCTCAAGTGGCACGGCTTGGCTTTGGCTCCACGCTGTTTGGCTGCGTGGGTAATGATGATTTTGGCCGCCTGAATATCGAACGCCTGCGTCTGGAGGGCGTGATCACCGATGGCATCAGCGTGATCGACAAGGCACCGACCGGTACGGCGTTTGTCAGCTATCGCAATCCACTGGAACGCGATTTTATCTTCAATATCCCCAACAGCGCCTGCGGCTTCTTTACCGCCGACCATATCGACCTAGACTTGCTGAACCAGTGCCAACATTTCCACATCATGGGTTCTTCGCTGTTCTCATTCCGCATTATCGATGCCATGCGCCGGGCGATCCAGATCGTCAAGGCCAATAAGGGGACGGTGTCGTTCGATCCCAATATTCGCAAAGAGATGCTCAATATCCCGGAGATGAGCCAGGCCTTCGATTACATCCTAGAATATACCGATATCTTCCTGCCGAGCGAGGGAGAAGTGCACCACTTTGCCAGCAGCAAAAATCAGCAGGAAGCGGATATCGTGCAGGAGCTGTTGGCCAGCGGCGTGAGCCATATCGTGATCAAGCGTGGCCAGAAAGGGGCTAGCCATTACCAGCAACAGAACGGCCAGACGCAGGAAATACACACTCTAGGTTATAGCAGCAAGATGGTCGATCCGACCGGTGCGGGCGACTGCTTTGGCGCGACCTTTGTCAGCCTGTTTCTGTCCGGCTTTAGCGCAGAAAAAGCGTTGCAGTATGCCAATGCCAGCGGTGCCCTGGCGGTTTCCCATAAGGGGCCGATGGAAGGGTTATCCAGCCTGGCGCAGATCGAGCATTTTATTGCACAACAGGCGTAAAGCCCATCAACCGGCCAGCCTTTGGCCGGTTATTTATCCCGATTGCCAACATAACGGCTTGGCAAAACCGTCCCTTGTCGTAAAATCCCCTCCTTTGCCAATCCATAACCGTAAACCCCTTGGAGGCACGGATGGAACAACGCTTTGTTCAAGCTAACCGCGAAGCACGCTGGGCACTGGGCCTGACGCTGCTTTACCTGCTGGCCTGGTCGCTGGCGGCCTATCTGCCAGACAGCAACGCCGGGATCACCGGGCTGCCACACTGGTTCGAAATGGCCTGCCTGCTGGTACCGCTGCTGTTTATTGGCCTGTGCTGGCTGATGGTACGCGGCATCTTCCGCGATATCCCCCTGGAGGATAGCGATGCAAACTGAGGTCATTCTGCCGCTGATTGCCTATCTGTTGCTGGTGTTTGGCCTTTCGGTGTATGCCTATACCCGTCGCCAAAGCGGTAACTTCCTGAGTGAATATTTCCTCGGTAACCGTTCGATGGGTGGCTTTGTGCTGGCCATGACGCTGACCGCCACCTATATCAGCGCCAGCTCGTTTATTGGTGGGCCTGGTGCAGCCTATAAGTACGGCCTCGGCTGGGTGCTGTTGGCGATGATCCAACTGCCTGCCGTGTGGCTTTCACTTGGCGTGCTGGGGAAAAAGTTTGCCATTCTGGCAAGGCGCTACAATGCCATCACCCTTAACGACATGCTGTTCGCCCGCTATAAGAGCCGTTTGCTGGTGTGGCTAGCCAGTCTAAGTCTGTTGGTCGCCTTCCTTGGGGCGATGACGGTCCAGTTTATCGGTGGCGCACGCCTGCTCGAGACTGCGGCGGGCATTCCTTACGACACCGGCCTGCTGATATTTGGTATCAGTATTGCGTTGTATACCGCGTTTGGCGGCTTCCGTGCCAGCGTGCTGAACGATGCCATGCAAGGGCTGGTGATGCTGATAGGCACGATATTGCTGCTGGTCGCAGTGATTCACGCGGCAGGCGGCTTGCACAGCGCGGTTGATAAGCTGCAACAGATCGATCCGGCGTTGGTCTCACCGCAAGGCGGCGATCAGATCCTCAGCCTGCCGTTTATGGCTTCGTTCTGGATCCTGGTGTGCTTTGGAGTGATTGGCCTGCCCCACACCGCCGTGCGTTGTATCTCGTATAAAGACAGCAAAGCCGTGCACCGTGGCATTATCCTCGGCACCATCGTGGTGGCTATTCTGATGTTTGGTATGCATCTGGCTGGCGCCCTGGGCCGTGCGGTGCTGCCGGATCTGAAGATCCCCGATCAAGTGATCCCGACGTTGATGATCACAGTGCTGCCCCCTTACGCCGCAGGGATCTTCCTGGCCGCCCCGATGGCGGCGATCATGTCGACCATCAATGCGCAGTTGCTGCAATCCTCTGCCACCATCATCAAAGACCTCTATCTGGGCGTACGTCCGCTGCAGATGAACAATGAGAAGATGATCAAACGCTTCTCCAGCCTGACCACGCTGATCCTCGGATTGCTGGTGCTGCTGGCCGCCTGGCGTCCGCCAGAAATGATCATCTGGCTGAACCTGCTGGCGTTCGGCGGGCTGGAGGCCGTATTCCTGTGGCCGTTGGTGTTGGGCCTGTACTGGGAACGCGCCAACGCGCAGGGTGCCCTTAGCTCAATGGTCACCGGTGCGTTATGCTATACGCTATTAGCCAGCTTCGGCCTGCAACTGGCCGGATTGCACCCTATTGTGCCTTCGCTGTTACTCAGCCTGTTGGCGTTTTATCTCGGTAACGTCTACGGCGAAAAGCGCCAGTTGGCGTCGTCCTTACCCTCTTGAGAGAATTGTTATGCCTTGGATCCAACTAAAACTGAACACCACCGGCAGCCAGGCAGAAGACCTGAGCGATGCGTTGGTTGAAAGCGGCGCGGTGTCGGTCACCTTTCAGGACACCCACGACAACCCGGTGTTTGAACCGCTGCCGGGCGAGACCCTGCTGTGGGGCGATACCGATGTGATCGGCCTGTATGATGCCGAAACCGATATGGCCGAAGTGGTCGCCATACTGGAACAGCACCCGTTGCTGGGCAACGGTTTCCGCCACAAAATCGAGCAGTTGGAAGATAAAGACTGGGAACGTGAGTGGATGGATAACTTCCACCCGATGCGTTTTGGCGAGCGCCTGTGGATTTGCCCAAGCTGGCGTGACGTGCCCGATCCGGACGCGGTAAACGTCATGCTCGACCCTGGCCTGGCGTTTGGCACCGGCACACACCCGACCACCGCACTTTGCCTGCAATGGCTGGATGGATTGGATCTGGCTGGCAAAACCGTTATCGACTTCGGCTGTGGCTCCGGCATCCTGGCGATTGCCGCGTTAAAACTCGGTGCTGCCCGCGCTATTGGCATCGACATCGATCCCCAGGCCATTCAGGCCAGCCGCGATAACGCACAGCGTAACGGCGTTTCAGAGCGTCTGGAGCTGTATCTGCCAAAAGACCAACCGGCCGATCTGTTGGCCGATGTGGTGGTGGCGAACATTCTCGCTGGCCCGCTGCGTGAACTGGCACCGTTAATCAGCGACCTGCCAAAATCCGGCGGCTATCTGGGCCTGTCAGGCGTACTGGCGACTCAAGCCGCCAGCGTAGCCGAAGCCTACCAGGATAAGTTCAACCTCGACCCGGTGGCCGAGCGCGAAGAGTGGTGCCGCATCACCGGCCAACGCAACTAGTTACATTTTCCCCGCTTGCCAAAAACCATCGGAAATTTAAACAGTTCCGATGGTTTTTTCTTTTCCTAAGAATCCGCCAGTTTATCCCGACACTTGCTAGGCGTATTCTCCTGCTCGGAGTGAAGGCGGCCCGCAGCATATGAGCCTCCCACCCAGGATAATTGGTATTTTCGTTTACAAGGATCAGGAAATGAAAGGAAAAATGTTGCTTGCCGCCCTGTTGGCCGCCAGCTTCTCGATCGGAGCCGCAGAACATGCTCATTGGGGCTATGAAGGCCAGGAAGACCCGACACATTGGGGTAAGCTTTCACCCGATTTTTCACTGTGTGAAACCGGTAAAAACCAGTCCCCGGTCAACATCCAGGGCGCACTGAAAACCCAGCACGGCAAGCTTGAGCTGGCTTTCCAGCCGGGCAAACAGCAAATCGTCAACAACGGGCACACCATTCAAGTCAACGTCAGCGAAGGTAACACCCTGCGGTTGGATAACGACACCTTCACGCTGCAGCAGTTCCATTTCCACGCCCCGAGCGAAAACGAGATCGACGGCAAGCAGTTCCCACTGGAAGCGCACTTTGTCTACAAGGACAAAGACGGTGCCCTGGCGGTGCTGGCCCTGATGTTCCAACCAGGTAAAGCCAATCCGCAACTGGCACAGGCCTGGCAACAAATGCCTGCCGCCGTCGATCAGACCGCCGTACTGAACAAGCCGCTGGATATCAAAGCGCTGCTGCCGAAACAGTTTAACTTCTACCGCTTCAGCGGTTCACTGACGACGCCCCCCTGCTCTGAAGGGGTCAGTTGGTTGGTACTAGATCAGCCTGTAAGCGCTTCTGCCGAACAAATCAGTCAATTCCACTCGGTAGTGCACCATAATAACAATCGTCCGGTACAGCCGCTCAACGGCCGCGTCATCGTCGATTGATTTTTGCCTGCTACTTCTGCCGCTGCCCTCACTGGGGTGGCGGTAATTCCCAGCACCATTCTTGTCGATTTGTCAAAGTATTAAGCTGAGAATGTTACAAATAACCTGATGTTACGATCTGTTATTACCGGCGCGTAAAGATAAAATCCTGCCGCTAATGGAATATTTTAGCGTACGCAAATTAAGCACAATCGAACAACGCATTGTTAAATAACAATAATATTTTCATTAAGGGTGCATAAACGCACTTTTATTGCCCAATAACTGTCGATTGGTCAAAGTTTGGCCTTTCATCTGAATGAAAAAATGCGTAATATACGCGCCCTTGCGGACACAGTATGGTCAGTCTTTGTCTATGCGCATTGGACACCACCAGTTAACAAATTGCCTGATTGCGGCCCCGATGGCCGGCATCACAGATCGCCCATTCAGAACCTTATGTCATGCAATGGGTGCTGGGATGGCTGTATCCGAAATGCTCTCCTCCAACCCGGAGGTGTGGCGCACGGATAAGTCACGTCTGCGTATGGTACATAGCGATGAACCAGGGATCCGTTCCGTGCAAATAGCCGGATGTGATCCTGATGATATGGCCGCCGCGGCGCGCATTAATGTGGCCAGCGGTGCACAGATCATCGACATCAATATGGGGTGCCCAGCCAAGAAAGTGAACCGGAAGCTTGCAGGGTCTGCGTTACTGCAGTACCCGGATCTGGTTAGACAGATCCTCCTCGCGGTGGTTAACGCGGTGGATGTGCCGGTAACACTTAAGATCCGAACCGGCTGGGAACCAGAGAACCGTAACTGTGTAGAAATTGCCCAACTGGCCGAAGATTGTGGTATACAGGCCCTGACGATTCATGGCCGAACCCGTGCCTGCCTGTTCAACGGCAACGCGGAGTACGACAGCATTCGGGCAGTTAAGCAGAATGTCTCCATTCCGATTATCGCGAATGGCGACATTACTGACCCGCATAAAGCCAGAGCAGTACTCGACTACACTGGGGCTGATGCCCTGATGATAGGCCGTGCTGCTCAGGGGAGACCCTGGATCTTCCGGGAAATCCAGCATTATCTGGACACTGGGGAGCTGCTGCCACCGATGCCACTTGGCGAAGTGAAGCGCTTGTTAATAGGGCATATTCGGGAATTGCACGGCTTTTACGGCCAAGGCAAGGGATTCAGGATTGCTCGAAAGCACGTCTCTTGGTACTTACAGGAGCATGCCCCTAATGACCAGTTTCGGCGCACATTCAACGCCATAGAGGATGCCAGCGAACAGCTGGAGGCGTTGGAGGCATATTTCGAAAATCTTGCGTAACAAAAAAGAGCTGACAGAACTATGTTCGAACAACGCGTAAATTCTGACGTACTGACCGTTTCAACCGTGAACTCACAGGACCAAGTGACTCAAAAGCCTCTGCGTGACTCGGTTAAGCAAGCACTGAAGAACTATTTTGCTCAACTGAACGGTCAAGACGTTAACGATCTGTATGAGCTGGTACTGGCTGAAGTTGAACAGCCACTGTTGGACATGGTGATGCAGTACACCCGTGGCAACCAGACCCGTGCTGCCCTGATGATGGGGATCAACCGCGGTACACTGCGTAAGAAATTGAAAAAATACGGCATGAACTGATACTAGTCAGTCAAGCTGTTGAAAAAAGGCGCTTTTACCTCATTTGGTAAGCGCCTTTTTCTTTATGTTACCCCACCTAGTACCCCACGAATAACCGCACAGATACGAAAACTTGAGAACAAATGCCATGAATACAAGCGATAACTGCTTTACTCTGGTAGTTCATCACCACTGTCTATGAGGGAATAGAGATTATGAGTCACCAAGATGAGTATGCGCGTGGTTATCGTGATGGGTATAAATCGGTACGGGGCAATGTAATCCCCCCTGTTGCTCCAATCGGGCCTATTACGCCAGCAGGGCGAGATCCTTATAAAGAAGGGTACAAAGCTGGCGTAAGATCTGCGGGCGGGTGATAAAGACCATGTGGGGCTTTTCAGCCCCATGACAGTTACATCTGATCTTCGGCGTAAATCCCCGCAGAAATGATAGCTCCACCGATCCGCCGCTTGCCGTAGAGGATTGGAACCGGGTTTCCCTGTGCAATGGTGTTTACAGGCCCACCGAATGCATACGATGGCTTATTTTCCGGGCTTTCACGTCGAGCCAAGCCGCCTTGCATAGGTGAAAGCATTTGCGCGACACCACCTAGCGCCATTGCTCCGCCCAATTGTAAGCCATACGCCGCATTGGCCCAGTCATTGGTGAACATCCCATATCCTACACTGGCCGCAACAATTACAGCCCCTAGAATGGTTTGGAAAACACCTGCTTTCTTACTGCCAATGATGACCGGCACGATCCTGATCTCTTCAGTACCGTTAAAAGCCAGCTCTTCCCGGCCAATGTTCCGTTTACCGCTGAACACGGCAAAGGTCAGCCCTTTGGCTTTACTGGTCAGCATGAACTTTTCAAACCCCGGCAAGACCGTACACAGCGCCTTGATGGCTTCCCCTGGTGTCTGGACGCACATTTCAATGATGCCCTTCTTGTTGTCCTTCACAAACTGGCGCAGTGGGCCAAATACACGGACAGTTCTTGTTTGGTTTTCACTGTTTTTCATAGCATCACCTGTTATTGCTGATCTTCGGTATAGATACCGGCTGAAATTACCGCGCCGCCTATCTCACGGCACCCATACCCCACGGCTACAGGATTCCCCTGTGCTGTAGTGTTTACTGGACTGCCGAAAGCGTAGCTCGGCTTGTTGTCTGGATTCTCACGCGTTCGCAGTCCGCCCATCTGCGGCGAAAGCATTTGAGCGATCCCGCCCACGGCCATTGAGGCACCGGCAGCCATAAGGTAGGAAGCGATAGGTGCGCCTAGCGGTGTGAATGAAATGGCAATCAATGCCGCGCCAAGAATGGTCTGGAACAGCCCGGCCCGTTTGCTGCCGATAATCACTGGAACCAGGTGAATGTCCTCACTGCCTTTCGTCATTTCCAGCTCGGCTTCAGCAATGTTGCGCTTTCGCTCATTACCAACGAATACAGCAAAGGTTAAGCCGCGCTTGTGCGCTTCGGCCATATACCGCTCAAACCCATCGAGCAGGCTCTTAGCCGCAGACATCATCTTGGGGACATTGTGAGCCTTGTACTTGAATTCACGCCCAAACCGCTTAATCAAGGGGCCATGGAAAATCATTTTACGCATAGGTACATCGATAAAAGCCATCGTGTTACTCCTGTTAAATACCGTTGAACGCCGCAAGGCGCTTTTGCAGTTCTTCGCTCACGTCGAAGGCGAACTCTTCATGCTGTAGTTGGTAAGTGCCAAAACTCATCAGGAAAGCGATCGCAGGGTCTATCTTGTTGGCGGCCTTCTTCTTGTTCGGCTTGATATTGGCGTTGGCATCGGTTTCCATCACCACGTTAGCCATCGCCCAGGCCAGCACCGGATCGCCGTTGTGCTCGATCACCTTGCGGTTTACGAATACCTCCGCCGATTTCGCTACCGGGCTGAACTTCATATAGGTTTGCGGGAAAGGTTCCACATCGAGGCCAGCGCCTTGCAGTTGGGTACGGATTTGCGTGGCGTTCCAGGTGTCGAACCCCACCAGCTCGATACTGAACCGCTCGGCGTCGGCCAGCACATCATCACGGATGCGGTCATAATCGATACAGTCCCCCGGCGTGGTGCGTAACCAGCCCTGTTTCACCCACAGGCGGTACAAGGTGCGGTTTTTATTGGCGGGATTCTGTAGTTGGGCGTCAGGGATGTAGTGGCGCGTCAGCAGGCGCACAGAGCGTTCCAACGGGAACGTATAGCAAACACTGGTAATGTCACTGGTGGAAGACAGATCCAGACCGGCGTAACACTGCAATCCTTCCAGGTCGGCTTCGGTATACTCAGCGGCGCAGGCTTTCCAGGCTCCCTCCCCCATCCACGGCGTTTCCCCCTGGCACCAGATGTTAAAGCGCTTGGTCAGCATCTCCACCCACTGCGAGGGAATACCGCGGGCCTTTTGGATGGTATCAGCCAGCGCGGCCACATCGACGGACACCGACAGGTTAGGATTAGCCTTCACCCACTGCGCCGGGTCGTCTACTTCGTTTTCGTCGTCCAACTCGTAGATCAACGCAAACAGCGATTCATTCTCTTCTTCCCCAGCCAGGATCTGGCAGCAGTAATCATAGTGCTGCTTGCAAGCCGATACGATGTTGCTGCCAGCGGTGGTAATGGCAAACAAAATGCCTTCGGGACGTGCGCCCATACCCAGCTCAAGCGCCGAGTAGACGCCGTTATCCGGGTGCAGGTGGTACTCATCGACCACGGCTAAACTAGGGTTAGTCCCTTCAATGGTTGAGGCTCTGGCCGCCAGTGGCTTTAACAGGCTGTTGGATTTGGCGTAGATCAGCTTGTGTTGCTGGATAGCCACCCGCTTGCGCAGCGGTTTGGATAGCAGGCACATCTGCCGGGCATCATCGAACACGATACGGGCCTGATCCCGGCTCACGGCAGCGGTGTAAATGTCCTGCTGTCCGTGCTCCATCACCAGGAACCAGTTAGCCAGCATGGCGGCTACCGTGGATTTAGCGTTCTTGCGCGGTACCTGAATGTAGGCGCTGCGGTATTTGCGGCGGCCAGTGGCCACCACCTTGAACCCCAGCAGGTTAGCAAAGGCGAATTGCTGCCACGGCTCCAACTCTATTGGCTGGCCGCGCAGCGGGCCTTTGACGTGGGGACAGAGGCGAGAAAAAGCGACAAAACGTTCTACCGTGGCCGTATCGAACAAGTAAAGGGGGTTATTCAGGTCGGCAAAGTAGCGATCCACCGCCTGTTTCAGTCGCTCACAGGCCGGGATTTCACCGCTTTTTATCGCTTCTGCGTATTCATGCCAGGCGGTCAAGTTCGTCGTCCTCGTCAGTTTCCACCGGGTTACGGCGACGGGATACCGGATCAAAGCCCATCAGCGAGGACATTTTGATCATGATTTTCTCTGCGTCCGATTTGGCTTTCAGTGCGGGGTTGGTGGTGGTGGCGCCGCGTGAACCCTCGACCGAAAAACCACGCGCCGCAAGGTCTGCCACGGCTCGGCGATACATCGAGTAGTTGAGGCAATACAATTCCAGGTTGCGCCAATCGGCATCAATCAAATCGCCGCGATCCATCAATTGCTTGGCTCTCGTTTTCCACTCGGCTGTAGCAATCTCATCTAGATAAGCGGGTGGTTTGGGTGGTCGTGCCATAACTTTCTGTTTCCTATGCCTTACTGCTGTGAAAAAAAGTGCCTCGCGTGAAAATTTGAGGAGGCGGGTGGTTCCTGCGGGAGGGCTTTTTGTCTTTAAAATCCCCCCCTCCCCGGCCTGAGCGCCCCGCTATCGGTTCCTGAATGCCTCGGCTAGCTCACGGTCACGCTGTGACATGCTCTTACCTGTGGCCTGCTCGGGCGTCTTGCCGTGGCGCTTGGTGAACCCATCACGGCTACGCTGCAAGCCTTTAAGCAACTGATTAATCTCTTGTTCTGTCATGGCTCGTTACCTTCATACAACCAATCCCAACGGCGAGCGGCGGCTTCTTCCTGCTCACGGAACATACCGGCTTTGCGCTGCTGCTTGGTGAGTGGGTCTTGGGTGGTGGTCTTGCGGCTGTGATGGCTAACGCATAGCCCTTGATGATTGCTGGCAGGCCAGAACAGCACATCGCTTTCACCCTCAATCGGGATGATGTGATCGACTATCTTGGCCGGGGCGTAGATCCCTTCCTTCTCGCACATCACACAGAGCGGGTGGGCCTTGAAGTAGCTCAGACGATACTGACCCCAGCGGTTGGAATAGCCTCGCTCGGTACGGGTGCCACGGCTGGCAGTCAGCGCAGCGTTGGCCTGTCGCTTGTGCTCAGGGCAACGGCCAGCTTTCACGCGATTACGGCAACCAGGATAGGTACAACGTTTGAGTGGATGAGATGGCATCAGTACACTCCTGGCTCGCGGTAGTAGTTCCACAATGAAGTCGTGGTGAATGGCAGCTCGGCGGTTTTCTCGGCGGCTATCTCGCGGTTCTCATACCAATGACCTATCAACAACAGGCAACCCACCTTGATAGCCGGGTTAAGCTCCAGCTCATCACCGAAACGCCTGCCGATGTGTTTCTGGCAGATCTCCAGCGCGGCAGCGATATAGCCCTGGAGCAAAGTGTCTTCCTCGCTACCATCGATACGGCAATGCAGCTTGACCTCTTCCAGATCGATTGATGCTTCACTCATGGCGTAACGCCTCCCTTGCACAGCAGCTCTAACCGGCTGGCTTTCGGATCAGGAATAGCGGAGGCAATGTTGTAGGCCAGTTGCCTGTGTCCTTTTTGTTGCCACAAGATACGGCTGGCACTGCCTACATCAGCCCGGTAACGCAGCCACACTCGGAGAGTGATCTCTGACATCTCCGCACCCGAGGCCAGCAGCTCACGACCGCTGATCGCTTTCACCTCGGCCCACACGGTAGCCACATCAAACCAAACCTCTTTCTCACTGCCTGACGGCAGCTCAATCGTGGTGAAGTTTTGAATGGTTATCCGATGGCGCATCTGACCCGCTTTCATTCGTCACCCGCCTTATTGTCTTTGCTGACCTTAAACTCCTGTTTCCATGCCTGGCTAAACTCTTGGCCGCCTTCGCGTGGGGGCATCCCTTCACGCTCGCGGGCTTCGTTCGGGCACATCACGCCAGACTTGATCGCCGTTTCGTAACTGCGGAAGCGATCCTGTGGATTGGCGCGTAACAGGTCGGCGGTGTCGAACTCCACCTGGTAACGAGAACCGGCAGACGGGGAACCCACCAGCAGGGCGGCTTTAAGTTGTTGCTCAAAGTTGGTGAGCCAGGGGCGCATCGTCATTGTGAGAAAGGCGCGGCTCGCCTCGCTAAAGTTGCTGTAGGTGCTGTTGGAATACTCTTGCAGGAAGATCGGGCTGATATTGAAGATCCGGGCAATGTCTTCAATGGTAAATCGGCGAGAGCTCAACCATTCGGCATCCTGATTAGTCATGCCTAATTGCTGGTATTCCATGCCACCTTCAAGGATGGGAGTTTTACCGGCATTTCTGGCCCCCTTGTAGCGATCCAGAGCATCCATAGCTTTCTTGCCGTTCACGCTATCCAACCAATCTTTGGCCTTAACGATCCCTGCGGCCATCATGCCATCACGCATAATGCTGGTGCCGTGGCGCTGTTGTGCCATGCCTAGCCCCAGGGTTTCCCGGCAAATGCTGACCGGTGAGCGGGACAAGAAACCATCATCGGTTGAATAACGCAGATGCAAGATTTCTTCCTGCAGGTAGGTACGCACTCGACCGCTGAAGGGTTCGGTAATGGTGTAGGCGTAGCGATGTTCGTCCAGACGCTTCGGTACAACGGCCCTCGGTGGGTACGGATGTAATGATTTTGGCTGGCCGTCCTTGCCCCATTGGATCACCGCGTAGGCGTTACCGTTCAGCAGGCAATGGCGCATCAGGGTGCGCTTGAACTGGTAAGGTGTCTGGCAGTCGTTCGGGCATTCATTGAGCAATACATCGACCGGGTGTTCTGCCAACCAGGCGCGGGCCTCTACACCGTTGGTACGTGTTACCCGGTACAAATAGCAGGGCATGGAGGCCACAGCCTCACTGATCACCGCCACGGCGTTGAGTACCGCTGGCAGGGTTTCAGCATTGCCCGATGAGACATGTTCACCCGATCCCGTGTTGGGGATACCGGCCATAGCCAGAAACTCATCAATGGTCATGCTGCGGTCTTCGGTCTTGCGTTTCCACGGCCACATATCACAACCCCGCCAGATAAGCCCAATGGGAGCGCAGATCCACCAGCTCCGGGTGTTGGGTCAACAGTGAGCGCTTGGCGATCTGAATGTCGGTTTCACGGTAGGCCGGTAAGCTGGTCACGGTGATTTCGCGCAACTCGGCGGCCAGTACGGTACGGACATACGGCTGCTGGGTGCTGTCCCACTGGTCTTTCAAGGCTCGGAACCCGAAGGACATGCCAGAAATGTCGCCACGCTCAACCAGAGTCAGCACATCGCGGCCCAGTTGGGTATCGGGTGGGGTCAGCTCAAAGCGCAAGCCGGTGGCGTCTTCACTCAGTACCAGGGTGCCGGAGGTATTGCGGCCCAACAGCGCCGTATAGTCATGCTCAAACAGGGCGCGAACATCCGCACCCGCCGCCAGGCTGTCTTTGAAGGCGTTGGGGGCGAACTGTTCTACAAATTCATCCCACAGCACCTGTGATCGGCTGTTCCATTTCACGGCATAGCCCACCAGCTTTTTATCGGCGGCGGTAAGCGTGGCGGTGCGGATTTCAAAATCGGTTTCTTTCATCGGTACATTCCCTCAGACAGAAAAGGGGCCGTGGCCCCTCCGCTGATACTTACTTTTTGATTTCCAGCACCTTGATGGCATTGGAATCCACCAGCCCACCGCCCAGGTACTTATCGGTATGCACCTTGTAGAAGCCAGGCTCGGTGATGTTGTCCGGGCGGGTACGGGTGCCGGTGTCGTGATCCACGATGAAATAGCCGCGCTTGAAATCACCCACAGCGATTACTGGCAAGCCTGCTGCGGCGTCGGGCATGTTCTCCAGGTAGTGAACCGGGTGGCCCAGCAACATATCCGGGTCACCGGCTTGCAGACGATCACGCCAGATGTAATCCCCGTTGCCGTTCTTCAGCTTTTGCAGCAGGGCGGCGGTGTTGGAGTTCATCGCCCATACGGCATTTTTGCGGTAACGGCGGCGCAGCTTGAAGACCAGATCGATCAGCTCATCGGCGGTGGGAGTGGTGCCAGCGGAAACCATTTTCTCCAGGGTGCCGAACGGGCGGGCACGGTCACCGGTCGCAGCGCGGGGATAGGCCAGGAACCCTTTGGATTTTTTCGCTCCGTCACCGTTCACCAGGTCGGTTTCTTCGGTTTCGGCAAAGGTGTCGCTGATCTCTTCGGTCAGCCAGCCCAGAATATCCACGTCGCTAAAGTCGAGGATTTCCTGAGTGGTTTTCGGGTAAGCATAGATAGGGTTCAGCTTGATGCTGACCTCTTCCAGCTTAGGCGTCGCGGTTTCGGTACGGGCTTCACCTTCAGTGCCACGTCCTACCGCCGCGCCGCCTACGGACACGAGTTTTTTGTATTCGTTGGATTTGGTGGTCTTCACCGTACAAATTTGGCGCATCACGCTTTCATCCGCCAACATGCGCATGATCTCGGTGTCCAGCTCAGGGATAACGGAATAGCCGCCGCTCTCATTGACGGTGGTCGATAACATGCGGGTTTCGCCGGTCATGATGTAGTGACGCAGCTCTTCATTGGTTACGGTCTTGCCTTCTTTAGCAGGCTTGGCCTTGCCACCCTGGGCGCGTTCTTCATCGGCCAGGGCTTCATAGCGGCCAATATCAACCAGTAGGGTGTCGGTCTGGGTGCGGAGTTCGTCGAACTGGGTAGCCTCTTCTGTGGTAAGGCTGCGTTTTTCTTCTTCAGCCTTGGTCAGAAGGGATCGCATTTGGGTGGCGAGTTCGGTTTTCTGCTGGCGGAGTTCAATCAATTTCTTCATAGCGGTTTCCGTATAGTGTGAATACAGACGGGAAACCAGCTCAGAGAGGGAAGCCGTTCAACGAATTTCCAGTGCGGAAAGGTGGGTGTTAAACGGCTAAAGTGACGGCTCCCGTCGGAGTGTCACCAAGCAATTTAACTATAGAAAAAACAAAGTAAATATAATAAATTCCTTGTAAACAGCTACGAAAAACAACGAACATAGAATTTACAAAAGGGTTTTAAATATGAAAGAAGAATCATTTTTCAATGACACATTTGGATTGGCTCATGGTGAGTTGAGTTGGTTGAATGCTTGCGTAGGAACAAATGGTTTTCCTGATACTCTCACCTACAGCGAGGGTTATCTAAGAACACCAGAAATACTTCTTGAACACATTCTAGCTAATAATAAAAGAGGTGAGGTAGATTTATTAGTATATCCTATAGTATATAGTGCACGACATGGCATCGAATTGTTGTTAAAGAAAATAATAATAGACATGTCTTCATTAAGAAATATAAATGCTGTGGAGAAAGAAATAACCAGCATACATAGTTTAGAGACTCTATGGAAAGCCATACAAGAAGTCTCGAATAAAACAGATGTATCGCTAATGCATTTAGTTAAAAAGAGTGACAATTTAGTCCGTGATTTCTATGAAATAGATGATACGGCTCAAACTTTTAGATACCCAGAGTCTAATGTCGGTGAAACACACTTAAAAAAAACGCCAATAATTAACCTTCTTAGGTTTTGCCATTATTTTAATAAATTAAAAAACAACCTGCGCGAATTGAAAAAGCTAACAGAAAACTTGAGCCATGAGTATAAATTAAATGCGCACACTGCAAAACTCTCTAGACGTGAACTTATAAAGTTAGCCCATTTATTGATGAATCAATCAGATTGGAGCCATACTCTTACAAAACAAAAAAAGACATTGTTAAAAGAAAAATTCAATCTAACCAGTAACAAACAACTAATAAATGCCATTGACAAAATAAAAGAAAATAGATATTTGTCATCTATTGTAGGAGTTGAGCGTCCGTTACTGTACCTAAAAAAAGAAGATGTGATAAATTTTAAAAAAGCTTGGTTCAAGATACATATCAGTGACCTTACTAAGAGAAGGAACTTTATTGCCGGGACATATGAAGATCCAGTCACTAGTTACTCTGAAATTAAAACAGAAGAGTTTTATGCTTATCTCGTACTCCAAGAGAAAACAAAAGACACTTATCTACCTAGATTCACTCCGTATAAAATAGCTGATCTAACCGCTTTATTAATAATTGGCCGACAACCAAATATTTACTTTCCGGAAGATTATGAAATTGAAGTCAACCGATATATTCATGAGGCTAGGAACGACATTGAAGAGTCTTATAGGTATTTAATAGACAATAGATGTGCAATGCAGTATATAAAGACCGCATTGCAAATGTTAGGTTGCCATAACTTGGCTGTGGAATGTCACCTTTCTTATTGATTCTTAAACAGGGGGGTATTTCCCCTTTCCCCCTAGTTTTCACTCATCCATTCAGGCGGTGAGGACATTTTTTCCCTGTACTCTTGAAGATGCTCGATCATCGCGTCCAGTTGTTCTCGATTGGTTGCAAAAATCTCCTCTGAAAATGTGCTACGTACAAAATCATGATGGTCAATCCAGAAAAAAGCACCATCAGATAGTGCTTGCCGATACTCAGTGGTGTGCATTGAGTCCAGGTCATGAATACCGAACTGATCTTTGTGTTCTTTGATTTCTTTCACGGTGATAGGCATGTGGCCCCTTATAAAAATTTTAAAATATGCGTTTAACTGTCCACCTCTCCACTTTGGTGGTTTTTACTAATTAAATCATTATGTTGAAAGGTGGTTAGTTTCTTTTTAAGTGTCCGTAACTCTCCACCCCAACTCACCACCCTTTTTTAAAATAGGTGGAGAGGTGGATACTTAGTGGAGAGTTAAAATTAAACTATCCACCCATTAACTATATGTTTTTAAATACATATTCTAGTGAGTGGATAGAGGTGGACACTTATTCAATAACTTTTACGCCGTACCCCCTGTTGCTGTTGGTAGCCATTCCTCGGCTTCATCACTCAGGCTGACATTGGAACGGATATTTCCCTTGGTGCTTTTCTTCCTGAGATACTCCTTCCCATATTCAGCCATCGCCCCTGGCATATCGGTACCAAAACGGGTCAGCGATACCGTGGTCTTGCTCAAGCCATAACTTTGCATATATGCCATATAGGCGTGATATAGGTATTTTCGTGGGCTGAATGGGATAACACTGGCATTACCGACGAACATGCCATCACACTGCACTGACGCCATCAGGTAGCCGCAGAAGTCCACCAGCGAATCTCCCTCACGCTTGATAGCCAATGCCTCTTCTGATTTCTGTTGTTCGAACAGTAGCCGCTTGGCTTCGCCCTGATCAGCAAACCGAGTCAACAGGTGACGAATGATGACAGCCAGCTCTGCCTCAATCTTTTCTGCCAACATTGGATCACGGTCATTCTCCGGCACCACCTCCGCAAAATTGAAGATAACTCTCCTTCTGCTGATCCCCCCGCTGCGGTCGCTAAAGCTCATGGCGTTGTTATTGACCGCCAGGATCACCGCAGGTATACGGGTGGAGTAAGGCGCTTTATGTTTGGGATCGATAGCAACCTTATCGCCACCCGTAATCGCCTTGATACCGGCCCCATCACCTGCATAGCGAGACATATCTGGCATGATGATCAGCGAGTAGCCCACCACCAGTGCTCTCTCCCTTGGGTTCTCCAGTGCCGCCATGCTGGCCGATACGGTGTTAGCCTTACCCGCTAGCATGGTACAGATCTCTGCCAAGACGCTTTTACCGCTGCCCCCTGGTCCGGTTATCTCAAGGAATAATTGCCAGTCATAGCGGTTAGCCATCACCATATACAGGGCTGACAGCACACGATCCGCCTTACGGTCATTACCCCCAGTGGAACGGGTTAACCACTTCCAGAAACTCGGCGCATGGCTGGCCAGCGTTTCCCCTTCTTCTGCCTGGTTGAACTCAACCGAGCTGGCGATCAACAACCAATCATCACGGCGGTGTGGCCTGAACTCCCCGACCTTAGTATCAAACACACCATTGCTGAAACCGATCAGATTACGGGCCGTGTTGCCCATCAGTGGCAGGCTCAGTTTCATAGTATCCACAGCTGACTTGATGCCGTTCTGAGAATAGGAGATCTCAGATTCGATAAAGATTGCGGCCATTTCCCGCTGTAGCTCCTTATCAGGTACCGGCTTCCAGATCACCCCGTCATAGTGGTGAACGGTGTCTGAATCGCCATGTATCGCCAGCGCCCCATCGTACCGCGCTAGAAGTACCTCCCCTCGCTGGCTGGCACCCATCTGGTTAAGGGCTGGGGTGGCTGCATGTTCGACGGGGGGCGGAGCAGCGTTGAACAGGCTATTAATCCGGTCAGCATCGGCCAGCACGGCCACCAACTCCTTGCGGTCGATAAACTCCAGCACCACCGCTTCGCGCTTCTCCCTGGCCGGTTCGGGGGCTAGGTTAGAGGCGAAGCCGTTCTCTGTCAGCCATTCAGGCGTGACATTGCCGATCGCAAACGCACTGAGCCTTTTCGCCATGTCATTGAGTGGCGTACCCGCTGCCGTCCGTAGGATAGCCTTTGCCGCTGTAGCCTTCTCTATCGGGCGACCGTTAACCCAGCGGTAGACGCAGGAGAACAACTCGTTAGGCCATTGGCTGGCTTTAACCTTCTGTAACTTGCTCATACCTGCGGCCTCACTGTCATGATGAATTTACCGATCAGCGGGTGGTACCAGCATTTGCTGCCGTATTTACGCTTGGCCCCTTTGATAACGATCAGCGCCGCTTCACGGAATTTCGCTTCATGCACAATGTGGCCGTTACCCTGGCGAACGATCATCACTCCACAGTTACGCGCCAGCTCTTCCGCCTTGCTGGTGGTTAGGCCCATTTCAGCCGCCAGTGACGTTAATGGGGCCATGCCTTCCGGTATGGTGTCTTTATGCACCAGAGAGGCCAAAGTCAGCTCAAGCGTTTCCACACGCTTTTCCAGTTCGTTGTATTTCACTTGGCTGATCATTGGCTTGCCCTCTCACGCTTTTTCAGCTCATAAATGGCATTGCTGCTGTTTTGCCCTAGCGCTTGGCTCATACGAGGTAAGTGTCTAAGCACAGTGCCAACCAAAGACAGATCACGTCTGGCTTCCTCATCTGAATACTCTTCAGACTCCTCAGTCTCTAGCAACAGATTGCCGATAAGTTGCAATGCACAATCAACGCCCATACCGGCGTCGCCATAGATATCCCTAGCTTCTTCTAATGCCTTGTCAGACAGCTTGCTGAAATCATGGGTTACAAGAACATGATAAATGTCACGCATGGCGCACCTCCACAACCTCGGCGGAAACCTCCTCTGTGGCGGTTATGCCATCCGGCTTGCATACCCAGCGCATACCCTGAGCGGCCTTCTCAGCGCCGCGATAGGTTTTGTAACGGCGGCGGTAGGTTTCTACCGTTGTTTTACCAGTGCGATGGTTCTTAACGGTGACGATGATTTTAAACATGGCTCACCTCCCGAACCGGCAGACGTGCGGCCAGTGACAGGATGAAGTAAGGGGCGAGCACTTGGCGGGCTTCCCGTTCGGTGCAGGCCACCACAGAGAGGCGGCAAGGCTTGGCTTTACAATCGATGCGAGAGAGCGCTAGAAAGCGCCAGGTGAACTTATTAGGGGTATGGGAATTCCGCCCGGTTAAGGGTGTGATATGATCTAGCATAGCTACCTCGATATCTGATCTATCGTTGGTGGTAAGAGGCCCGGTTAGTGCTCCAACACTTCCGGGCTTCGCTATTTCTTGAGCATGCAACAACTCAAGGTGGAGTCCACTATAATCACAAAGTGGATTCCACCTCAAGTATTTTAATGAATATATTTCTGTGTATACTGTACTCCACCAAACTAACGGAGAAGCGGTAATGGCAACGGGTACAAAGAATGATAAATCACAAAAAGTACAAGCACGTGCACCACATGATGTTGTTGATGCAATGGAAGAAGTAAAAGAGCCGGGGGAGAGTACCGGCCAATTTATCGTCGCAGCCATGCAGAGTGAAATAAAACGCCGCCAGCGCAAAAAGGCCAAAGAAGAGCCAGCAGGGTGATCGATAGGGGTAAGCGCCAAAGCCGGATACCCCGCTCCATCCACCAACGGTGGCACAACGCTACAAGTCACTAGGCTGGAATTACTGCTTTGGGTTGATGTGTCCAGATCTGGACGTATCTCGCCAAAACTCTGTAGATCTGTAGTGAATGGTGTTGGGTTCCCCCACAGGGGGAACATGATCCGGGAATTGTGCGCCTTCATCCCAGCACCTCCAAGCGCACTCCCTTAGCCGTATAGCCTGTTACCTGTCTGCCATCGACACGGACACGCTTCTTGGTCAGAAAACGGATGTGATCGTCGTACACGAACAGCCATTTTCCATCGACAGCAACGCGCTTAAACGCTTTTCTTGGCTTCTCTGACACCTGCACAAAATTACGTAACTCATTGTTTTTAGGATCTTCTGACTTGCATACCCCCTTGTCATTGCGGGTGACGCGATATAGCCAAAAGCTCTCTTGATTACCTGTCAGTTTTTTGGTGCGAACCGCTACATAACCAGCCTCACGCATGGCCTTACCGAATGCAGCATCATCAGGATAATACTGGCGGCGTAACTCAGTTGGCACCGACACAGCAAAACTTTGCTTAGTCCAGAACTCGGCCCACTGGCGAACCAGTTCTATCGGCAAGCCATTTACCGTAATACCGCTCACCTGTTTTTGGGCGTAGGGAAGCCCATCACGGCTTTTAGCCATGTTTGAAGTTTTCATGCTTAAATGCTCCGACTATTCGTTAATTAGAGCTGTCGCGACAACGCTGCCGATAGTGCAATGGATTAAGTGCAAACTCCCGCAAACAATTTCTTTTCGCTGACTGGATCGTTTTGCGTGTAATTGCACGTTGATCCTGTTAGGCCGAACGGCGGCTATATGGGTTGTTAACGTTTGCCACTGCCGGAGGGTTACGAACCCACCACAGCACGTCACTTAGAAGCCAGGCGCAGGAATTACGGCCAAAGTGGCAGCGTGAAGGGAATTTACCTTCATTCTCGAACTGCCATCGTGTGGTGCGGGATAGGCTAGTAATGTCTTGGCACTCACGCTCACGGATGCGCTTATCGTAGGTAAAGCCGTACTCTGCAAGGATGTTACGGCGCTGCTCAGGGGTTGGTGGTGTAAAGATGGTATTTAGCATGTTGCCTCCACTGTTTGGGTGTTGTAGAGGCTATTTTGTTTTCCTTGAGACCTGTTTTGGGTGAAATCACACAATGACAAGGTGATTTCACTTTCTACCCAAGTATCTTGCCCACGTGTTTTTATCTGTGGCTGGTAAATCTATCCCCTTCTGGGATGCTAGCGTTTCAACGATATTGATAACTTTTGACACAGCTACAGAGTCTAGATCCAAATCACTAACTTCCGGGATCAATTTTAACAAAACAGGTATTAATTGTGATTTTTTTGCAATAGTTTTAGGTGTGTCTTTATCACTTCCCGGATACTTTGCTTTTGCAGTAAAATTAAAACTACTTAATTCACCATCAAGAACAACGAGCCTACTCTCGGAAATATAAAGCCCCTCGATGTTAGATATGTTTATAGTTTTACCATACATCTTCGGAGTATATAGCTCACGAGCATTAATCTTCACATACTCGTCTAAATTTGATAACTCTATATCTATTAAAAATTCTGATGGTATTGCAAAAAAACCTCTAAGATGGTTTGCATACCAACTCTTAAACTTCACCTTTTGATTTTCGTCAACAGATGTTAATTCATTATAATTAAAAAGCGCTATCTCATATAGATCTGTTATGATTGAGTTATTCTGATTTACCTCTTCAATATAATCATCTTCTTTATCAAAGAAAACATTAAAAGAGCAATAATCCTCACTTTCTTGAACATCATTTATATATGCACAAATCTCAAGCCTGTTTGTTGCACCAAGATGTAGAACGTCTACAACAGAGCACTGTAACTTATCAGCTACCATAGGTAGAGTATAGTAAGCTCTTTTCAATTCACTCATGTGAAACCCTTAAGATAGTTACATTATTTTTGTCATTATCGGATAACAGCTCCAAGCGCTCTATCCATTTGTTCAGCGCTTCTAGTTTCTCCGGTAGGTACTGGCTGCGGTTGTAGATCGCCATCACGCCTGGCATTGCATGCCCTAGCAACTGTTCAACCACATGCGGAGCGATACCTAGCTCATTAAGTTTGGTAGCAAGCGAGCGGCGTAAGTCATGTAAAGTCCAAGGCTCCGCATGGTTAAGACGCTTGTGCATATTTCGCCCCGTCTGGCTTACTGCCTCTGACTTTTTCACTACGCCTAACAGATAGCCGCTCTTTTTATTATGGTTATTAAGTTCCTTAATAAATTCACGTAGTTGTACCGGAACCGGCCTAATGATTTTCTCACCTGATTTACTGTGCTCTTTTGGCACCGTCCATAGCCATTGCTCCAAGTCCCATTCTTTCCACTCAGACAAACGGGCCTCTTGCGAACGACAACCAAAAACTATCAGGATAGTTAGCAATGAGGAGTAATACGGTGAAAATAACTCATCGTTACCAGCAAACTTCCACAGTTGCCCCAACTCTACATCATTTAAAACCCTGTCGCGCTTACGTTGTTTTTTTCCAACGTCGGGAATAGCTAAATCATCAAGCCAATTACTCACCGCATAACGCCGCACACGGCAAAACTTAAGGGCTTGTTTACACATCTGAAAAATATACCCCGCTGCAACCGGGGACTCACGTTTTATTCGGTCAAAACATTTGAGCCAGTAACGTGTTTCACAATCAGCAAGCGCCATACTGCCAATGTATGGATAGATATGCCTTTCTAGCTGCGCTTTGTGCCTTTCTACATTGGCTCGATTGTCCATCGCATATTCAACAATCCAATACTGCAAAGCTTCTTTCACCGTGACAGGTTTTAAGCTCTCTTCCATTGTCAGGTTAAATTGCATCCGCGGGTCTTTGCCTTCCGCCAGCCAGGAACGGCACTTATCACGCACATCACGCGCTTGCTTGAGGGTCATATCAGGGTATTTACCCAGTGTCAGGACAATGGCTTCAGTTTCTCGACCACCAAGCCGGTACTTGAACGTCCAACTGATAGAGCCCTTCTTTGTCACTCGGATCATAAGCCCAGCACCATCAGCCAGTTTCATGACGCTTTCACGCTCTACACCATGTAATGATTGCAGCTTCTTGTCTGTGAGCTTATTGATACCTGTAGCCATAGAGCGCCTGGAATGTCAGTTCATGAAATTTCGAGTACCCCACCAGCTAGCGGCAAGGCTTAGAGGGCTATCTGTAAAATATCAGTTCATGCACAGATCGAGATTCTGTGTACCCCACCGAGTACCCCACGGGTTAATGTAAGACAGCATAAACCAGTAAAAGCACTGGAACAATATACAGTTTATTAAAACCATAACCAATTGAATTTAAACTATATATTTAATTATGGCGAAAGCGCTAGAACGGCTAATTTTGTCGTACGGCATGAACTGATACTAATCAGTCAAGCTGTTGAAAAAAGGCGCTTTTACCTCATTTGGTAAGCGCCTTTTTCTTTTATCATACCGGCCTGTCAGAAACGCCAGGTGGCCGAAAGGTTGCCCGCTACCGAGTCATAACCAGAACGGAACAGATCGCTCTCTACCCCCAAGCCCAACTCCACATCCCTATTGATTTGGTAACGAACCCCGGCTTTCACCCCCATGGAGTCACGCCCAGTCACCTGATTCTTGTTGCTGAAGCTCGCCGCGCGGTAGTTGGCGAAAGAGGCTTCTTGCGATACGTCGCTATCCAGCAACTCATGATCCCAGGTCAGTTGCAGATCGGCAGCAATAGCAGCGCCCGTAGAGAGCGGAAGATCCCAACTGCTGTTGACCCCAATGCTGGAGCGCAGAGAATCAAAAGTGCTCGAACCTAGCGCCAGGCGGCTACTGTCGCTGCCCGTTTCCGTCACGCTTGGGCGATGCAGGGTAGTGTAATTCAGTACGGCCACCGGGCCAGCGCTCCATTGGTCATTCAACGCCCAACGGTAGCCGCCACCAGCAGCAACAGAACCCGCCAATCCGGTCCAACTGGCATGTTGGCTCGCCTGATAAGTCTCGACGCTGATGCTGCGATCCAAACGGCTATCTTCTATGCCAAACCGGCCATTGCCGAATAAATACATCCCCGCTTGCCGATCGGCGGCATAACGAGCCTGGATACCCAGATCGAAAGCCGTGGTTTTACCGGTGGCGTTTTCTGGTGCTTTTACCGTTACCGATTGCCCACTGACCGCACCATGGAAGCCATAAACCCAGTCGCTATTCTGTTCGCTGCGCTTTTCAGCACCAAAGATTATGCCGTAGCTGCTGGCATCATAGCCAACCCGATCGCCTTGGCGCTGCTGCCAAAAACCGCCACCAAAGGGTATGGCAAAACTATGCCATTCGCCTGCAACCTGCTGCTCTGGCGTAGTGGGATGAGATCCGCTGACAATCCGCGTAATCTGCTGTTCACGATTGAGAGAGCTGGCGAACATCGCACTGTACGCTGCGGGAGAGAGCTGCGGCAAAGCACTGCTGATGCTCCCACCGTCGGCAGCAGAAAAGTCCAGCGTACGGTACAGCGGCTGGATGTCTGCACCTGCAACCGACACAATGTGGTCCAGCGCCTGGCCGATCTGCCGCGCATTGTTGTCCTGCGCATACTGGCTGTAGGCGTTGTCAGCACGCAGCATCGCGAGTTGCCAACGATCCTCACCCTGCGGCGTTGCCTGCAAGGCCAGCGTAGGCGAACTGAGTAAACCGTTCACCGTGCGGAATTCTCCGCTATGCGAGGTAGCTTTCAGCATCTCGCCCGAATCCAGCCGCCAGTCTGTTGCATACCAGTCTGGCTGCGGTGCAAACGTCAGTTGACCGTTGAATTCAGCATGGCCATTGACCTGCAAGGTATCGTGTCCACCACGGCCATCAACCTCCAACAACAACTGCCCATTCTCGCCCTGTTGATAGAGGCCGGTGACCTCGATTTGTCCCAACGAATTACCTGGCGCGAGGATACCGTCATTCACAAAGCGGCCAGCCGGGTTCAAGGTATAATCGCTGTTGCCAGCCAGCGTGGAGCCTGGTGCGATAGACATACTGTAAATCTGGTGGTGGCCATTAAGCGAAGTGATCCCCCCGCGAGTGCTCAGCGCCAGATTGTCGATACCCTCAATATTTCCCCGATAGTTGAACCGGAAATTAGGATCTGCCTGATCGGTGGCCTGCCCTTGCAAATTGGCCAGGCGCCCAAAGGTAAACTGGGTCAGGCGCTGCTGGCCATGCTCATTCAACTGGTTATAATCCGAGTAGATATTCCCTTCCAGCTGGGCACCATTTAATAGATTGATATGGTTGACCAGCGCGTTTGGCGAGATATAAATCGCCGCACCTTTAGCGGCAACCCGGCCGCTAATATCCGCATTATTGACCAGCGCACCCTGTAGTTCCGGCAATAATGTTGCAGCCTGCCCACCAACATAATGTATCCAGGATCCCCGGTAATCCACATCGTTGCCCAGCAGGTTATTGCCAAAATCAAAACTGAGAGCAACGCCATTAGCGCCCAGCGCTTGAACATCGCCACGCTGAATTAGATTATGGTTCTTGCCATAAGCAAACATCACGCCGCGGCCATTGGCCCCGTCGGCGTATACGCGAGTGCCTGGCTCAACGTTCAGCGTGTTGTTTTGCCCATCGATACGAATACCTGCCCCACCGGCGCCCTGTGTTAACAGATCCGCTTGCTGGAAGATGTGGTTATTGCTGCCGTAAACATGCAAGCCAACGCCCAATGTCGCGGTATTATACTGCCCCACGATGTAGCCATCTCCCTGCTTGTTACGTAAAAAGTAACCATGTCGATTAACCAGCGTCTGCCCATCACCGTAGAGCGAAAAGCCGAAGAAATTACGCCGATCGATCTGATAATCCATGTCCTGCAATAACGCCAACTCGGCTTCCATAAACGTGGTGTAGTTGCGGTAATCCTGATGGCTCATCATGCTGTTTTTCAGCTCGATATGGCTCATATAGTTATCGTCAACCGAGCCATCGTCAGCCAACATTCTTACCGGAACGCCGGACATGGCTCCCGCCAGCACTTCATCCACGTGTTTGCCCGTGAAATATCCCTTATCGAGGCGCACATCAAAGCCTTGCTGATCCCATGAGTTATTGCACCCCTCGCAAAGTATGACCTGACCGGGGCGAGCCGGATTTCCATTGTCATCACGCAGATGCGCAGTCCAGGAACCGAAAGGCATATCGGTGTCAAAAGCTGGAGTAAATGTCCCCTCTCCAGCCAAATCGGTGGCCATATTAGAGATACCCAGCCCATGAGCCAGTTCATGAACGGCAACACTGACCAGATCCGTTTTTCCGGAGCGGGGTAATTGCGCTGGGACATAGGGAATATGATCAAAATCCATTTTTCCCATGATAAATTGGCCATGAGAACCGAAGGTTAACTCGCCGGTATCAATACCGTTCAAAGCCCCCTGCAATTGGGTAATGCTGATTACACCATCGGTGACCGATTCGCTGGAGCCTGCAGCGTTCACATCATCAAAAGTGCCTACGTTGATGATGGCAGGCAGTTGATCGGGTCTGGGGGTAATGACTTCAGCCCAGTACCGCATGGCATCCAGTATTTTTTCTTTCTGCTGTTGATTCAGATCCCAGGTCGACTCAGCTGGCTGCGGTGAGTTCGGTATAAAAGGACCATCACCCACATCAAAAAAGCGGACTTGGAAGACAGCGATATTATTTGTGTTATAGACCAGGTAACTGTCTGCAGCGTGACTATTGTAACTGGGGAAAAAACTGGTTAACGCCGCCGTGATGAATAGCTTTTTCAAATAAACCATCCTTGTGTGCAAATGAAAGGAAACATTTCCTTCTAGTATAGAAAGACATACCTCGTTTAAACAAAGAATCAACATAACTAACAAGAAATACCCAAATACCCCTCGAATACCCCTTTGTGGACGTATCACCCACCCACTCTCACACCCACGTTTTGTGTGGTATAATCGTGAATACGAGAGCCCCCTTCGCTGGCTATTAGCCGTCCTACCGAAGGCTAATAGCAATGCGAACCGCCCTTCGAATGTAAAAGTTTAGTCAACGGCTAAACGATCGTTATGACTGGGTGTCAGAGTATGGTATCGCTATTGAGTCGCTTCTTTATGCGCTACAGGTTTCTACCCCCATTTCGCATACAGAGTTGATATGAAGCGTCCACAAACTTTTAAACGTGCGTTACTGCACCCTCGCTACTGGCTGACCTGGTTTGGCTTGGCGGTCCTTTTCCTGCTGGTTCAACTACCCTATCCCTTGCTGCACAAGCTCGGTGGCTGGATGGGCCGCACCTCTATGCACTTCCTGAAACGCCGCGTGTCGATCACCCGCCGCAATCTTGAACTGTGCTTCCCGGAGATGGACGAAGCACAGCGCGAACGTCAAATTATCGGTAATTTCGAATCCCTTGGCATGGGTCTGCTGGAAACCGGCATGGCCTGGTTCTGGTCAGATAAACGCGTGAAGCGCTGGTTCAACGTGAGCGGCATCAACCACCTGAAACAGGCCCAGCAAAATGGCCGTGGCGTGCTGGTGATTGGGGTGCATTTCATGTCGCTGGAGTTGGGCGGCCGGGCGATGGGCCTGTGTCAGCCGATGATGGCGATGTATCGCCCACACAACAACAAGGCGATGGAATGGGCGCAGACCAAAGGCCGCATGCGCTCTAACAAAGCCATGCTGGATCGCAAAGATCTGCGCGGCATGGTGCAAGCCCTCAAGCGCGGTGAAGCCGTATGGTTTGCTCCCGATCAGGATTACGGCCCACGTGGCAGCGTGTTTGCCCCGCTGTTTGCCGTCGATCAGGCCGCCACCACCAGTGGAACCTTTATGCTGGCCCGCATGGCCAAACCGGCGCTGGTACCGGTCGTGCTCATCCGCCGCCCGAAAGGCTGTGGCTACGATCTGCTGATCCAACCGGCGTTAGAAGACTACCCAATCGACGATGAAGTGGCCGCCGCCGCTTACATGAATAAAGTGGTAGAAAAAGAGATCATGCGCGCTCCAGAGCAATATCTGTGGCTGCACCGCCGCTTCAAAACGCGCCCGACAGGTTCGCCTTCACTGTATTAAATTCGCTTTCTGGAAGGTGATGTTGATCAGTCGAGATCGGCAATCCCCCCTCACCCCAACCCTCTCCCACAGGGAGAGGGAACCGTACGGAGCCGAAATCAGATACCGCAACCAATCTGTAGCACACTCTCAATCCCTCGCGCATTTTGTGCTCTCCTTTGAAAAAGTCACAGACCCGTTTTTCACCCTGCTGTAACATCCTTTTTTACCCGCTCAGGAAAAGAAACGATGAAAACGCAGGTTCGCCTTGCTCTGATTGGTGATTACCGCAGCGAAGCCGTTGCCCACCAAGCCATCCCCGTCGCTCTCCAACTTACCGCCTCACACCTCGATATTGATATCCAATTCCAGTGGCTCCCCACAGAAACCCTGACCGATGTCTCTGCTCTACAGGGTTACGATGCTATCTGGGTGGTCCCTGGTAGCCCCTATCGCAACGATGACGGCGTATTTATGACGATCTGCCATGCTCGCGAGCAGAACATCCCCTTTCTGGGATCTTGCGGTGGGTTTCAATATGCGGTGGTGGAATATGCGCGCAATGTGATGGGTTGGCACGATGCTGGTCACGCGGAGACCGATAGCGGGGGCCGCTTGGTGATCGCACCGCTGAGTTGTTCACTGGTTGAGAAAACCGGCACCATCCTGTTTCAGCCAAATTCACTGATCGCCCACGCCTATGGCAAGCTGGAGACTCACGAAGGCTATCACTGTAACTTTGGGGTTAATCCTGAATTTGTGGCGGATTTAGAGCAACACCCGCTGATCATCAGTGGGCATGATAGTGAAGGCGATGTCCGCTCGGTGGAGCTGCCAGGGCACCGTTTTTATGCCGCTACCCTATTCCAGTCAGAACGTGCCGCGTTACGTGGGGAGCTTTCCCCACTGATTGTGGCCCTGATCCAGGCCGCTCGATAAGCCTTGCCGGGGGCTAGCCCAGCCCCCTGATTACCACATCAAACGGCCGATCAAGGGCGCTCCGATCACCGTGATAATCCCCGCTAACATCATCACCAAGCTAGACACTACGCCTTCCTGCTGGCCTATTTCATAGGCTCTGGCGGTACCGGCACCGTGGGAAGAGGCGCCAAACCCCGCCCCTTTCGCCAGACCGCTGCGCACCGACAAGCGCAGGAACAGAATATCGCCTACCGCCATGCCAAACACACCGGTGATCACCACAAACAACGCCACCAAATCGGGTTGGCCGCCCATCTGTTTCGCCGCTTCCAGCGCGAACGGCGTTGTGATGGAACGCACCGCCAGGCTGCGCTGCACCTCATCCGGTAACGTCAACCAACGGGCCAGCCACACCGAGCTGTAAACGGCTACCACCACCGCGGTAAGCACCCCGACGCTGAGAGAAAGCCAATGGCGGCGAATAATATGCAGGTTTTCATAGACCGGCACGGCAAAGGCGATAGTTGCCGGGCCAAGCAGCCACAGCAGCCAGTGCGTTTCACCGATATAGCTCTGATACGAGATATGTGTCACCACCAGCAACAGCACCAATACCATCGGCGTCAGCACCAACGGCATCAACAGCAGGCTACGGCGGCGGCGGTAGAGCCATTTATTGGCAAAATAGAGGACCAATGTCACCACCAAGCAGGTGATGCTGAGGATCACGTCATTCATTACGCATTTTCCGCCGTTGCAGCCAGATCTCGAAACGATAAACGCGATCCACCACTAGCCCGGTCGCTCCCAGCGTCAGCATGGTGCTAATGGCAATCACCAGAAAAATCTTCCAGCCCTCCACCATCAACAGTTGGGCATAGTTCACCACCGCCACCACCGCTGGCACAAAAAACAGCAGCATTTCGGCCAGTAGCCAACGCGACCCCGCTTTTACCCAGTTGAGCGGCAAAATGCGCAGCAGGATCAGTGCCAACATCATCAACATACCCACGATGTTGGCGGGCAAAGGCAGATGAAACTGTTGCACCAGCCGATCGGCAAGCAGGAATAACAAGGCATACAGCACCACTTGAATCGGCACCTGTAGGCGGACCAGGAAAGCAGGCGCAGCACGGCGTAAAGCCAGAGACATGAAAGCAACCTCAGAAAAAATCAAGGCTTACAGTATACGCAGCCGGGAAACCCTGCCTGAAATGAATTAAAATCATCAACATCATGCCATAAGGGAATAGTTTCCCGGCGGCACCGCCTTCAGGAGAGCCCAAAGTGGATGTCCGCACCCTGCGTTATTTTGTGGAAGTGGTCCGCCAGCAAAGTTTCACCCGCGCGGCCGAGAAGCTGTTTGTTACTCAACCCACCATCAGCAAAATGTTGCGCCATCTGGAAGATGAGTTGGAGTGCACACTGCTGGTACGCGAAGGGCGCAAGCTGCATCTAACCGACAGCGGGCAAGCGGTTTATCAGCGCGGCCTGGCGATCTTGGATGAGTTCCGTCAGTTAGAGGCCGAACTGGGTGACATCAGCTCGGTGAAAAAGGGGGTGCTGCGGCTGGGTATTCCCCCCATGGTCGGCAGGCAGATTGCCGGTTTGATCCGTCAGTTCCGCCAGACCTATCCGGGTATCGAATTGAAGATCTCCGAACTGGGCGGCCTTTCGGTTGAACAGGCGGTGTTAACCGGAGAGTTGGACCTGGCGATGACGATACTGCCCGCAGTATCTGACCAGCCGTTGACCTTTTTGCCCCTGCTAAGCCACCCGATGTGCGTGGTTGTTCCAAAGACGACACACTGGCTCAACCGCACCAGCATCGCGATCAATGAGCTGGCCGAGTGGCCAATCCTGATTTATAACGAAGACTTCACGCTGTATAAAATGCTAATGGCCGCTTTTCAGCAGGCGGGCTTCGAACCCAAGATTGCCGTACGCAGTGGCCAGTGGGATTTTCTGGCAGCGATGGTGCAGGCCAGTGTGGGAATTGCCACCTTACCAGAGCCAGTCTGCCAATGGCTGGATAAAGAAAACCTGATCTGGCTGCCGCTGGAGCCACGAATGGAGTGGCAAGTGGGGCTGATCTGGCGCCAGGGCAGCTACCTTTCGCACAGCGCCCAGGCTTGGATTGCCTGCTGCCGCGAGTATTGGCCATAGACATATAAGATTAGGGGGGGATTAGCTTTTACTGACAACCTAGTGCCCCCTCTCATTCCACAACAGCAGCAAATTCACGTCATAATCCCCTGCTATACTTCGATTAACACCCACCAAAAATCACTAAAAAACCGCTGATTTACTCTTCCGGCCAACGAAAGAGACAGCATGCCCCTTATTCAGCCGGATGGAAAAGATATGCAGCGGAAATCCCTCCAGAGTATCGCTCCTGGCCTGATGAACCTGCTCGCTTACGAGCGCAGCTGGTTAAAACCTGATATCCGCGCTGGCCTCTCGGTGGCGGCAGTGGCATTACCGGTGGCGATTGCCTACGCCGAGCTGGCTGGCGTGAGCGCCATCGTCGGGCTTTACTCCTGCATTTTACCGATGATCGCCTACGCCATTTTTGGCTCATCGCGTCAGTTGATCGTCGGACCTGATGCAGCCACCTGCGCGGTCATCGCCGCAGTAGTGACTCCGCTAGCGGCAGGCCATACCGAGCTGCACTGGCAATTGACCATCGTGATGACTCTGATGATGGGAACCTGGTGCCTGATTGCCAGCCGCTTCAAGCTGGGAGCCATTGCAGACCTGCTGTCACGCCCGATCCTCAATGGATTGCTCAACGGCGTGGCGCTGACGATTATCGTCAATCAGGTCAGCAAGATATTCGGGTTTTCCTCGCCCTCTAGCGAGCTGATTGAACGCATTTACGCACTGCCGGTTAACTTACTCAACAGCCATTGGCCCACGGTGCTTATGTCACTGCTGACGCTGCTGATCCTGCTTAGCGTCCACTATGCCCGGCCTAACTGGCCCGCCCCGCTGTTCGCCGTGGCGCTGACGACGGCGTTGACCTGGGCGGCGAATTTGCCGCATTTTGGCATTGAAACGGTTGGGGGCTATACCGGTGGCGGTTTACCCATGGTGTCATGGCCGAATTTTAAACCCGGGCTGCTGCGCGATCTGGTGATCCCGGCGCTCAACCTGGCCGTCGTCAGCTTTGTCAGCATGATGCTAACCACCAGGAGCTTTGCGGCAAAAAATGGCTACGAAGTTGACGCCGACAGCGAGTTTCGTGCACTCGGGCTGGTAAACATCGTCTCCGGGCTTTCGCAGGGATTCGCCATCAGCGGTGCCAACTCCCGTACCGCCGTTAACGATGCCAACGGCGGCAAAAGCCAGCTGGTCTCGGTGATTGCCGCGCTGGCGATCGCTTTGGTAGTGGCATTTTTTAGCGAGCCGCTGCAGTTTATCCCCATCGCGGTACTTGGCGTGGTACTGATTTACGCCTCTTGGTCGCTGCTGGATATGCGCAGCATTTTCCGGCTGCGCAAACGCAATCGCCCCGCGTTCTATCTAGCGTTGTTTACTTTCTTGAGCGTGCTGCTGGTAGGGATCATTCCCGGCATTGGGCTGGCGGTGCTGCTGGGCCTGTTACAGTTTCTACAGACGGTTTTCCGGCCTACCGAGCAGCTGCTGGGGGTCAATACAGACGGTATGATCCATTCGCTAGGTAAGAGCAACGGCATCCAGCCGGTCGATGGCGTCATTATGTACCGCTTTAATTCGCCGTTGACCTACTTTAACGTCGCCTATTTCAAACGGCGGATCACCACTCTGATAGATGGATCGCCGGGCCAGCCACGTTGGGTGGTGATTGACGCGGTAGCCAGCTTCACCCATGCGGATATAAGCGTGCTCGCGGCTGTCGAAGAATTGAAGCGGGATCTGCAACTGCGAGAGATCGGCCTGGTACTTGCAGGCCGCCGTACCGAGCTGACACGTTGGTTTCGCCTGGATCGCTCCGGCAGCAAGGAGAATAAACTGATCCTGGTTCCCGACCTGTATCTGGCGTTGAAGCTGATCCAAAGCAAGGAGAGTAAAGCGCAAGGGGAGGGAGATACCGAAGCCTTGGCTGAGTAAGATAAGGGCCGCATAGCGGCCCCCGTAAAGAGGTGGCTAGCCTTCTCGCTCAACCAGCAAGGCTTCCAGCAGATCGAGATCGTGCAGCAGTTTTTGCAGCGTCTCGTTGCTGATTTTTTGCGTGGCGCGCAGGTGGTAAAGCTCACCACGCTCCGCCCGCAAGGCGGTCAAACGGAAACGCCGCTCGAGGTTTTCCAACGCCAGCGCATTTTCGATATCGTCTTTACTGGCAATACGCCGCCGCAACATTCCGGTCACCCTGGAACTGACCTCTTTGAGCACCTGCGGATCGAGGTTTTCCTCGGTGTCTGCCACCAGCCGCTCTTCCATCTTGTTGATGCTCTCAATCGCCACTTCGGCAGCCATGGCAATCGCCATGCGCTCTTCGGTCTTGCTGGCGCTCTTGTCTGCGACATGCACCCCGCGCAGCAATAGCGGCAACGCCAGTACGCCAACGATCAGTGACAGCAAGATCACCCCGGCGGCGATAAACACCAGCTGATAGCGCGCCGGGAAGGCGGTGCCATCGCTAAGTAACAGCGGGATAGAGAGCACACCGGCCAGCGTAATCGCCCCACGCACGCCAGCGAAAGAAGCGACCCACAGCTCACGTATACTGTAATCGCCAAACTGTAGAGGGCGCTTTTTCATAAAGCGATTGCTGGCCTTTTTCATCACCCACAGCCAGCTGAAACGCAGCACCAGCAGCGCGGCGTAGATAATCGCCACGTCGGTGAACAGATACCAGGTCTCGATAGTCGGATCCAGTTCAGCCTGCACAATCGAGGTTTCCAGAATGCCCGGCAACTGCAGACCCAACATGATGAACACCATACCGTTGAACACGAACTCCAGCATTGCCCAGACGCTGTTAGCGCGCAAACGCATGGCCAGTGGTGCGTTACGGATCACGCCAGACTGGCTGATGGTCATCCCCGCCGCGACAGCAGCAAGAATGCCGGACACACCGATATGCTCGGCAATCAGATAGGAGGCAAAAGGCAACAGCAGCAGCAACACGATCTGCGTGGCCGGATCGTCTCCGCTCCAACGGCTCATCACGCGCAGCGATTTACTGTAGGTCCAGGTCACCGCTACACCGGCGAGCAGACCACCGATCGCCACCTTCAGAAACTCCATGGAGGCACCACCGACGGTGAACACCATGGTGCCCATCGCCACCGCGATGGCAAATTTTAACGATACCAGGCCGGAAGCGTCATTCATCAACGCCTCGCCTTCCAGCACACTCATGATGCTTCTGGGGATGCGCCCTTTGCCAACAATACCACCCAGTGCAACAGCATCGGTAGGTGACAACACCGCCGCCAGCGCAAACGCAGCAACCAACGGAATACCCGGTACCATCATGTAAATGAGATACCCAACTCCGACAACAGTGATCAACACCAACACCAATGCCAGCCCCAGGATTTCACGCCCGTGGTGCAGGAATTCGCGTGTCGGTGTTTTCCAACCGTCGGCAAACAGCAATGGCGGAATAAACAGCACTAAAAACAGTTCGGGGTCAAAATCAACGTGCAGCCCGAAATTCGGCCAGGCCAGCAAGGCCCCAATGGCAATTTGCATCAAGGGTAACGGGATCTGAAACGGCAACATGCGTGTTACCACCCCAGACAGGGAGACCACCAGGATCAAAATGAGGATTGTAAAAAAAATTTCCATGCTTTCCTTAGACTCTTAAGTTCAGATCACCAAAGCGCGCGAATGATAGTGTCCGAATAGTAGATCACTTTTTTTCTCAGTTATAAAGCTTGTTGTGCCTTTCAAAACACGTCGCAGAAAAGAGGGAGAATAGTCTTAAGGAAATATACAACGGGGCCGGAGGATGGCCCCGTAGAAAAAAGGCTTAAATTGCCCAACCACCCGCATAGAATGCCACCAGCGCCACCGCGATTAACACGGTACCGATGTTCAGCCTACGCCATTCACCAGAGAACACGCGGCCAATTACCAGCGAGCTGAAGCCCAGCATGATGCCAGTCACGATGTTACAAGTCAGCACGATAAACACCGCGCAAAGCAAACCGGCCATGGCGTCGACAAAGTCGTCGAAATCCAGCTTGGTGACGTTGCTCAACATCAGCAGGCCAACATACATCAGCGCAGGAGCGGTGGCGTACACTGGCACCAGATAGGACAACGGCGACAGGAACAGGATCAGCAGGAACAACAGACCGACCACGGTGGCCGTCAGGCCAGTTTTACCGCCCGCCGCCGTACCCGCGGCAGATTCGATATAAACCGCGGCAGGTGCAGCCCCAACCAGCCCGGAGAAAATGCTGCTCAGGGAATCAGAAGTCAACGCTTTGCCACCATTAATGATCTGGCCATCTTTATCCAGCAGATTGGCCTGCCCGGCAACCGCACGGATGGTGCCCGTGGCGTCGAACACCGCAGTCATTACCAATGCCAACACGCTTGGCAACACTACCGGTTGTAATGCCCCCATGATATCCAGGCTGAAGATCAGCGATTTACCATCCGGCCCCGCCAGGCTAGGCATGGCGAACAACCCTTGGTATTTCACCGCCGGGTCGAAAATAAGGCCGATAACCGAAATGGCAATAATGACCAGCAAAATGCCGCCAGGTACACGCAGTTTTTCCAGGCCGAAGATCACCGCCAACCCGATTAACGTCATCACCACCGGAAACGAGGTAAATGCCCCCAGCGCTACCGGCAAGCCATCCAGCGGATTTTTCACCACCAGGCCGACACCGTTAGCCGCGATCAACAGCAGGAACAGGCCGATACCAATACCGGTGCCGTGTGCCACTCCCATTGGCAGGTTACGCAGGATCCAGGAACGGATACCGGTAATCGAGATGATGGTAAACAGGATCCCCATCAGGAATACGGCGCCCAACGCCACGGGAATGCTGATCTGCTGACCCAGCACCAGACTAAAGGCGGTGAACGCCGTCAGTGAAATGGCACAACCAATCGCCATCGGCAGGTTGGCCCACAAGCCCATCAGCAACGACCCCAAACCGGCAACCAGGCAGGTGGCAACGAATACCGCAGTCGGTGGGAAACCGGCTTTACCCAGCATACTGGGAACCACGATCACCGAGTAGACCATCGCCAGGAAGGTGGTTAGCCCTGCCACCACTTCCTGACGCACGTTGGTACCTCGTGCTGTAAGTTTAAAATACGCATCAAGCCCGCCTTTGGGTGTCACGGCGTTATTTGCTTGAGAATTCGACATGTTGCTGTCCCCTGTTTTTCATTGCTGCCAGCCTGGATGAAGTGGCTTGTTATCCCACTGATGCATGGTCATTACGAAACCGTTTCCGTCACGTTCGCTTCCTTACCCTTCAGGAACGCGGCAACAGACGCCGTGTAAAAGGCAAACGTTTAACTCTCATCGCATGCAGCGGGTGATTTATGGTGGTCTTACTCCCAAAAATCCCAAACGCTACTGGGCGGGATTTTCAAGGCAAACGATTATCTAGCCTTCTATGCCGTCTGATCAACTAAAGATCGCGACAATTTATGCGAAAACGCATTGGCAAAGCTCATTGTTGAAGATGTGAGGTTTATCACATTACGGCTTGAAGAAGGGAAATCGCCCCGACAGCTTGGGGCGGAAAAGATTATTGCGATTGCATCGCCTGCTCATCCATGTACATCAACTCCCAGATATGACCATCCAAATCCTGGAAGCCATGACCATACATAGTGCCGTAATCCTGTGGTTGATTATAAGTATTGCCACCGGCAGCAATGGCTTTACGCACCAACGCGTCTACTGCAGCACGGCTGGGTTGCGACAGGCAAATCAGCACTTCCGTCGCTTTGTTGGCATCGCTGACGGGATTGGGGGTAAACAATTGGAATTTCTCGTGAGTCAGCAACATCACGTAAATACTCTCACTCACGACCATGCAGGCGGCAGTGTCATCGGTAAACTGCGGGTTGAAGATAAACCCCAGTTGGCGGAAGAACTCGATAGAAGCGGGCAAATTGCTGACGGGCAGGTTAACAAAAATTTGCGTAGCCATGGGCTACCTCCTATGAAAGTGACCCTATCGAGTATAGTTCAAGCCTTCACCCCAGCACGCTAAACGGTCCCCCCTGTTCCAGAGCCCGTTGATATGCAGGACGCGCGTGAATGCGTTGCAGATAGTCTTGCAGTTTCGGGCACCCCTCCAGCCCGCCTCGCCCAGCTAGCGCCTCCACCGGGAAACTCATCTGGATATCCGCAGCGCTGAATTCATTGCCTACAAACCAGGTGCTTTTATTCAGGTGTTGCTCCAGATAATCGCGATGCGTCGCAATCTGCTTATCCAGATACTCTTTCTGTACCCCTTTACCGATCGCCCCGGCAATCGGGCGTATCACCCATGGGATCGGCGGGTGTCCTAAACGGCTAAACACCAGTTTCATTACCAGCAGCGGCATCAACGACCCTTCTGCATAGTGCAGCCAATAGCGATACTCCTGGCGAGCGTGAAAATCCGTGGGCGTGAATAACCCTTGCGCGTCATAGGCTTCCTGCAGGTATTCAATAATGGCGCCCGACTCGGCCAGTGTCAGATCGCCGTCTACCACTACCGGCGATTTGCCCAACGGGTGGATCTTTTTCAATTCGGGCGGTGCCAGCATGGTGGTTTTATCGCGTTGATAACGCAGAACCTGATAGGGAACACCGAGCTCCTCCAGAAACCATAAAATGCGCTGCGAACGCGAGTTGTTCAGGTGATGCACGATAATCATGATTTTTCTCCCTCAGCGGCCTGGAGCCGTTGCCACACCAATTCGCCAATTTGCACGCTGTTGTCCAGTTGCAACGGCACGGTACGTAATGTGAGTGTCTCGCCAGTGAAACTGTAGAAGCGGATCTGCTGGCTACCCAGCCAGTTGGGGAACGAACAACCCTCGACCCGATGAATGACGCACTGTTTATCTTCATCAATCTGATAGCGGCCAAAGTAACAAAGCATATTCACAAAGGCGGGGCGGATCTCTCGATCGCTGCCCTGAGTCAAATCCTCCGAGGCAAACCTTGGCCGCGTTGCGCTATAGAGCTGCGCCGCCATAGTACCGCTGGCCTCATAGTTGAGCCGCCCCAACACCTGCTCGCCCAAAGGGTGATGTATTGCCCCATCCTCCCCTTTGAATACGGAAGAAACCAGCGCCCAACTGCCAATAAACCGGTCTGCCATCATCACATACACTCCTTAAACGCCCTGGTTAAAAGGTAGTTGTGATTTCAACTATCGCCAATCATCACACCAATTCAATTTATTTGATGTAGATACTCAAAACTCTCCGATTTTCCATTACGGCCAAGTGGCCTATCATTCAACACATCGAGAGAAAACGGCCTCTCACCTAACAAAACCCCTGAGGATTGAATCATGAAAAGCATCAAAATTTTTGCTACCGCTGTACTGTTAACTTCCGCTTCTTTCGCCAGTGTTGCCGCTGACCAGGTCACCAGCCAACCAACTGCCGACTCACAAAAAATCGGCGTGGTTTCCGTAAGCGGTGCCAGCAATCTGAGCGCTCTGGAAGCCGAACTGGCAAGCAAAGCTGCCGCATCCGGTGCCAACTCTTACCGCATCGTTTCCGCCGGTGGCCAGAACAAACTGTACGGCACAGCAGAAATCTTTAACTAATCGTCAGATTACGAGCCCCGCAAGGGGCTTTTCACGTTTTAGCGGGCGGCAAAACCCAGACTCACCAAACTGCTCTATAATTTACCAGCCAACCGGCACTTTCCAGACAGAGCCCTACTCACGGCATGCTCTGGCAATTCCCAGCCCGTTCTTTCCGATACTGCTTTTGCTATTCAATAACCTTCACGACTTCTGGAGAGATATCATGTCAGTAACGCAATTTCTGTCAGGTAGAGTGGCTTTTGTCCAGGGTGGTTCACGCGGTATCGGTGCCGCCATCGTTAAACGCCTGGCACGTGAAGGCGCAACCGTCGCTTTTACCTACGTCTCCTCCCCTGATAAAGCCGATGAGGTGGTTGAAGCCATTACGGCGGCTGGCGGTCAAGCCATTGCCATCCGTGCAGACAGTGCCGACGCTGAGGCTCTGCAACTAGCGATACGCCAGACGGTAAACAGCTTCGGTAAGCTGGATATTCTGGTGAATAACGCGGGCGTGCTGGCAATGGGTAGCCTGGAGGAATTGTCGTTAGCAGATCTGGATCGCACACTGGCCGTTAACGTTCGCAGCGTATTTGTCGCCAGCCAGGAGGCCACGCGCCATATGAACGATAATGGTCGCATTATCAATATCGGCAGCACCAACGCCGAGCGCATGCCGTTTGCCGGTGGAGCGATCTACGCCATGAGCAAGTCGGCGCTGGTCGGTTTAACAAAGGGTATGGCTCGCGATCTGGGCTCACGCGGTATTACCGTCAATAATGTCCAGCCCGGCCCGGTAGATACCGATATGAACCCGGCAGATGGCGACTTTGCCGAACTGATGAAAACCATGATGGCCATTGGCCGCTATGGCAAGGATGAAGAGATCGCCAGCTTTGTTGCCTATTTGGCGGGGCCAGAGGCGGGATATATTACCGGTGCCAGCCTGACGATTGACGGAGGCTTCTCGGCATAATGCGCTCTAAAGCAAAAAAGCCCCAAAAAGGGGCTTTTCGTTTTGAAGCAGAGGACAATCAGAACGGAATATCGTCGTCAAAGTCCATTGGTGGTTCGTTGCTGGCCGCTGGTGCACTGTTTTGCGCTGGGCGAGCCTGCTGCTGTTGACCACCGCTGAACTGGTTGCCACCCTGTGGCTGCTGAGGTTGACCCCAACCGCCCTGCTGGCCACCCGCTGGAGCGCCGCCACCTGCTGGAGCACCACCACCTTGGCGGCCACCCAACATCTGCATGGTGCCACCCACGTTGACCACGATTTCGGTGGTGTATTTTTCTACGCCCGCCTGATCGGTCCATTTACGGGTCTGCAATGCACCCTCGATGTAAACCTGGGAACCTTTACGCAGGTATTCACCCGCCACTTCTGCCAGCTTGCCGAACAACACCACGCGGTGCCATTCCGTTTTTTCTTTCTGCTCGCCAGTAGCTTTGTCACGCCAGCTCTCGGAGGTCGCCAGGGTAATGTTGGCAACTGCGCCGCCATTAGGCATGTAACGGACCTCAGGGTCTTGACCCAGATTCCCGACCAAAATTACTTTGTTTACGCCTCTGCTGGCCATGTTCGATCTCCCGATGAGTCATTAAAGTGGATTCAGACCACATTTTGGATAGTCTAAACCACAAATTGTAGCATGCCACCTACTTAGATTATACCTGCGAAGTGCCTTCCAGAAATGTCCCGGCGATCGACCTTGTTGCATTCGTATACTGGATATTCATTCAGGTTTTTTTGTGCCATAATTATGCGTTTCGTAATGGCCGAGCCGTTTTATTGCGCGTTAGATCACACAAATCGCCCGCAGAAGAACGCAGACAGGCGCGGTGTATCATCAAGACGGGAAGTGTAAATGGACAATATCGAAGTTCGTGGTGCTCGAACCCACAATCTCAAAAACATCAACCTGATTATCCCACGCGACAAGCTGATCGTCGTCACCGGTTTATCAGGTTCAGGCAAGTCCTCACTGGCTTTTGATACACTGTATGCCGAAGGGCAACGGCGCTACGTTGAGTCGCTCTCTGCCTACGCTCGCCAGTTTCTTTCGCTGATGGAAAAACCGGACGTAGACCATATTGAAGGTCTGTCCCCGGCGATCTCCATAGAGCAAAAATCGACCTCGCATAACCCGCGCTCCACAGTCGGGACAATCACCGAGATCCACGATTACCTGCGCCTGCTGTTTGCCCGCGTCGGCGAACCGCGTTGCCCGGATCACCATGTTCCGTTGGCGGCACAAACCGTCAGCCAGATGGTGGATAACGTGCTCAACCAGCCGGAAGGCAAACGCCTGATGCTGTTGGCACCGGTGGTGAAAGATCGTAAGGGCGAACACACCAAAACGCTGGAAAACCTGGCAACCCAGGGCTATATCCGCGCGCGTATCGACGGTGAAGTATGCGATCTCTCCGATCCGCCAAAGCTGGAACTGCAAAAGAAACACACCATTGAAGTGGTGGTGGACCGTTTCAAAGTGCGTGACGATCTGGCACAGCGTTTGGCCGAGTCGTTTGAAACCGCATTGGAACTGTCCGGCGGTACCGCCGTCGTCGCCGATATGGATGACGAAAAGGCCGATGAACTGCTGTTCTCCGCCAACTTTGCCTGCCCCATCTGCGGCTACAGCATGCGCGAACTGGAACCCCGCCTGTTTTCGTTCAACAACCCAGCCGGTGCCTGCCCAACCTGTGACGGACTGGGCGTGCAGCAGTTCTTCGATCCTGAGCGTGTGGTACAGAACCCCGAGCTTTCTCTGGCCGGTGGCGCTATCCGGGGTTGGGACCGTCGTAACTTCTATTATTTCCAGATGCTGCGCTCGCTGGCGGAGCACTATAGCTTTGATGTAGAAGCCCCGTTCAGCAGCCTGGATGCCAACGTGCAGAAAGCGGTATTGAGTGGTTCGGGCAAAGAGTCGATCGAATTCAAATACATCAACGATCGCGGTGACACCACCGTGCGCCGCCATCCGTTTGAAGGCGTGCTGCATAATATGGAGCGCCGTTACAAAGAAACCGAATCCAGCGCGGTGCGTGAAGAGCTGGCAAAATTTATCAGCAATCGTCCTTGTGCCTCGTGCCGTGGCACCCGCCTGCGTGAAGAAGCCCGTAACGTGTTCGTGGAAGATACTACGCTGCCGGAGATCTCCGAGCTCAGCATCGGCCATGCCATGACCTTCTTCCAGAATATGAAGCTGAGCGGCCAACGTGCCCAGATCGCCGAGAAGGTGTTAAAAGAGATCGGCGATCGTCTGAAGTTCCTGGTTAACGTCGGGCTGAACTACCTTTCACTGTCACGTTCTGCGGAAACGCTGTCCGGCGGTGAAGCTCAGCGTATTCGCCTGGCAAGCCAGATCGGTGCTGGCCTGGTAGGCGTGATGTACGTACTGGATGAGCCATCCATTGGCCTGCACCAGCGCGATAACGAACGCTTGCTGGAAACCCTGATCCACCTGCGTAACCTGGGTAACACGGTGATCGTGGTAGAACACGATGAAGACGCGATCCGTGCGGCCGACCACGTGATCGATATCGGCCCCGGTGCCGGTGTTCACGGCGGCCAGGTGGTAGCAGAAGGCACCGTTGATGACATTATGGCCCAACCGGATTCACTGACCGGCCAGTTCCTTAGCGGCAAGCGCTCAATCGCCATTCCGGCCGAACGCGTGCCCGCAGATCCGAGCAAGGTGCTGAAACTCAGCGGTGCACGCGGCAACAACCTAAAAGACGTGACGCTCACGCTGCCTGTCGGGCTGTTTACCTGTATTACCGGCGTCTCCGGTTCCGGGAAGTCAACGCTGATCAACGATACGCTGTTCCCGATCGCCCAACGCCAGCTCAACGGTGCAACCATTGCCGAAGCGGCTCCTTACCGCGAAGTGACCGGTCTGGAACATTTCGACAAGGTGATAGATATCGATCAGAGCCCCATTGGCCGTACGCCACGCTCTAACCCGGCCACCTATACCGGGATCTTCACCCCGGTGCGTGAACTGTTTGCCGGGGTACCTGAATCCCGTACCCGTGGCTACACGCCGGGCCGTTTCAGCTTTAACGTCAAGGGTGGCCGCTGCGAAGCCTGCCAGGGTGACGGCGTGATCAAGGTAGAGATGCACTTCCTGCCGGATATCTATGTGCCTTGCGATCAGTGCAAAGGCAAACGCTATAACCGCGAAACGCTGGAAGTGAAGTACAAGGGTAAGAACATCCACGAAGTGCTGGAAATGACCATTGAGGAAGCCCGTGACTTCTTCGATGCCGTGCCCGCCTTGGCGCGCAAGCTGCAAACGCTGATGGAGGTAGGGCTTTCCTATATCCGTCTTGGGCAGTCGGCTACCACCCTTTCCGGTGGTGAAGCGCAGCGTGTGAAACTGGCGCGTGAGCTGTCGAAACGGGGCACTGGCCAGACGCTGTATATTCTTGATGAACCCACCACCGGCCTGCACTTCGCCGATATCCAGCAGTTGCTGGCGGTGCTGCATCAGTTACGCGATCAGGGCAACACCATCGTGGTGATTGAACACAACCTGGACGTCATCAAGACGGCAGACTGGATCGTCGATCTGGGGCCGGAAGGCGGCAGCGGCGGCGGTGAGATCCTGGTGTCCGGCACGCCGGAAACCGTGGCCAACTGTAAAGAGTCTCATACCGCGCGATTCCTGAAACCGATGTTGCAGAGATGAAACCGTAGCCAACATGCCGAACATCTAAGCTCGGCATGTTGGCCGTTATTACGGCGCAACAATAAATTTCCGCCATAGAAAAGCAGGAGCAGATTTTAGGGGTTTAACTACCACTCGGATATGTAAGCCGCGCAGTGGCTAAAATAACTCTCACCACCCAAACTCAGCATTATTTATCTGCGGCTAACATCTGCTCATGTCGGCCTGGTTACCCTCCCCATGCCTGCACCTGCTTCAATTCAAATTCAGCCTCGGCTAATTTTCTCTGTCGCTTAGCAATTTTGCTCGGTTTGCCTTTGAGCTGTGCTTCATACAGCTCATGTTTTCTTTTTTCTACCTTTCGTTGCTTCTTGGCAATTTCATACTGGCGATCAAATTCGAACGGTTGAGTGGCAGGCGCATAATCGTATCTATTATAACGACCTTTATAACCACCGTTGCAGTAGGTCTGCACATTGGCCAAGGCCCGATTAAGCCCCTCAACACGATGGACATTGCCATAACGCGTCGCGTACTCGAGCTGCTCTCGCAGTTTTTGTTCTTTTATTGCACAATTGGGCGCAGCCAATGATAATGAGGAATAAACGAGCAGTGGCAGTACGAGAAATATTGAATAATGCGGTTTCATAATTAAATTTCCTTTTAGCAGGTTCCCCTATGGATCCCTTATCCTTATTTACCCTTAAGCGGATTAATATAGACGCATTAATAACACAGTCATAATTTAGATTCCAATGAGAACTCTCTTAATTGACAGCTCGCGCTGTTGAAAATAAATTATCAACCTATTTTTATCAATCTTTTAATTATCACAATTAATATAAAATAATAAAATTAGTGATATTATCAACAAAAAAACCTTGCCAATCCTGTTTCTCAGAACTAAATAACGCAGTAAACGATATTGACCTACAAAATAAAATTTACCCATAACTATCAATGGGATGAAATCCTCTTGGCCTGTCGCCACTCTTGAGCCAACAGGCCTGGCCACCTATAAATTCAGATGCGTAGTTCTTGGCGCACCTGATCGGGCAACCCTTCCAACACCAACCGATATGAGCTGTCGATCAAATGATAAAACTGCGAGTTGGGTAGGTTGCCGTCCAGAAATACCGCGTTCCAATGGGCTTTATTCAGATGTTCGCAGGGGACGATTTCCGGATGCTGCTCACGCAGGCTTTCCGCCAGCTCCGGGCTACTTTTGATCGCCAACGCCGGGCGCCCCTGCACTTCACACACCATAGCGAACATGACATCACCCACCTTGATTTGGCTGGCCTGCCATTGGTTTTGATCGCTTTGGTGTGCGCCAGGTTTCGCCATGCAGTATTCCAGCAGTGCTGAGTTATTCATTGGGTTATTTCCCGAAAGACACAATGCGGCGCGAACCACTGTGAGTATGCTGTTACCAGCCAGATACCCTGCCAGTCAGATAGAGAACCGCGCCTGGTCGCTGAAAGCAAGGCTTGATGGCGCATGAGAAAAATCTCAGCGCCCTCAGTCAGTATATTCTTTATCCAGTTGGCGGCAACCGCCAGCACGCAGAAACAACAAGGGGCGATATCGCTATCGCCCCTAAAATCACTGCATTCAGGTCGTTACTGCACCGCGGCAAAGGCCTCGGCCACTTGACGAACGTTATTGTGGTTCAGGCCCGCCACACACATACGACCGCTGTGGATCAGATAGACACCGAACTCTTCACGCAGCCGGTCAACCTGAGCCGCGCTGAAGCCGGTGTAGCTGAACATGCCGCGCTGCTCGAGCAGGTAATCGAAGTTACGCTGTGGCAACGCGCCCTTGAGCGTTTCGACCAGCGCTTTACGCATCTCCAGAATACGGCTGCGCATGGACTCCACTTCGGCCAACCATTGCGCTTTCAACTGCGCATCGTTCAGCACTTTTGCCACCACCTGAGCACCGAAGTTCGGTGGGCTGGAGTAGTTACGGCGCACGGTCGCTTTCAGCTGCCCCAGCACACGCTCGGCGGCTTCGCTGCTTTCACACACCACAGACAGCCCACCCACGCGCTCACCATACAGTGAGAAGATTTTCGAGAATGAGTTGCTCACCAGGCACGGCAAACCGGCAGCCGCAATGGCGCGAATGGCGTAGGCATCCTGATCCATTCCGCCGCCAAAGCCTTGATAGGCGATGTCGAGGAACGGGATCAGTTCACGTTCGGCGATCACTTTAACCACCTGATCCCACTGGGCATTGGTGAGATCGGAACCGGTCGGGTTATGGCAGCAAGGATGCAGCAGGGCAATGCTCTTGGCCGGCAGCTGTTGCAGCGTGCTCAGCATGGCATCAAATTTCACCCCCAGTTTTTCACCGTCGAAATAGGGGTAAGTATTCACTTTGAAACCGGCGCCACCAAAGATGGCCACGTGGTTTTCCCAAGTCGGATCGCTGACCCAAACCTGAGAGTCCGGGAAATAGCTTTTCAGGAAGTCAGCCCCCACTTTCAACGCACCAGAACCGCCCACGGTTTGAATGGTGGCGATGCGCCCTTGTTGCAGCATGGGGTGTTCAGCACCAAACAACAGTTGCTGGATTGCGCTACGGTAAGGCTGTAGGCCTTCCATCGGTAGGTAGACCGAAGCCCCCTGTTCAACGCTGTTAAGTTGGGCTTCAGCAGCGGCAACGGCCTTCATCTGTGGGATGATGCCTTGCTCGTTGTAGTAAAGGCCAATACTCAGGTTCACCTTGTGCGCACGGGGATCTTTTTTGAATTTTTCCATCAGCGACAGGATCGGGTCACCTGCATAGGCTTCAACATTCTGGAACACGGGTTGGTTCTCCTGATTTTGGTTGTTCGGGCACAGTCCCTAATATAGCCACAAATCGGCGTTGGGTTTTAGCTTTATCTGGTCACCGGAAGCAAACCGTTTTCTTTGATCCGTTCCAGCACCACCGCCGTTTTGATATGCCCGACGCTTTTATGGCGGGAAAGCGTCTGGCTGATAAACTCACTTAACGCGGGCAGGTCTGCTACCGCCACTTTCAGCAGGTAGTCGGCATCGCCGGTAGTTTTATAAACGTCTACAATTGCGTCCACTTCTGCCAGCATCTGATGGAAACTGTCGATCTGCTCTTGGGTATGGGTCAGGAGACTTACCTCTATCAGCCCCACCAGCCCCAATCCCACCGCCTCTGGTGCCAACCGGGCATGATACCCTTTGATCAACTGGGCCTGCTCCAGGCTGATACGGCGGCGCGAGCATTGCGAGGCCGAAAGCCCGACCAGTTCGCTCAGTTCCTGATTCGTCAGACGGCCATTGGCCTGTAACAGCGTCAGGATTTTCATATCAAAATCGTCAATGTTGTACATAGCCACCTGTAAAATGTGTTAATAAATGTTGACGCTACAGACTAGCAGCTTTTTTAATCTTGCAACCATCGGTGCTGGCGGGTTGTGAGAGACATAGCAGCAAAGCCAGCTTCCTTGCTCAGAAATGGCATAAAAAACGGCCAAATTACGCAAACCAACAACAATTAACGGCAAAACCGCGCATAAAACCACAAATGTATTTGTCGACATGAAAAGGAAATTTGATGAAAAAACTATTGCCTCTCGCCCTGCTGGTCGCCACCGGGAGCGCCAGCGCACAATCCAATCTGGACAAGGTATTGCAGCAAAAAACGCTGACGGTCTGTACCACCGGCGATTACAAGCCCTACACCTTCCTGAAAGAGGATGGCAGCTACGAAGGCATTGATATCGCGATGGCCGAGTCATTGGCCAACAGTCTGGGGGCCAAGGTGAAATGGGTAAAAACCACCTGGAAAACCCTGACGCCTGACTTTGTGGCCGGGAAATGTGACATCGCCATGGGGGGGATCTCAGTGACGCTGGAGCGCCAAAAGCAGGTATTTTTTGCCGAGCGGCTTGATACCGACGGCAAGATCCCGCTGGTGCGTTGTACCGACGTGAAAAAATACCGCACCATTGAGCAGATTAACAAACCTGCGGTGCGGCTGATCGAGCCTGCCGGTGGCACCAACGAAGCCTTTGTCCGTGCTTATCTGCCCAAGGCCAACCTGACGCTGTCCCACGATAATATGGGCATTTTCCAGCAGTTGGTGGACCGCAAGGCCGACGTGATGATCACCGATGCCTCCGAAGCCCTGTACCAGCAGAAACGTTATCCCAAGCTGTGTGCGGTGAACCCGGATAAGCCGATGCAATACGGTGAGAAGGCCTATATGCTGCCGCGTGATGATATGAGTTGGAAGCTGTATGTCGATCAGTGGCTGCACTTGAGCAAGGCTAGCGGGGAGTACCAGAAGATTATCGGCCAGTGGCTGGCGGTGAAGAAGAAATAGTTGATGGCCCCTCACCCTCACCCTAACCCTAACCTTCTCCTACAGGGCTGTACAGACCGGGGACATGGTAGACAGGTGTTCAAGGACATGGTGAACACTTTTTAACATCCTTTACCCATGATGATCGACCTATTTCTCAGGTCGATCATCCCCACTTTAGTGCTGTACCACCATACCTCGTAGTAGCCCTCTCTCTCACTTTCCTTCAGCCCGACATATTCACCGATAAAGGCCTTGCCCACTTTCAGACACATCCCTTTCAGGCTCAGTTTTCCACTGATATCCACTTTCCTGACCAGGACCCCCTCGTCATACTCGGCTGCCGCCGGATTGCCATTGTACTGTCGCGATGAAGGCTGATAACGGGACGC
>Ga0302347_1000346_pt1 | contig 79396 bp, 76 predicted proteins | sample PhyWR1_FD_202178 | JGI IMG/M metagenome (GOLD analysis project Ga0302347, IMG submission 202178) | Leaf surface microbial communities from wheat plants in UC Gill Tract Community Farm, Albany, California, United States - DLSL W.R1 (v2)... | ecosystem: Host-associated > Plants > Phyllosphere >... | reverse complement strand
ACATGCTGCTCTCGGTACTGGACCTGGAAAAGATCAGCGTCAATGACATCATGGTTCCGCGCAATGAAATTGTCGGTATCGACATCAACGATGACTGGAAAGCGATTGTCCGCCAGCTCACGCACTCTCCTCACGGACGTATCGTGCTGTATCGTGATTCGCTGGATGACGCCATCAGCATGCTGCGCGTACGCGAAGCCTGGCGACTCATGCAAGAAAAGAAAGAGTTCACCAAAGAGGTGATGCTGCGTGCGGCTGATGAGATTTACGTGATACCTGAAGGCACACCGCTCAGTACCCAACTGGTCAAATTCCAGCGGAATAAAAAGAAAGCGGGTCTGGTGGTGGATGAATATGGCGATATTCAGGGGCTGGTCACCGTGGAAGACATTCTGGAAGAGATTGTCGGCGATTTTACAACGTCAATGTCGCCGTCATTGGCAGAGGAAGTCACGCCGCAAAATGACGGCTCCGTGCTGATTGATGGCAGCACAAACGTTCGCGAACTCAATAAAGCATTTAACTGGCACCTGCCGGAAGATGACGCTCGCACGATTAACGGTATGATTCTGGAAGTGCTGGAAGAGATCCCAGCTGCAGGAACGCGCGTGCGTATCAGCCAGTACGATATTGATATTCTGGATGTGCAGGAAAATATGATTAAGCAGGTGAAAGTCGTTCCGGTTAAACCGCTGCGGGACAGCGTGGCAGAATGAGAAATCCCCTCTCCGTTGGGAGAGGGGAAACGGAATTAGCCCTTCGCTTTCGCGACAGTGACCATGGCAGCACGAATTGTACGGCCATTCAGCGTATAGCCTTTTTGCATCACCGCCAGCACGTTACCGGCAGTAACGTCTTCTGACTCAACCATCGCAATGGCCTGGTGAACGTTCGGGTCCAGCGCTACGTTAGTCTCAGCAACCACTTCAACGCCGAACTTACGCACCACATCCAGCATGGATTTCAGTGTAAGTTCAAGACCTTCAACCATCGCCGTCATGTCAGGATTCGCTTTGTCTGCCACTTCCAGCGCGCGATCCAGGCTATCAATCACCGGCAGCAGCTCATTGACGAATTTCTCCAGCGCAAATTTATGCGCTTTCTCAACGTCGAGCTCAGTGCGGCGACGCAGGTTTTCCATTTCAGCTTTAACACGCAGCACACCTTCGCGCTCGCGATTCTGCGCTTCAGTTAACTGAGCTTCCAGATTCGCAATTTTTTCATCGCGCGGGTCCACCTGCTCAGCAGAAGCGTCTGGCTCTACAGCCTCAACTTCTTCATGCTGTTCCGTGATAATTTCTTCAGGGGCTTGCCCCTCAGGCGTTTTCTGTTCTTTACTACTCATGAATTTCTCCGCGTTTTTTCTGCATTCATCTCGCTAACTTCGCTTATTATGGGGATCAGTTTCCGGGATTCAAGGGAACAAAGCACATTGTCACCATCATTCGGCACAAGGACCTCCAGAAAATGAATAATCATTTCAAGTGTATTGGAATTGTCGGACATCCACGTCATCCAACCGCGCTGACGACACATGAAATGCTGTATCGCTGGCTGTGCGCGAAAGGTTATGAAGTGATGGTTGAGCAGCAAATTGCCCAGGAATTACAGCTCAAAAATGTGAAAACCGGCACGCTAGCGGAAATCGGACAGCAGGCCGATCTCGCGGTCGTGGTCGGCGGTGACGGCAACATGCTGGGTGCCGCACGAACGCTGGCGCGCTACGATATTAAGGTCATTGGTATCAATCGCGGCAACCTGGGTTTCCTGACCGATCTCGACCCTGACAACGCCCATCAGCAGCTTGCTGATGTACTCGATGGTCATTATATCAGCGAAAAACGCTTTCTGCTGGAAGCACAGGTATGCCAGCAAGACTGCCAGAAGCGCATCAGTACGGCGATTAATGAAGTTGTGCTGCATCCTGGAAAAGTCGCACATATGATTGAATTTGAAGTCTATATCGACGAAGTTTTCGCCTTTTCACAGCGCTCTGATGGGTTAATCATTTCGACACCCACCGGCTCAACGGCATATTCCCTTTCCGCGGGCGGACCGATTCTGACTCCGTCTCTGGACGCGATCACGTTAGTTCCCATGTTCCCGCATACACTCTCAGCTCGCCCGCTGGTGATTAACAGCAGCAGCACGATCCGACTGCGCTTTTCACATCGCCGTAACGATCTCGAAATTAGCTGCGACAGCCAGATTGCCCTGCCTATCCAGGAAGGTGAAGACGTGTTAATCCGTCGTTGCGACTACCATTTAAATCTGATCCATCCAAAAGACTACAGCTATTTCAATACATTAAGTTCGAAACTCGGCTGGTCGAAAAAATTGTTCTAATTTTTGCATCCAGTACTTTACTGTATAAAAAACCAGTTTATACTGTATGAAAATACAGTTATGGTTTTTCATACAGGAAAACAATTATGCTGGCACAACTGACCATCAGCAACTTCGCCATTGTTCGTGAACTTGAGATCGACTTCCTGAGCGGAATGACGGCCATTACCGGTGAAACCGGTGCGGGTAAATCTATTGCCATTGATGCGCTCGGCTTGTGCCTTGGCGGTCGTGCCGAAGGCGATATCGTACGCTCAGGCGCAAACCGCGCCGATCTCTGCGCACGTTTCTCCCTTAAAGACACCCCTGCCGCCCTGCGATGGCTTGAGGCGAACCAGCTAGAAGATGGACGTGAGTGTTTACTTCGTCGCGTGATCAGTAGCGATGGTCGTTCTCGCGGCTTTATCAACGGTACTGCGGTTCCTCTGTCCCAACTTCGGGAACTGGGTCAGTTGCTGATCCAAATCCACGGTCAACATGCCCATCAGCAATTGATTAAGCCTGAACAACAAAAGTCCCTTCTGGATGGCTATGCAGGTGAGTATGCGCTCACTCAGCTGATGGCAGAGCACTATCGTCAGTGGCACCAAAGCTGCCGCGAGCTGGCCCAGCAACAGCAGCAAAGTCAGGAACGTTTAGCGCGTGCCGAACTGCTGGAGTATCAGCTTAAAGAACTCAATGAATTTCAGCCACAGCCAGGCGAATTCGAACAAATCGACGAAGAGTACAAACGCCTGGCGAACAGCGGCCACCTGATTTCAACCAGCCAGCACGCCTTGAATCTGCTGGCCGATGGTGAAGACGTCAACCTGCAAAGCCAGCTGTATAGCGTTCGCCAACAGGTGACTGAGCTGGTAGGACTGGACAGTAAACTTTCAAGCGTAATGGATATGCTTGAAGAAGCGGCGATACAGATTTCTGAAGCCAGTGAAGAGCTGCGCCATTATTGTGAGCGTCTGGATCTTGATCCGAATCGTTTGTTTGAACTTGAACAGCGCATCTCCAAACAGATTTCTCTGGCACGTAAACACCATGTCACGCCGGAAGAGCTACCCAATTATCATCAGTCTTTACTGGATGAGCAGCAGCAGCTTGACGATCAAGCCGACTCTCTGGAAACCCTTGCACTGGCGGCGAATATTCACCATCAGCAGGCGCTGGCCACAGCCAAGCAGCTTCATGTGGTACGCCAGCAGTACGCTCAGGAATTGAGTCAGCACATTACTGACAGCATGCATGTATTATCAATGCCACACGGCGTCTTTGCGATCGACGTCAAATTTGAAGAACAACATCTCACCGCCGAAGGTGCAGATCGCGTTGAGTTCCGCGTAACTACTAACCCAGGGCAGCCTTTACAGGCGATCTCGAAAGTGGCATCGGGCGGTGAGCTTTCCCGTATCGCTCTGGCCATCCAGGTGATTACTGCACGTAAAATGGAAACGCCTGCACTGATCTTCGATGAAGTGGATGTCGGGATCAGCGGCCCAACCGCTGCCGTTGTGGGCAAATTATTACGCCAGTTGGGTGAATCTACCCAGGTGATGTGCGTCACTCACCTTCCGCAGGTTGCAGGTTGTGGGCACCATCATTTCTTTGTGAGTAAAGAAACGGATGGCGAAATGACAGAAACCCATATGCAGCCGCTTGATAAACGTGCGCGTCTGCAGGAGCTGGCACGACTGCTGGGCGGTAGTGAAGTCACACGAAATACGCTCGCAAATGCTAAAGAACTGCTGGCTGCATAAACTTTTTCGGGATCTCAGGGTCATACAGAACAACAAAAACGCCGTCAGACCGGTTTCAAAGTGGGGCAAGGTCTATTATCATCGGCATATAACATATGAGCCGCGTATTGCTCGGGCCCGAAAAGGAATCAAATCACTATGCGCTGTAAAACGCTGACCGCTGTCGCAGCGGTTCTTCTGATGTTGACCGCAGGTTGTTCCACTCTGGAGCGAGTGGTTTACCGTCCTGACATCAACCAGGGGAACTACCTCACACCTAACGATGTGTCAAAAGTTCGTGTCGGTATGACACAACAGCAGGTCGCTTATGCACTGGGAACCCCGATGATGTCCGATCCATTCGGCACCAATACCTGGTTCTACGTTTTCCGCCAGCAGCCTGGTCATGAAGGCGTAACGCAGCAGACGCTCACGCTGACCTTTAACAGCAGCGGTGTGTTAACGAACATTGACAACAAACCTGGTCTCACCAAAGAGTAAGTTTCAGAATTGAGAAATGCAAAAAGGTGCTCATTGAGCACCTTTTTTATTACCTCTTCTGAAGCCAGCGAGAGAAGTTTCTACTTCCCTGCCTTCTCTGCGCGCTGACGACGCAATTCTTTCGGATCAGCAATCAGCGGACGATAAATCTCAACGCGATCGCCATCATTCACCACATCGCCAAGCTTAACGGGCCGGCTGTAAATACCCACTTTATTCTTAGCCAGGTCGATGTCGCGACGAAGTTCCAGCAAACCGGATGCCCGGATCGCGTCCTCAACGGTTGCACCCTCATCCAATTTTACCTGCTGCAAATACTGCTTTTCAGGTAATGCGTAAGCGACTTCGACAGCGATCTTACGCGACACTGTAAACCTCTTTCGCACGGACAGTGAACGCCTGAACCATATTCGCAGCCAGCTCCTTGAAAATCCGGCCAAACGCCAGCTCAATCAGCTTATTGGTAAATTCGAAGTCCAGATGAAATTCAATGCGACACGCGTCAGCACTCAGTGGCGTAAACTTCCAGCCACCCATCAGCTTTTTGAACGGGCCATCAACCAGATGCATCAAAATGCTCTGGTTATCGGTCAACGTGTTACGGGTAGTAAACGTTTTACTGATCCCCGCTTTCGAGACATCCACTGCCGCCGTCATCTGAGTCGGACCGGCTTCCAGCACTCGGCTTCCGGTGCATCCCGGAATAAACTGTGGATAGGACTTAACGTCGTTCACTAACTGGTACATTTGCTCCACGCTAAAAGGAACAAGCGCAGTACGGCTAATCTGAGGCATAGCATTTTCCATGGTCACACAACCAACAAATAATAACATTTATCCCTTGTTAAAAAAACGGCAGGCCTCATCTCGTGCTAAGATAGCGCGTTAGACCTCACAGGACGCAGTCGCAATGAGGTTACTTTTTGAAATCAGATTACCTATGGTTTTACGACACTTATGACGAAGAAAAAAGTACATAAACCTGGCTCGGCCACCATTGCGCTCAACAAGCGTGCCCGCCATGAATATTTCATTGAAGAAGAATTCGAAGCTGGTCTCTCCTTACAGGGCTGGGAAGTGAAATCCCTGCGTGCGGGGAAAGCCAATATCAGCGACAGTTATGTGATTCTGATGGATGGCGAAGCCTTCTTGTTCGGCGCGAACTTTACGCCGCTGGCTGTCGCCTCTTCCCACTACGTTTGCGACCCGATTCGCACCCGTAAGCTGCTGCTGAATCAGCGCGAGCTGGAATCCCTTTACGGACGCATTAACCGTGAAGGCTACACCGTCGTTGCGCTCTCGCTGTACTGGAAGAACGCCTGGTGCAAAGTCAAAATTGGCGTGGCAAAAGGTAAGAAACAGCATGACAAACGTTCAGATCTGAAGGATCGCGAATGGCAGGTCGATAAAGCACGAATCATGAAACACGCAGGGCGATAATCCCGCGTAAATTTTATACAGATTACAGTAATTTAAGAACTTGACCTTCCGGACTGGCGTCTCCGTTCGCAATTCTGGTATACTGAGTTCAACACATTGGGGCTGATTCTGGATTCGACGGGATTTGCGAAACCCAAGGTGCATGCCGAGGGGCGGTTTGCCTCGTAAAAAGCCGCAAAAAAATAGTCGCAAACGACGAAAACTACGCTTTAGCAGCTTAATACCCTGCTAAGAGCCCTCTCTCCCTAGCTTCCGCTCTTAAGACGGGGATAAAGAGAGGTCAAACCCAAAAGAGATCGCGCGGATGTCCTGCCTGGGGCTGAAGTGCTAAAACTAATCAGGCTAGTTCGTTAGTGGCGTGTCTGTCCGCAGCTGGCGTGCGAATGTAAAGACTGACTAAGCATGTAGTACCGAGGATGTAGTAATTTCGGACGGGGGTTCAAATCCCCCCAGCTCCACCAAAATCCTTCGAAGATGATTCCAGAGTCATCCGTAGAAGTCCTGAAAGCCCGCACGGCGCAAGCCCTGCGGGCTTTTTTGTGTCTGTATTCGTCCGAGACGATCCGTCTAAATCCAGTAAAAATTGGTACACGTTTAGGTACACGCTATACTGTGGGCCATTAATCGTGTACCAATTATGTAAGAGAACCAGACATGGCGCGCATCACACGCCCTCTAACTAATAACGAAATTCTTAAAGCTAAACCTCGCGAAAAAGACTTTACCCTCCATGATGGGGACGGCTTGTTCTTACTCGTCAAAACCTCTGGTAAAAAACTTTGGCGCTTTCGCTACCAGCGACCAAACAGTACTAGCCGTACAAATCTCAGCCTTGGCGCATATCCTGCCCTTACGCTTGCAGCAGCACGTCAGATACGCGATCAGCATTTGTCTCTCTTAGCACAGGACATCGATCCTCAGCAGCAACAAGAAATAGTTTCAGAACAGCGCCAAATAGAGCTGGATAGCATTTTCTCTACTGTTGCTGCCAATTGGTTCCAGCTTAAGAGCAAAAGCGTCACACCGGATTATGCAAAAGACATCTGGCGTTCCCTAGATAAGGACGTGCTCCCTGCTATTGGAGAGATACCGGTTCAGGAGATCAAAGCCAGAACGATCATTGAAGCACTGGAGCCAATTAAAGCGCGTGGTGCCCTAGAGACAGTTCGTCGTCTAGTACAGCGTATTAACGAAATTATGATTTATGCTGTAAATACAGGCTTACTTGATGCAAATCCTTCATCAGGGGTAGGAATGGCATTTGAGCGGCCGAAAAAGCAAAACATGCCCACGTTAAGACCGGAAGAATTGCCAAAACTGATGCGTTCTTTGGTAATGTCAAACTTGTCCCTTCCGACTCGCTGTCTTATTGAGTGGCAACTCCTGACCCTTGTGCGCCCTTCAGAGGCCTCAGGTGCTCGGTGGGCAGAAATCGATCTAAATGCAAAACTTTGGACGATTCCAGCCGAACGAATGAAAGCTAAGCGTGAACATATTGTTCCTTTATCACCACAGGCGTTAGAGATTATAGAAGTGATGAAGCCAATCAGTGCACATCGGGAACATGTTTTTCCTAGCAGGAATGATCCAAAGCAGGCGATGAATAGCCAAACGGCCAATGCCGCTTTGAAACGGATTGGGTACGGTGGAAAATTAGTCGCACATGGACTACGTTCAATAGCAAGCACTGCTATGAATGAAGCGGGATTCAACGCAGATGTTATTGAGGCCTCCCTAGCTCATACAGATAAAAACGAAGTTCGAAGAGCCTATAATCGTGCTCTATATCTTGATCAAAGGGTTGAACTAATGAATTGGTGGGGAATTCAGATACAAAACGTTTGTTAATATATATGCAGCATCATTCCCGATAATGATGCTGCATAATTTTATTGCATATCAATATAAAATCTAGATGCGGAGTGATATTTGTAATCCCCCCAAGGCATCATTCTCTTTTCTGGATATGTAACATAAATCCATCGCCGAGAGCGTGTAACAGCCACAAAGGCATTATTTCTTTCCTCCTCTAAGTCAATTTTATTTTTTGCTCGATAATCAGGAAATACTCCCTCACACATGCCAATAATAAAAACTATGTCCTTTTCAAGACCCTTCATTGTGTGAACTGTACTTAACATGATTCCTTTACTTGAACCTTCACTATTAAGCTGACCTAAGGCAAGCGCATTTCTAAAAGAGGATAAATTGTCACCTAGCCCTTTACGCTTAAATCTGTTCCACATAGATTGAAGTTGTTCTATATCGCTAATTCCAAGTGCCATGTCCTCTGCTTTAGATGAATCACTGGTAACCGACCCTATTTTTGACAATTCAGATTTGATATCAGAGCAAAACTTTAATAAATTTGGCTCATCTAAGGAAAGTGCATCTACGTAACTTAAAACAAAACTTATCAGGTTTTTGTCATTATTTTCAGGATTATCTAATTTATTTATTAGATCGCTAAGATTATAGATATTCGATACTTGATTAAAAGTATTCAAACCGACCAGTTTATATAACTTCCTTCCATCCACCCAGTCTTTAGGATTTATTTTAACCCTTATTGCAAGATCAATTAACTTACCGATAAGAGATATGGGTTGCTCATTCCTATCACTGCGTTTCAAAAAACATTGAATACTTCGTGCTTTCATCTCATTTTCAATAGCTTTAAAAACAAACCTATTCCTTCCAATAACAACCATTTTGGAAAGGTCAATCCCCCCCTCTATATCAGGGTGCGTTCCTAATTGAGTCATTTTTTCAATTATATCGCATACCCATCTTGCTTCAGATTCCTCATCAGGTAATGCTTTAAGCATTTTATAACCTTCAATCGCCGCATTAATAGTAACTTGACTGTTAGGTTTTATTCTATTCGCTAAATCAATTACTACGCGAGAGGATCTATAGTTTTCATTTAAGCGATAAACTAAAGGAGAAAAATCATTGTTAAACGATTTGATGAAATAATCAGATGATGAACCATTAAAACCATAAATCATTTGATCGCTATCACCTACCATCATTACATCTTTGATTTTTTCCCCACAAAGAACCTTAATGAATTCATATTGTGCTCTATTCAAATCTTGAGCTTCATCAACAAAAAGAGCAATATATTTCTTTTGATATATTCTAGACACTGATTCTTGACTTAAAAGAATTTTATGTGCGTATAAAAGAATATCATCAAAATCAACACCACCACTTTCCAGCAAAGCAGATTGATAGTCTTGATAAATATTCCACATTCTAGAGTTAGAGTTATACTTTTCTTTTACTTCATCTTCATTTAAAAGCTCTCTCTTAATTTCAGAGAAAACATTGAGATATTGGCTCATTATTTTTTCGCGATTTCGTTTTTCCCGAGCATCTTCAACATTTAAATATTCATCAATATTTACACCTTGTTCCCTGAGAGATTGTAGGAAAACCTCCATACGGTCTTGGTCACGCTCGAATATATGTAATTCCTTCGGCAAACCAATTGTATATCCATAGCTTTCAAGTACCCGCTGCGCAACAGAATGAATAGTTGAAATCCAAATACGCTCGCGGTTTTCTGAACCATCATCCAACCTTTCAAGCATTTCGTCAGCTGCTTTATTGGTGAATGTAAGTGCAATAATACTTCCCCGACTTGAGTGGTTGAGGATGTGTCTGACCCTTTCAGTCAGAACCCTTGTTTTACCAGACCCTGCTGAAGCAAGTACTTGCAAGGCTGTCCCTAAAGGAGCTTCAACAACCTCTGTTTGAGCACATGATAAGTAATCATTCATAATTCAAGCCATCCTCTAACTTTCTCAAATGCAATAATAACAGATGATGGAAGTAAATCTTCAAAATCCTTTTGGTTGGCATTCTCGGCTAGAATAGCTCCAAGATATCCTGCATAGCTTGCTTTTGACTCACGCATTTTTGAGACTATATTTTCAGCAGATAATGCTTCTATTTCAGATTTTTTTACTTCTACATATCTTTGATTTTCACTAGCCTTAGTCTCACTAAGCACTAATGCACTGTTTATTTCATCACGAATATTTAGAACATCGCAGAGTTCAGCTTCAATATCATTCCCCTCATTCAAAAAATTTAAAGAGAAACAATCTGGACTCAAGTCAAGCCCTTCACGCCTCAAACGTTCGACTTGACGATTCACTTCAGTTTGAGTTTCACCATCATTATCACTGACGATGCACACCGGAATCCCTAAATTACTAGCCAACTTAATGAATGGCGGATAATTTTTACCACTTACGCTGATACAATTAACCCCAATACTAAACATTGACCTACCAAAATAAAGCTCAAACATAGAGGGTATCAATTGCTCTTCAGTTACGCCCTCACATAATATTAAGGCTCGAGAAAAGAGTAATTCACCTCGAGTTAACAATATTTCTCTTTTTATTGCATTCCTTTCATCATGCTCAATCCTTTTTTTTAGACAACTCACAGTTACACCATCTGACCGTTTTATAAATGACCTTATATCTTCTAATTCCGCCATTGCACTTAAATATGGCGAGTGCGTACTAAGGATAATTTGCCCCTGCGATGAAGTTAATTGTTTAAATAATGTTCTTTGGGCATTAGGATGAAGATGCGCTTCAGGTTCTTCTGCTCCAACAATAGGATGTAAAGCCTTGCTTTCATTATCATGCCGATCGTGCATAAACCCTAAGAACGATTGAACTGTAAGCATTGAAGCCCAACTTCTTGTACCAGTACCGTGATACTCCATTGAAAAAGAATGGTTTGCTTCATCACCAAAATGGACTGTAAATTGCTTTGATAGATCCCTAATCTTTTTTGGAAAGGGTGTTATTTCGGTATGACTTGCACCAAGGAAAGAGTCATTCAATCCTTGAAGTGACTGCTTTAAGCTCTGGAGGGGTTCACTTCTATCCACTGCAGTTGCATTTATAGTGCTGATCATTCCTTCAAGGGCAGCGACATCCTCATCCTCATATTTGATATATGAGAGGACCTTCCCAATATATGATGACTTATCTTTAAGTTCGCTATGAATGTCCCTTTGAGCTTCGATGGAAATATATGGTATTGCATCAATCCTTGATCTAACTTTCCTTCTATCGTTAGGATTCAAATCTTTCCAAGCATCTAAAGCAGGCCATTCGTTCAGATAGAATCTCTGCGTATTAAATCCGCCTTTAACCTCATCAGGTTGTACCTTGGTACGTATAGCTATAAATTCTCTTCCGTCGGCATTAACTGCTATATTGTCCCCAAATACATCAACCCACTGCTCATCAAATTCATCCACCCTTACAAATATGTTGCTGGTTGGTATAATCATCACATCAACGATTACATTACTTACTTTCGTTCCGTTAGCATCTATATGAAAATCTTCATCGCTAAAGTAACGTTGATAGTCACCTAACGCTAGTTGAAGGGATTTAAGAAAAGAAGTTTTACCTGCATTATTTGTACCCAGTAGAATTGCAACTCTTCCAAGTTCAACCTCAATCTCCTTTATACCTCTGAACCCTGAGATCCTTACACTATTAATAAGTATTGGCATATATCCAGTCCCTCGATTAAGTTTTTAATATTTTTAACTTGCAAACATCCCCCTGTTACTATACTGCACAGATTATCACCACCTAAAATTAAAATAAATCATCTATATTACTTAGCGCGCAATGCTCTCCCCGCCACGCCTGCACGCTTAAAGGGTCGTTTTTAATGCAGGTGCATAAGCGGTCTGAGACCGCGCCAGAGCTGGCGCTGACGAGGGCGGCGAGGGTGTGAAAACGCATGCAAAACCATGCATCTTACGCATGCATGGCTTAATTAGGGGAAATTAGCGGGATTTACGGGGATTTTCTGAGGGGCTACCGTGCGGCCAGTTCTGCGCGTTTATTCACGTAACTCTGGTTTTGTGCGGGTGTATATTTTTCACGATTGTCATCCCGCGAAGCCGCGTCAGGCCTGAATCCGATAGCCGTTAAAATGTCATTATCCTGTGCGCAATAATTAATTTTTTCACCGGCGGCCAGCCACACCGACAGCGCTTCACGCAGGTAATCGACTGAATGCTGCATCACACAGCGAGTGACGGCGGGATTCTGGCTGTTATAAACCATTAATTCAGGCGCAAGCGCGGCGGCCAGCTCTGCGCCGTGCACCTGCATAAAATCATTCAGCCGGTCACGGATACTGATGCGCTGCACGCTCTCATGTGAGCGAATATAGCGACCGGCCGCCTGATTAATTTCCCACTTTTTCACGTCGATAATGTCACGCAGGGTTTGCAGACTTATGACGCGGCTGTCATTACCGCTAGCAATAAGTTCGCGGTATTCGTGTTCGGCATCGGCAAGCTCCTGTTTGCGGTTCAGCCAGGCGGTTTTATTCTTCAGGCAGTCTTCAAAAGCCTGCTGTAGCGTCATGGTGGTCACTGGCGTTTCTCCTGATTATGGCGGAACGGTGAGCTGTAGCAGCCCTTTACCATACGGGGCGACATCGGGATATCCGGCTGGGTCTGAGGTTTAAAGCTTTCAGGCGGTAACCGGATAATTTCTTCAATCGACTCGATGCTGCGAAAAGTGGATGAACATTCGATATTGGTGCACTGGTGGTAGCGCTGTTTGACGTTATCCGAGAGATACCGGCTTGTACGCGCATGTGCCGCCTTTTTGCAGAACGGGCAGTGCATCATTCCAGCAGCCCCCGCGCTTTCAGGTCAGCTTCACGCTCACGCAGTTTGTTAAAGTAGGTCTGACGCTGACCGTGGGTCACTGCCACACCATAATTCATGTGCGCCAGCGTCTCAGCCGACAGCCCGGCTTTAAACAGCACCGGCTCATCCGCCAGACGGATGTGACAGTCCCTCACCGCACGCTCAAGCCACGTCTGCACCTCCTGCATGACCGCTTTATCGGGTTCGACATAGCCCTGAATCCCGACGGTGTTCGCAAGCGGGTTCCCCAGCGCCAGCATTTTGAGTTTCATCGCCCGGACAAGCGCCCCGCACGTGTCACGCAGCGCCTTATCCAGCTCTTTTCCGGCGTACTCGCTCAGCACATTATGATGCGCCTGACGGTACTTTCTGGCCGAGATGTCACAGGAGGCTTTCAGGCGGTCGCTGTCATAGGCCAGCACCTCAGCCAGCCTGTCGCATTCCTGCGCCAGTTCGCGGGACGCCACACGTGCCAGATGCTGCTGTTTCAGCTCGTCCGTCAGCATTGCCCCACCGGCACGAAAGGCCGTGCGCCATACGCTGGCCTCGCTGCCGCTTGCCTTTTCGAGCTCTGCTTTCTGCTCTGCGGTTCGGGTCATCGCCGTGGTGGTGTCATCCATCTGACGGGCGTTTTCGAGATGGGCGGCTCTGGCCGCGTCCAGTTGCTGGAATGCCGGTTTCAGGTAATCAGGGATAGTGGTGGTGGTCATGGTGTGTCTCCTCAGACGTGTCAGGTTGAGGAGATTCTGCCGTGCGCCACACAACAACTCGACTCATTGCCGTTGTGGCAGGAATGGCACAGACGGGACGTTTAAGAGCAGGCTGGCCAGAGAAAGGTCGAAGGAAAATCACCCTCTCTGTTTGTTTTTTTACTGTTAACTATTCACCACTGTTCACCTTAAAGAAAAATATAAGTAATACAGTAAGTTAAAGGGTGAATAGTTGAGGGTCTGACTGTTCACCGTCTGTTCACCACTGTTCACCCTGAGCATTTATCGACCACTAGCATTCTTTCGGCCTTTTAGATTCATTGGGAATAAAAGTGTGTATATTTATTCCATTTTTAACTTATCGACCTTGCCAACAATGGCCAATAAAGGCCAATAACGGCCAATATAGGCCAGCAGTGTTTACGGTATAAAATTCAGTCAGTTGTATGGCCTGCTGATAAGAAAAGACTTGTTGCCCTGAGCGAAAATATTCACAAAATAGAGCGCTACCCGAGGCCGGACGGACACGACCGGCACTGTATGGACTTTATGAGGTAGCCCAATGCACACCGCTTTTTCTTGCCCGCCTTCTGCGCCTGTCGCCCCGCCGATGCCGTTTTCTGACGCGGTTCAGGAGCGTTTTATCCGCCTGCCCGAAGTGATGCACCTGTGCGGTCTGTCCCGTTCCACAATTTATGACCTCATCAGCCGGGAGGCTTTCCCGAAACAAATCTCACTGGGCGCTAAAAACGTGGCGTGGGCGCAGTCGGAAATCACCGCATGGATGGCCGAGCGGATCGCCGACCGTAACCGGAGCTGCGACGCATGATGATGGCCGTTCTTCTGAAAGCCCCTTTTTCTGGCTTGCTTCCGTTCGCCGTTTCCAGGTATAGTTTTCCCGCTGTCGCAAAATCGACAGCCGGAATTGGCGTTCCGTGTAACTTATTGGCGACCTTAGACGCGCCTTGCGTCTTTTTTTACGTCGTAGCTCAGGCACACCCATTTTCCGGGCTGTGGTGTTTGTTTATGCACCGTGGTTCTTTCCAGATAATGGTAGTCCGGGCGGGGCAGCCTTCGGGCTGGCCGGTTTCCAATAAGGCCGGTTACGCCAACCCCGTTCGGGCTACCACCAGTGAAATTGGCGTTTCCGGTGGTAGCAATAACCGCTACTTATTGGAGGCAGCCCTCATGGCTACTACCCTCACCCCGTCACACCCGCAATTTGTCTTCGTGTTTGCCGCTGTTCGTCGCGCAGACCGTAAACCACGTATCTGTATGCTCCGCACCGTGGCCGGTAACGAACACGCCGCACGCCGTTCCCTCGTGCGTGATTACGTCCTCTCGTTTGCTGGCCGTCTGCCGGTGGCGGAGGTGCACGCATGAAACATCCCGCGATCACCCTGAAAGATCTTGAATGCCTTGAGCACCTGCGCAACGTCGGCCAGCTCGTCAGCGACCTGTCGCAGGCGCAGGACAGCACCACCCTTTGCCATAGCCCCGCGCAGCGCTTGCAGCTCACCTCCGTGGTATACCTGATGACCGTTCAGCTCGACGGCGTGGTCGAGCGCTGCAACCAGCGCTGGCTGACCGGGGAGGCTAACGCATGAAAAAGCCCCTACCGCCTGTATTACGCGCCGCCCTGTATCGCCGCGCGGTGGCCTGTGCCTGGCTTAATTTGTGCGAACGTCAGCACCGCTATCCGCACCTCACCCTCAATGCGCTGGAAAGCGCCATTGCTGCCGAGCTGGAAGGGTTTTATCTGCGCCAGCATGGCGAGGAAAAAGGCCGTCAGATTGCCTGTGCGTTACTGGAAGATTTAATGGAAGCCGGACCACTGAAAGCCGCGCCGTCGCTGTCCTTTCTGGGGATGGCCGTCATGGATGAACTCTGCGCCCGTCATATTGATACGCCAGTTGTGCACTGAGGGAGAAAATAACGATGAAAATGAACGTAACGGAAACCGTAAAACTGGCGTGCGGCCACTGGCCGCGCATTCTCCCGGCGCTGGGTGTGCCGGTCATCAAAAACCGTCATCAGGCCTGCCCGGTATGTGGCGGCTCTGACCGCTTTCGCTTTGACGATAAAGAGGGGCGCGGGACGTGGTTCTGCAACCAGTGCGGCGCGGGTGACGGGCTTAAGCTGGTCGAAAAAGTGTTCGGCGTGTCGGCCTCTGAGGCCGCAGGAAAGGTGAGCGCCCTGACCGGCAGTCTGCCGCCGGTAGCTGAGGACATTATTATTGCCGCTGAGGCCGAAACCGACGCCAGCCGCAAAGTCGCTGCCACGCTTGCGGCCTCTCTGATGGAGAAAACCCGCCCGGCCACCGGCAACGCCTACCTGACCCGCAAGGGCTTTCCGGCGCTCGAATGCCTGACGCTGACCACAACGCACAAAACCGGCGGCGTGACCTACCGCGCCGGTGATGTCATCGTACCGCTGCAGGACGAGACCGGCGCACTGGTTAACGTTCAGCTTATTAGCGCTGAGGGGCTTAAACGCACTCTGAAAGGGGGGCAGGTAAAAGGGGCGTATCATCTTATTGAAGGGAAAAAAGAGGCGGGAAAACGCCTGTGGATAGCGGAGGGTTACGCGACCGCGCTCACCGTGCATCACCTGACCGGCGAAACCGTTATGGTGGCGCTCTCGTCCGTGAACCTTCTTTCTCTGGCAAGCCTTGCCCGGCGTCAGCACCCGGCCTGTCAGATTGTCCTCGCTGCCGACCGTGACCTCAGCGGAAACGGCCAGACTAAAGCCGCAGCGGCCGCACAGGCCTGTGAGGGCACGGTTGCCCTCCCGCCGGTGTTCGGTGACTGGAATGATGCGTTTATGCAGCAGGGCGAGGACGTCACGCGCAAAGCGATTTATGCCGCCATCCGGCCAGCGGCACAAAGCCCGTTCGACACCATGAGCGAGGCGGAATTTACCGCCATGAGTACCAGTGAAAAAGCGATGCGGGTGCATGAGCATTACGGCGAAGCGCTGGCCGTGGACGCCAACGGCCAGCTCCTGTCACGGTATGACGCCGGGACATGGAAAATCATCCCGCCGTCAGATTTTGCGCGCGACGTGGCCGGGCTGTTCCAGCGCCTGCGCGCCCCGTTCTCGTCGGGAAGAATTGCCTCGGTGGTTGACACCCTGAAACTGATTATCCCGCAGCAGGCCGCCCCGGCGCGTCGTCTGATTGGCTTTCGCAACGGCGTGCTCGATACCCTCACCGGCGTGTTCAGTCCGCACAGTAAATCACACTGGCTGCGCACCCTGTGCGACGTGGACTTTACCCCGCCGGTGGAGGGGGAAACGCTGGAAACCCACGCGCCAAACTTCTGGCGCTGGCTCGACCGTGCGGCCAGCGGCAATGCAGCAAAGCGGGACGTGATACTGGCTGCGCTGTTTATGGTGCTGGCGAACCGATACGACTGGCAGCTCTTTCTCGAAGTCACTGGCCCCGGTGGCAGCGGGAAAAGTATTCTGGCCGAAATCGCGACCCTGCTCGCCGGGGAAGATAACGCCACGTCGGCGACCATCGAGACGCTGGAATCACCCCGCGAACGCGCGGCGCTGATTGGCTTCTCGCTGATACGCCTGCCTGACCAGGAGAAATGGAGCGGGGACGGCGCGGGGCTTAAGGCCATCACCGGCGGCGATGCCGTGTCGGTCGACCCGAAATACCGCGACGCCTATTCGGCCTATATCCCGGCAGTAATTCTGGCCGTGAACAATAACCCGATGCGCTTCACCGACCGCAGCGGTGGTGTGTCCCGTCGCCGTGTCATCATCCACTTCCCGGAGCAAATCGCCCCGGAGGAGCGCGACCCGCAGCTTAAGGACAAAATCGCACAAGAGCTGGCCGTCATCGTGCGCCAGCTTATGCAGCAGTTCAGCGACCCGATGACGGCGCGCGCACTGCTCCAGTCACAGCAGAACTCCGACGAGGCGCTGAGCATCAAGCGCGACGCTGACCCGACGTTTGATTTTTGCGGCTATCTGGAAGCGCTGCCGCAGACGAACGGGATGTTTATGGGGAATGCCAATATCATCCCGCGACAGCCCCGTAACTATCTCTATCACGCCTATCTGGTTTATATGGAGGCCAACGGTTACAAGCATGTGCTGAGCCTGAAAATGTTCGGGCTGGGGCTGCCGATGATGCTGAAAGAGTACGGGCTGAACTATGACAAGCGGCACACCAAACAGGGTACGCAAACCAACCTGACGCTCAGGGAGGACAGCAACGGCGACTGGCTGCCGAAGTGCGACGAATCCGCAGCGACATAACCTACCTCAGACCGGCAACCGCCGGTCTTTTTATGCCTGACTGTCCCGCGAGGTGAACAATCGACTGTTCACCCTTCACCATCTGTTCACCACTTAACATCATGAAATTACTGTATAAAAATGAAAGGTGAACAGAGTGAACAGTAAAACCTAAAAAAACTTTTTACCCCCCTCCTTGCCTGACCCGGCGCACCTTGCGCGCGCACGAATCACAAAGGTGAAGAGTCGACTGTTCACTCTTCACCAACTCATCACCCCATAACCTTATGATTTAAATTGGGAAATCATCGAGGTGAACAGTGTGAACAGTTAAATGCAAAAAAACTTTTTTATGGGGTAGGGATAATGTCTAACCCTGCTCAAAATGACCAATAATCAACAAACAAAGGAAGACTGATTTTTTGTGACTTTCCATAATTGGTACACGTTTAGGTACACAATTGAAAACTGAATTAGAAAAAGCTCTTTATATTTATAGGCATGACTAACTTATTCAGATTCCCCCAGCCCACCAAATAAAACAAGGGGTTACGTGAAAACGTAACCCCTTTGTCTTTTGTAGTGGCGGCAAAATGGCGACAGCCGTTTGCCTGTGGCGGCATCCGGTAATAAAAAACCCGCCATCAGCGGGTTAGTATGCAAATTGTTCCTGCAACCCTTTCGGGTGCGGAGGGGCCGAGCTTACTCTCTCTGGGCGGCACACAGAACGTACAAACGTTTCATGCGTCACAAAAGTGTGCCCGCACTCGATATTGGTGCACTGATTGTAGCGTTCTTTGGTTTCGCTTGAGACCTGGAAGCTACTACGCGTATGTGCAGACAATCCGCACAATGGGCAATTCATCATATTAATTAACCTCCACTCACCTTTGCTCCAATCGCAATAATGATACATCATTATTCAATAATGAGAACCCATCATTCAATTTCTAACTCGTCTATTTTCACTTCGAGATCCAGACTGGTGGTAAATCCACTGTCCGGGTTCACCGTATGCGTCAGCGTGGTGATGGTCCACTCTGCATCATCAATCGGCTGCTTAAAGCCGCTCACCTTCACCGGCATTTCGGTGTAGAGATCTGCCCGACCTTCTGCTAGCTGGAGAGAGAAAGACGCCACCCCGCGCTGCAGACGCTCCCATTGCATCTTTGCCGCCCGTTCCGCATTGCCCCGGTTGGCGTACGTCCGGTTCAGGACCAGCACGTTTTCATCCGTTCCCACCAGGTAGTCGCCCTGCTTTTCCTCCGGCGCGTTGGGCGCGGCGGTTTTCTTGCGGCGTCGCTTCACCTTCGTCGTCTCTTTCTTTTTTGGCTCACGGGTATGCAGCCAGCTGGCAATCACGCCGGTGTAGGCTCCACGGTCAGCCAGGGTAAACCGATGGCCGTCACCGGCTTTACGTGTAATGGTGATAACCGGCAGCCGTTTTCCGCTGGCTGTTCTGCCCTGCCCCTGACGGATAAACAGCAGGTTTCCGTCTTTCACGGACGCCATCGCCCCGTACTGGCGCGCCAGCTTCATCAGAAAACTCGCGTCGCTCTCATTGGTCTGGTCCAGATGGTCGAGCTGCTTTTCCGTCAGGTCTGTGCCCAGCGCCACTTTCAGGTTGTGGCGGGCAGCAATCTCTTTCACCACCTCGCCCACCGTGGTCTGATGCCAGGATTTTTCACGCCGGGTATTAAGGGTTTCGCGGAAGTCAGCACTGCGCGCACGAATGGTCAGCCGGTCAGGCGCGCCGGAATGTTCGATTTCATCCACAGTAAATCCCCCTTTCGGGAACAGCGGCTGGCCTTTCCATCCGAGCGCCAGATGGATCACCGCGCCCCGACGCGGCAGAACAATCATTCCGTCCGCGTCGTCCAGCTCCAGATCGAGCTGGTCCGCTTCAAAGCCCCGGTTATCGGTCAGCGTCAGGCTCATCAGGCGCGCGTCCATCACCCTCGTCACATCCTTGCCTTCGATGGTGATACTGAACGCCGGGCTTTTACTGGTCTGGTTCATGAGATTTGAACTCAGATTCATGACAGTAACCCTCCCACCATATTTTTCACTTTGCCAATGGCAGACGTCGCCGTGTCCTGCAGATTGCTGAGCTGGTCGCTCAGGCTGCCGAACATCTCGGACAGCGACTCGTCCACCCGTTTCAGGGTCAGCGTGAACTCAATCCGGCGCGGCATTCCGCTTTCGAAAAACTCCGTTTTGGTCTGACTCAGACTCTCGATCACAAACATGCCGTAGATAGTCCCGCTGCCTTCAATCAGCGGCCACGCTTTGCCCAGCTCCGCCATCTGCTCCAGTGCCAGCAGAGACAACCTGCCGCCGGTGACTTCCGGCAGCAGCACGCCGGACAGCGTCAAAGAGTCGTTGTCCGGGCCAAGATATTGCGTGGACGGGCGGCGGTTCACCCGGTTGTTGGCGGCGTGCCGCCAGCTGCGCTGGTACTGCAGCTCCTGATACGGCACGGTACGCAGCATAAACACGTACAAACCCAGCACCATCATCATGATTCGTATCCCCCCTGATCGCTGAAATTGCTGCGGGCCTTCGCCCTGGCCCGACGTTCTCGCTCATCGAGCTGCCGCGCCACTTCACGGGCAATATCCTGCGCACTCTGTCCCGGCTGGGCGGTGATATGGATCGGCGCGTTAATCTCATAACGGATAATTGTTGGCGGACTGTCAGTCTTCACCGGCTGCGGCTGATACATCCTGACCGGCAGACTGAACGGATGCAGCGGCACAGTCTCTGCAGGCGCGGCTGTTACGCCCATCACGCCGGCCACCACGGACGCCAGCGCGGCAGTGCGCCGTCTGCTGGTTACATTCGCCGGACCGTTGACAATTTCCGGACCGTTCTCGCCCACGATGCCAAACTGCCCGCGCGGTATTGCGCCACCGCTGTCATACATTCCCGCAAAACTGCCACCCGGCGGTATGGGTCGCGGCGTGGCCGCCCCGACAATCTGCACCTGCGGTGTCGTTGTGGTGTTGCCGGTCATCCAGTCAGGCAAGTAATCCGTGACTGACGCTAGCTTGCTTTTCAGCGCTTCCCACTTTTCATTAATGCCATCAAGCACGCTGTCGATAATCGCGCTACCCATGGCTTTGAATTTCTCCGGCAGCGCGGCAATATCGCTGATGATTTCCGTCCATTTCTGGCTAATGGTCTGCCTGACAATGGCCCATGCTGCCGACACGCCATTGCTGACAGCCTCCCACAGCGCCCTGAATTTCGGCCCCAGCGTCTCCCAGTTCTGCCAGATGTAAATCGCCCCCATGGCAATCAGGCTTATCGCCGCCAGAATCGGGTTCGCCATCATCAGGCGGCCCAGCCACACCACACTTTTACCGGCACCGCTAATCGCACTGCCGATCAAACCAAATGCGCCACCGCCTTTGATGCCGAGAACGGAAAACTGCAGGCGCATTAGTGCAAGCGGACCGAGCAACGCGGCCACCGCCAGCATGACCGTCCCGAGCACCACCATAAGCGCGGCAAACGCCGCCGCCACTTTCAGCAGGCCGCCTGCCAGTCGCGGGTTTTCTTCCACCCAGCGCCGGAACGTGCCGGTAACCTCCTTCACCGTATTCATGATGGACAGCAGCGGCTCGCGCAGCGTTTCGCCCAGGCTGCTGAAGGCGTTCTGCGCGCCCGTTTTGACCAGCAACCACTGCGCGGACAGAGAATCCTTGTTGATATCGGACTCTTTCTGCATGGAGCCGTTGGCGTCACCGCCGGACGTGAGTCTGAGCTGGCGCTGCAGCTCCGGCAGGTTGTTGGCGAGCTTCGCCGCATCATCGCCAAACTCCTTGCCAAACAGCATGGTCATGGCGGACAGGCGTTTGTCCTGCGGCAGGCGGTTGACCTTCTCCAGCACGCGCTGGATGGTGCCGATGGCGTCCGTGGTCATCTGCTTTTCAATCTCTGCGGGATTGAGTTTCAGCAGGTCCATGCCTGCAAAGAAACGCTTGCTCTGCATGGTGGCAATCGACAGCTCGCGCACCATGGCATTTGACGCGCTGGCGGCAATTTCCGGTGCCGCACCTAATGACAGGAACGTGGAGCCGAGCGCGGCGGCCTTGCGATAGTCCAGACGGTCAGCCACGCCCCCCATGCGCTGCAGCACGTCGATAATGTCAGCGCCCTTTGACATGGCGTTATCGTCCAGGTAGTTCAGCGCATCGCCCAATTGTTCAATGTTACGGGTCGGCACCTTATACAGACTGGCGATTTTCCCCAGCCCTTCGGACAGCTCATCGGCAGGCAGTTCGAACGCCGTGGACGCCTTGGCCGCCGTACTAGCGAAAGCCAGCAGGTCGCGCTTCTGATCCGCCCAGGAATCGTTAGGGTTTGCCACGTTCATGCGCGCCCCGCCTTCAACCAGCGCGGCATAATCCACCGCGCCGTTTTCCATCGGCAGCTTTTCACTGGCGGCTTTGATGGCGTCCTGCATTTCGTAGAACCGGGCGGTGCGGTTGCCGTTATCATCGCGCAGACCATTGACCTGCTTTGCCACGCCCTTCATGGCATCTTCCATGCTGGCGTAGCTTTTCACCGCCGCCATCACCGGCGCGCCCATTCCGACACCTGCCGCCGTGGTGGTTGCTCCGGCTCCGGCGATACGGTCACGGACCTCCAGACTACGGGAATAGGTGGCGCGGACGGCATGCATTCTCCGCTGCTGCTCTCCAACACGTTTCAGCCTCGTTTCCTGCTCAGAAAGCTGCTGGTTGTATCGCATCGTTTCGCGAGTGATGCGGGCGGTGGCACCGGCTCCGTCATTGGCTGAAATACCGGCGCGGTAAAGTTCCGCGCGGACAAGCGCCGTTTGTTGTTGCAGCTTTTTCTGACGTTCTTCAAGTCGCTGCGTGGCAAGTTGCTGCCTCCCCAGCGCAACAATTTGCCGCTGTGATGGCGGCCCCATCGCACCCAGCTCATTACTCAGTAAGCTTGCCCGTTGGCGGGCATAGTTCAGACGATCGCCTAATTTCTGATTTTCCGCCTGGAGCTTTCGAAAGCTCTCCAGACTGCTCGCCTGGGTATCTAACTCTTTAAGGCGTGCACGGCTTTGCTGGACGGCAGTTGCCAGCTCCTTGGAGCTGGCCTGCGCGGATCGGAATGGGCGGGTGAGCTTATCAACCGCATTAAGAATCACCTGCAGGCGCAGGTTGTTGTCACTCATCGCTGGCCCCGCTTCGCTGAATGGCTTTGTGTCGCCACTCCAGCACGTCCGTTAGCGGCATAACGTCAGTGACGGACGGCGACCAGTGAAAGATGGTGGCAATGTCCGCCACCAGATCATCAACCGTCAGGCTGTCGGCAAACCGGCAAGCACCGACTTCTTCAATAAAAAAGTCACCACCTCGACCGACAGCGCGGTGAGGTCGGCGGGGTCCAGCTCCGCCATTTCCTGCGCGGTCAGGGTCGGCGTGGAAATACGCGGAATAACGGTCATCATCGCACCCACATCCATATCCATGATGGCCTGCAGGCGGGTGCCACGCAGCGCGCCGGACTGCGGTTTACGCAGCACAATTTCGGTGATTTCCGTCTTTCCACGCTTGATCGGGGTATCCAGCTGCACGGCCTTTTCGGTCGGTTTATCGCTCATGTTCGTGTCCTGTTAATGCGTACTGGCGCGGCTGTCCGCGCCGTTCAAGTTAATCAGAGGCCGAGGGCGTTACGGTGCGCTTCCATCAGGTCCACGCCGTCCACGACTTCAATCATGTTGACCAGATCGACCTCGTAGAGTATCTCGCCGTTAATGGTCAGCTTCGCGTAGCTGTTGGTGCTGGTCACTTTGGTGCTGCTGCTCTCGCCCGTTTTCCACTCGCCGGAATCCAGCTCCTTGTGACGCCCGCGCACAACCAGCTCAACCGCCTGCACTTCGCCGGTATCGTCGCGCTGGATAGAGCCGGTAAAGCGCAGCTGGATGGCATCCACCGTAGTTTTGCCCATCTGTTTAAACAGCAGCAACTCGGTCCCACCGATGGAAAACTCCGTATCAATAGCGCCGTCATCCAGCCCCATATCCACGTCCACCGCGCCCGGCATCCCGCCGCCGCGATACTTCTCAAACTTGCGGGTGAATTTCGGCAGGGTCAGTGACTCAACAATCCCCTGCCAGTTGTTCCCGTCGTTGAACAGGTTCAGGTGTTTTAACTTGCGTGGTAACGCCATGGTGTCCCCTTACGCGCTGACCTGGCTGGAGAAGTCCAGCAGGTATTGATCGGTGATGCGCTGGCGCAGCATCAGGTTTTCCAGCGGCGGCACTGGGGTATAGTCGTAGTCGATGGTGAGCTTCCCGGCTTTCAGGGAGTCCTTATCGTTCACGGCCTCATCCAGCCAGCAGTCCGCGCCGATGATATAACCCTGCGATTTCAGGCTGCGCAGTTTGGCGCGGATGCCTTCGATAATGTCGCGGGCCAGCGACGGGTTCAGGACGCCGTCCACCGCCCACATGTGCGCCTCGGCGATGGTGTCTGCCAGCACCTGCGCCGTGCGGGTGTAGTTCTCAAAGGCAAACAGCGGATCGTCACTCAGGCAGCGGGAACCCCAGAAGCGGAAGCCATCCTTGCGGATAAGGGTGGTGACGTCGTTCTGGTTGAGCAGCCCCGCGTCGGTTGCCGGGTCCTGCAGGTCCCAAAACACGTCCGCAGATAACCCGGTGACGCCGTTCACGCCGACGTTAGATAGCGTCTTGTGCCAGCCAGTTTGCTCGTCGATTTTGGCACGGAGACCGAGCGCACGGGCGGAGGCGTACGCCGTCGCGTCGGCATTCAGCACGGTGTCAAAGTTGATGAAGTCCGGCCAGATCAGCATCCCCTCGCGCTGGCTGAAATTAGCCCGATAGGCAATGGCGTCTTCCACGGTTTTGCAGCCGTAGGCGGAGAGGTAGGCGAACCCGCGCAGGCTCTGCGCCACACTCAGCAGCTCAGTGGCAACGGCCTGCGTGTCATGCCCCGGTACGCCAAGGATGCGCGGCTTGACGCCGAGCTGCGACTGCGCCGAGAGCAGCGCTTTCATGCCCGTTTTTTTCCCGTCAGCGGTGACGCCGCCGAGGATATTAGAGGTGGTTTCCGCTTCGGTTTCACCCTGGGCCACGCGCACCACGACGGTGACGGGTTTGGCCTGGTCGGCAATGGCATCCAGCGAGCGGGCCAGCGTGCCGGACTCGCCCGCTTTGCCGCTGGCGGTCAGTACGTCGGTGAGCAAAACGGGCTTATTGAGGGGGAACATCGCTGCATCGGCATCATCGCCGGTGCAGACCATGCCCACGATAGCAGTGCTGACAGTAGTAATGGATCGGGTGCCTTCGTTGATTTCGACAACGCGCACCCCATGGTGGTAATCCTGAGCCATAAGGCAGTCACTCCGGTGTAGAGGGGGTCTGCTTATGTTCTGGCGGTTATGCACATCGCGCACGTAACGAGTGCTGTATGGGAAATGACACAATGCAAAAGCTAAAAAAATCCCCGCCTGAGCGGGGACGAGATTAATTCAGGGGAAGTTCAGGCCAGCTGATTTCCGGGGCCTGTGTTGTATCCACGCGCGTCAGTAATACGCGGTATTTTCGCCAGGCATCATAGCGGCTCTTTTCGTCGTCGGTTGCCATGCCAAGTTCAAGGGCATCCTGCAGCGGGCTGATAGCGTTACCGGCAGACTGGATCAGTAAGGATTTTTTGTCCTCTGCTGCCATGACCTCGGCGGCCTTTTTAGCCTCCACATTCGTAACCCATTTATCACCAGCCCAGACGTCGTATGGTGTCAGAGGACGAAGAATGGTCGTATCAGCGGGATAGTCTCCTGGCAGCGTGACCGTCTCAGACTCTCCGGTTTGGGTATGCCATACCATTTCACCACGATGATCGGGTAAGAATTCCCAGCCATCATCCATGGCAGACCTGCAGAGAACAAACCCCTTCCTGGCTTTTGGCGGCTCATCAGTGCATGCGTTCGCGGGCAGTCCGACGCCCACCGGCAGATATTCCTGAGTCGTGGACAGATATTCACCCGTTTCATCATGGTAATTAAACACTGTAATCACCCCTGCAGTGGTAGCAATGCCCTGTTCCAGTACCGCTGTCTGCATTACGCTGCCCTCACGATATAGTTAAACGCGATATTGCGCGAACGGGTTTCTGTTGCTGTTCGCACGGCCCGCGAAATATCAAAATCAAAGTTTGCCGCACCATATCCGCCGTTGGTGGAAGGTGTCAGCCCGGTAGATAAAATTGACTCCACGATGCCGAACGGACCGGAATAAGCGACATCCCGGAGCATCTGCAGGCGGCCAATTGAGCCTTTGATATTCTGAACAGCATCCGACTGAGAGGACAGCAACGTACGCCCGGCATCGACGCCGCGCCCGTCATCCCATCCCCGGATAAATTCGCCACGCAGGTCGGGTAACTTCAGCGCAGGATAGACCTTCGCCAACTCAGGATATTGCGAGGCAGTAAAAGCCGCGCCGTTACATTTCAGCCATCCTTCTGGTGCCGACGCCAGCGGCCATGAAACCGGAACGCCAACCGGCAAAGCCGAACCGGCACCCAGGCGGAGGTTATTTAAAAATGCTGCCACGTCGTCAATATCAGCCCCGTTTTTGCTGATATCCATTTTACCGGCCAGTGCACGAGTCATCGTAGTGGCAAAGTTCGGATCGTTCCCCAGCGCAGCGGCCAGTTCGTTCAGCGTATCCAGCGCCGCCGGGGATGAACCCACCAGTGCTGCCAGCGCTGATTTCACAAAGGCCGTGGTCGCAATCTGCGTGCTGTTAGCCGTCTGCGCGGCAGTGGGTGCCGTTGGCGTGCCGGTCAGTCCCGGACTTGCCAGCGGGGCTTTGAGCGCCAGCGCGGCATTGAGTGCCGTCACCACCGCCTGCACAAACGCCGTGCTGGCAATCTGTGTGGTGTTCGTTCCTGACGGTGCTGTTGGCGTTTTGGGCGTACCCGTCAGGGTCGGACTCTCTTTCGGTGCATATTGCGTATGCGGGTCCGCTGCGGCGATGTGTTTTGCCAGTTGCTCATCGACATAAACCCTCAGCTCCAGCACTTTGTCATCAACATATTTTCGGGTAGCAAGCACCACGGCGGGGTCAATTTTCAGGGTGACATTATCGGTGCTGCTGGTAATCAGCACCATGCGCACGGTCTGCGTGCGCCCGCTCCCCTCCGCCAGCTGTGGTTTATAGCTCTCCGGGCAGTTGCCGACGGCAATCAGCGCGCCGGTGTCATCAAACAGACCAACCTCGCGAATCCACCACCCGCCCTCGGTTTCGGGGATCACCTGCTCGGCAATAATCTGGCTGCTGTTCTGCGGGTCGATGTAAAGCATATTGAGATCGGCCCGGCGCTTTTCAGCAACCAGTTTTGTCTGTTGCGCGCTGGGTGTGGGGAGTACACCGCCGCCATCGCCTACTGCCATCCGGGTAATGTTCAGCGGCACGCCGAGCGCGGCGGAACTTGCCAGCTTCGCCGCGCCGATCTCCGTCAGCAGGGTGTAGAATTTTGCGCTCATGGATTCACTCTCACTGTGTCAATAACATGGACCGCCCCGCCCTCGTAAGCGGTGCCGCCGGAAATAATGGTTTCATTGATGTACGGGTAAATCGTGATTTCTTCGCCGGTATAGGAGGCTGCACCGACAAAATACGGTCCGCTGGTCTGCAGATTGATGGACATGCCGATCAGATGACGGCTGCAGGGTTTGGCGTCACTGATAAGCCGCTCCAGTTCGAGATAGGTTTCTTCCGTGATGCCCTGGTCCTGCACGCCGATATCCAGGCGAAACGTGCCCGGCTGTTCATCGGTCTGCCACCATTCGATAATGCGGATCAGAAAGCCGAACGGCTCCACCACGCGACGCACGGCGCTGGTTGTGCCTTTATGCTGATGGATATAGAACGCATCCTGTACTACCCGGCGCTTTACGCTTTCCGTCCAGCTCTCGTCCCAGCGGTCCACGGAAAAGGCCCACGCCAGATACGGCAGGAAACTGACCGGACAGGTTGCCGGGTTCCACAGGTCACGCAGCGGCACTTCAAGCCCGGAAATACTGCTGCAGCTCTGCGCCAGTCGGCGCTCAAGCGTCGATGAGCCAGGCGGCAGGAGACTATTCATCCGTGCCCCCGTTGGTCACATTCCACTGCGTGCAGGAGGCGGCCTGCGTTTTGTCCAGCACCACATCGGCCAGTGGAGAAGCCAGCTCCACGCGCTGCACACCTTCAACATGCAGCGCGGCATACAGGGCACTGCGGCGGATATCACGTCCTAGCCGCGTCTGACTGGCGAGGTACTTTTGCAGGCTGGCTTTTGCCGCTGCCATCACCGGCTCCGCCTCCGGCCCCGGATAAAGGAAGATTGTGGCGTCCACGCTGTACGGAATAATTTCGGCACTGCGCACCGTCAGACGATCTGCCACCGGGCGCACGCTCTCGTTGTTCAGCGCTTTTTCAACCACAGTCAGCAGGTCATTGTCTGCCGTGCCGTCGCCCTCCCGGCTAAGTACGGTCAGCACCACTTCCGCCGGTGCCGGGCTGGTTGCGCTGGCATCCGCCACGCGGCCGTCCGCACTTCTCGCGTGAAACTCATAGGCCGCCGTCGGCCCCGCAACGGACAAACCTTCGAACGCTGCAGGCACACGCAGGCGCAGCGCGTCGTCACTTTCCAGAACGGCGGCAACCGGCGGCACGGCGTCGTTGTCGGCAGGCGTTACTGTCAGGCGGTTGACGTTGTAGTTGGCAGCGAGCTGGTCCAGATCGCCACCGAGAGCATATGCCACCATGACTGCCTGCGCGGCCTCGTTGATACGCTGGCGCAGCAGGACTTCGCGGTACGTGCTTTCCTGCAGTTGTTTGGTGACGGGTTCAGACTCCAGCGCCAGCGTGCGGGCGACGGCAGCCTGCTCATCCGCAGGATAGAGCGCCACAAAAGCAGCCTTGCGCTCCGCCAGCAGGGTCTCAAAATCCGGCTCGTCCACAATCTGCGGCGCGGGGAGCTGTGAAAGGTCAATGACCGGCATTGTCTGCTCCTGTTGATACGGAAAGGGAAACGGGCGAGCCGTTGTTCCGCTGCCCGGTAAGGTCAATGACCATGGAGCCGTCAAAATTGCTGCTGATAGTGATGGCGTCCAGCGTCAGGCGAGGCTCCCAGCGGCTCAGCGCCATGTACACCGCCGACATGATCTGCTGGCGCAGCGCCGGGTTCTGCGGCTGGTCAATCAGCACGGACAGCAGGGAGCCATATTCTCGGCGGGCAATGCGACTGCCCTGCGGCGTCAGCAAAATATCGCGCACCGACTGGCGCAGATGATCCGTATCCGTGATGGCTTTACCGTTACCCTGATTCATGCCGAGATACAGCGTCATACCGGGCCTCCCGACGTGTCGCCGCCTGATTTAACTTTGTCGTGCGCATGGTCATCGACCACGATCCCGTTGGAACTCATCGGTCCACCGCCCTGGGTGACTGCCCCGTTGATCACCACTTCGCTGTTGATGCGCGTGGTATCAGCTTCCACCACAAACTCAGCGGTTTTGAGGGTGATATTGTCAGCCGCCTCGATCACCATGGATTTGATGCCCCGGACGTGCCAGCGCCCGGTGGCGGGTTCGTACTCAAACCAGCCACCGTCCGGGTACTGCGTCACGCAGCCGTCTACAGAATCCGATGGGGGCGCAAACTGGTTGGAGTAGATGGCAGGCAGCGCAAACGCAGTTTCGAGATTGCCGCCCATACTCAGGACCACCACCTGCTCATCCGGTGACGGACACCACCATGTGCAGGCACCTCCGGCGCGCAGCGTCAGCCAGTTAATCCAGTTGGTTTCGAGTTCGCCTACCTTTACCCGGCACAGCCAGTTTTCCCGGTCCACCTCGGTCACGGTGCCGGTGCGGATCAGGTTGGTGATAAGGCGCATGATTTCTGTGAGTTGTGCGTTCATACGCAGAGAATGCTTTACTGAAGTTCACAAAGCTAACAGATTAAAATGTGTCATAAGCGGTACAATTCGAAGAATATTTCAGATTTGTGAGTCTTTTTATACGACGCTTTGCAATTCAAGATTTAATTATGAGCATGCTTAAAAAAACATAAATCATTGTCTCAATTGACTTTTGAAATAAAAATCCTTTAGATTCAAATTAACAAGTCTTACATGGCTCATAGTAACTTACAGTCAAGGATTAAATAATGGCCAAAAAAATTGATATTACTAACGCTCTCTTTGATAGCGAATTAAATGATTACTGTAGGAAATTCATTATAAAGGGGGAATTCCCAATCACCGAAAAGGATGTCAGAGAAAAGCCCGCGCGCTATCAAAACATTAAAGCCAAAATATTTGAAGATTTTATATTAAATGAAAAAATTAATTATAAGGTATATGGAGAAAACATCCCTCTCGCAGTGTTAGTAAATGAACTTGGCTTATACAATGTTGAGAGTTTAATAGAAACTCAATCCTTGAGTTTTACGCTATGGACTGCTGGAGTGGGATACATAGCATCTCCAGTACCTGGTGCACTCCCATTAATAAGTTCAAGACATAACAGTACGGTACACAGTGATCCAGAAGAATCAATCATAACAGGACTTAGTGTATTGAGAAGAAACAAATTAAAAGCCGGGGAACAAAGAGTTTTACTAAGAAAGTTACGTGATAATTACTTGGATATTCCTGTTGGATTAGAGCAGAATTGTGTTTTCATGACAATCTCCGCGTTAGAAAGTGGAAAGCTTAGCAGGTTAGGCATTGATCTAGCTGAAAAAAAATTAACAGATTTAAGTACTGAGGATAAAAAGACTCTTGGAAAGGCAGCCGAAGAACTGTTTAACTTCAAATACTTAGTAAGCAAAAGGATTCGAGCCACCGCAACTGACAACGTCAGTGCAATTTTAGATGAATCTTTTTCAAGGATTGATAAAGCGCAAATATTTCAGCAAATTTCAAACATTGAAAACTTCCCTGACCTGAGAACAACATTCATTGAAATGGGGCTTCCAATGAATGATATCATCAGATTAAGAAATGACCGTCACGCCAAGAAATTCCGAAAGTGGCTTTGTGAGGCGGAAGGTATAAGTTCAGCCGATGAGATATCAAAATACTACCTAGATAGTATATCAAATGCTAAGGGTTTCTTTGATTCATTTATGGGAAAATCTACAAAAAGCATCATCATGATGGCTGCTAGTGGGCTTACAGCTTCAAAAGTCGCAACACCTTTAGGCCGGGAACTAGGAGCAATAAGCGGGCTAGGTGTATTAGCTCTTCAACCAGCACTTGATTACACACTTGATATGGTAGATGAATATTTAATATCTGAATTAACTAAAGGATGGACGCCTCGAATGTTCTTTAAAAAAATTAATAATCATGCTGAAAAATATAAAATTAGTCTTGATTAAATATTCATCATCATTTTTCGGATTATCAATTTGATTGAATCTGCATTGAATCCAAGCAGTTGGCGCTCTGCGTAGCGTACAAATGCGGCTTTACGGTTGACACGATCACGTAAGCCGTAATGATGTACACGCGCAATACGCTGCACATTCCCTGCAAACTGCACGCTGGCTGAATCCGCGTTGGCTGCAGTTTTCAGGTATTTGGCCGTGCGCAGTTTCGAGAACATCTGCCGCTTGATGCGCCCCTTTTTGGTTCTGGCCGTGACTTTACGCGGCTCGTATCCGCTTCCGTCCGGGTTGCGCTGCAGCCGGATATTGTTCTGCTGATTCCGGCGCAACTCCTGCGCCAGCTCCCGCATCATGCGCTGACGTGCGGCAGGCTCCAGATTCGCCAGCAGCGCGGCCAGCCATTCATCGACCTTGTGCAGATTATCCACGTTTCACCGTCCACATTTCTTCTGGTTCGTCGGGTTCTGGCTCCGCTTCAACTGTCGAGATCCCGCCGTCGGTACTGACCAGCACGCGCTCCGTCAGCTGCAGGTTCAGGCTGATATCACACACGTCGTTGCGCAGAATATCCACCTCAAAGGTAAACAGCTTTTCGCGCAGGTCTGGATTGTTGATGGCATCCGTCTGGTTGTCTTTCAGCCACAGCAGCACCGGGGCCATGAGCAGATTCTGGTCGCCGCTGAAATCCTCGATCACCACGTTGAGGGTGTAACGGTATTCCCACGACATGGAGTGCGCGCCAGTTGCCACCAAAGAACCGTTATCCACGAACAGATGCAGCTTGTCCGGGTTATCGTGCACATAGGGCACCGCCTTATTCAGGGCGCGGCGTAAGGACTGCGGCTTGTTCACTGTTTCGCTCCTGACACGCCACTATCGTGTCTACTTTGTCAGCGCAGACCGCCCAGGCAGCCTCGGTTTCATCCAGCATGGCGTTCAGATCGCCGTTACTGCGCGGCGCTGACGGGTTCAGGCTGCACGGCGTCACTCTGGGACAGCCATTCACGGTAAGCTGCACCTCCGGCAAGGGCCGGACGCGCCCGCAGCCGGATAATGTCAGCAGGCAAAGGAGTGTCAGCCCAGCGGCGTAAGTCTTCGTTCTCACGTTTTAGTTCCTCTATCCGGTGCTGCCGGTGACGCAGCAGCGCGGAGGTTTGCTCCGCCGCCGCATAAAGCCGTATCTGCTCCCGGCTGTTGGTTTCGGTAAGAATGGACAGGCCGATGAGCTGGCTGTTTTTCTTCGCCAGCGCCTGCACTTTATGAGTCAACGCTTCGCCCTGGGTTTCGATGATGTGGCGGGCATTGTTAAGTCGCCACGACTGCCAGCCCAGCGCCGCCAGTACCAGCGCCAGCACGAAAGCCAGCGAGCGCGTCATACGCCCGCGCCTTTCAGGCACCAGGCCATTTCCCGCGCGCGGCGGTTTTCCAGCCCCTGATTAGACACGCCCTTGACGTACACCCAGCGCGGCAACTGGCGGCAGGCATCCGCCCAGCGCTTTTGGTTCAGCAGTTTCACCAGCGTGGAGCTGCAGGCATTGCCGGTGCCCACGTTGAAGGCAAACGACACCACTGCGTCATAAACCTTTTGCGGCACCGGCGGTACAACGCACTTATCCAGCACCTTCTCCACAGTCAGCACGTTGCTAATCAGCCCCTGCGCCGCCTGCCGTTCCGTGATGGTTTTGCCGGGCGTGACGCCGGACGTGTTGCCGATGCCGTCGGTCCAGACGCCCGCGCTGCACTGGTAAGGCTGCAGACGACAGCCCTCGTAATCGGCAATCAGTTTCAGCCCGTCCACGGAGGTGTGCAGCGACTGGAAGCCGGGCAGCGTGGCGGCGATAGCCAGTACCGCCCCGACCAGGCAGCGCTTAACGATTGAAGGATTCATATTCCCCCCGCGAGATTTTGCCGCCGCGCAGCAGTTTGAAAGACTGGTGTTTGTAGTACCAGTTGATCGCCAGCATCAGCACGCCAATCAGCACGCCGCCAACCGTTGACGCATCCTTGAGCGATAGATCGCCCAGCCAGGCCAGCAGCACGGCGATGCAGTAAGTGATAAAGGCGCTGACTCTCTCAAGCGTCATGATTCAGTCCCATAGCTGGACGGTCTGCGCGGTGGTTGATGCCGGGAGATCCGGCAGCTCCACCTGCAGCCCGTGCGGTAAAAAGGGGCCATGTTCAGCCAGCCCCGGATTGGCCCGTAATACCTGCTCCGTGACACCCTGCGTGCGCCCGTAGTGACGCCAGCACAGGGCGTCCACCGTGTCATACTGGTGCGCACGCACTTTCATCAGATAAGCTCCACCGTGCAGTGCGGCGCATCCTGCACCCGGCTGATGGCCCAGCGCGCATCGCGCCACAGGTCGCCGCTGGCCTCCGCCAGCTCTTCCCCGCGTTTCACCCCGGACGCCGTGGCGTCATAGTCCTGATAGCGTTCATTGAGTACGGCGCGCGCCCAGCAATAGACGGCGTTGTGATAGTGCTGGATGCGCTCGCTTTTGCCGTCGAGCACGTCCGATGGCACCTCCGCCAGCGCCTGAAACCCCAGCATCCGCTGGCGGTTACGGAAATCGAACAGCTCGGCGTTCACTTCGGAAATAGCGGTCAGCAGCACCTGCTTCAGGCGCGGCTGCGTCACCGTGCCGTCGGTGCGCATCACGCTGCGAAATTCCGACAGGTCCACATCCGGCCAGAACGGCGTATTTTTGATGACCTCCGCCTGTTCCGGTGCCGGTTCGGGCGCAACAAACTTCATGCGGTCTTCTCCTGAATAAGTGGGCGGTGGACGGGATTTTGATGAGACATTGCCTGTCGCCATCCCGTGCCGCCCGTGCGCGGGGCACGTTCCGTCAGCGGTCGTTGCGCAATCTGCGCTCCAGCCGCTCTTTGTCTTTCTTCACACCGCAGCGGGCGTCCAGCTGTAGCGCATGCGTGAGGTGATTCAGGGCCGAGGCCGGATGGTTCTCGCTCAGCACCGCGCCGATGGCTTTGTGCAGGCGCGCCCGCGACTGGTCCGGCATATCCTGCCCGGTGGTCAGGTCCAGCGTCTGCAGTAGTGGATCGGCATCGAACGGGGCCGCAGCGAGCATTGCGCTTTGCGCCGCGTCGGCCATTTCTTCGGCCAGTACGGTCTGCACATTGCGGTTGCCGAGCGGCATCACCCAGCCATGGCGCAGGGCATGACGCCCGATTTCCAGCGCACCGGCATAATCCCCGGCATCGATACGCCACAGCATCACGTACATCAGGACGTCATCCTGCTGGGCACCTCCGGCGGCCAGCACGCCGTCCGCCCAGGCGGTGTATCGCGGTAATAATTCCACCTTGATTTGCGCCTTTTTCACCGTGGACTGGATGCCCTTGAGGCGACGACGGTCCTCTGCCAGCTGGAGCAGCATCAGGTCATAACCCGACGCATGGCGAACACTGCCGCCCTCACGGGCGGCCTGCTCGGCCTGAATGCGCAGGCGGTGCTGCCGTGCGGGACTCAGGCTCATGCGTTACTCCCCGGCTTCCGGCGCGGCTAGCGCGCTGAAATCGCCGATGGTGATGTTTTCCACCAGGGCCGCGCAGCGGTAGTCCTCGACCACATAGGCCTCGTTCACCGATTCGAAGTTTTCAATGCGATCACGTTTCGGGTTGTCGATAACCGAGCGGCGGCGGGTGTCTTCCTGCCAGTAGATAGACAGGTTATCCAGACGGGTGATCAGCACAGCGTTTGCCGGGAAGTAAGGCGCGCGCACGGCCTGCAGGCCGCCCATGCGTTTCTGGCTGATGATGAGATCGGCGGCGATTTTCTCGCTGTTCTCCTGCTCTTTGTTGACCAGCGGGAAATACTTGTCGGACAACAGTTCACGACCGCAGACCACGACCAGCTCGTCATCGTCCTGGAAAATCGGATCGATTAGCTCGTTGACCGCATCCATCACCAGCGCGTCCAGGTTGGCGTACAAACCGCCCTTGCCGACTTTCACCGGTTCGATGGTCACGGTGCCGTCGTCTGCCGTTTTAATACCCAGCACGTTGTCCGGCGCGTCTTCGCGGATTTTCTGCAGCCAGCCCTTGTTCACGTCCTGCAGCAGGACGTTCTCGCCACGGTTGGAGGTTTTGGCGCGCTTCACGCCGTTAAAGCCGATCATGATGCGGTCCAGCGCCTGGCGTTTCACGATGGCGTTACGGATACGCACCTGGAAGTCCTGGAACTTGGCCCACAGGTCCAGCTTCGCGTAGGTCAGCACCGTGTCAAAGTTAGTCTGCTCGCACTTGTACTCCACGTCCGCCATCAGCGTCGGATCGGTGGGTTCGCGCTCTTTGGTGGTGGTGTCGGTGGTGCCGGCGATGGTGCTGCCGACGCCCAGCCCCAGCAGCTGGCCGGACTGTTCAGCCACGCCCATCACGTTGACCAGCGTAAGAAACGCGGCGGACTGCTGAATTTCGTCTTCCAGCGTCTGCGATACCGACGGCTCCACGGTGAACTTGCTCGCAAGCTCGGTCACGGCCACACCGTTCAGGCGCGCCAGCTGCTGCAGATAGGCGTTAAAGGCAAAGCGGGTTTTCTGTTTCATGTGTTGGTTTGCTCCTCAGCAATTGGTCACGGTGCCTGCCGGGGCATCACCGCCCGGCGCGCGCTGGCGGTAGTCCCTGCGGCTGTCTTCGCGGTAGAGCTTTTGCTCCAGTTCAGCAAAGGCGGCCTGCTGCTCCTGCAGGGAGGATTCCATCGCGGACAGGCGTTCGCCGTTTTCAGTCAGGGTTTTCGCGGTGCGCTCGCTCAGGTTCTGCTGCTCGGTAGCAACCAGCTCCACGGCCTGATGCACGTCGGAAAATCGCGCGTCGTCGGTCTGCTCTTTTTTGGTGAACAGTGCGGTAACGCGGGTAAACAGCGAGGGTTTGTCGTCCTCGATTTCTTCCAGCTCGATGAGTGTTTCTTCGGCGGCAGAAAACAGGTTGTCCGGTTTCTGCTTGCGGTTCGCCAGCGGGTTGTGCGCAGCACTGGCGCTGAACGCCAGCATTTCCGTGCCGAGGCTCGCCGGATCGTCCGTCGCGGCCAGACCGACAAGATAGGCTTTGCCGGTATCGGCAAATTTCGGGCTGACCTCCATGGAGGTGAACAGCTTCTGGCCTTTTTTGACCAGTTCCACCAGGGAGGGGGTTGGCTCCACGTCGGCATACAGCGCCATTTTGCCTGCCAGCGGGCCGTCCTTGATTTCTTCGGCAACCAGCGCCGTCACCTGGCCGTAACGATTAAAGGCGCTGTCCGGGGAATAGGATTTGATGTGCTCAAGATTAATGAGCGCGGTGTAGACCGTCGGGTTGTAGCTCGCCGCCATCTGTTCCAGCCATTCACGCTGGATTTCGCGTCCGTCGGTGGTGGCACCTTCCACCCCGATGCGGAAACGCTTTGCTTTCACTGTCATGAGCCATGCTCCGTTAGAAAACTGTCTGGGGCCTTAAGGTTGCGGTGATGGGGTGAGTGAGACAACGCGCGGCGCTTGTGCCGTTTGCCATACAAAACGAAGCCGGAGAAAGCCGTCAGTCAAGGCCGTAGGCTTGTGCCATGGATATGACACTGACCCCCGCAGACCTCGATCCCCGTCGGCAGGCTATGCTGCTGTACTTTCAGGGATACCGCGTAGCCCGCATTGCTGAAATGCTGGGCGAGAAAGTTGCCACCGTTCACAGCTGGAAGAAGCGCGACAAATGGGGCGAGTACGGGCCGCTGGATCAGATGCAGCTCACCACCGCCGCGCGCTACTGCCAACTCATCATGAAGGAGCAGAAAGAAGGGAAAGACTTCAAGGAAATTGACCTGCTGGCGCGCCAGTCCGAGCGCCACGCGCGCATCGGTAAATTCAACGACGGTGGCAACGAAGCCGACCTGAACCCCAACGTCGCCAACCGCAACAAAGGCCCGCGCAAGCCGCCGGAAAAGAACCTGTTTACCGACGAGCAGATCGAGAAGCTGCAGGACGTTTTCCACGACTCGATGTTTGCCTATCAGCGCCACTGGTGGGAGGCAGGCAACCGCCACCGTATCCGCAATCTGCTCAAGTCGCGCCAGATTGGGGCGACCTTTTTCTTTGCCCGTGAGGCGCTGATTGACGCCATCACCACCGGGCGCAACCAGATTTTCCTCTCTGCCAGCAAGGCGCAGGCGCACGTCTTCAAGCAGTACATCATCGACTTTGCCAAAGAGGTCGATGTGGAGCTGAAAGGCGACCCGATGACGCTCAGTAACGGCGCGTGCCTGTACTTCCTCGGCACCAACGCCCGCACGGCGCAGAGCTACCACGGCAATCTGTACCTGGATGAATATTTCTGGATACCCAAATTCCAGGAGCTGCGCAAGGTCGCCTCCGGGATGGCCATCCACAAAAAATGGCGACAGACCTACTTCTCCACGCCGTCCAGCCTGACCCACAGCGCGTATCCGTTCTGGTCCGGCGCGCTGTTTAACCGGGGCCGCGCCAAAACGGACAAAGTGGATATCGACCTTACACATGGCAGTCTGGCCCCCGGCCTGCTGTGTCCGGACGGACAGTACCGCCAGATTGTCACAGTGGAAGACGCGGTGCGCGGCGGGTGTAACCTGTTCGATATCGACCAGCTGCGCATGGAGTACAGCCCGGACGAATACCAGAACCTGCTGATGTGCGAGTTTATCGACGATCTGGCGTCCGTGTTTCCGCTCAGCGAGTTGCAGGCCTGCATGGTGGACAGTTGGGAAGTCTGGTCTGATTTTCACGCGCTGGCACTGCGCCCGTTTGGCTGGCGCGAAGTGTGGATCGGCTACAACCCGGCAAAAGGCACGCAGAACGGCGACAGCGCAGGCTGCGTGGTCATAGCTCCGCCAACCGTGCCGGGCGGCAAGTTCCGTATTCTGGAGCGTCATCAGTGGCGCGGGATGGACTTTCGCGCCCAGGCGGACGCCATTAAAAAACTGACGCAGCAATACAACGTGACCTATATCGGCATCGACTCCACCGGCGTCGGCCACGGCGTGTATGAGAATGTGAAGGCGTTCTTCCCTGCCGTGCGCGAGTTTGTCTACAACCCCAACGTCAAAAACGCCCTGGTGCTCAAGGCGTACGACATTATCAGCCACCGCCGCATGGAGTTCGACGCCGGACACACCGACATCGCGCAGTCTTTTATGGCAATCCGCCGCGCCACCACCGCCAGTGGCAACCGTCCGACCTACGAAGCCAGCCGCAGCGAAGAAGCCAGCCATGCCGATCTGGCCTGGGCAACGATGCACGCGCTATTCAACGAACCGCTGCAGGGCGAAGCCGCCAATACCAGCAATATTGTGGAGATTTTTTGATGGGTAAGAGAATTAAAAACCGCGCTGCAGTTAAGCACAGCAGCGGCGCGTCGGCAGAAGCGTTCAGCTTTGGCGACCCGATCCCAGTGCTGGACCGCCGCGAGCTGCTGGACTATGTGGAGTGCGTGCAGATGGACCGCTGGTATGAACCGCCCGTGAGTTTCGATGGGCTGGCGCGCACCTACCGCGCCGCCGTGCATCACAGCTCACCCATTGCGGTAAAACGCAACATTCTGACCAGCACTTTTATCCCGCACCCATTGTTGAGCCAGCAGGCGTTCAGCCGGTTTGTACAGGACTATCTGGTGTTTGGTAATGCCTATCTGGAGAAACGCACGAACCGGCTGGGTGGCATTTTGTCGCTGGAGCCATCGCTGGCGAAATACACCCGACGCGGCGTGGATCTGGATACCTACTGGTTTGTGCAGTACGGCATGACCACGCAGCCCTATGAATTCACCAGAGGCAGCATCTTTCACCTGATGGAGCCGGATCTGAACCAGGAGATTTACGGCTTGCCGGAATACCTGTCCGCCATCCCTTCTGCCCTGCTGAACGAGTCCGCCACGCTGTTCCGCCGCAAGTATTACATCAACGGCAGTCATGCAGGGTTCATCATGTACATGACCGACGCCGCGCAAAATCAGGAGGATGTGAACAACATCCGCCAGGCGATGAAAAGCGCCAAAGGACCTGGCAACTTCCGCAATCTGTTTATGTACTCGCCGAACGGCAAAAAGGACGGGATTCAGATCATCCCATTGTCAGAGGTCGCGGCAAAGGATGAGTTTCTGAACATCAAGAACGTGAGCCGGGATGACATGATGGCGGCCCACCGCGTTCCACCGCAGATGATGGGGATCATGCCGAGCAATGTTGGAGGGTTTGGGGATGTGGAGAAGGCCAGTCGCGTCTTTGTTCGCAACGAGCTTATGCCACTGCAGAAGCGGCTGCAGGAACTGAATGATTGGTTAGGGGAAAGTGTCATTAATTTTTCATCATATACCCTATGAAAGTATAATATGGGCCACGTCATTACGCGGCCTTCGCTTTAAATATAACGAGAAACTCTTATTTTGTTTATCCGACTTTCACGGCTAATCCTATCCAAGGCAACCTTTGCCTTGAGGGCAATATTATTCATTTCATCACTGCCATTAGCATAATTACCGAACTTCAATGCCGTAGCAATTAATGAGTGCCTATGAGTAGAAATCGTTTTTTTGAAAACATCATAATAATCCTCTGCCGTTGCGCTAACCAAAATCTTAAAATGATGGTCTGACCATCCACTTTGTCCAACTAAAAATGAGAGAACATCTTCAAGAGAAGATGTTTCCTCCAACTCAAAAATCAACGAATCAATTCTCTGCTTTAATTGATCATCTGTGACATAACCGAAATCTCTAAGATCTGACTTTATATGCTCTAAGAGAGCATCATTTCTTTGTTCGATATATAAATTTATTAAGTCTGTAATTTTTTCATGTTCATCCAAATCTCTAAACAATGCAATAACATTATTCAATTCATTCGGCGTTACATGCTTTACACCTTGGTGAACTGCATTATACAAAGCATCGACAACCTGTTCAGCATTGTTATCAAATGTATTATTATAAACATCCCAGGCACTTGATAAAGAACCCCTCAGCTTGCTTCTATTTATCTCATCACTTTTCAGATTTAGAGCGTCGGATAACCTAACAATATCAACGTAACCATATTTAACAATATCTATAAGAATATCATCTAACGAATCCGTGTTGAGATAGCTATATTTTAAAAGGATGCTTTGCCATTTTTTCTCATCTTCGTTTTCCTTATCTATTTTAATATAAGTATCTTTAATCTTCGATATAAAGTCGAGAGATGGGACATTTTCATCATTTGAAAATGCATAATGACACCAACAAAAAAGTGTAAGAGAATGCATTAAATTACTCATCACTTCTTTCTGATTATCTTTGACATGACAAGAAACCATAGTTATAAATTTGTCAATTTTCTTTAAAACCCTAATATTTTTAATGCCAAGAGATACAGTATACTTGCTTAGCTCAGTATAATAATCTTTCCCACTATCAAATGCAGTGGCGGCACTCTCATTTGGAGTAGGACTAAATGTTATGTCTCGATCTATCACTTTTTCTTTGTATTTTTTATACTCCTCCATCCCGCTTGTATTGTTATTAAGAAGAAGAACAACCTTACACTCTCTATGTTCCTTCAATAAAGAAACCAATCCTAAAATATCCTTTACGTCTAGGCCCTTACCTCTTCTTTCTAGATCATCAATGACGACTATCATTTTTTTTATGGTCATGAATGATACAGAATCGATGGTTGAAGTAAAATTCTTCACAATAGGTATTTCTTTTGCAATTTTTGCGGACTTACGCCCTATAATTTCACTAATGCCAAGAGCGTTATCTCTTAAAGTCTCAAGGGATGGTTCTGTCCCTATTGATGATGTTTTAATAGCATTTTCAAAAATACTATATTTTAGACTATCTAAAGAGTTCACACCGAATAGAGAAACATAGCTATAGCGTGAATATGAAAGATGCTCCTGATTCTCAAACAACACTTTATTCCAATTATAGGTTTTACCTACCCCCCAATCGCCCTGAATTGCCATCACCTCTGGCCCATTTGTTGTAAGGAAGTCGGCCATTTGTTCTCTTATTAGTTCAATAGACATGAGATTTTCCCTTTAATTATTTAACTAACTATATCATTTCCGAGTGTAGATAGACGCAGCGCGCGCTCGTATCCCCGCCACGCCTGCCCGCTTTGTGTAGTGGTTTTCATGCACCTGCATGACATAAGCAAAAGCCCGCCATTACTGGCGGGCCTCAGCTAAAACGATCCTCAAAAGATCATGCGGATTCATGCAGCATAGGCATGCACTAATTTAAGATCGCCTTATCGCTGTCATTTCTGACTCACGTTCTACAACACCGTTTCGAATAATAGTTGTTTTACGAACTGTATCTTTACCATGGTAGCCAACATCAAAATTAACAAAGTTGGTTTCTTCTGGGCGGCAGCCAAAACAGTCGTGAAACGCTTTAATCAATTGAACATCATCGATCTGCTGTGCTTTCGGCGATGGGTTATTCCTAGGACTAGGAATTGTCGAAGGCATCAAATACAGGCATGGTGGCGGTAATTTGAACGGGCCAAATGTTACTGCACGTTCAGGTTCATTTGTTATTTTCGGACATGGCCTACCGACAGTTCCACAAGCCCAATCCCAAATCACCATTCCATCAATTCGTTGTTCGCGCGAGATGATCTCAGCACTGAGCCTGGTATGAATCCCAGACCAAACGTTATGTTGAGGATCTGCTCCAGGGTTTGTGCAAACACTCCAGATGACAAACTCCTCAGCCTGAGGCGGACGGTCAAAGATATTGGTGTTGTTACCGTCTAAGCACCCTTTTAATTCAATCGCGGCCTTTCTTCCTGAATTGAGGGTAACCATATAATCGTGACGGTTTGATTCCCCTGCAGATTCCCAATCCGCTATAAACCCATTATCCTGCATGTAATTGAGTACATGCTTAACAAAATTTCGCTTATCCCGCATTGTCGCGGAAAACTGCCCCCTAATCCGCTCTATAGCACCACGGAACAAGCCACTGTCATAAAACTCAGCTTCTGTTAACCCATGGTCACCTAGCTTATGGGCTTCAACCTTTAAAGCCTCAGCATAAGTTTCAATCAATTTTTTAAGCTGAAGATCCTTTTTACATGGAATAACGCTCATACTTTCCTGCCAGAACGATGCTATGCAATTTGCTTAAGCAGTGCCGTTGAATCCTCGATCACAGACTCCATCACAGGGTCGAAAATGTGGGTAGATATATAGGATACAACCGGCACTACAACGCCATCACCCGTTAAGTGATATGCCTCATTATAATTTTTGGGCAACTGGTATTCATCGGGTAACCCCATAAGCCTTGCAGTTTCTCTACTTGAGATCAACCTAGTTTTTACGTTGCCATTATCAATAACCATGATGACTTGTCGACTTGAGCCGCCCCCAGGGGTTCTCAAACAGCCAGCAACATCGTCAAATCGCACTTCAGCACGTTGAGCTTTGATTCCTGCGCTATCAGTACGAGTTCTCTTATAGATCGTCCCCACTATTTTTTTCTTACCCTTGATAGAAGCTGCTTTTGCAGTTTCAACTTTCTTCAAATTCACATCCGTCATCATATCCAAGAGCTGCTGCGTTTCCTGCAGGCTATGCCACTTAACACTACTCGGATTCTCCTCAACCAGATCAGCAAAAACTGATTTTCTCTGGGCAGGAATAGGCAAATTCCACCATACCCAATTAGATTTGGCTTCACTAGGCAGATTCTTGTGGGCATTCAGTAAAGTTCGGGTATGCCATGCTTTGCATGGCAGTTCAGAAGTAATGTTACTGACAGCAATATCACTCCTAACGCCAATTATAAAGAGTCTTGGACGTGACTGTGGAAGGAAAAGCGCAGCATCGACAACAAAGGCCCCATAATGGTATCCAATTTCATTGAATGCCGAACATATAGCTGCAAAATCATCGCCTTTATGGGACGTTAACATTCCACAAACATTTTCCAGAGCAATGATTTCTGGGGCTGAACCGGATGCAATTTTCTTTTTTAAAATGCTCCAGAACGGCCAAAAGGTTCCTGAACGCTCACCTTTCAACCCGGCCCCGGCACCAGCCAAGGAAAGGTCTTGGCAAGGGAATGAAGCCCAAACTAAATTGGCATTTTTTGAGAGCTGCTCTTGAGTAACTGTTTTAACATCACCCACAAACAGATCTCCCTCTCCCCAGTTCTGTTGATAAACTGCACCTTTTTTATGGTCAAAATCATTAGCAAACACGCAGGTCCAGCTATCACCTAAGCCAGCTCTAGCCATGCCCGAGCCTGCAAAAAATTCATAAAAGGTTTTCATCAAGCAGCCTTAATGTCATCTGGTGTAGGTGCATGCTCGCCATTGCATCTGTTAAGCTTTTCAGCAATAGCCTCTGCGATCCATGTGTTTCGCGATACGCAGCCAATTCTTTTGGCACATTCGTTATCGATTGACTCTAGCACTTCGCTAGGCAAACGGAGGCTGAAACGCCCCCCGTCAACTTGTTTGGTTTTCTTGGTCATTATGCTCACCAATATGGCGCCACTTTGGTGTAATCATACATACGGTTAACATCATCTCCAAGAGGTTAATGCAGCCAGCCGCCGTCTTCCCAAATCTGCAGGAAAATTTCCATCATCCGCTTTTTATCTCTTCATCAAGCTTTAAGCCGTTCAACTCAATGCCGTTTGCCAAACTTTTACGAACGCGGCTCGCTGCCTTTGGATAGTAAGGTTACAGATTTCGGTAAGGCTCGATGTTCAGAACATCCAGGGTTGCCTGGCTAATCTTCTGCTCTTTATCTATGGGCCCCTAACTGGAAACATCCATTGACCGGCTGTATTCATGAGCGCGAATTTTTGCCATCAGCTCATCAGTCAACTCCGAAACCCACTGAATAGCCAGCCGCTTCTCTTCATCATCACACTCACTAGCCGCTACAAGCTTGATAAAGAAATCAATACGCTGGAGCTTTAACGACTCCAAAAGATAGTCCTGCATCTTCCCTCCTAATCATACTACTGGATAATAACTGTATATATATCCACTGGTTATACATACAGTATAGAATAAATTTCCAGTTGTAAAATCCTTTTTTATCTTTCAATCACATACTACTTACCAGATCACTAATCAGTGTAAATCTGGCATTGTTCACGAGTACCACTGACGCCATTTGTCATCCTCCTGTAGTCGCTGATTTCTGTAGAACAGGCGCAATCCAGCTCCAGATGGCAGGCTGCCGCCACGCAGAAGTAGATCCACTTCCGTTTCACTGGCGTCAAAGCCTCTGGACCTCAGCTCCGCATCGAGCTGCAGGCGCTGGTGATCCGTAATTTCCTGTTTGTAACCTTTCCGGCGCTTCGGTTTGACCAGCCGCAGCCTCGCCGTCAGCTCACGTAGTTCCTTTTTGCTCATGTTCTCGAAGTCCGGCAGCGCTGCATGTTCTTCGCTACCCGGTAGTTCGCCCCCTGTCTGGTACATTTTTTCAACAGGGGGACAGTTATTGCCACGAGTCCAAGGGGCGCAAGCGCCCTGGTCGGCTTCCGCCTCCTGAACATCAACGGCCTTGCGAACCATTTTCCACTTCATCGCGTGCGTGCAGATCCGGCCCTCAACGAGCGGGGACCAGATGCCATAAATGCGAATGCCGTGATCGCCGTAAGCGCTCGGCTCGTCGTTAAGCTCGTATGCCGTTCTGACAAGATGATGTTTGCGGGGAACCAGGACGCCGCCCTGCTTCATGATGTAGGTAGCAAAGCATCCCGCATCCGCAGCCGCCAGCACGGCATCCAGATGGGCATTTTCCAGAACCGGCGCACCGGCTTTTTTATCCCCCTGCGCTCTGCCAGCCTGGCCTGCCAGCAGGCGCAGCTCACGGTATGCCTGGCGGCCTGGAATGCCAAAGAAACGGAACTGCTGGACGCGATGCAGTGATGCCCAGGCGGTGACGTGTTCCGCGCTATCACGCAGTGACCTGCCCGTTTCCTTGCTGACTTCTTTTGCCAGCCCGCGCCCGTCGATGTTCTTGCTGATGTATTTAGCGATGTAGCTGGTCGGCGTGCCCTTGCGTGGGTTTATCAGCTCAGACTTGAAGCGCGGTCCGGTATTTTTGCCCAGCTCCTCGCGGTATTCGCGGATGGCAAATTTACGCAGCAGCGCAGTGATAGAGCGGCGGTCTTTTTTGCGCATGAAGCACAGCAGGTGCCAGTGCACAGTGCCGTCATGATGCGGCTCGGCAACGCGGACGCCGTACCAGCGCAGACCGGATTTGTGCATGGCTTTGCGGAATGCGGCAAAGGTATCAACCAGGTAGTCACTGCTCTGCCGGACCGTTTCGCTGGTCCACTTCGGATTGGGCCTGCCGTTGTTCAGTGTGGCGTGGAAGCGTGACGGGCAGGTGATGGTATAAAATACGGCGCAGTCGCCGCGCATTTCTGCGATCAGCTCCAGCCCTTTCACACAGGCCATCATTTCATTTCGCCGGTGCGCCGGGTTGCTGCTACTGGCGTTCACCACGTCTTCCATATCCAGCGTGTCACCGTCGGCATTGACCAGCTCGTGCGACTGGAAAAACTCCAGCGATTTACGGCGCTGCTCGCGTTTGTGGATCACGGCTTCATAGCTGACATACGGGGATGCTTTCTTGTTGACTAGGCAAACGGCACGCAGCTGTTCCTCCCGCCACTCGCAGCGCATCTGCCACAGTTTGCGATACCACCAGTCTGCACACAGCATCCGCGCCAGCGAACCCGGAATCAGGTCATAGGGAACCGGCTTGCGGCGGCGTTTCTTGCGGCGCAGCTGTTCAAAGGCAGGTGGGATAACATCAAGGCGCATTGCCTCAGCGGCAACCTTTTCCCATGACTGACGGATTTGCTCCGGCTTGACGTCATCAGTCACAAACAGATCGCTGCATGCCACATCGAGACACATGCTCATATGTGCCGCAACCAGTGTAGACAAACGCTTGGCCTGCTCCTGATTCATTTCAGGCAGAACCAGCAGCCCCTCAAGCCCTTCATGGCTCGCCATATACCGGAACGAGGCAGACACCTGGCTTTCACGCACGCGATCCAGCCGTTCAAGACACGGCCTGATAGTTTCACGCAGATAGCGGGAATATGCCTTTGGCCTTCCCAGCCCATGGAAGAATTTAATTCGCTCCAGCAGAGGTTTGCTGACGTGGGCGGGTTCGGCGCTGACGTTGGCCAGAATGACTAAATCGGGATTAAAGCGCTGCTGCTCACGGGCCATTTTGGCGCGACTGATGAGCTGGTCCTGTTCCATTTCACGCTGAACTGGATCACGGGATTCATTGAAGAAATAGCGTTCCCATACCTCATCACTCAGCGCATCACGGCGTAGCTGTTCCTGCTCGTTATCCGTAGCGTAGAGAGTGATCAGGTTTGAAAGCGCAGACACCGGCGCAACTTCCGCCGGGTCCAGATAAGGGTTTATCGCTTTTCTTTCAGCATTCCAGGAGTATGGATAATTACTCATGCTATCCCCAACTCAAGCTGGAGAGGCTGTAATCCTTTCGCTACCCATTCAGTAATAGATTGAGGCTGGACCGCTTCGATAGCGCCTTTGAGAATGGCGCAACGATTTTTCAGTATGGTCGCTGTGAGTTCCTTTTCTGACAGGCCACGTGAATATTCAGCCTCACGTATTGCACGAGTCAGCTCAGGATATTTGGTATTAAATTTGGGGACATTGCAGGCAAGGTTTGTGCTGTCGGCCGTCGCCAGCGGATAGTTACCCAATACACGTCCATCGAGCATCCGCAACCCATGAACCTGTGTCTGGAAATCGAACTTGCAGTAAATGGTTTCGAAAGCATCCTGCATTCGCCGGTGCCAGTGCTCAGTCCTAATCGTCGCGTACTCACCAGAGGACCCGAAGCAAACACGGGGCCACTCACGACACAGTTCAACCAGGCGGTGAATTGATTCATGGAGATGCCAGACTGGAACAGCCTTATCTCGCAGCATGGCAGGGACCTGTCGAATAAGAGCATCGTTATCTTTTTCACCCCCCTCAACTACATCAGGAATGACATAAAAGCTCACTTTGGGGTGGTGATAAAACGCAAAAAGCCACTGGTAAAACTTTGACCAGTCAATCACCAGACCACGTTTCCATGCTGAAAACGCGCCATTATCAATCGCGACAAGAGAAGCGAATTGTATGGAGGCGTCAATTTGATCTGGACGCGCATAGGAAACAAAAGCACCGGCTCCGCTCACCGCAATACGATGAACGTCACCGGCGCTGCCCCAGACAGGAGTACCGTGAAAATGGTGTACCGTCCGAGCAAGAACAGTCATGCACGAATCTCAAAAATCGTGCTGTTGATGTAAGCCATGACGATGTGAGTTTTCATACAACTCCACCGTGATAGTGCTTCCCTTTCAGCTCTGCGATTTCCTGGCACGTCACGCAGCACTGCACGCCCGGAATAGCTTGTCTGCGAGCGATTGGGATTGGCGCGTCGCAGTCAATACAAAGAACGCGAGCTGTACCGGGCTTTCTGGCACGGGCGTTTTGAATGTGACGCTGCAAATTTTCTTCGACGCGCTGCTGTACGAGATCCATTGAATCTGCCATCAGTGCCAGTCCCCGCGTGATTCAGCTTCATAACGGGCAACTTCACGGCGCAGCAATTCTGCCGACTCCACTCCGTTCATTCCCTCTTTAAGGATGTGGATCGCCAGTGCCTCCATACGGATGGAAACGGCAAAGGCACAGCTTTTACGCTCATCCAGACGGGTCTCGTTAAAAAGCTGGAATAAACCGGCATCATCCGGTCCTGTTTTTGTGGTGCGGGCTTCACTATTTCGCATAATCAATTCTCCTGAATTTGGGCAAAAGAATGCCCGGCGGGTTTACGCCATTAATTTCTGTTTTGAGTTAATTCGGCATGGTTAGCCTTTTGGGAAATAAGCTCACCACTGCCCGAAAATGATTCATTGCTTTAATCAGCTCCCGCGTTTCGTCAGTGGTCAGCTCATTAATATTGACGCTGTGACGTTCTGCCGGAATTTTTGCCATGAAGAATATGGCGGCTAATGCCCTCTCATTCTGTTTATGATTTATGTCGCGGAGATCGCGCATATCATGAATAAACCGTTCCAGTTCGCGCTCAATATTCAGACCAAACACTTTTGCTCTCAGCTCCGCGATATGGTTCAGCCCATTCAGGCGCTGACCGGTACTCAGTGGAACAGTCGCTGCAGGACCTTCAATAGCCATGGTTTCCCCTGTTGGATAGTGGACAGGTCGGCCAAAAGTGCATCCTGCGAGCGGCACGGATGCCAGCGCTTACCATCTTTCCCTATGATCCAGCCGTGGCCGCAGTGCATTGCCGGGCTTTGCTTAACGAGAAGAGACGCAAATGAGGGTTCTTTTCTCAACATAAATACCTCAGCTCAGCCCAAACGAAGAACCAAGGCCCGTCATGGTATCGACGACACCGGCCATTGCAGGGTTAGCCTGTAAACGAGCCTGCAGTGAAATAGCGGTTAAAGCCATCAGACGGGTAACAGAGTTGACGCTTTCGACAACCTGACGGCGGGTGGTCGCGTTCAACTGAACACCAGAAACAGCGCTGGCGGCGACACGACCGATCTCGGCGGTGGCTTTCAGGACGTACAGAGGCATTTTCTCCCGTGCAACTTCATTGGTAGGCACGCATGGCAGGCAATGAATCTGCGCAAGAAAACCATCAACCAGCGTTGAGTCTTCGGTGAGATCGGTGAGTAGCCATATGTCTGGCGCTGTGAGCTGGTGTGGTTGCTCAGGGTTAAGCTTATTGCGCAGGGTCTGAACGTTCATGTCCGCACGTTCTGCCAGCTTCGCCATGTTGTGTCGTAGCGCGAAAGTACGGCTGGCTTCATCAAAGTGCGGATGTTTGGAGATCTTATAATCAAACATGTTAGCCCCTTCAAAAGTTCTCATAATTGAACTTATTGACCAACAATGACGCGGAAGTTGGAATGACCAAGAGATTCGCGCATACGATCAGTTTTATACATCGCATAGCGCAGGCATACTCGACCTTTGTTTTTATCCTTCTTGACCATGTATTTAGCGAGCTGGCCATGATGGATTTTCTGGTAAACAGAGCCACGGGAGATACCTTCCCATTCTGCGAACTCTGCAGGCGTTGCCATCTCTTTTGGTACACGAATTGAAATATCAGTACTCATAGTGCAGTATCTCTCGATTAAGGTTTGGTTTACGTCGTTTTATCTTGTTTTATTTGATTCAAATATTGATACATCGAGATACTACGATCCAATATTTGATACGTCAATAGGATTGAAAAATGATACATGTAAAAGCAGGCGAGAATACTGGGGGGCGAGAGGCTATCCATAGGCTCATAGCTGCCTACGATTTTAAGTCCAGGCAACAGCTGTGCGATCATCTAGGTGCATCAAAAAGTACCATGGCAAACAGATACTTAAGAGATAGCTTTCCGGCTGAATGGGTAATTCAGTGCGCACTTGAAACAGGCGTTTCACTGCTTTGGCTGACCACTGGTCAAGGTGAACCAAGTTCAAATATTGACTCAAAAAAAGATATCAATTTCGTGAACTCTGGCAAAGTTAAACATCTTTCTGACCTCGTTTCTCCTGAAATAGACAAGGCGACTCTCATGGGTGGTTCCTTGGTTGATGCGGGAAAAGCGATTATTGATAGCAGCCTGATTCCTTCAGAATCTAGTAATCTGCTTTTGGTGAATACCGACGGTGACTCTTATCTAGTTGACCGTAGCCAAATGCCGCCAGTGAACGGAATGTGGTTGGTTGATATCGATGGGATCAAAAGCATCGTTAAACTCACTCGCCTTCCTGGCAACAGATTAGTGGTACATCAAGATGACTCCTCATTTGAATGCAGCCTGGATGACCTTGAGGTACTTGGCAGAGCCTTAAAAATCATTAAGAGCCTTTGATATGACGATAAGGAAGCAGCCGAACGGGAAATGGCTATGCGAGTGCTACCCGAACGGGCGAGACGGTAAACGCGTGCGCAAGCAATTTGCGACAAAAGGCGAGGCTGTCGCATTTGAAAACTTCACCATGGATGAAGTAAACAAAAAACCGTGGCTGGGGGAGAAGGAAGATCGGCGGCGTTTGTCAGAGTTGATTGACCAGTGGCACTCCCTTTACGGTCAGACTCTCGCAGACCCCAAACGTCTGATGGCGAAGCTCAGCATTATTTGCAATGGCCTTGGCGATCCCGTGGCCTCAGAACTGACAGCCGGTGACTTTACCAAATACCGTGAAGCGCGGTTAAAGGGTGATGTGCGAAATGAAGATGGCACGCTTATGTCGCCAGTAAAGCCCCGCACGGTAAACCTGGAACAGCGTAACTTATCATCCGTTTTTGGCACACTGAAAAAGCTGGGCCACTGGTCAGTACCAAACCCACTCGCCGGACTACCAACATTCAAAATCGCAGAGGGTGAATTGGCGTTCCTGGCTTCGGACGAAATTAAACGCCTGCTTAAGGCATGTGCAGATTCACAAAGCCCAAGCCTGTTAATGGTCGTAAAAGTTTGCCTGGCTACCGGCGCACGATGGAGTGAAGCCGAAAACCTGCAGGGCCATCAGTTATCCAAATATCGAATTACTTACACCAAAACCAAAAGCAAGAAGAATCGAACCGTTCCGATATCTCAGGAACTATACGATGAAATCCCCAAAAAAAGAGGTAATGTATTCACGCCTTGCAGAAAAGCCTTTGAACGTGCAGTTAAACGAGCCAATATTAACCTACCTGAAGGACAATGTACCCATGTACTACGTCATACATTTGCCAGCCATTTTATGATGAATGGAGGAAACATACTCGTATTGAAAGATATATTAGGTCACTCAGATATTACGATGACTATGGTCTACGCACATTTCGCACCTGAGCATTTAGAGGATGCGGTAACTAAAAACCCACTACACAACCTAAGCTGATGATGATTCTTTTGACCTCCATTATTAACACTCCTGCCATTTGGTTATATTTACTGGCACTAGTGATTATAATTTCAATTATTATCTGGAAAAGATGGTACATTCTTAGTAAAGAAAATTTATTCCAACAAAAGCTTTTTTGGTTTTCAATAGGCATCCCTTTACTTTCTTTTATATACTTTGGTTTGTTTGCATGGTCAGGGAAAGCGCCTGTCCTCTCTGCTCATGGATATTCTAGATTCTATGAAATAAGCAAATTTCCCTTATTAATATTGGCAAGCTCAGTACCTCTAGCTTCAATAGTTAACAATATTCATAGAACGATCCAGACTGAGTCGCAAATTAATACATCGGAATCTAAAAATGCTATAGATAGGTATCTAGCACATGAAAAAAACTTCATTGAGAAAATAAAAGACATACCTAGCTTCAATATAATTGAAGCCAACGATTCTAACGGCGGTATAAAAACCAACATTTACGACCCAAGTTATAAAATAGCCGTCAAAGATAAAATAAATATTTCAAACCCTTACCATCTTTATAAGAAAATTTACCCGGAAGCCACTATGGAAGTTGAGGCTAAATATGATTACAACGAAGACTTCTTAAAAAAAACTGAAGATTACCTTGATATTATAAATAAAAATCTTGAAAGAAGCGATATTGATAACACTTTGCTAGCAAAGCTTTCTTTAAGGAAACTAAATGAAGTGTCGTATTACACAGCATTATTACTTGAACACCTATGCGTTGAAAATATATCGTTAGCCGTTTACAAAATACGCAGTGGGAACAAGGAAATGAAAACATTCACTGACAATGAATATATGTTCTTAGAAATTTTAGAAGCTGCGTATCATACTTCAAGAAAAGTATTCTTTTTAGTAAAAGGTATTGAATCGTCTAAATTTGAGAATATTACAAGCTATATTTATGACGAAGAACCTAGTTTTGATATATTTAAAGATGCAAAGTTACAACATTCCATTTACTCACCATCTTGGTTAGCTTATGTGACAAAGGAGCTTCATGTTGCAAAAGGTGGCGGCAATATGGCGGCAGAGCATTAAGAATGTATAAAACGGGTAAACATTAGAAAACACCAAAACGATGATTTAAATGATAAATTGCTGTTTTCCTTGCAGAAATAATAGGATGTAGTAATTTCGGACGGGGGTTCAAATCCCCCCAGCTCCACCAAAATCCTTCGAAGATGATTCCAGAGTCATCCGTAGAAGTCCTGAAAGCCCGCACGGCGCAAGCCCTACGGGCTTTTTTGTGTCTGTAATCGTCCGAGATGATCCGCCTGAATCCAGTAAAAATTGGTACACGTTTAGGTACACGTTATACTGTGGTCCAATAAACGTGTACCAATTATGGAAGGAATCCAGACATGGCGCGCATCACACGCCCCCTCACTAACAATGAAATTCTTAAAGCTAAGCCACGCGAAAAAGACTTTACCCTTCACGATGGAGATGGCCTGTTCTTACTCGTCAAAACTTCTGGTAAAAAACTTTGGCGCTTTCGCTACCAGCGACCAAACAGTGCCAGCCGCACAAATCTGAGCCTTGGCGCATATCCTGCCCTTACACTTGCAGCAGCGCGCCAGATACGCGATCAACATTTGTCTCTCTTAGCACAGGGCATCGATCCTCAGCAGCAACAAGAAATTGTCTCAGAGCAGCGCCAAATAGAGCTGGACAGCATTTTCTCTACAGTTGCTGCTAATTGGTTCCAACTTAAAAGCAAAAACGTTACACCGGATTATGCAAAAGACATTTGGCGTTCTTTAGTAAAAGACGTGTTCCCTGCTATTGGAGAGATACCTGTTCAGGAGATCAAAGCCAGAACGATTATCGAAGCATTGGCACCAATCAAAGCGCGTGGTGCGTTGGAAACAGTTCGCCGTCTAGTGCAACGTATTAATGAAATTATGATATATGGAGTTAATACTGGCTTGATTGACTCAAACCCAACATCAGGGGTTGGAATGGCTTTTGAGAGACCCAAAAAACAAAACATGCCGACGCTGCGGCCAGAAGAATTACCAAAGCTGATGCGTTCTCTTATCATGTCAAATCTGTCTGTTCCAACTCGCTGTCTCATTCAATGGCAACTCCTGACCCTTGTGCGCCCTTCTGAAGCATCCGGTGCTCGGTGGGCAGAGATCGATCTCGAAGCAAAGCTCTGGACGATTCCAGCCGAACGGATGAAAGCTAAGCGGGAGCACATAGTCCCTCTATCATTGCAGGCATTAGAAATTCTTGATGTGATGAAGCCTATTAGTGCTCATCGTGAACATGTTTTCCCGAGTCGGAATGACCCAAAGCGACAAATGAATAGCCAGACGGCAAATGCTGCTTTAAAACGGATTGGTTATGGTGGAAAATTAGTTGCACATGGTTTACGTTCAATTGCAAGTACGGCTCTAAATGAAGAGAACTTCAACTCTGATGTGATTGAATCTGCACTGGCGCATTCTGATAAAAATGAAGTGCGAAGGGCTTACAACCGTTCAACGTATTTAGAGCAAAGGGTTGAGCTGATGGACTGGTGGGGTAATACGGTTAATAAAACATTAATCAGGAGATGAGATGTTTAAAAAATTAAGAATAAAAGAATTTAAAGCATGGGAAGATACGCAAGAGATTGCCATGGCCCCCATTACTTTGTTTTTTGGAGGAAATAGCTCAGGTAAATCAAGTATCGGTCAACTTCTAATGATGCTTAAGCAGACCATAGATTCACCAGATCGCAAAAGCCCTCTACACTCAGGCGGGCCACAAACCGCTGTGCAACTTGGTTCATACCATGAAATGGTAAATCAGAGGGACTCCTCAAAGAATATAACCTTTGAATATACTTGGGATCTTGCCAACGATATAAGAGTAAGAGATCCTATCAGCACCAACGTATTCCTTGGCGATGAAATATCTTTCAGCGCATCGGTATGCTTTAATGAAAACTCGCGCATTGTCGAGCTTGCAAGTTTCAATTATGACATTTTTAAAGAAAATAAAATAAGCTTTTCAGTTGGCCTTAAACGAAATTTAAACTCCAAAAATGATTTTGCAACAAAATTTTCTAATTACAATCTAGTTAGACAAAAAGGTCGTGTATGGTCAATTAAAGAAGCTGTTAGATTCTATGGTTTCCCCGACGAAGTGGTAGCTTATTATCAGAACGCAGATTTTGTTCAGGAATTGAATCTACGCCATGAACAATTGTTTCGCTCTCTTTATTACCTCGGGCCACTTAGAACTAAACCTTCAAGATTGTATCCTTGGACAGGAGTAAGATATGAAAGTGTTGGTTTTGCCGGGGAGTATACAATTCCAGCTATTCTTTCCTCCAAGGCACGCAAAATAGGCCTTGGCTATAAAAAAGTGACAAAGCCTTTCGAGGAAATAATAGCTCTCAAGCTTAAAGAAATGGGTCTTATTGATGACTTCGTCGTCAGACCTATATCAGAAGAACGCCAAGAATATGAAGTAAAAGTATGCACAAAAGGTTCTCAATCTTGGGTTGACTTACCAGATGTAGGATTTGGGATTTCTCAGGTCTTACCAGTTTTAGTGCAATGTTTTTACGCTCCTCGAGGGTCTATTATATTGATGGAACAACCTGAAATACACCTTCATCCTAAGGCTCAATCTGTTTTAGCTGATGTTTTAATTGATGTTATACGCTCTAAAGAGAATGGTGAAGATAGAAACATTCAATTGATTATAGAAACTCATTCAGAACACTTCTTGAGAAGATTACAAAGAAGAATAGCTGAAAATGAAATCAATAAAGAAAAGGTTTCAGCTTATTTCTCAGACTATTCTAAGGGTAAACCTGTACTCACACCTTTATTAATTGATGACTATGGTAATATTAAAAACTGGCCTGAACACTTCTTCGGCGACGAAATGGGAGACATTACCGCACAATCTAAGGCAGCAATGAAAAAGCGCCTTAAGGAGTTGAATATAAAATGAAAATCCCAAAAAAGTATCTTTTAGACACTAATGTTCCTAAAACCGCAAATTTGGCAGTTGAGGAGGGAGTGATCACTCATGAAAATGCTATTTGCGTAAAAAACTGCATTGCTATAATTGAAAAAATAACTAGTAGCAAAAATTGCGGGTTGGTTTTAGATTCTTTAGACGAGATTTTCGATGAGTATAGAGGTCAACTAAATCTTGGTGGTTCTCCTGGACAAGGAGATATCTTCATGAAATGGTTACACGATAATAGATGGAGTTTTCCTGAAGAAGACCGTGTACGTATTACTAAGGAGAATGACTCCTATAGTGAATTCCCTCAACATCAAGGGCTGGCTAATTTTGATATTTCAGACCGTAAATTCATTGCAACTTCTAATGCTCACCCAGATAAACCCTGCATTTACCAAGCAGTTGACAGCAAGTGGTGGGGTTGGAAAGATGCGTTATCAGAAATAGGTATACAGGTTAATTTCATGGATGAAAATTATATTGAGGCCATTTACAACAGGAAAATGGGGAATGAATGAAATCATTATAAAATTCCCTAGCACCCCCCATTTCTCCATTTCGTTGATAGGTGATGTGAGAAATGACAAATTGCTTGAGGAAAGCGTACAAAAAGAAATATTCAAGAATGAGTTAATTATTGAGGAAAAAATCGATGGAGCGAACCTTGGAATATCTTTTAATTCCGAGGCGGATATAATATTACAAAATAGAGGCAGCATTTTAAGGCCTCCATACCTAGGGCAATGGAAACCGTTAGAGAAATGGTTGTCATTAAAAAAAGATATATTATTTGATACGCTTGATGATAGATATATTTTATTTGGCGAATGGTGCTATGCAGTGCACTCTATTCATTACACATCGCTTCCCGATTATTTTTTAGCATTTGACATCTATGATAAGCACACAAATAAATTTATTAGCTTTGAAAAACGCAATAAATTCATTAAAGCGATTGGTATTTTTTCAGTCCCTTTCATAGAAAAGGGATTTTATTCTTTAGGTGATCTACCTAATTTTATCAAGAAATCATTATATAGCAATTCCATCGCTGAAGGAGTTTATATTAGAGGCTCAAACCCGAATGAAACTTTTTTCAGAGCAAAGATTGTTAGAAACGACTTTACTCAAAATATAACCCAGCACTGGAGTTCAAAAAGCATCACTAAAAATATATTACAACTCCACAATGATAGTTGAGAAAAATTAATTGACCGTTTATCTCAACACGCAATGCTCTCCCCGCCACGCCTGCACGCTTAAGGGGTCGCTTTTAATGCAGATGCATAAGCAGTCTCAGGCCGCGCCAGAGCTGGCGCTGACGAGGGCGGCGAGGGTGTTAAAACGCATGCAAAACCATGCACCTAACGCATACATGGCTTAATTCGGGGAAAATGGCGGGATTTACGGGGATTTTCTGACGGGCTATTGTGCGGCCAGTTCTGCGCGTTTATTCACGTAATTCTGGTTTTGTGCGGGTGTATATTTTTCACGATTTTCATCCTGCGAAGCCTCGTCAGGCCTGAATCCGATGGCCGTTAAAATGTCATTATCCTGTGCGCAATAATTAATTTTTTCACCGGCGGCTAGCCACACTGACAGTGCTTCACGCAGGTAATAGACAGAGTGCTGCATCACGCAGCGTGTGACGGCGGGATGCTGGCTGTTAGAAGCCATTAATTCAGGCGCAAGCGCGGCGGCCAACTCTGCGCCGTGCGCCTGCATAAAATCATTCAGCCGGACGGGTACTGATGCGCTGCACGTTCTCATGTGCGCGAATGTAGCGACCGGCCGCCTGATTAATCTCCCACTTTTTCACGTTGATAATCACGTGCAGGGTTTGCAGACTCTGGGTCCTTCTGTCATCACCGGTGGCGTATTGCTGTTCGGCGCCAGCCAACTCACCAAAATCTTTTGTACATGGTCACCAGGGCGTAATACGAAGTCCTCAACGCCCACACGGCGCAAGCCCTGCTTTTTTTGTGCCTTCAATTTGCCCGAAGCTTCCCGAAAAAATGCGTCTGAGCCCAGAGATAATGGGTAGAGATTTAGGTAGAGGACAAAACGTCCTCCTACAACGTATTCCCATTAGCGTGAGAGCAGGAATAGACCCAAGAAAGCGCCTCTCGCAGTCACCGAATGACTTTCACTGAGTGCTGCCCCCCATGCCAATGCGTTTTATGACCTGATGCTAAACGCGACAAAACGAGCCCTTCTGTATAACAATGTGCGCCTCACTGGCAAATCTGAACGGGGTTAAGTGCCTTACCTCCCCTGACATTCACATCGGTCTGACACAGCCTTCATTTTCAGTATCACCGCCTGTATTATTGGTACGAAAAGCACCTGAAATAAGGTATAAAGCGGCATGAAAATTCCAAACAGAATCCAACCCCTGATCGATGACGGTCTGGTAGACGATGTGCTTCAGCGCCTCAAAAGCGGCAAAGAAGCCGACGTTTACACTGTCATGTGTGGCGACAAAATCCAGTGTGCCAAAGTGTACAAAGAAGCCTCGCAGCGCAGCTTTAAACAGGCCGTGCATTATCAGGAAGGGCGCAAAGTCCGTAACACGCGTAATTCGCGCGCCATGCAAAAAGGCTCAAAGTTCGGACGCAAGCAGCAAGAAGAGGCCTGGCAAATGGCCGAGGTCGATGCGCTGTTCCGCCTCGCGAACGCCGGGGTGCGCGTCCCGCAACCCTATATGTGTATTGATGGCGTGTTATTGATGGAGCTGGTGACTGATGCAGAGGGCATGGTCGCGCCGCGCCTGAGCGATGTGACGTTAACGGAAGAAAGCGCCGTTGCGGATTTCCACACCATGATCCGCAATATCGTTCGCATGTTATGCGTTGGCATCGTGCACGGCGACTTATCTGAATTTAACGTATTACTGGATGCCCAAGGCCCGGTGATTATCGATCTCCCGCAGGCCGTCGACGCCGCCGCGAACAACCACGCAGAATCTATGTTTGAACGTGACGTGGGCAACATTACCGCCTACTACGGCCAGTTCGCCCCGCAACTATTGCAAACGCGTTATGCGAAAGAAATTTGGGCGTTATATGAAGACGGGAAGCTGACCCCAGAATCCCCGCTGACCGGTCTCTTTGTCGAAGAGCTTCAGGATGTCGATATGGGCTCACTGATGGATGAAATCATTGCGGCAGAAGATGAGTACTACGATCGTCAGCGCGCAGCCCAGGAACGCGACGATCAATAGCGGTGGAAAGAGAGGGGTTGTTGCCAGACTTATGTCGTATAAAACAGCATGCAAACAGTCTAACCACCCTATTAACTTTCACGGCTTATCCATCGGCGCGTTTCACATTAGGATGTTTTGTTAACTCTGACCTCTATTATTCACAGGCCCCCTTATGAACACGTTCAGCATCATCGCCATCCCCTTCTTCGCCGTGGCGATCGTCATGCTCGCGCTTGCGGCTACGCGTAAAGAGCGTGCTTTTTTGATAACCGGCGGCGTGTTTATGATCTCCTCAGTGGTCAACGCGGTGATAGGTCTGTCGCTGTAAAATCTCCTTTAAATTCTTCCACGCTTTAAAGCCCACTGATCCACTTACAGTTTTTTCCTAGAGCCGTGCCGCTTCGCTCGTGCCATCCTTAACACGCTCATAACATGAATAACGTTAGTTGAGGATATTATGAAAAAGACAATTATTGCATTATCTGCACTTCTGCTGGCGACGCCTGTTTTTGCCGCAACCACACATGCAACCGATGATACCGTTGCCGCCGCGAATGAAAACGCGAACAACGCAAAGCAAAAACTGCATGAAGAGCAGCACAAAGGTGAACAGCTGAAGCTGAAATCTGAACATGCCGCGGAAGGCAAAAGCGAAAGCTTTGGCAGTAAAGTGAGTGAAGACTCGCAGAAAGCCTGGCATAAAACCAAAGAAGGTACCGAGAAAGGGTGGGATGCCACTAAAGAAGGTACAGAGAAAGGCTGGAATAAGACCAAAGAAGGCGCAGCGACGCTTGAAAAGAAAGTCACTGAATAATCCCTTTTCTCCCCTTCCAAAGGCCGCCTCGCGGCCTTTTTTATTGCCCGCCTAAAAATTTTTCGAATAACTTTTCGACTCCATGCGTTTACACCCTGTCGCTTAATGGAGATCCCACGATGACTCGCCTGACACTACTTTTGTTAACGCTGATGCTGTGCCCGAGCCTACGCGCAATGCCTGTCAGCTATGTCATTGATACGCATAGCACACCCATCACCCTCTCCTGGCACGCGTTCGGCGGCATTCTTTCCTGGGCTAATCTCGACAGCGCGACGGGAAATGTGACGTTAGATCCCGAAAATGAATTTGCCGATCGCATCAACGTGAAAATCCCCGTCTCGACGCTGGTCGCCTCTAACAGCCTGCTGACCTGGCAGCTTAAAAGTGACATGTTTTTCGATGCCGCGCGCTACCCCAATATTGTGTTCAGCAGCACCCGAGTGGTGTCACTCGGAAACGGTCGTTTCAGGGTATTTGGTTCGTTACAGGTTAAAGATGTTCAGCGTCCGGTGATCCTTGAGGCGGTACTGGAAGGTAGCAAAGTGACCGATGAAATCTCCCTTCAGGCGACGACCGCCATATCACGTTCCGCCTGGCACATGGATAAATTCGCCATGGTGGTCGACGATCGCATCAATATCAAAATTGATATCCATGCCAAATCATGACAGCGCAGAGTGCAATTGCCGTGCGCTTTCATGCAACTGCTCGGCAGGATTACGTCCGATAAGCACAAATTGATAGCCCCGGCTATTCCACCACGCGACGTTCATGCCGTGTCGCGTTTCACGGGTGATGTCCGTGCGACTCTGCTGCTCCAGCGGAGAAATGCAGAGCGCCATCGGGCCGTAATCTGCATGGATCCAGGCTATCTGCGCAATAGATGTGCTCTCGTAGTGCAGGATGCGGACCATTTTCAGCTCCGCGCTTTGCAATGCGAGTTGCTGCTCCTGGAGGTTTAGCCCAATGTCCTGGGCAGTACGCGCCAGCCCTTTCTGAAGGATTGACGGTGAGCTGTCCAGATCGAGCAGCGTCTCAGCGCTATAGAGCGACATGTATTGGGCTTCGAGATCGCGAATATGGCCATTTTCGTCACGGATCTCACCGGACGGGCGCACCAGATAACCCAATCCCGACCCGATAACCAGGAAACTGAGCGACGCGGCGATCATTGCCCGGCGGCTCACGCCTGCGCGTTTCGTCGACTGAGCGTCCAGATAAGCGTCCAGTTTTGCCTGCATTCGCGCGGACGGTGCATCGTCCAGTAAAGGTGCAAAAGCGCGAGGATAATCCTGGGTGCTTTTCATCAGCTCAGCGGTACGTGCAGCGAGGGATTCGTCGCTGTTTAGCTGCTTTTCAAAGGCCTGAGCGTCAGCATTTTCCATTTCGCCGTCAAGCCAGGCGACTATCGCATCATCGTCATAGGGGGGAGTAAAACGTAGCGAGTTCAAGATCGTTTCTCCTTTGCCACAGGCCGCACGGCGGCTGATTTCGCAAGCGTTGCCCGTGCCGTTGCCAGTCGGCTCATTATCGTGCCAATCGGCACCGACAGCGTGTCTGCCGCTTCCTGATAGGTAAAGCCCTCGACATACACTAAAAATACCGCATTACGCTGCGCTTCCGGGAGGCCGTTCACGCTCTGCATAATTTTTTGGTAGTGCATACGATCTTCATCCTGCCCATGCGTATCCGGGGCGATAAGTTCGTCGCTGGGCACGAATCCCTGCCCCATTCTGACGTGGCGAGCGCGGAGATCGGAAATCCAAATCGAATGAAGAATCGAGAACAACCATCGGTCGATACGCGTGCCAGGAGAGTATTGCGCGCTCCTTTCGAGCGCGCGCACGCAGGTGGACTGAACCAGCTCTTCAGCAAGATCCCGATTGCGAGACAGCACCAGGCCATAGCGCCAGAGGCGCGTCAGATGGGCTGCAAGATGTTGGCGAACATCACTGGTGGTAATTTTTAGCGCTCCTGTAAGGGTCAGGATTCCGGATGCCCGTTAATCGCGCTCTGAAGATCGCGATACTCTTCGCAGTGTTGGCCGCAAATTCCGGCGATAACCTGCAGCTGTTCTTTTGCCAGATCCGGGCGGCCTTTCACTATCCAGGCTTCACCCAGATATTCGCGGGCTTTGGCGTAATTCGGTTCAAGAGCGAGCGAACGCTGGTAGTAACCGATTCCCTCGTCCGTGCGCCCGAGCTTACGCGTCGCGTACCCACGATAATTCCACGCTTCAGCAGTATTGGCATTTTTCAGCGTATCCAGCAAATTCAACGCGGCCTGATACTCACCTTTTTTCGCAAGATGATAGGCATAGTTGGTTTTATCCCGATCGCTAAGGCGGGTCGATTTCTCCGGCACGCACTGTTTCGTCGTGCTGTCGTAGACCTGCCCTTTCGGGCAATCGGGCGTTTTGCTCTCGGTACTGTTATCCCCCATCGCCAATGCCTGCGGTGCCTGTAAGCAAAATAACAGCATTGGGATAGCCAGAGAACGGGAGTTAAAAAGTGGCGATTTAACTTTCATTTTCTACTCCTGTGGGTGTTGGTCAGGTGAACAAGGTGTAAACGCCTGAGCCTCCCGTTCTATTCGAAGAAAATGAATTTTTTTACTGATATAAAAATCATGCTGATTGCGTATTCCTCACGCAAGCGCCGGGTATTAAATTAAATAAAGATTAACGACAGCTTAATTACCCCATTTAACTAGCACAGCATTTCTATATTGCCAGTGTTATTTCAAACGGCGGGCGTAAACATAATATATCTTAAACTCTACTATACACCACTCCTAAACTAAAACTTTAGCCTCTCTAAATTGACTGAATATTTACATAACCCCCCGAAAAATATATTCATAGACCAATACGGCCTTTGAATTCCCAGCGCTGTAAACATCCTGCGAGAAAAGCCTTACGCAGGGCACATCAGCGGCGAAAAGGCTGATGAACACGCGTACGTAAACAGTCACTTCAGATAGACTTAACTGCGATATCAATGGCGCTTAATTTGCTTAATTCGATATTTATAGCTATATCATTTTCAGGCACCCCAAAATAATACCGCTATAAAATACAGGATTTTAAATAACAGATAACAAAGCAAAAATAGACATTATCTACAGTACATCCTTTGAATAATCTGATGTAGCCACTCGATATGCTGGCGGGCATCGATCGCTCTAAAAAATGACGGTGAGCACTATTTCAATAAATAGCGACTCCGCCGGGGGCGCTCATTACCCGCAAAAAGCAGGCTTCATCTTACACGCCATTAAAAAACTGTCAGGAGTCATTATATATGAGCCAAATCTCTGTCATTTCGAAACTCACTGGCGTGGAAACCACCACGGAAGGTCAGCAAGTCTCACTGAGTCAATCCTCAATTGTTAAGCTCCACGTGGGTAGAGCGGATATTTCGCACTACACCCGTAACGGAAATGACCTTGTCGTTAGCCTGAACTCCGGCGAAACCATTACGCTTAAAAACTTTTACGTCGGCGATGCGCAGGGCGCAAGCATGCTGGTGCTGGAAGAAGGCAACGGCGCACTATGGTGGATAGAAGACCCAACTGCAGTGGAGCATTACGAAGCTATTTCATCAATTGACGCTCTTATGGCGGCATCAGGGGGTGAAGCGTTCGGCGGTGCCGCTATTTGGCCGTGGGTACTCGGTGGCGCGGCTGTTGCAGGGGGTATTGCCGTGGCGGCGAGTAGCGGCGGAGGCGGCGGTGGTAATGGCGGTGGCGACGACGGGAACACGACCAACCCAGGCAATCCGGGTAATCCTGGCAACCCAGGAAATCCCGGCAATCCGGGGAACCCAGGATTGCCGGGAACCCCGGATACAACACCACCCAACGCACCGACAAATCTCGCCTTCTCGGCAGACGGTAAAATTGTTACCGGTACGGCTGAACCCAACAGTATCATTACGCTCAGGGATGGCAACGGCAATTTAGTCGGAACAGGAAAAACCGGCAGCGACGGGAAATTCACCATCGAATTGGGCGCGCCGCTGATTAACGGTGAGCAAATCACCGCAACGGCAACCGATGCCGCTGGAAACGTCAGTCAAGACGGCCACGTCACCGCGCCCGATCTGGTGACGCCTGATGCCCCTACCCTTGTTCTTGTGAACGATGATGTCGGGAGCATTACCGGCCCTCTCACTCAAAACCAGGTCACTGACGATGCCCGTCCGACGCTGAGCGGTATCGGTGAACCCGGCACCCTCATTACGATTTACGATAAAGACGTGCAAATCGGCACGACCAAAGTCGGCGCTAACGGCAGCTGGTCATTTACGCCCGGAACGGCTCTTTCTGAGGGCAATCACTCCCTGACCTTTACCGCAACCGATGCGGTGGGTCATGTCAGTGTGCCATCCGGTGCATTTACCCTGATGGTGGATACCGTCGCGCCGAACGCACCGGTAATCACGCTCAACCCTGCGGGCACTCAGGTCAGCGGGACCGCAGAGCCAAACAGCACCATTACCCTCACCAGCAACGGTCAGCCGATTGGCAGCGGCAAAGCCGATGGCAACGGTAACTTCACGATTACCTTATCGCCGCCCCAAATTGGCGGCCAGACGATTTCGGCGGTTGCCACTGACGAAGCCGGTAACAAGAGCCCTCCAGCCACCGCCATCGCGACTGACAGCACCGCACCGGCGATACCGGGCGACCTTGTCGTGAATAACGGTGGGAATAGCGTCTCGGGTACGGCCGAACCGAACAGCACCGTTACGATAAAAGCGCCTAATGGCGATGTGATTGGTGAGGGCCCCGCGGGCAGCGACGGGAAATTCACCGTTCCCATCAGTCCGCCACAAACGAATGGCGAAGTTTTACAAGTGGTTGCCACCGATGCGTCGAGCAACACCAGTCTGCCAGGACAGGCTGATGCGCCTGACACCACCAAACCGTTAGCACCCGATAATCCCGTCGTTTCTGGTGACGGAACCAAAGTCACCGGGACCGCGGAACCGGGCAGTACCGTGACCATCCGCGAAGATGGCGTAAAAATTGGCGAAGGCAAAGCGGACGATCAGGGCAACTTTAGCGTGACGATCGCTCCGCCAAAACTGAACGGCGAAACGCTCACCGCCGAGGCCGCCGATAAAGCCGGGAACACGGGACCCACGGCGAATGCCACCGCCCCGGACATCACGCCTGCACAGACGCCGACGATAGTCTCCGTGGAAGACAATGCCGCTAACGTGACCGGTCCTGTTCCGCAAAACGGGCTGACCAACGACAATACGCCAACCATCACCGGCACCGGCGAACCGGGAACGCTTGTTTATATCTACAGCGGTGACACCCAAATAGGTACCGCTAACGTGCTCTCCAACGGGAGCTGGTCGTTTACGCCAGTTGTGCATTTACCGGAAGGCGGACATGTTTTAACTGCCGTCGCCGTGGACGATGCGCTCAACCGCAGTGAAACGTCAAACAGCTGGAGTATTACCGTCGATAGCCTCGCGCCTGCGGCCCCGGTCATTACCCAACTGATCGATGACGTGCCGGGCCGAACCGGCGCGCTCAATATCAACGAAACCACTAACGATAACCGTCCAACGCTTAACGGCACGGGTGAACCGGGTACAACCATCAGCATTCGTCTTGACGGCTCGCAGATCGGCACGGCGGTGGTCAATGATGGCGGGGCCTGGACGTTCACCCCGACCATTGTGATCCCAAACGGGCAACACACCCTGACCGCAGCCGCCATTGATAAAGCAGGCAACGTGAGTACAGCGTCTGGCGGATTTACCTTCACGGTGGATACGACAGCGCCGCCGCCGCCGTCCATTACCACGGTCACAGATAATACCGGTGACGTCCAGGGCCCCCTCACCAGCGGCTCAGCGACGGACGAAACCCATCCTGTGATGCAAGGCACGGCTCCCGCGGGCACCACAATTGCCATTTACGACGGCACGACGCTGCTGGGGCCTGCCGTGCTCGATGGCAACGGCGGCTGGAGCTTTACCCCGCCCAATACGCTGACGGACGGCACGCACGTATTAACGGCGGTGGCGACAAATGCCGCAGGAACCTCCACCCCTTCTGGCTCGTTTACGCTGGTGGTGGATACCGTCGCACCCGCCACGCCTGATTCACCAGAGATTACCGTCAACCCGGACAATGCCCCCACCGGTACCCCGCTTAATCCCGGAGAAGCGACGCGCGATACCTCGCCAACGTTGAGCGGCACCGGGAATGCCGGTGATACGGTCACGATTTACATTGATGGCGTCAAACAACCCGATGTGGTCATCGTCAATAGTGACAATAAATGGAGCTGGTCGCCTGTTCCGCCGCTGGTCAATGGCACGTATGACATCGCATTAACCGTGACCAACAAAGACGGCGCGGGCAATGAGAGCGCCCCGTCGCAGCCGGTAACCATCGTGATTGATACCGATGCACCGGCCACGCCGGGCATTCCGGTGGTTACGGATAACGTCACTGAGATAACTGGCCCTGTCAGCAATAATGGCAGCACCAACGATCCGCGTCCGGTGCTGAGCGGCACGGGTACGGCGAACGATGTGATCGTCATTTATGACAGCATTAACGGCGCCGCAAAAGTGGAAGTCGGCCGCGTGACCGTTGACGCCCAGGGCAACTGGAGCTGGCGACCGGATACGCCCCTGACGCAAACGTCGCACGCGTTCACCACCACCGCAACCGATGAAGCGGGCAACGTGTCGGGGACATCAGGCTCGATCACCGTGACCGTCGATACCGATGCGCCGTTGGCTCCGGCCATCACGGCAGCGGGGGGTGTAGGCAACGGCGGTGCCACGCAGGACAATACCCCAACCATTTCAGGAACAGGGGCGGATGGCGATACCATCATTATTTATAACAATGGCGTGCAGATTGGCACAGCCAGTGTCTCGGGTGGTGTGTGGAGCTTTACGCCGGTCACCGCGCTTAGCGAAGGGGCGCACAACCTGACGGCAGCAGAAGTAGACAAAGCAGGTAACGTCAGCCCCCTGAGCCCGGTTTATACCGTCACCGTCGATACCATCGCGCCGACCACGCCGCAAATTGAGGCCGTCTCTGACAGCACCCTCACAAACGGCGTGCTGTACAGCAACGATAACACCCCAACCCTGAGCGGTACTGGCGAACCGGGCACGAAAATTACCGTCTCTATCGACGGCAACGCGTCACCCGTTACCGCCACGGTACAGCCTGACGGCAGCTGGAGCTGGACATCGGGTACGCCGCTGAACGACGCCCCGCACGTCATCACCGTCACCTCCAGCGATGCGGCGGGTAACACCTCGGGCACGTCGACCACCAACGTGACTATCGACACCGCTCCACCCGCGGCTCCGGCGGTCACCTCTTTGGCTATTGAAGGGACGCCGATCACCGGTACGGCTGAACCTGGATCGCTGGTGATTATCACCGGCCCTGGTCCTGGCGGCACCACTATTGAACTGGGTCGCGGCATTGCCGTTGGCGGTAACTTCTCCATCGCCCTTTCACCTGCGCAAACCAACGAAACCACCCTCACGATCGTGGCGAAAGACGCGGCGGGTAACGTAAGCGATCCGACCAGCTTTAACGTCGTGGATGCACCCGATCTGCCGGATGTGCCGGTCATCACCTCAATCGTTGATGATAACGGCGCAGGCAACGTCGAGGTCAAAGGCGCCAGTTCTGACGACACGACGCCGACGATCAGCGGCACCGGTCCAGAAAACAGCACCATCACCCTGTATCAGAACGGTGTTGAGATCACCACCATTGTGCTGGGTGCAGGGCAAACCACCTGGAGTTACACCGTTCCTGCCGGCAGCGCCCTGGCGGAAGGGGTCTATAACTTCACCGCCACGGCTAGCGTCGGGGCGGCGACCAGCGGCCTTTCTGCCGCGGCAACGGTGACTATCGATTTAACCGCACCAAACGCGCCGACCATTGGCACCGTCACTGATGATGTGGGACCCGGCACCGGCCCGCTCACCACCGGCCAAATCACCAATGACAATCAGCCAACGTTAAGCGGAACCGCGACGGCGGGCGATACCCTTTCCGTTTACAGCAACGGCGTGCTGCTCGGTAGCGTGTTGGTTGGGTCAACAGGCACCTGGAGCTTTACCCCGCCGAGTGCCCTGGCTGAGGGGAGTAACGCCTTAACGATCCGCGCCACCGATCCGGCGGGCAATCAGAGCGGCGACTCACCGGCATTCACTATTGTGGTCGATACGATCTCCACCACCCCAGTGATTGTCGGCGCGGAAGATAACGTCGGTACAATAGAAAATATTCCGACTAACGGCGTCACCAACGACACCACACCGACGCTCTCCGGCACGGCGGAAGCCAACAGCATCATCGCCATTTTCGAAGGTGCAACGCAGATTGGCACCGCTACCGCCAACAGCAGCGGCGCGTGGACATTCACCCCTACCGCCGCCCTGAGCGAAGGCTCGCACACCTTCACCGTCAAAGCGACCGATCCGCAGGGTAACGTCAGCATTGCATCCAATGCGTACACGGTCGTCATCGACATCACCCCTCCAGCGGTCCCGGTGCTGAACACGGTTAACGACAACGTCGCCGGCGGCGCGTTCGGTAATTTAACCGCAGGACAGGTGACCAACGACGCGACCCCAACGCTGAGCGGCACGGGCGTGACGGGCAGCACGATCCATATTCTCAATAACGGCGTTGAAATCGGCACGGCCACCGTCGTCAACGGCGCGTGGAATTTCACGCCGCCTGCGAATCTGCCTGATGGCCCTTACAACATCAGGGTCAACGCCAGCGACGCGGCGGGCAACGTGTCCGCGAATTCGCCTGTCTTCTCGTTCACCGTCGACACCACACCACCCGCGACGCCGACTGTGCTCACTGTGCTGGATGACGTCGGCCCGGTGATCGGGGAAATCAACAGCGGTGACACCACCAACGATAATCGCCCGACCTTTAACGGCACGGGCGAAATCGGGGCAACCATTACTCTGCTGAATGATGGACAACCGTTCGGCACCGCCGTCGTCAACGCCCAGGGGAACTGGACATTCACCCCGACTGCGCCGCTGACCGAAGGCACGCACACCATTACCGTTAGCGCGACAGACGTTGCGGGCAATACCAGCAACACCAGCTCGTTTGAACTGACGGTCGATACCTTCGCCCCCTCCGCGCCGGTCATTATTAACGCTACCGATAATGTTGGAAGCGTACTGATTCCGGTGACTGACGGAAAAACCACCGATGACACCACGCCGACGCTGAACGGGACGGCGGCGGGCAACGCAACGGTGATCATTTATGAAAACGGCGTGCAGGTCGGCACGGCACAGGCCAACGCATCAGGCGAATGGAGCTTTACGCCGGGCAGCGCGTTGAGCAACGGGAGTCATACCTGGACCGCCACCGCGACAGACGCGGCGGGTAACGTCAGCGTGGCCTCGCCAGGCTTCACGGTCATTGTCGATACCACCGCGCCGCTGGCCCCGGTGATTACGCAGGCGATCGACAACGTCGGTACCGTCACCGGACCATTGAGTAATGGGCAAACCACCGATGACCCCTTGCCGCGCCTGGTCGGCACCAGCGAGCCTAACGCCACCATCAACATTTATGAGGGCATTACGCTCGTCGGCACAACCACCGCCGATGCCAGCGGTAATTGGGCCGTCACGCTCAACACCACCTTCCCTGAAGGGCTGCACCAGTTCGTGGCGCGGGCGACCGATGCGGCGGGCAACACCAGCGATCCGTCGTCACCGTTCAGCCTGAACATTGACCTCACGCCGCCCGCCATTCCGGTGCTGGTGAACGTGGTAGATGACGTGGGTACCACGACCACGATCACCAGCGGGCAGATAACCAATGACGCGCAGCCCACCCTCAGTGGGACGGCTGAGGCCGGTTCAACGATTAAAATCTACGATAACGGCGTGCAAATCGGCAGCGTTACCGCCGCAGACGGCACCTGGAGCTTTACGCCAACGCCAGCGTTAGCCGACGGCCAACATCCGCTGACGATCACCGCAACCGATGCGTCGGGCAATACCAGCGATCCGACGACGCCGTTTGTGCTCAATCTGGATGCCACCCCACCAAATGCACCGATCATCACGTCTATTGTCGATGACGTCGTCCCGAACCTGGGGGCGATCGCCGGGGGCACACCAACCAACGATACACAACCGACGCTGAACGGTACCGCAGAAGCCAACGCAGTGGTGCGCATTTACGACGGCAATACGCTGGTCGGCACGGTCACCGCCGATGCCAATGGCAACTGGACGCTGCCGCAAACCTCTACCATTTTGACCAACGGGCAGCACAACTTCACGGCAACCGCCACGGATACGGCGGGCAACACCAGCGCGCCGTCGTCTATCTCCTCGGTCGTGGTGGATACCCTTGCCCCTAACCTGCCGACCACGCTCGCGGTGATCACCAACGGGACGCACGTCACGGGTATTGCCGAAGCGGGCAGCACAGTGACGATTACCACCAGCGGCGGAACCGTGCTCGGAACCGCAACGGCGGATGGTACAGGGAGCTTTAACGTCACTATTTCACCGCCGCAAACCAACGGCGAATCCCTGCTGGCGTTTGCCACCGATAAGGCCGGTAACGTCGGCGGCAGCGCCTCGGTGGTTGCGCCGTTTACCAACCTGCCAAACGCGCCGGTGATCGTCACGATTGACGATAACGTCGGCACTCTGACCGGCAATTTGACCAACGGGAAAGCGACCGACGACACCACCCCGACGCTGACCGGCACCGCGCAGCCAAACTCCACCGTCACGCTGTATAACAACGGCGTGGCGATGGGGACCGCGACCACCGACATCAACGGCGACTGGTCGTTTACCACACCGGTTTTAAGTCAGGGTTCACATGCCTTTACCGCCACAGCGACCAACGTGGTGGGCGGCGTCGGTCCGGTATCAACCCCCACAACCATTATTGTTGATACCGTCGCGCCGAATGCCCCGAACGGAACCTTTAACGCCGACGGTAGCGTTTTGACCGGCAGCGCCGAAGCGGGCAGCACGGTGACGATTCGCTTGCCTGACAATTCAACGGTCACGACCGTCGCCAACAGCAATGGCACGTACAGCTACACCTTCATCAACAAACAGACCGAAGGCAACGCCCTGCAAATCACCGCCACCGATGCCGCCGGGAACACCTCAACGCCAGGAACGGTGCTGTCACCGGTGGTTCCGCTGTCGGCCAGCAATAACGTTGAGGAGCTGGATATCAGCACCACGGCCACGGTCACCAACGCTCAGTACAGCGATTACGGCTTCCTGCTGGTTGGCGCACTCGGTAACGTGCTGACGCTGCTGGGTAACGACACGGCGCAGGTAGGATTCGTGGTCTCCGATGGCGGCAACGCAGATATCTCGATCAACGCAAACGCCACGGGCGTGGTGCTCTCGCTGCTCAACACGCTGGAGGTAGTGGTTCAGCGCTGGGACAGCGTTAATAACACCTGGACGACGGTGGTCGATACTGGCCTGCCGCAGTTTGCTAACCTGCTTACGCTCGGGGCGAGCGGCGTGACGCTCAACATGACAGGACTGGAAAACGGCCAGTATCGCGTCTTGAGCTACAACACCAACCTGCTGGCCACGGGGTCTTACACCAGTCTCGATGTGGATGTGACTGAAACCAGCGCCGGGACCATCACCGGGATCCCAACCCAAAGCGGCAACGTCATTTATGACCAGGACTCGACGGCGGGCAGCGATAACGCGCCTGTGGGGACCCGCATCACGGCAGTGACCGACGCGCAAGGGAATACGGTCAACGTGACGGCGGACGGAACAATTATCCAGGGGCAGTACGGCACGCTGACCATCAACCTGAACGGCAGTTACACCTACACGCTGACCAACACCAGCGCCGCCGTGTTGGGTCGTACCGAAAGCTTCACCTATACCATCGGGCATAACGGTGCCACCGCCTCAGCCAAACTGGTGATCTCACTGGGCGCAAATACCGTGGTCAATAGCGTCACGGCGGTAGACGATACGGCGTCGCTGACCTATGACACCAGCGTGCACGCGATCAATAACGGTCCTTCTTCACAGGGCGGATTCACCGTCGCTGGCATCAATCTTGGCAGCACGCTGGGGCTGAACCTGCTCGACGATCTGAGCAATCCGATCATTTACAGCGTGCAGGAAGGCACCACCCGCACCATGACGATCCAGGCCTCAGTCGGGGGCGTGGCACTGGCCTCGGTATTTGATCTGTACATCTATAAATTCAACGATGCGACGCAGACCTTCGAGCAGATGCGCGTTCAGCCGGGCTGGCTTCGCGCGCCGCTGCTGGGGGGGACCTCGGGTACGCTGACGCTGAATCTGCCGGCGGGTGAATACCTGTTCCTGCTGAACACCGCGGCGGGGATCACGGTGCTCACGGGTTATACCCTTAACGTGCTGGAGGACCATGTTTATAACGTGGCGAGCATGGGAGCCTCGACAACGGGCGACGTGCTGGCGGACGATATTGCGCCGCAGGGCACGCTGGTCACCGAGGTCAACGGCGTGGCGGTTAACGCCACGGGCGTGACCGTGATTCAGGGTGAATACGGTACGCTCACGATTAATGCTCAGGGGAACTACACCTACACGCTGCGCAGCGGCATCGGCGCGGATCACATCAAAACGCCGGATACCTTCGTCTACACCATTACTGCGCCAAACGGGGATAAAGACACGGCGTCGCTGAATATCACCCCAACCGCGCGGGCGCTGGATGCGGTGAACGACATCAGCACCGTGATGGACGTGACCTCTCTGCACCACACCGCTGCGTATTCCGATACCACCGTGGGAACGGCAAGCTGGACCACAGCGCTATTAGCCCCTACTCAGGGCACCGGCAGCGGCACATTTGTGGTGGATGCCAACACGGCGCTGCATAACGTGGCGCTGCACTTCAACGTCGCATCGCTGCTGGCGCTGGGTGGATTGACGGTGAACTGGTCGATCAGTAATGGCTCAACGGTTATCCGCAGCGGTTCGTTTGCCGGCGGTGCGCTGCTGGGCGGAAAAATCGATATCAATCTTGCCGGACTGGATCTGGATGCCGGAACCTACACGCTGAACTTCACCGGCAACGTGCCGGGGTTGAGCGTGGGCGGCATCGTCATTACCCCAAGCGTCACGGGGACGGCTTATTCGCTGAGCCAGTTCGACTCCACCAGCGGGCATACGGTTAATGGCAATATCTTTGACGGTAGCGACTCGCAGGGGGCGTCGGATCAGCTGCATTCGGTGGATACGCGTCTGAGCGTCACCGGCTACAACGGCGTGGTGACGACGCTTGATCCCTATACCGCTGGCACCGCGACGGCAACTATTCAGGGCCATTACGGCACGCTCTCAATCGGCGCTGACGGTCATTACACCTACACGCTCAACACCGGGGTTTCGCTCTCCAGCATCACATCGAAAGAGGTCTTTAACTACACCTTGACCGATGCGGCGGGCAAAACGGACACCGCCTCACTGACCATCAATATGGCGCCGCAGTTTATCAGCTCGGAGCATAACGATCTCATTACCGGGACGGCTTACGGTGACACCCTGATTTACCAGGTGCTGAACAACACCGTGGGGAATGCCACGGCGGGCAACAGCACCGGCGATCACTGGACCAATTTCTCGGTAAGTCAGGGGGATAAAATTGACATCGGCGATCTGCTGGTGGGCTGGAACGGACAGGCCTCAACGCTGGGTAATTACGTCCACGTCACTCAAAACGGCAACAACACGGTGATCTCAATCGACCGCGATGGCGCAGGGAGTGCCTACACTAATACTACGCTTGTTACGCTGGACAACGTCCAGGCCACCTATGACGAGTTAGTCAATCAGCATCACAGCATCATTACCTGATAGCAAAAGTCAGAAACGACCCGGGCGTTCAGCGCCCGGGCGCAGGCATTAGGCAGCATTTTTTTATTAGGGACAAAGAATGGGAATAAAGATGCCTTACTGGTGGCTCTCGTGCTGCCTGATATCTGTCCCTGTTCTCGCGGCAAATCCAGCGTCGGTCATCAATCCCGGCGTGCTCAGCGAAGAACAGGAATTACCCTCACTGAATGGCCGGATCGCCCCCGTACCCGGCAAAGCGGCGCCGGGTACGCTCAAGCTTGGCGATGCCGTCAACCGCGCGGTTAACTGGCATCCAACCATCAGTGAAGCCGTTGGCAAACTGTATGAACAATCGGAAGTCGTCGATATCGCCAAATCCAAATATTACCCGCAAATTAATGCAGGTATGGACAATGGCTTTACCCACAACGGGGACGGCAACAACTTTACCCCGTCACTGGTTTTGTCGCTCTCCCAGATGCTGTATGACTTTGGCAAAGTCGCGAGTCAGGTGCGCGCCGAAACCGCCGGTGTCGCCCAGCAGCAGGCCAACGTGCTGGTGAGCATTGATACCATCGCCCACGATACCGCGCTGGCGATGGTGCAAGTGCAAACCTGGCAACAAATGGTGGAAACCGCCAAAGAGCAGCTGGATGCGCTGTCATCCATCGGGTCGCTGACCCGACAGCGCAACGACGAAGGCGCCACCTCGCTCTCCGATGTGGTTCAGACCGATGCGCGTATCGAAGGCGCACGCGCTCAGCTGATGCAATATACGGCCAGCCTTGAGAGTTCCCGCGCCACGCTGATGAGTTTTCTCGGCTGGAATAACCTGAATCAAATCAGTAACGATTTCCCCGATAACCTAAAGCGCAGCTGTGATATCGCCGAACCGGACGATCGTCTGGTGCCTGCGGTGCTCTCCGCCTGGGCGCAGGCGAACGTGGCTCAGGCGAATCTCGATTACGCGAACGCGCAAATGACGCCAACCGTCTCGCTGGAGCCGGAAGTGCGCCATTATCTCAACGAACGTTATGCGGGCAACGAAACGCTGGATCGCACGCAGTATTCCGCATGGGTCAAAGTCCAGATGCCGCTGTATCAGGGCGGAGGATTGAGCGCACGGCGCAATGCTGCCGGCCACGCCGTTGACGCCGCGCAATCCACTATCCAGCGTACGCGCCTCGACGTGCGGCAAAAGCTGCTGGAATCGCGCAGCCAGGTGATGAGCCTGCTGAGCACGCTGCAAATTCAGGGTCGCCAGGAAGCACTCAGCGCCCGTACCCGTGAGCTCTATCAGCAGCAGTATCTGGATCTCGGCACTCGCCCGCTGCTGGACGTGCTCAACGCCGAGCAGGAAGTGTATCAGGCGCGGTTTACGCAGCAGCAAACCCTCGGGCAACTGCATCAGCTCCAGCTGAGCTGCCTGTATAACACGGGTCGTTTGCGTCATTCGTTCGATCTCGAGAACCGCACGATTCAGACCGTGGAGATCCAGCCATGAAGCCAACCGATATTCCGCAGGGTGAACATCTCTCCGAGGAGTTGCTGGAACATTGGGCGCAGGCGTTTGGCTACGTCGCCAGCCGTTACCGCGTGGCCTGCTCCCCCGGCGCGCTGGTCGCAAGCGCACCGTGGCTGCGTGGCAAACCGATGGTGCCCGCGCTCACACAGCTGGCGCGTGAAGCGGGACTGTCGTTTCAACTGTTGACCGCCACGCAGCAGTCCATCAATAGCTGGCGGCTGCCGGTGGTGGTGGAACTCAACGAAGGCAAAATCGGCGTGATTGAACATTTTGACGGCGAAGATACGCTGGATATCTGTTTTATCGACGCCACGCCGCAAAATAACCGCGTGTCGATGACCGCGCTCCTGCCCGCCATCCGTCACGTCGTCGCCTTGCGTCCGCTGGCGGCGCTGAAAGACAGCCGCGTCGATGCCTATATCTCGAAATACCGCCCGGACTGGCTGTATCGGCTGGTGATGCGCGATTTGCGGCCGTACACCTGGGTGATGCTGGCGGCGCTGTTTATCAACGTGTTATCCCTTTCCGGGATCCTGTTTTCGATGCAGGTGTATGACCGGGTGATCCCCGCGCAATCCTACCCGACGCTTTACGTGCCCACGATCGGGGTGCTGATCGCTACGCTGTTTGGCTTTGTGCTGCGCATGGCGCGCGGGCACATTATGGATCTACTGGGGAAACGCGCCGATCTGCGCGTGTCGGATCGCGTGTTTGGCCACGCGCTGCGCCTGCGCAACAGCGCGATCCCCCGCTCCACCGGCAGCTTTATTTCGCAGCTACGCGAGCTGGAGCAGATCCGTGAGATGGTCACCTCGTCGACCATTTCAACGATCGTCGATTTACCGTTCTTTTTCCTGTTTGTGATCGTGCTGGCGATCATCGCACCGCAGCTGGCGTGGATCGCTCCGGTCGCCGCCGTGCTGATGGTGCTGCCCGGTTTACTGCTGCAAAAGAAACTGGCGGCGCTGGCAAAACAGTCGGCCCACGAATCGACGCTGCGCAACGCCGTGCTGGTCGAAAGCGTACAGGGGCTGGAAGACATCAAGCTGATGCAGGCGGAAAACCGCTTTTTGCAGCAGTGGAACAGCTATATCCAGATCACCGCCGAATCGGGACTGAAAACCCGCGAACTGACGCAAAACCTGATCAGCTGGGGCATGACCATTCAAAGTCTGGTGTACGCGGGCGTGATCGTGGTCGGCGCGCCGATGGTGATTGAGGGCACGCTCACCACCGGTTCGGTGGTCGCTGCCTCAATGCTGGCCTCGCGAATGATTGCGCCGATGGCCACGCTGTGCGGCGTGCTGGCGCGCTGGCAGCAGGTGAAAGCGGCGAAAGAAGGGCTGGACAGCATTATGCAGCTGCCGACGGAAAATCAGCGGGAAGAGACGCCGATCCGCCAGGACGTGCTGCGTGGGCACTATCTGTTCGATCAGGCGCAGTTCCGCTATCACCCGGAGGATCCGCGTATGGCGCTGCGTATTAATCGTCTGGAGATCAAACCCGGTGAAAAAGTGGCGATCCTCGGGCGCAACGGCGCGGGTAAATCAACCCTGCTGCAGGCTTTGGCGGGCGGAATGGATCTCGCGGGCGGCGAATTGCGCCTCGATAATCTCAGCCTGCCGCACCTGGACGTGGCGGATGTGCGGCGCAACGTCGGCTTTATGACACAAAACGCGCGCCTGTTTTACGGCACGCTGCGCGAAAACATCACGCTGGGCATGCCGCGCGCCACCGATGAAGAGATCGTCGCCGTGCTGGAGATGTGCGGTGCGGCGAGCTTTGTGCAAAAGCTGCCGAAAGGGCTGGATTATCCCATCATGGAAAACGGCGTCGGGCTGTCGGGCGGGCAGCGCCAGTCGATTTTACTGGCGCGTATGTTCCTGCGCGATCCCAATATCGTGCTGATGGACGAACCCACCGCATCACTCGACGAACACACCGAGCGCGAATTTATCCAGCGCCTGAATGACTGGCTCGGCAACCGGACGCTGATTGTGGCAACGCACCGCGTGCCGGTGCTGGAACTGGTGGAGCGCGTGGTGGTGCTTAAAGACGGCATGCTGGTGATGGATGCACCAAAAGCGCAGGCGCTGAACAACAGCCGGATGCAGCAGCAACAGCAGGCAAATGGACGGGAGTGGAAAAATGAAAATCAGTCAGCGTGACGTCGCCGCGATGGACGATCTGGATAACGCACTCGATTCCGAAAGCGGCTACTCCGGCGCACGACGTATTGTCATTTTCTCCCTACTGCTGTTTATCGTCGTCGGCATCTGGGCGTGGTACGGCATTCTGGATGAAGTGTCGACGGGCACGGGGAAAGTGATCCCCAGCTCCCGCGAGCAGGTATTGCAGTCGCTCGACGGAGGCATTCTGGCGGAGCTGACCGTCCACGAAGGCGATCAGGTGCAGGCGGGGCAAGTGCTGGCGCGCCTCGATCCCACCCGTTCGGAATCAAATGTCGGTGAAAGTGCGGCGCGCTACCGGGCATCGCTGGCCTCCAGCGTGCGCCTGACCGCAGAAGTCAACGATCTGCCGCTGGTGTTTCCCGCTTCGCTGCAAAAATGGCCGGACCTGATCGCCACTGAAACGCGGCTGTACACATCCCGGCGGGCGCAGTTAGAAGACACCCAGCGGGAGCTGAAAGCCGCGCTAAGTCTGGCGAATAAAGAGCTGGATATTACGCAACGCCTGATCAAAACCGGTGCCGCCAGCCGGGTAGAAGCGCTGCGTCTCCAGCGGCAAAAAAGCGATCTGGAGCTGAAGCTCACCGACGTGCGCTCGCAATATTACGTGCAGGCACGCGAGGCGCTGTCGAAAGCCAATGCGGAAGTGGATATGGTGTCGGCGGTGCTGAAAGGACGCGAAGATTCGGTGACGCGCCTGACCGTGCGCTCCCCGGTACGCGGGATCGTGAAAAATATCAAAGTCACAACCATTGGCGGCGTGATCCCCCCCAACGGTGAGCTGATGGAGATCGTGCCGGTGGACGATCATCTGCTGATCGAAACGCGCCTGTCGCCGCGCGATATCGCCTTTATTCATCCTGCGCAAAAGGCGCTGGTGAAGATCACCGCTTACGATTATGCCATCTACGGCGGGTTGCAGGGCGTGGTTGAAACCATCTCGCCGGACACCATCCAGGATGAGGCCAAGCCAGAAGTGTTCTATTACCGCGTGTTTATTCGCACCAGCCAGGATTATCTGGTTAATAAGGCGGGCAGGCATTTCTCGATCGTGCCGGGGATGATCGCGACGGTGGATATCAAAACCGGCGGGAAATCGGTGATGGATTATATGATTAAACCGTTTAACCGCGCGAAAGAGGCGATGCGAGAGCGGTAAGATTGCGGCAATTGCTTGCACATTCGATCGCCTCGCCCCTCTGGGGAGAGGGTTAAGATTAAGGTTGAGGAGAACATGCTGCTCCAGCGGTGGTTCCGTTCACCTCACGTTTCTTGCTTCTCTGTTGCCACCGGAACACGTGAACGTGCCAGGGTGGTTCGATCGCCACCACCCTGGCGACCCCTGCTCCCGGCAAGAAAATCGCCGCTACGCGGTGCCTTCGTCTTTTTCCTCCCGGCTCACGGGGATGGGCGCAGGTAACATCCCTGTAAGTCGCGCCCTCGACGCACATCCCTGTGCGTCGCCCCTACCGTCAGTCAACGCCTCAGCGATTTACAGCCGGAAAAGGACAGCGCTATAGGGCCTGAGTGAAATCACCGGTGTCAAATCGCTGTACGCGATCGGTCCCCTCTCTCTTTTAGGGAGAGGGTGAGGGGAAAATGCAACACCGTACATTTTTCCTGAAGCAGCCTCGCAGGATGTAACTTCTGTTCTGATCCCCCCTTTTCGCTTGCCTCGCCGAAGCGTATGTTCCTCTCACGCCAGCAAAATCTGGCGTCGGGATTGGCATCTCGGTAAACTTAATGGCGGTGCGAAAATCTTGTTGCGCCGTGCGTCTGGCAACATCTCAATGGTGGGCTGGACGGGGGCGTCGCAAGACGCGCCGGTGTCCATTAAGGCCGGTAATGCCAACTCCGTTCAGACCCGCCACCCATGAAATTGGCATTTCAGGTGGTGGTCATCAAATCACTTAATGGAAACTGTCATATGAATATCAGCAACGCATTTATCACCACCCCATTCGATCACCATACCGATTTCACTGAACTGGCCAGCAACTGCGAAAATTATGGCGAGGCGATAGTGGAAGAGACCGACCCCGTGGCGAAAGCGGCGCTTTGTGGGCGTCTTTCCACCTGTCTGTCTCTGCTGCGCCCGACGCTGCTCGACCCAATTCCTGCGCATCTGGTGGATTATCTGACCGTCGATTCACACCCGTTGTATGAGCCGTTATTCGATCCCGAACCGGTGGAGCTTTGCCGTTACTGTGAGGAAATTACTCACCTGCTCATCAGCGGTGCGCTCGCGCCTCACGCCGCCAGCGTGATGGAAGACTTATTGTGTGAACTGACCACCTTTTTTGCCGACAGACTGAAAGCCCCGCGCTGGGTTCGTTCAGAATCGGGTTTAAATCCGATTAATTAAGAAACAGCACAGCCGCACTTGCGCACAGTGCGGCTGTTTACTCTGCTACCGTACCGCCAATATAAAAATCAGGGAGTTACCATGCGTCAACGCACTATCGTCTGTCCGATTATCCAGAATGACGGGGCCTATCTGCTGTGCAAAATGGCGTCCGACCGCGGCGTATTTCCCGGCCAGTGGGCACTGTCGGGTGGCGGTATGGAGCCGGGCGAAACCATGGAAGAGGCGTTGCGACGTGAAATTCGCGAGGAGCTGGGCGAGCAGCTTGAGATTACCGACGTCAAACCCTGGGCGTTTCGTGATGACATCCGCGTCAAAACCTA